>Ga0209475_10002199_pt1 | contig 20519 bp, 18 predicted proteins | sample tdDd471_FD_187128 | JGI IMG/M metagenome (GOLD analysis project Ga0209475, IMG submission 187128) | Marine sediment microbial communities from the Atlantic coast under amendment with organic carbon and nitrate - tdDd47.1 (SPAdes)... | ecosystem: Environmental > Aquatic > Marine > Coastal >... | reverse complement strand
GTCACAATGAAAACCCCAAACCCTTCAAGTGGACAAAATCAGCCGACGAAATCCTCGCTTCCGTCAAGCGATTCTGTCATCGTGTCGAGGATAATTTATGCGCCGAACTTTAGATTCAGGTGACTAGGAAGTTCGTCAGACTGAGTTGACGAACCTTAGCGAAGGCCTGATAGGAAGCTTCGAGCGCCCTGGTTTCATCCAACAGCAAAGTAACCGCCGTGGTTTTATCCACCTTCTCGATATCGATAATGTGTTTATCGATAAAACCGATGGACGATTGAAAACGATCATTGGCTGCCTTGATTAGGCCGATATTGTGCGCCACGTCCATTCCGGCATTGATGAAGTTGCCGAATTCTTCGCTCCCGTAGGGCGGAGTGCCATCGGCAGGCTCTGATTTCGCCGCGGCCAGGAGCCAGTTGGCGTCATCAACGCGGGATTGGTTATTCTCCAGGCTGCCTGCCGTTCCGTAGTCGCCCTGCAGGATGATAAACATGGCGCGGATGGCTTTTTCAACGCCTGGATAGGCCGCGGTGATATCCATCTCGAAGGTGCGGTCTTCGTCAATGCGATGGGTCCGAGTAACCTGATCGCCCGAGTAATATGAATTTGTTGCGATTGTTCCTGCCGCATCCTCGGTGCCGACCCCGGTCCCTTCATCGGTCAGCGTGAGCGAGCGGATAGTCAGGGTGGTGCCGTCATTGGTTTCAACCGTATAGGTGCCATTGGTGGCTGCCCCGTCTGTGGCGCCAGAAATGGTGAAAGTGTCGCCAACCGAAAGCCCGCTTAAAGCCCCAGCAGTGGTTGAGACGAGGGTATCGGGATAGGTGAAGCTGATGTCGGTAAAATCGGCTGCCGTTAACGATGACGCGTCGGGGAGCGTCAGTGTGGGAGCCGCATCGTTGGCTTCTGTCGCCACAGAGACGGTGTTTACTTCAATATAGTTGTTGGTCGCATCGACGGAATTGATTGTATAGGTGCCATCGTTGGAGCCGGTTCCGGAAACTGTGATGGTAGCGCCGGCGGTGAGGTTGTCGAAGCTGTCGTCGTTGGCGTAGATGCGGCTATTGGTGCCGTCGAAATAGAGCCAGCTGGCGTCACCGCTTGCATTTGCCGAGGCTGAGAAATTCTGCAGATGTGCATCCCGTGTGGTCGGGTAGGTGACGGTTTCGCCATCCCAGGTTGCCTGAAAAGCGGCGACCGAAGTCAGTCCGAAGTCTACAGGGGTGACGTCTGTCCGCGACCCGGAAAAAAGATATTGCCCATCGGCTTTCTGGTTGAGGTCGGCCTCAAGGCTTTTCAAGGCGTTGTAGGCAGCCGTCTGGACCGTTTCCACGGCATTTTCATTTTTGTTGATGTTCTGGGCATAGCTGTCGAGTGCGGACTTGAACGAGTCGATGGTTTTTTCCATCGCCGTCAGGGCCGATTGAGTATAGTCCAGACGAGTTTCCTGAACGCCGTTATTCCGGATATAGCGTTCGGCCAATGCCTTGGAATGCTCCAGGCCGATCAGGCGTTGGGTTTCCAGGGCGATCCCGGCGTAATCCTGCGACTTCTGTTCGGTCGATACCTGAATCTGATAGTCGTAGACCCTGTTTTGGGTCTCTTGAAGGATATTGACCAAAGAGGTCGTGCTTGAGAGATCAGCTATGCGTGGCATGACTTAATTCTCCTTAGCTGACGGCCCGTTCAAGGGCGTCGAACATTTTCTGAACGACGCTGATGATGCGCGCAGCGGCCGAAAAAGCTTCCTGATACAGGATAAGGTCTGACATTTCTTCGTCAAGGTTGACGCCTCTGAAGTTGTTTGATTTCAACTCCAGAGAATTTTTCAGCGCCAATTGGGTGTCCCTGTCGCCACTGTTGTTGGACGAGTCGCTTGCTGCCTGGGAAATGATGGCGCTGGCGTATTCATGGAAGTTTTTGGTTTGGTCAGGGAGACCACCAGAGGCCTCAAATGTGGTATTGGATGTGAGAACTTCTGCCAATTCCTGCGCGATGCTGGCGTCACCCGCTGCGGCGTAATATTCACCCGCGACGTTTTTATCGGCATCCCATTGGGGGAGACCGCGGGACATGAGGGCGGAATTACTGCGGATGTCGGAGCGCACGTTGAGGAAGTTGGAGGAACGTGCCCGCGAGCCTTCCAAAGCCATACCCTCCATAAATGAATTGGTCGCCCCGACTCCTTGGTCGTCGGTGAGGACCAAGGCATCGTTGTTATCGTTGGTAACCCGAAGGCGGAACCCTGAACCGTCTTGAATGACCGTGGCGGTGATGAAAGTGGTGTTATCGTTAATTTCACCGGCCAGATCGGACAGAGAATAAGCGGTGCCGCTATTGAGCGTTACTGTTTCGGTGTTTCCGGCATCACGGAAGGTGAGTGTGATATTGGCGGTTGGGGTGAAGGTATAACCGCTGGATTTGGTTTCCGAATCATAAGCGGTCTTCTCCAGGCCATCGACGAAAAAGTCGTTAAGGCCGAGGAAGTTGGAAAAACCCGAGATGTGTTCGTCTGCCGTCCCGTCACCGTTGGCGTCGTATTGCACCGTGACGTCGGAGGCGGTGCTGCCGTTGGCCGTTGCGGTTTCGTCGCGGAAGGCCAGATAGGCCGTAGAGTCATTCAGTTCAACGGCGAAATTTCCGGCGGAATCGATGGAGACAGAGGCGGTTGTCAGGCCAGGGCCACCGTTGGCGCTGTCCTGTAACCAGTCTTCAATAGTTTGAGCGACCGCCGCCATGGTCCAGGGACCGGTGGTGTTGGCTGCATCGTAACCGAAGGTCGCGCTGTCCATGATGGTGCCTAGCGTGGTCACGGCCTGCTGGTCGCCGGTCGAGTTGAACACCGCGAGGGTTACGTCGCCGCCCGAGAGGGTCATCGTTTGGTCGGTCGCACCGTCGGGAGCGGCGACGCCGCCAGAATCGATGAAGGTTCGGGTGCCGGTTGCCGACTGAAAACCCGGATAAGGCGCGCCGCGGTTATGCACCAAGTTGAATTGGTCGCGCAGCTCTGTTGAGAACTCGTCCAGTTGGGCCTGAATGCCGGTCAGAATATTGTCGCGTAGGTCGACTAGGCCTTTGATGGCGCCGTTTTGCAGTTCGTTGGTGATATCGTTAGAGCTGGTTGAGCCGACGGTGATGCCGTTGAAATGACCTTCCTCGAAGGTGTTTAAGGCCGTCATTTGAGTGGTCTCGGTGTGATAGACGGTTTGCGCCGTGTTATCGACCAATACGTTGCCGCCGCCGGTAAAGACGACGACATCGCCTTGGTTGCGTTCAAAATAGACGATATCCAGGTAGCCCGACAGTTCGTCGAGCGCCATGTCCCTTTTGTCTTTGAGGTCGGTAACGTCGCCGCTGATGGTTTCGTTACGGATGATCTTATTATTGAGATCCTCGATCTGGCCGCCCAGTTCGTTGACTCGTTCAACCATGTCCGATATGGAGCGGTCGGCCTGAAGGCGCAAATCCTGGATCATGTCGCTCATTTCGTCGAGCTCGGAGCCGATCTCCTCGCCCCAGCGTGTCACTTCCGTTTGTTCAATTGTCCGGTCCGGTGACAGCGAAAGACTTTCCACGGCGGCCGTGAATTCCGACATGATATGGGCGATGGAAGAGTTATCCTCCGGTGAGCCGAAGAGATCCTGGACCCGATCGTAGTAGCTCTGCATGGTGTCGAGACGTTCCAGCGTCGCGGTTTCGCGCCGCAGGCTTTTTAGCAAGCCTTCGTCTATCTGTCGGGTGATGTCGGAGAGTTGGACGCCCGCGCCCGTACCGGACACAACCCGCTGTTCCAGGTTGATGACCTTTTTGGAATAGCCCGGCGTATTGACGTTGGCGATGTTGTTGGTTAGCGCGTCGAGCGCGCCCTGACTGGCAAGCAGACCGCTCTGGGCGGTTCTGAGCGCAAGTGTGAGGTTTCCTGCCATGTCAAGGTCTCCAGTTGATCATTGCGTTCTGCATTCTGCGGTTCGCATTCTTCGGTTGTTAAAGAGACTGGTCGTAGGCGACCGAAGCTCTCGTTTTTTTGTCCGTCCGGCCCGTATCGACGACGCCCGAAGCGGAGTAGGCGCCGGTTTTCGGTGCGTTTTCCTGGGCGGCTTCGCGGACCAGATTGAGGAAGGTTTGCCGTGCGCCGATGGCAGCCTCAAGCAGACGTCCGTTTTCTTTCATGGACTCGTCGAGCCGTTCGGCCACATCGCGCATGTCTTCGCGTAAGACCTCCTCGGCGTTTTTGAGGTTTTCTTCGTCGCTTTCGATGGCTTTGTAGGCTTTTTCAAAGGCCATCGAGAGATTGGTTTTGTCTTCCACGACCTCGGCCAATTGTTGGGTTTCATTGTCGCGTAAAAGGGCGTTTTCCTCATCGATCAGCTTGATCAGCCTCTCGGCGAGCGCCAGGGCGTCGGTGATCCGGTCGTTGATATCCATTAGCGAATCTCCTGCATCTTGAGCATTTCCCGCTTCACGGTGTCGGCGATGCCGATGCCGCCGCCGCGCGAAATTTCTTTGGCCATTTCGTCGATCATGACCGAACGCCACATTTTCTCGGCGTGACCGCCGCCAAAGGGCGCTTCGGTTTCGGTGCCCTCGAACATGGGCTGCAGCATCTGCGAAAGCACCATGGCCTCAAAATCCTGGGCGGTTTTATCCATCTGAGCTTCCGTGGCCGGGCGTTTGGCGAGTGGGTTGCCTGCCGCTTTCGTCGCCTGGGCCTGCCCCAATGATAACATGGTTTGGGCTGTCATGCTGGTATCAGGCATTACATCACCTCGATTTCGGCTTGCAGAGCACCGGAGGCCTTGATTGCCTGCAAAATGGTAATCATGTCTCGCGGACCGATGCCGAGTGCGTTGAGACCGTTAACCAGTTCTTGCAGGCTGACTCCGCCATCGACAATGGTCAGTCGGTTCTCTTCCTGTTCGTCGACCTCGATGTCGGTGCGATCGACCACGGTCGTTTCGCCCACTTCGGCAAACGGGCCGGGCTGTGAGACCTGTGCGGTTTCCGTGATGCGGATGGTCAGATTGCCCTGCGCAATAGCCACCGTGCTAATGCGGACGTTCTCGCCCATGACGATGATTCCGGATTGTTCGTCGATGACTACACGGGCCATCTGGTCGGGCGCGATGCGGAGCTGCTCGATATCGGTCAACAGGCCGACCACGTTGTCTTCATAGGAGCCGGGAACCCGGATCAGGACCGTCGCTGGGTCGGTAGGCCGGGCGTCGGTAGAGCCGAGAAAAGCGTTGATTGCTTGGGCCATGCGGCGCGCCGTCGTGAGGTCGGGGTTGCGCAGGCTAACTTTGACCGTTTCCATGTTGGCCAGCGCAAAGTCAATTTCACGTTCGATGATGCCGCCGTTGGCGATCCGGCCGCTGGTTGGCACGCCTTTGACGACGGTTTCTGCGTCGCCTTGGGCTGAGAAGCCGCCAACCGCGACCTGGCCTTGAGCGACCGCATAGACTTCGCCGTCGGCGCCGACGAGCGGTGTAACCAGAAGTGTGCCGCCAAGCAGGCTTGAAGCATCGCCCAGGGCGCTGATGGTAACATCGAGGCGGGTGCCTTGACGGGCGAATGCCGGAAGAGTGGCCGTAACCATAACGGCGGCGGTGTTGTCCGATGACAACCCGTCTTCAGTGGGTTTAACGCCAAGGCGTTCCAGCATGGAGAGCAGGCTTTGCTTGGTGAAATGCCCGTCGGAAAGGGAGTCTCCCGTACCGTTGAGGCCGACGACGATGCCGTACCCGACCAGCATGTTATCGCGGATGCCTTCGAAGTCGGCAATATCTTTGATCCGCGATGCGGCCTGGACCGGAGCGGCGGTCAGCGTGACCAGCAAGGCAACTGCTGTCAGGAGCTGGACCGTTTTGGCTAAAAAGCTATGTGCCGTTGCGCGTTTCATTGTTCCATTCCCGTTCTCGCGTGAGCCTTAAACGGCTCGCACAGTTTTGTGCCCTATTAGATTTGCAAGTCCGGTGCCAGTTTGGTGTTTCTTTGTAAATCAATGGGTTAGTGATTGCCTTTCCAAGGCTTGGAGCCTCCGGGAGAGGGGAGGGGAAAAACTTGCCGATTCAATTCTTCCCGGTATCTCATAAAGCCAAAAAGCGTGTCCCGGTTGGAACACGCCTTTCAGCCTTTACGGAATATCGGATTAACGTTTCAGATCTTTCGCCACGGAGAGCATTTCGTCAGCGGTTTTAAAGGTGGTGGCCGCTGCCGAGTAAGCGTGCTGGGTCATGATCATTTTGGTGAATTCTTCATCCACCCGCACGTTGGATAATTCGTAAGCGAAGGGGACGAATTCAGCGACGCTGCCCGACCCTGCCGCTGCAATGGTCGCGTCGCCTGCATCGACCGAATCTTCCCAGACATTCCCATTGACCGGCGCTAGGCCGTTCATATTGGGGAAGGTGGCCAGCGGCATCCGGTAGAGGGGGCGAGTGGTGGCGTCGGTGAACCGCCCAACCACATAGCCATCGCGTGTGAATTCGAACGTTTCAAGGCTAGCCGTCGATTGTCCATCGTATTCGTAGCCGACTTGATGGTAAGTCCCGGCGAACTGGGTCATTTCCGATATGTCGAGGGTAAAGGATGCTGTATCGGTTCCAAAGGTCCCTGCGATGGCCACTTCGCCGGCGGCGGGGGTGGCGAGAGAGCCATCGCCATTAAACGTGACGGGTATGCCTGCCGCCGGGGCGGTGACTGTGCCGCCGCTGTTCGATTGAACGGTCAATTCCCAGGTGTTGACGGTCGGCTGTTTGGTCCAAATCAGGTTGAATGTCTGTTTCGTGCCGGCGCTGTCGTAGGCGGAGATGGCTGATGAGTGGATCGAACCTGCGTCAAGGTCGGCGGCAAGGTTGGCGCTGAAAGACCCTGCGCTCGTCGCCGTTCCCTGGCCTGTGAAGGCTTCTGGGTCAATGCGCATGCCGGAAAGAGTAGTCGAAGTCGTGGCGCCGCTTGAATCCACCTCCCAGCCCATCAGGTAGTAACCGTTTTTATCGGTCAAATAAGCTTCGGCGGAATCGGGGGCTTCGCCGGTTGCGCCGCCGCCACCCAGTTGTAGCTTGCCATCGCGGCCATAATAGGTGTCGCCGCTGCCGTCGGACTGATTGTTGAGCACGAACATGCCGTTGCCGTTGATTGCGATGTCCATGTAGGAAGAGCTGGACTGAATGAACCCCGACTGATCGACGCGCCAGCTAGCGGTCGGAAGCACCCCGCCGATATCCGACTGGTTGTGATCCCACATTTTGCTGGCGACGGTCCTGAAGTCGGTGTCGAGCTTTTTGTAGCCGCCGGTGTTCATGTTGGCGATGTTCTTGGATATGTTATCCATCGCCGCCGATTGGGACATCATGCCCAGCACGCTGGCGGAGAATGTTTGTAACGCCATCGCAGTTCTCCAGTTGTCTTTCTACGGCAGACGCAATACTGCCTTAAGCCTGAGTACTGCTCAGCAAGATAGGTGCCAAACGGCTACTGCATTGATTTTTAAGGGGTGTGTCCTGTGTTCCTGTAGGTGGGGAGGGGCGGGTTCGGCAGAAATGATGCGGTAAATGACGTTGGGTGGCATATTTTGCCTATTGATTCTCGGACTATTTAACGGCTTCTTAAAGGGAATGGTGCAGGGTAAGCTCTGCGAAAGTTTGTATCCATCGAAAGGCCGGATATGAAGGTTTCCGATGTCGGTGCGGCACGTGGCGCGTCTTCGGCCAAAAAGGCTAAGAAGAAGAACGCTGCGGGGTCCGATTTCTCGGTTCATCTAAAAGAAGCGGAGGCGGCTGCCGAAGGCGGCAACGTTTCCGATTCTGCGCCTGTGTCTTCGGTCGATGCCATCCTTACCGTTCAGGAAGTGCCCGACGCCACGGAGGATTCCCATCGCAGGGCTATGGTCGATTGGGGCGAAGACATTCTAGACAAGCTCGATGAGATTCGCCGCGATATTCTGCTTGGCCGTATCTCCAAAGAACGTCTTGTTACTCTTGCGCAGACTTTGCGGGCTAGAAAAGGTCGAATTGACGATCCGGCGCTTAAGGCCATTATCGACGATATCGAATTACGCGCCGAAGTTGAAATCGCCAAGTTTTCCAGAGAGTTCTGAGTTTCCCCCCGTTTTTTTGGGGGCCTTGTCGGCAAAGTCAAAGCCGCTGAATCTCGGCCATTCATTAGGCTTTCCGAATTTTTGTTAATTTCCGTATTGCGACTAAGGGTATACATACGTATATTCCGCGCCATATTTTTCGAGAAGACCCGCTGGAGATTGGGTGAAAGCCCGCCCGGCATATGGAAGAGGTTAATTGCGGAATGACGGTTACATTGTCTCCCGACTATCGTCCGACAGAAGACGAACCGTTTATGAATCCCGTCATGAAGGAGTACTTTCGTCAAAAGCTCCTGCATTGGCGCACCGAACTACTCGACGAGTCCAACGAAACCTTGCAGAGCCTTCAGGAAGGCAGCGTAGCCGAACCCGATTTGGCTGACCGCGCTTCCACCGAAACCGACCGGTCTTTAGAGCTGAGGACCCGTGATCGTGCGCGAAAGCTGATCAACAAGATCGACGAAGCGCTTGAGCGGATCGACGATGGCTCCTACGGCTATTGTGAAGAAACCTCGGAGCCGATCAGTATTCGCCGTTTGGAGGCCCGCCCCGTGGCGACGCTTTCCATTGAAGCGCAAGAGCGCCACGAGCGGATGGAGAAAACCCACCGGGACTAAAGCCGTATCGGGAAAGAAAATTAAAGAGAAACGCGGAAGCTTAGGTTTCCGCGTTTTTTGTTTGTCCGGTTTTTAATCTATACCGTCCAATGATCTGGTCCCGCGTTCCGTCTTCAATCATTTCTGCAATGGCCCTGTTGATCGGTTTCAATAGGTCTGCGCGATCCTTGTGTATTCGGATATGAAGCGAGGCGCTGTCGTGTAGATTGCCGGTTTCTATTTCCCCGGGGTTTTGGGCAATCCAGTGCAAGGCGACGTCTTCATTGACGATCCCGACGTCGGTGCGCCCAAAAGCAACGGCCTGCATGATTGCCGTTTCGTCGATGAAGTCGGTCCTTTCACCAAACCATTCCTCGCCTTGATACCCGTAGCCTCTGACTACGGCGACGGTCATGTCGGCTAAGTCTTTCAAGTCTTCAATGGGGCGAGCGTTATATGCGCGAAAAACAAACACGTCGCGTGTCATGTAAAAGGGCCTGCTGAAAAGCTGGACGCCCTGCTCCAGGGGGCGTTGCCGCCATGCCGGGTTGTCACAGCAGGAAAGGACCGCCTGGCCGGTCTCGAAATAACGGCGGACACGGAGCTTGGGCGTCGGCACTAATTTGGCGTCGATACCTGCCCGTTTCATGACTTCATTAAAAATATCGGGATAAATGCCGCTCAGCTTGCCGTCGGCGTTGATCACCAGGGGGGCTTTCGTCGTATCGTGAAAAGGCACCACAAGGGGCTCCGCAACGGCAGGGAAAACGGAGTTGAATAAGGTGATGATGATAAGAGCCAAGATAGGCAAGGCGGAACTCTCCGGGCCTTTCTACAGAGGTTTTACCTCTATATAAGATAGCATATCACGCTCTGGCTTTCTGCTTTTTGATTTGGTGTGGTGTTGGCCTAATCTGAAAGGGGGCTTTCTGGTGGGAAGGTGTGTATGATCCAAGCACCTTTCCTGAGGCGGCTGTCGATGCGCTCTCTAGGACTCTCTTTTAGTAAGCTGCGATGCACTTTTACTGTGCCGGTACAAGCTTATGCGGGGCTAAACAGCTAGGGGCTTGATTTTTTGCCCTTCCCAAAGGCGTCTACAAAAGATTCGATTCGCTCAAATGCATCATCACGCGATTTAATTATGCGTGCCTCGGATTTCTTGACCGATTCAGAAATTTCTTTTGCCGCCTCGTCTGTCTTCGTCTTTAGGGTGCTAACAGCGGTGTTTGCTGTTTCTCTCAATTCTTTGGTTGCTTCTGCGGCTTCATGGATAATGTTTCTTGCTTCCGCTTCCGCGTCCTTGGCGACCTCTTTTGGCGTCCGCTTTTGCTTTTTTTTCAGTGCCAGCCTTTTTTCAGCTTTTTCCGCATTTGTTGATATGCTTTCAGAAATGCCCTCGTAGAGGGAGTTGATTTCTACGATGGCCTCATCGGCGCTTTTTGAAATTTCTGCAATCGCCTTAGTGGCTTGGCTTTTAATTTTCTGGATGGACTCTTCGGCGCTAGCCGAAATATTGCTTGTCGCGATGGAACTGATTTCCTGGATAAGACCGCACCGGTCATCCTCGTTTGTGGAGCCATCCATTGTTTGGTTTCTAACCTCTAAAACCGCCATCTCGGCTTTTGCCGTTATCTGAGTGGCGATAACCTCGGCGTCGGTCATGATCTTGGCCGAGGCAACTTGACTGTCCGCCACAATGCGGGCATGGGCGATTTGATTGATTTCGCTGATGTTCGTTGTTGCGGTTTTGAGTTCATGGCGCAGGATGGTGGCGGCCACTTCAGCAGCTGCCTTGCGATCTTTCTCAAAGATTTCATCTAATTCTTCGAGCGTTCGCGAATGTTTGAGGTACTCGCTTACCATGGTAGCGCCCTTTCCTAAAAACTTATCGTACACCAGTGGAGCGAAGCATTCGAATGAATTTTCTCGTTAGAGGAGAGGTCGAGTAATAATGGGCTTAAATTTTAGGAAGGAAGCTTGTCTTTTAGCCAAGACGTTTGTTATGCGCTTCAGCTTCGGGGCGCTCCCAGACTTCGTTGCCGAATTTTTCAAGGATTTTACAGACCCGTTCCGGTGGGAAACCGAGATCGATCAGCCCAGGGCCGGTATTGGCGATTTCGCTATAATGTTCGATCAAGCCGTCACGCAACTTCACTATACTGACCCCTTCAAATCCGGCCCTTGCCCCCTTGGCTTCGGGCAGTTTGCTCTTGTAGCTGAAGACGTAGCGGGCGTAGCCGACGCGGCCGTCGCTGATTGGGTCGTGGATATCCCAGACAAACTCTTCCCCATCCCGGTGAAACCAGTTTTCGATCATGTCGGCGATCGCCTCCCGCCCCTTGAAAGTGCCGTAGTAAACGTCGTGATAGACCCCGTCTTCGCAAAAACAGGAGGCCACGCCCTGGCCGTCTCCCTTAGCCGCTGCCGTGGCCAGTCTATTGATCAGCTTGCTGAAATCCATTGCCTGCCCCTTTTCCATTTTACTGTTTGATGAATGGTAGCGAAGCGGCGGGATTTGACAAACCGTCAACCGTTGGAAGCCATTGACTTTTATGAAAAAATAGGATATTAATCCTTATCTTGTGTGCCAAAAAAACGAGCTGCAAAAGAGAAAATGCTAAAAAATGATAAGGATTTTTCTGGAAAATAGGCAGTTTCATTTAAAATCAATGGGTTAGCCGATTTTTTCTTGATTCGTTTGGGTGTTTTTGTGCATGAAACCGCCTTTTACCCCGCAATTAGGGGAGTTAAAGGGGGCTGATGTCGCCTTTTGTCAGGGCTTCCTCAAAGGCCGGTTCGGCGGCTAGCCACGCAGAAACGTAGGCGGGTGTTTGAACGCTCCCGACGTCGAGGTTTAGCGCCTCGATCAGTTCTGCGCTTGGTATCGAGCGGCCCGGTTCGCGGAACAGGCCTTTTTGCACACTCAGGGCCGCTAGCTTGCCGCGCACCTCCAGGCGATGTTCGAGGAAGAACCACTTGTCGTCCCATCCGGCGATGCGGGTGCGTAGTGTGCAAACTTCAAACAGATGGACCGGCGCTTTGAAGTGAATGTTGGCCGCCCCGAGGATTGGTCGCCACTTGCGTTTGACCATCAGTTCCTTAAACAGTCCGGCGCGAACCCAAAGGTCAAACTTGCCCAAGTCCATGACCGTTAGATAACGCCCATTGGTCATATGCAAGTTGGCGTCCAGGTCGTTGGGCCAGCAACGGACTTGAAGGGTGGATTGATCGGTCGGTCCCAGCTTGCGACCGTAGCGCGCTTTCAGAACCGTTTTCGCCATCCGAAAGATTAAATGCATGAATTCGCTTCCCTTCGCAGGGGGTAACGGAAAAGGGGGAGCCCGTGTTGGACTCCCCCTTTGTTAAAGGCTGTAATTAGCCGAATAGTTCGTCTTCGAAATCCATGATCGAGCTGGAGCCCGCCATGATTGACGCCATTAGGCCGCCGCACTGGGGTAGCAGGCGGGCCATGAAAAAGCGCGCCGTCTTGACTTTCGACTTGTAGAACACCGCTTCTTCGCCCTCTTGTTTTGCAAGGCCGATTTTGGCCATGCGGGCCCACATGTATCCCATGGCGACGAGGCCGAACATGCGCAGGTATTCGACGCTGGCCGCCCCGGCTTCGTCCGGGTTCTTCATGCCTTGTTCGGCCAGCCAGGCGGTCACTTGCTGCAAGCGCCCGAAGTTCTTGGCCAGCGGCATGATGAACTCTTCCATCTCCTCGTTTTCCATCTCGGTCGTGATGAAGTCCTGAACCGGATGGAAGAACCGCCGGAGCAGACGGCCCATGCCCGTGGGCAATTTACGGCCGACCAGGTCAAGCGCTTGGATGCCGTTGGTGCCCTCATAAATTTGAGCGATCCGGCCGTCGCGGATCATCTGCTCCATGCCGTGTTCCCGGATGTAGCCGTGGCCGCCGAAGACTTGGACGCCCAGGTTGGCCGCTTCATAACCGTTGTCGGTCTGGATCGCCTTGATGATTGGGGTCATTAGGCTGGCCAGATCGTCGGCCTGCTGGGCCCGCTCTGGGTCGGGGCTCTTGTGTGCATAGTCGATCTCCTGGGCGATCCAGGCGGTCATGGCGCGCGCACCTTCGGTATAAGCCTTGATGGTCAGCAACATGCGCCGTACGTCCGGATGGACGAGGATGCTATCGGCCTTTTTCTCCGGCTCTTTGGTGCCGGTGAGCGAACGGCCCTGGATGCGCTCGCGGGCGTATTCCAGCGCGCCCTGATAGGCCGCTTCACCCTGGGCAAGCCCTTGCAGGCCGACGCCGAGACGGGCCGTGTTCATAAAGGTGAACATGGCGCGCATGCCTTTGTGGGGTTCACCGACCAGCCAACCGGTAGAGTCGTCGAAGTTGATGACGCAGGTGGCGTTGCCGTGGATGCCCATCTTGTGCTCGATGGAGCCGCAGGTGACGCCGTTGGCCGGGCCGACTGAGTCGTCATCGTTAGGCATGTACTTAGGCACGAGGAAAAGGCTGATCCCCTTAATCCCTTCCGGCGCGTCCGGCAAGCGGGCAAGCACCAGGTGGAGGATGTTTTCGGTCAGGTCGTGGTCGCCCGCTGAAATGAAGATCTTGGTGCCGGTGAGCTTGTAAGACCCGTCGTCCTGGGGGATCGCTTTGGTCCGAACCAAGCCGAGGTCGGTGCCGCACTGCGGCTCGGTCAGGCACATGGTTCCAGCCCAGGTGCCCTCGGTCAGTTTGGGCAGAAAGCGGTCCTTCAATTCGTCGGTTCCGTGGGCTTCCAGAGCGTTGTAAGCGCCGTGGGAGAGGCCCGGATACATGGAGAACGAATGGTTGGCCCCTGATAGCATCTCGGAAACCAAGGTGCCGACCGAATGGGGCAGCCCCTGACCGCCATACTTGGGGTCGCAGGTCAAGGTCGTCCAACCGCCTTCGATGAAAGTGTCGTAGGCTTCTTTGAAGCCGCTCGGCGTGCGGACGACGCCGTTTTCAAAGGTGCAGCCTTCTTCGTCGCCGCTTCGGTTGATCGGATGCAGGACGCCTTCGGCGACCTTGGCCGCTTCTTCCAGTACGGCATGGACCAAATCTTCGGTGGCTTCCTCGTAGCCGGGCAGCTCGGTGAGCTTGTTCCCGTCGAGGAGTTCGTAGTGGACGAACTGCATGTCGCGCACGGGCGCTTTGTAGTTAGCCATGGTTCAAATCTCCTCGTGGTTCTAGTTACGCAACGGCTTGCCGGTGGTGAGCATGTGCTCGATCCGGGCAAGGGTCGGTTCGGTTTTCAAGAGACCGACGAAGGCTTCCCGTTCCAGGGTGAGCATATCGTCTTCGGTCAGGACTTCCGTAATGTCGGTGTCGCCGCCGGTCAGAATACCGGCTAGGGCGGTCGAAACCGTTACGTCGTGATCGAGCGCCTTGCCTGCCTTATGGAAGCCGTCAACCGCCATGGTGAGCGCGGCCTTGCCGCCCGCACCGGGCAGGACGAACTCGATGGGTTCGGGAGCTTCGTAACCATTGACCAGTTCGAGCGCCTTGGCTTTGGCGTCGGCTAGCAGGCGATCACGGTTCATGGTCACGCCAGAAGCGTCGGGCTTGAGGAACAGGCCTTCCTGCCCTTCGGCCGCCGAAGTCGCCACATGGGCTGTCGAGACCATCTCAAAGACTTTTGCCACGGCGGGCATTGCCCCACCGGGACGGCGTTTGTTGGTCAGCCAGCGCTGCATCATCTCCTTGCAGCCGCCCCAACCAGGAATCACGCCGACACCCACTTCGACCAAGCCGATGTAGGTTTCTGCATGGGCCTGAATCCAGTCGGAATGAAGCAGGATCTCGCAGCCGCCGCCCAGAGCCATGCCGGCAGGTGCGCCGACGACGGGGTAGGGAGCGTATTTGAGGCCTTTGAAAGTGTTCTGGCCCTCGGCGATGGAGCTTTCGATCACCGGCCAGAGGCCGACGTTGGCGGCAAACAGGGCGAGGCCGATATTGGCGCCGACCGAGAAGTTGTCGCCTTCGTTGTGGATGACGAGTGCTTTGAAATCACCCTTGGTGATCAGCTTGTCGGCCTTCTTGATCTGCTTGAAGATGCCTTCGTCGAGCGAGTTCATCTTGGTGTGGAACTCAAGGCAGAGAACGCCGTCGCCGATATCCCACAGGCTGGCTGAGCCGTTTTTGGCGACAGGTTCGGAGGCCCGCTTGATATCGGAGAGCAGCAGAACGCCTTCGGGACGGGGCACTGGTTTGTAAGCGCCGTCGAGATCGAAGTATTCCAGTACGCCATTTTCGACCCGATAAAAGGTTCCGTCGCCGACCTTGGTCAGCAATTCGGGCACCTCGAGACCGTCTGCGGCGAGCATCTCGGCAAACCATTTGGGGCCGAGCTTGTCGATCATCTCAAACGGTCCCCATTTCCAGGCGTAGCCGGTCTTCATGGCGTCATCGACCGCATAGATGTGATCGGCAATTTCCGGCACCAGCGAGGCCGCGTAGGAAAGGGTATGGGCCAGCATCTTACGGACGTACTGGCCGCCCTTGTCTTCATGCTCGACGACGGCGCGCAGGCCTTTGCGGCCAGCTTTGACCGAGGCCAGTTGGGCGCGGGTCGATTTGCTGTATTCACCGGTCTTGAGATCGATAGATTCCTTGACCTTTTTCCCGCCTTCGCGATTGATCCGATAGAAGCCGCCTTTCCCTTTGCGGCCGGTGTAGCCGTCGGCAATCATTTTGGTGATCAGCTCGGACTCCTGATGGATGTCCCGGTACATATCTTTTTCCGGCAGCGTGGCGAGCATTGAGGCTGCAACGTGGGGGCCGAGGTCGATGCCGACCAGATCCATCAGGCCGAAGATGCCGGTTTTGGGGAAGCCGCAGGGCTTACCCGCCACGGCGTCGGTTTCTTCGACGGTCAGCCCCATTTCAAAGGCGAAGCGGGTGGCCGAAGCCATCCAGAGGGTGCCGATGCGGTTGGCGATGAAGCCCGGCGTGTCTTTGCAGGTGACCATGCATTTGCCGAGGCGCTTGTCGCCGAAGTCATTGATCAGGTCCACGGCGTCCTGACGGGTTTTCGGGCCCGAGACGATCTCCAGCAGTCGCATATAGCGCGGCGGATTGAAGAAGTGGGTGATCAGGAAGTCCTTGGCGAAGCCATCACCCAAACCGTCCGTCAGGTTTTTGAGTGGAATGGTTGAGGTGTTGGACGAAACGATAGAACCCTTTTTACGGACCGCGTCGATCTTCTTATAGAGGTCTTGCTTGATATCGAGCCGTTCGAGGACAACTTCAACGATCCAGTCGCAATCGGCGAGCAGATCCATGTTGTCTTCGATGTTGCCGGTGGTGACCAGCTTGGCGTTGCGCTTGCTCATGAAAGCCGCAGGCTTGTTTTTGAGCAGCTTCTTGACGGCCCCTTCGGCAATGACATTGCGATTTTCGGCCCCGTCGGGAATGATATCGAGCAGCACCACGGGGATCCCGGCGTTGGCGACATGGGCGGCGATTCCCGCGCCCATAACGCCCGCGCCGATCACGGCGACTTTGTTGATCTCAGTCATGATTAGACGGCCTCCATGATCGTGGCGATGCCCTGGCCGCCGCCGATGCATTGGGTGGCCAGCGAATATTTCATGCCTTCACGCTTCATTACCTGGGCCGCTTTGCCGGTGATCCGCGCGCCGGTCGCCCCCAGCGGATGACCCAGCGCAATGGCGCCGCCGTCCAGGTTGACCTTCTCAATGGGAATATCGAGGTCTTTCATGCAGGCCATGCCTTGGGCGGCGAAGGCTTCGTTAAGCTCGATTACGTCGATGTCTTTCATTTCAATCCCGGCACGCTCCAGGGCTTTCTTGGTGGCGACCACCGGGCCGATGCCCATGATTTCCGGCTTGCAGCCACCAACCGCGATCGACTTGATGCGGGCCAAAGGCTCCAGGCCGTTCTTCTCGGCGTATTCTTCGGAGCAGACCAGAGTGGCCGAAGCGCCGTCGGTGAGCGGCGAGGAGGTGCCTGCGGTGACCGAGCCGGTTTGGCTGAAAGCCGGTTTCAGACCAGCCAGATCATCGGCCGTAGTGCCTGCACGGATGCAGCCGTCTTTCTCGATAACGCCACCCTTCCAGGTGATGGGAACGATTTCGTCGTCGAACTTGCCGTCGGCCTGAGCCTTGCTGGCTTTTTCGTGGGAGGCCACGGCGAAGGCTTCCTGGTCGGCACGGGCGATGGAGTATTGGTTAGCGAGGTTTTCGGCCGTTTCACCCATGGAAACATAGGCTTGCGGGTAGTCCTGCATAAGACCCGGATTGGGAAGCGGGTTGAAGCCGCCCATGGGGATGCGGGTCATGCTTTCCATGCCGGCGCAGATGAAGGCTTCGCCCGCATTCATTTGGATGGCGCCCGCCGCCATGTGGACGGACTGCATGGAAGAGCCGCAGAAGCGGTTAACGGTAGTGCCTGCAACGGACAGCGGGAGACCAGCCATGAAGCCGACCAGTCGGGCCACGTTGAAGCCCTGTTCACCTTCGGGGAAAGCGCAGCCCATGATCAGGTCTTCGAGGTCTTCACCTTTGACGCCGGTTTTCTCTACCAAGCCTTTGATCACCTGGGCGGCTATGTCGTCGGGGCGGACTTTTGTCAGTTCGCCTTTGTTGGCGAAATGGAAGGGGGACCGGGCATAACCGGCGATTACGACGTTTTTCATCTGTTGCGTCTCCGTGTCGAAATAGCGTTAAAGCCGTTGTTCGGGTTCAATTGGGGTTAATCGGTCGCGCCGTCGAGCGCTTCCAGGGTTTGCCGTTCCACGTCTTTCAGTTCTTCAAGCGTGGTTTCCAAGTCTTTGCGTTGTTCGTCCAATTCCTGCATCCGTTCCCGAATGGCATTCAGAAGAACCTTCATCTGGGTTTTCTGAGTGGGGTCGGCGTCGTAAAGGTCGAGATATTCCTTGATGCCGGAAAGGGAGAAGCCCATTCGTTTGCCGCGCAGAATGATCATCAACCGGGCGCGGTCCTTGTAGGTGTAAACTCGTGTCGATCCAGCGCGTTGTGGTGCGAGAAGCCCTTTGGTTTCGTAAAAGCGGATTGCCCGCGGCGTAATGTCGAACTCATTGGCCAGTTCGGTCACGCTATAGAGCTTGTTGGTCGGGTCTTCTCTCATGTCCATAACGGGTCTCTAACCTTGCAGAAGTTGATGGAGGCTTGACCATGGTATTTTAAAGTGACGTTAACGTCAACCTCATAACCGTATCGTCACAATTGGCGCGAGTTTGTCTCTGGCGCTGCGGCCTCCGGGGCGTTCGCAGGGTTATTAAACCTCCTTTTAGGGCGTTGCAGCCTTAGCCGCTTCCTCGGCGACCAATTCTTTTTTCGACAATTTGCCGATCATGGTCTTTGGCAATTCGTTGCGGAATTCGATGGCGCTGGGCATTTCGATCTTGGATATCTTGTCCCTAAGGAAACTTTTGAGCCCGTCTTCGGTCAGGGCTTCATTGTTTTTGAGTTTGATGAAAGCCTTGGGGCTCTGTCCCCGGTATTCGTCGGGGATGCCGATAACGGTAACTTCCTCGATCGCCGGGTGAAGATAGATGGCTTCTTCGATGTTGCGCGGATAGACATTATATCCGCCGCAGAGGATGACGTCCTTTAAGCGGTCGACAATAAAGATGTAGCCGTCTTCGTCCATATAGCCCACATCGCCGGTGTGAAGTCGCCCGTCAATGATGGTCTGGGCAGTTTCCTCGGGGCGGTCCCAATACCCTTTCATCACCTGCGGGCCGACGATACAGATTTCACCGGCTTCGCCTTGGGGAAGAAGATCGTAAGGGGCTTCGACGTTGCGGATTTCCAGCTTGGTGCCGGGAAGGGGAATGCCGATGGAGCCTTCTTTGTTCAGGCCGCCCGGTGGGCTTGAGGAGGCGACCGGCGAGGATTCGCTCAGGCCGTACCCTTCGATCAGATAGCAGCCGGTCATGCGCTCGAAATCGTGGCGCACTTCGTTGGGCAGGGGAGCGCCGCCGGAATTGCACATTTTGATACTGGTCAGGTCGTATTTTCTCAAGTTCGGTGCATGGTTGATCGCCGTATAGATGGTCGGCACCGCCGGGACCAGCGTCGCCTTGGTTCTTTGAATGGTTTTCAGCAGAAGATCCAATTCGAAGCGCGGCAGGAGGATCAACTCATAGCCTTTCGCCAAGCCCTGGTTCATCACCACGGTCATGGCGAAAACATGGAAGAAAGGAAGAACCCCGATAACCCGCTCGACGCCATCTTGCAATATTCCCGAAGGATCGGTCCAGGCGCTGAGCTGGGCGGCGTTGATCGTCAGGTTGGCGTGGGTCAGCATGGCTCCCTTGGGCTGGCCGGTCGTGCCGCCGGTATATTGCAGCACGGCAACGTCTTCCAACGGGTCAATCGTCACTGGGTCAGGGCGACCGTCATTGTCGGTCAGGGTCTCGAAAGGAATGTGCTGGTCGTCGAACGGTACTTTGGCGATGTCGCTTTTTTTGAAGAGTTTTAACAACAGACTCTTTAATGGCGGTAAAATCCCGGCCATCGAACAGACGACGATTTTTTTCAAATTGGTGCGGGTGAACATCGCACCGACTTTCGGATAGATCAGACCGAGGTCCATTGTCACCATGATTTCGGTCTGGGAATCCTCGATTTGAAAGGCCAGTTCTCTCTCAGCGTAAAGCGGGTTGTAATTAACCACGACGCCACCGGCCTTGAGGATGCCGAAATAGCAAATGACCGAATAGGGGGTGTTGGGTAGACAGAGGCCGACCTTAGTGCCTTTTTTGACGCCAATTTTCTGAAAGCCCTTGGCAGCCTTGTCGATTAACTCACCGACTTGTGCATAGGTGTATTTGCGTCCGAGAAAATCGATGCAGGGGTTTTGCTTATAGCGCAAAACCGAATCATCCATGAAATCGACGAGGGATCGGGGCTCGAGCAGCGTACCCCAATGAACCCCTTCGGGGTAATGGGCCAACCAGCTCTCGCCATTTATTTCGCCGTTCATGGTCATGGGGTTCTCCTGTTCATCGTGGCTTTTTAGATTTTTGACGATTAATAGCGATGAGTGACGTATGCGTCAATAGTATGACTTTTGCGTCCTTGCTTGGGTCTCTATGTCTTGATATTGGTCAACTACGGAGACGTAGAATTTAGAGAAACTCCAGGTCTGGGTTGAAAAACTTTGCCGAGACCGTCATATTGTCGGCAGTTTTTCGCCGCCCTTCTACCGACGAGGCCAAATGACGGCCCACGGGACAGCAAGGGCGTATTTTTTAATCGCTCGTTTCGGGAGAACGAATTTAATGAAGTATGGTAAGATTCTGGCCGCTGCTGCCTTTGTTGGTCTGGCCCTTTCCGCCACCGATGCTCAAGCTGATCCGAACAAGGACAAGTCCTTTAGGAAGTGCAAAGCCTGTCACACCATTGATGAAGGCGGCAAAAAGAAGGTTGGCCCGAACCTGTTTGGTGTTTTTGGCTCCAAGGCTGCTTCCAAGGAAGACTTCAAGTATTCCAGCGCCATGAAAGAATCCGGCCTGACCTGGGATGAAGCGACCCTGGACAAATACCTGACCAAGCCGAAAAAACTGGTCCCGAAAACCAAAATGTCCTTCGCAGGCTTGAGAAAAGAAAAAGACCGCAAGGCCGTCATTGAGCTGATGAAAGCCAACAAATAGGCTTTTTTGCCGATAAGGTTTAGATGGAACGCCGTCGCCCAATGGGGCGGCGGCGTCAGACTGCTGACAAAGTCCTCGCTTTATGCGGGGACTTTTGATTCAATGTTTTATGTTAAAAAAGCCAACTCCCCAGCAGACAGAACTTGAGATGGTAACTTTGGAGTCTCTGGTTCCGTCGGATCA
>Ga0209475_10002197_pt1 | contig 20541 bp, 8 predicted proteins | sample tdDd471_FD_187128 | JGI IMG/M metagenome (GOLD analysis project Ga0209475, IMG submission 187128) | Marine sediment microbial communities from the Atlantic coast under amendment with organic carbon and nitrate - tdDd47.1 (SPAdes)... | ecosystem: Environmental > Aquatic > Marine > Coastal >... | reverse complement strand
GTTGAAGTATGAATGACCTACCTCGCAGCAGAGCTAAGGAGGTATCAATTAGAATTTTGATTCAATGCGATGCAGAGCATCGGAGTATTAAACTCATTTATCCCGATACGCTTCGCTATCGGGATTATTGTTGCCTTAATAAAACTCCCAGGTATTTCAACATTCACCTCAAAAAAATAGGTGGATTAATAATTTCGCAATTTTTACTGAATCTGGTGTTACATTTAATTTTCCGCTTTTCTCTACCTTTAAAATCCACAATCTAGCCCGGCAAGGCCTTCTTCGTGGAAATATTTAACAGAGGTCCGCATTTAAATTAGTTGCAGGCGATTGCTTGATGCTATTTCAGTTGGCAATTCGGTAAATTTCAATTCTACTATCATCTACATTATTATGATTTCCTGCCTGGAGTAATAAGCCATGATTTATAAAACCTAAATATATTCCAATAATACAACTAAGTGGGTATTGATTTCTGGTAAGTATTGAGTTAATTTTGCTGGCAGCTTTTTAACAAAGTATAAGAAGTATGACTCTACAATATCACGAAACAGTAAAAATACAAACGAAATTTTTTGCATCTTTGAAGAAAAAATTTAATTAAACCAACGTAACCTTATACATGATGAAATTTACACTACATTTTCTTAAAACCAGCTTATTGATAGCAATTGTTATTACGGTTGCATCATGTGCAGAAAAAAAGCAAGGCCCTCCTCCAATACCTGATGTACCTGTTGTTAAGGTAATACAAAAAGACGTTCCTATCTACAGGCAATTTGTAGGACAGGTTTATGGTCACGCTGATATTCCAATCCGGGCAAGGGTTGCTGGTTTTCTGGAGGGGATTCATTTTGAAGAGGGGTTGAAAGTTAAAAAAGGCCAACTACTTTACCGTATTGATCCCTCAGAATTTCAAGCCCAGGTGGCCAGACAGGAGAGCCAATTGGCTGAGGCCAAAACAGCTTTAGCCAAATCGAAGAGTGATCTTGACAGGATTAAACCACTTGCCGAAATCAATGCTGTAAGTCAGAGTGATTTGGATGCAGCCCAGGCAAATTATGATGCATCACTTTCATATGTTGAGGCCCAGAAATCCAACCTGAAGTTTGCAGAGATCAATTTGAGTTATTGCTGGATGAATGCTCCTATCACTGGCACAATTGGAAAAACGAAAGCACGTATTGGTGAATTTGTTGGCCAGGATCCGAATCCCGTAATTTTAAATACAGTTTCAACCATTGATAGTGTGCGGGTTGAATTTTACCTGGCAGAAGCCCAGTACATACGTTTGGCCAGAGCATACCAGCGTTTACGGGAATTTGATGCAGTGGAAGAAGCAAAAAGAGAGCCTAACTTGAGCCTTATCCTTGCTGATGGATCAACTTTTAAATATAAAGGCAAAACCAATTTTATCAATCGCGAAGTTGATCCTGAAACAGGTTCAATATTGATAGAAACTTCTTTCCCTAACCCTGACAAATTGCTAAAGCCAGGACAGTATGCTAAAGTGGTTGTTATGATGAAAGAAGAAAAAGGGGCATTATTAATTCCTCAACGCTGTGTCATGGAGTTGCAAGGACAATATTCTGTATATGTTGTTGGTAACGACAATAAGGTTGATGCCAAGCAAATTGTAGCTGGAGAAACTGTGGGCGATATGCTAATTGTAAAGGATGGCCTTCAGGTTGGTGATAATGTTGTAATGGATGCAATACAAAAAGTCGGTTCAGGCATGGTGGTTAATCCCATTGTAACCGTATTTGAAAGCCAGGCAAACCTCAAAGAATAAAGACTATGGCTGAGAATAAAGGAAATTTTTTCGTTCACCGACCGATCGTTGCAATGGTTATTGCCATTGTAATTGTAATTGTCGGCACAGTATCATTGATCGGCCTTGCCATTGAGCAATATCCTGAGTTAACCCCACCCATGGTTGAAGTAAGGGGAACCTATACAGGGGCCAACGCCATTAATGTTGAGGAATCTGTTGCCACACCACTTGAGCAGGAAATCAATGGTGTTGATAATATGATCTATATGAAATCAACCAATGCCAACGATGGCACCATGGTTATCCAGGTTTCATTTGATGTAGGTACCGATCCTGACATGAACACTGTTTTAGCACAGAACCGTGTTTCAGCTGCTTCAGCAAAATTACCTCCTGCTGTTACAAAATATGGCGTAACCACCATGAAATCCTTGCCAAACATCATGCTGGCCATTACACTGACATCAGATGGAAGATATGACCAGGACTTTTTAGGAAACTATGCCCTGATTAATATTAAAGATCAACTGGCAAGAGTAAAAGGTATTGGCCGGGTGGATGTTATGGGCGCAGCAAACTACTCCATGCGTATCTGGGTTAAACCCGACAGGCTTGCACACATGGGATTGACAGTTCCTGAAATCGTAGCTGCTATTAACGACCAGAATGTAATCGTCCCAGGTGGAAAATTTGGTGCGGAACCTGCCCCCCCGGGAACTGAATTTACTTATACCGTAAGATTGCCGGAGAGGTTTAACTCAGCAGAAGCGTTTGAAGAGATCGTTGTCAGGACAAATTCTGACGGATCACAGGTCAAAATTGGCGATGTTGCCACAGTAAACCTGGGAGTTGAAACCTACAACATGATCCCAAGAACAAATAAAGAAACCTGTGCTATCATTGCTCTTTACCAGGCTCCCGGATCAAATGCGGTTGAACTGGCTGAGAACATCATCATTGAAATGGAAGAACTGGCTAAGAGCTTTCCCGAAAGCGTAACATACCAGGTTGGACTGGATACTACCCTTCCTATAACAGCAGGAATAAAAGATATTGTTGTCACACTAATTATTGCCCTGGTCTTGGTGATTTTAGTTGTGTTCATTTTTATCCAGGACTGGCGTGCGACATTGATTCCGACATTGGCTATTCCGGTATCCTTAATTGGAGCATTTATCTTTTTCCCCATGCTTGGATTTACCATTAATGTATTGTCACTTTTAGGACTTGTTCTGGCAATTGGAATTGTGGTTGATGATGCCATTGTTGTTGTGGAGGCAGTGCAGGTGAACATTGCCAAAGGTATGAATTCAAAGGATGCAACCCTGGATGCGATGGCAAAGGTTACAGCACCGGTTATAGCTACAACACTTGTGCTGATTGCAGTATTCATCCCAGTTGCCGGAATGGCTGGCATCACCGGTATCTTATACCAGCAGTTTGCTATTACAATTGTGGTTTCCGTTATCGTGTCATCAGTGAATGCACTTACCCTTAGCCCGGCGCTTTGCTCAATTATGTTGCGAGAGCCCAAACCATATAAAGGTCCGCTGGGGTTGTTTTTTGGGAAATTCAATAAATGGATGGATAAAAGTACCGAGTCCTACATGAGCTTTACTAATGTTGTCACACGCAAGCTTAAGCGGAGTGTGGTATTTATTGTTATCATGACTATAGCAGCAGGTATTTTTGGATCTCTTGTTCCCGGAGGGTTTATTCCCGAAGAGGACATGGGATACTTCTATGTAAATATTCAATTGCCTGATGCAGCTTCCCTGCAAAGAACAAGTGTGATTTCTAGTAATATAGAAGAGATACTTCTCGATTATCCGGATGTTCAGTTTGTATTGAATGCAACAGGTTACAGTATGCTCAGTGGTTCCATGATTCCAAACAATGGATTTATGTTTGTTACCATGACACACTGGTCGGAAAGAGACATCACTGTAAAAGAAATGATTGATGAAATAAATAGGCGGCTGTCACAGGAAATTAAAGGCGCACAGGTATTTGCTTTCGGCCCTCCCGCACTTCCTGGTTTGGGGAACGGTTCAGGCTTCAGTATTATGCTGCAGGACAGAGCAGGAAACACACCTGAATACCTGGCTGAAAATACAGCAAAATTTCTTAAAGCTGCCAACGGACGCCCTGAGATTGGCAAAGCCTTCACAACGTTCCAGGCATCAGTACCCCAACGATATATGGATATCGACAAGGAAAAAGCACTTAAACTTGGAGTTAATTTGAATGACCTTTATCAAACGGTTGGAGCTTTTATGGGTGGTTCATATGTGAATGACTTTACACGATTCGGAAGACTTTATAAAACCTATATACAGGCTGAGCCAGAATATAGGGTCAATGAGCAGCAAATCAACAATTTCTTTATACAGAATAATAAAGGAAAAATGGTTCCTCTTTCAACATTGGCAACCATCGAACCTATTACTGGTCCAGATTATACTACGCGGTTTAACTTGTACAGATCAGTGGAAGTTACGGGCGGGCCCGCGGATGGATTTACCTCTGAACAGGCCCGGCAGGCACTGAAAGAAGTGGCCGAGGCCGAATTACCCGACGACATGAGTTACGCATGGAACGCCATGTCGTACCAGGAAGAAAAGGCTTCCGGATCATTGATGATGATTCTTACTTTCTCCCTGGTGTTTGTGTTCCTGATTTTGGCAGCCCAATACGAAAGCTGGTCGCTCCCGTTCAGCATTTTAATGGGAACGCCATTTGCCATATTTGGTGCTTTATTTGCACTATGGGCTGCGAGGCTCATCAGCCCAACTTTCGAGAACAATATTTTCGCCCAGGTTTCCTTTGTGATGCTTATCGGTATGGCAGCTAAAAATGCCATCCTGATAGTTGAATTTGCCAACGATGAATTCAAAAAAGGGCTCTCCCTTTTCGATGCTGCTATTAAAGCTGCAAGGTCAAGGTTCAGGCCGATCTTGATGACAGCTTTCTCATTTATCCTTGGTGTGCTTCCTCTGGTAGTTGCATCAGGTACCGGTGCCGAAGCACGTAAAGTGATGGGCATGGCCTTGCTTGGTGGAATGTCCGTAGCAACTTTATTGGGTGTATTTCTTTACCCGATGCTATTTGTCTTTATCGGGAAGCTTGCCGGTTATGAAAAGAAACGGGAACGAATGCAGGCCTTAGAAGCTGAAACTGTAACTGAAAAAAATGATTAATGCCATGAAAAAAATAATATCAATACTTATTCTCGGAATAATCGTTTTCATATCAGCTTGTAAACTGGGGCCGAATTTTCAGAAACCTGAATACACCGGTCCAACTTCATTTCGATTTGATTCGATTACTACTGACACTATCGTAAACCTGCGCTGGTGGGAAATGTTTAATGATGATATTCTGGACACCCTGATTGCACAGGCTCTGGAAAATAATAAAGATGTAATGGTTGCTGCTGCAAGAGTGGATGCCGCTGCCGCCAACCTGGGTTATACCAAAGCCGACCAGTGGCCAACCTTTGGTTTTAACGTCGGGGCAGGTACCGGAAACTCTATAGGTGGAATGGTGACTACAAATGAAGTATCCAGTAACTATTTTGCCTTCCCTCAAATGGATTGGGAAATTGGATTCTGGGGTAAATACAGGAGACTAAATGAATCAGCACGTGCCAGCCTTTTGGCTTCAGAATACGGCTTACGAACTGTTCAAATGAGTTTAATAACTGCAGTGGCGTCCACCTATTTCTCATTACTTGACAATCAAGCCAAACTACGAATTTCACAAGAGACGCTGGCAGCAAGAGATAGTTCAACACAAATTATCCAGGCAAGGTACGACTATGGGGTTGTTCCTGAAATCGACCTTAACCAGTCGCAGATTCAGGAAGCAATTTCTGCAGCAGCAGTACCCATTTATAAACGTGCCGTTGCCTTTAACGAAAACACATTGAGTATTTTACTAGGAGGATATCCCTATGCGGTTCCCACAGGTTCCTATTTGATCGATCAGATTGAGCCACCGGATATTCCCAATGGTTTGCCATCACAGCTATTAACCCGTCGTCCCGACGTTATGCAGGCAGAATCAGAGTATGCAGCACAAAATGCCCGTATTGGAGCAGCCCAGGCCATGCGCTGGCCATCACTCAGCCTTACAGGTTTACTTGGTGTAGCTACATCAGATTTATCAACTCTCAGCACTGCCGGGCTTGGATGGTCCGCTTCAGGAGTAATACTTGGCCCCTTGTTTCAGTTTGGAAAAAACAAACGGAGGGTTGAAATTGAACGTGCCAATACTGAAGCTGCCCTCAGGATTTATGAAAATGTTGCCCTGCAGGCATTTGCAGAAGTTGAAGATGCTTTGATTTCTATATCTACATTACGCGAAGAGCTGCTTGCACAAGAACGACGTTATTTGGCCGCGATGAATGCTGAGTATCTTTCGTCAGAGCGTTACGACAAAGGACAAACGAGTTACCTTGAAGTACTCGAATCACAGCGCCAATCTTTCGATGCACAATTGAGTTATTCACAAACAAGGAGAAACTTATTTGGAGCTCATATAGGCCTTTACAAAGCCCTTGGCGGTGGGTGGCTGTCAGTTGAAGAAGAGCAGGCGTATATCGAAGCACAACAAGCCGCTGATTCGACAAACCAGGCCCAGGGAAGGTAGAAAGAAATTGGAAATTAGATATAAAAAAACCTGCCAGGAAATCCTGGCAGGCCAATTTTTAGAGATTTGAATTATAAGTTCATTGATAACCAACATTGAACATTAAATCCCTCAAGAATAAGCTTTTCCCTAAGAGTCAGGCTACTCCAACAAACTTTGAACTCAGAACTTCTAACGCCGAACATAGATCATAGAACACTAAACTATCTCATCTTAACGATCTTCCGTGTATAAACTTCATCACCCACCTTCAGGCGAAGGAAGTAGAGTCCGTTATCAATATTTTCTGTATTCCAGACTAACCGGATTATACCATCCGGCAACTCCCTGTTTATAATTTCAGTAATTACCTTTCCATAAACATCCAGCACGGAAACATATACCGGGCCTTCATTTACTAATTCAAATTGAATGATTGGATTTGAAATAAAAGGATTTGGGTAACAGCCAAGTTTTGTATTGGAACTCAAAGTCCCCGCTTCATCACTATTTCCCGTAAGTAATCCTCCCGGAGGTCTATTAAACTCATAAGCACCCATGTCGATCACACAACAACCATCGTTATTTCCATCACAAATACGCTGGCTACATTCTATGTCCAGGCAAGGTATTCTGAACCAATCCGAAGGCCAACCGGCGTCAATGCATGGCGAGTACTCAGTCAATGCATAAGGAGTTGCTCCCATTGTACCTTCAAACCCAGGATTTCCTTCAAGGTTATCGGAATAGATACCTGTGAAAGCAGTGCCTCCAAAACCGGCTAATCCATCCTGAATATCACAATACCGGAAGCTTGGAGTACTGGGTCCGTCGTAGATATACACCTGCTTCCCCTGGTTTATTGCCATATTATCCCATAAAATGGTATTGATGATCTCAGGGCTGGCACTTAGCATCATGGCCAATGCCCCTCCATCGGCAGCAGAGTTATTTGCTATGGTGTTGTTAAGTAAGATACCGTCACTATTTCGATAAAAACCTATTGCACCAGCATATTCCGCTGATTTATTCCCGTAAAAAAGACAGTTGGAAATAATGGGATTGGAATTTCTATATGCAAATATGGCACCACCAAAAACCTCCGCATAATTGTACCTGAATATACAATTCTGTATCAGGGGATCGCTGTGCCACAAAGCGATGGCGCCACCACATGGATTATAAGTAGCACCTGCTTGATCGGCAATGTTGTGCTGAAAAATGCAGTTGGTAATTTTCAGTTTATCAAAATACTTTACTGCAATTGCCCCACCACAATTCAATGGTTGGGATCTCTGTGCGTAGCCATACTCGAATATGCAATTATCAAAGAGCGATGAATCATTGCTTGCTGCCGTAATGTCAAAATCAAATCCATCCCACCGTACTGTTGGGTTAGAATGTGTAAAAACAATATTCTTATCTGCCTCACCAAGCGCCTCAACACAACCGTTAACCCTGATGCGGTATGGCCCTCGAAACACAACTTTCACCCCGGGTTCGATTTCAAGTGTCTCACCATCGGGTACCACCAAATCGCCAGTGATCATATAGGGCGATTTACTTACTTCCCAAATACCACTCACATCTCCAGCACTTACATAAGTTCCATATCCATGGCCCAGTGTAAAATATCCATTGTCGATTTGTTGAAAACTACCATCGCGGCCATTTCCATTAAAAGATCCGGAAAATTGTCCTTCCATATATGAACCTATGGATTGGCCACCAATGTCTTTTAAAAACGATTTAGCAATATATTGCGCATCAGATGATGCATTGGCTGAGATATCAATACACGGTGAATAAGACGTATTACAAAGCCAGCCTTCATTTGGGTGATCAAAATCGAGTTTGGAATAACTTGTATCGATTAAAAACTCTAAAATGGGCTCACCTGCTATTTCAATGCTTACAGGTATACCATAATAATGATACCAATAAAGGCTTCCATCCAAACCCCAGTCTATACCTTCTTCATCATCACCCAGTGTAGATAAGCCTGCCTTAACTTTTAACTGACCCGGGCTAAAACCCCTGTATGCCATTTGAGTTTCAAGATTTGGAAATCCTTTATTCCCATCCAAAAAATGACACATCGCGGCATTTGGATCAGGATCGATGCCACCATAATCGCGTGAGGCAAGATAATAGCCTGCCTCATGGGTTTGTCCGCCATAAACAAAGGTATGGCCATAGGCCTCCGGTTCAGGAGCATTGGCATTGGCATTCCAAACTGCAATATCTTCATGGTTGGAAGTAAGGCCAGTAAATGGCAATTCTGGAATTCCTTTTTCAAGTTGTCCTGAAGTTAACTCAAATAATGCCCCATTAAATCGTCCATTACCTACAAAAGCCTCAACTGATTGTATGTCAAAAACTAACCTCACTTGCTGTCCGTTCAAATCGGTCATAAAAGCATCAGCTACATCCTTCACTGCAGGAGAGCTTGATTCCGATGCATCCCACGGAAAGGAGTAGTTGGTTTGCAAATTCCACGCGGCAATACCAGATTCATCGCTAACAAAAAACAGATTGATATATGCTGATACCATTGCCTCTCCATTTATTTCGATATAATAAAAAGCATCATAGCGATTATTGTGATGCTTATTGTTGAATGTAAACCAATCCTCCCCTTCATTGTCATCATTCATTTTATTCAGGCTTGATTTCATTTTAAGCTGTCCGGCTGTGAAACCATTGTCGGCTAATGCTTGTACGAATTGTGGAAATCCCTCGATATCATCCGTGAAATGGCATAAGGCTGCATCAGGATCAGGATCAATGTCATCATAATCCCTTGAAGCCCCATAATAGAGGGAACTACCATAACCAAAAGGATGAATGTGGCCAGTTGCAGCCGGTTCAGGCCCTGTGCCATCGGCGTCCCAGCACGCGCAACCCTCGTGGTCAATGGCGAGGCCCTGCAATTGAATCTGGGCATTTGATAAGAATGCGCTTAGCAGCATAATGAATATGGCTAATCCTGTTGCTTTTAGAAAAGTTGTTGTTTTCATAATAAACTCCTTTTTTGTTGGTTAAAAAATTGGTTGATTGATTGTAATCTCAAAACCAAAATTACTGTGGTGGAAGGCCGGATTTTTTGTGGATACAGTTACGTGGGGGAGAAATGTAAAAGCGTATGGATTTTTTGTATTAACGTAAGGGAAGTCGGGAGTGCCAAAAGTGAGATGGATTATGGAGTGGTGGAGTGATGGAATATTAGAGTAGTGGAGTGGTGGATTCACCTGTTTGAACCAGTAGGTTTATTTAAATACGGGGCAATTGCGAGTGCAGCGAAGCAATCTGCTTACTTTAAATGACACACTTATTCCAAAGAATTATTCTTGCCTGACATTACCCAGTAGTATGTAGCAGATTGCTTCGCTGCGCTGCGCCACAGCTAAAGCTTAAGCGATACGCGGTCGAAAAATCTTTTTCCGTAATTCAATTATGTCAATTAATTCCCTCTTCCATATACTTTTCATATTCGTTGAGGTCCCACTCCAGGTTCATCTCCTCGAACATCGATTTTGCTTTCATAAGGCATTCGGTTCCATTCAATCCGTTGAGTCTTTCTTTTTTGGTATTAGGATCGCGAAGAAATTTACCCAGTTCAAAATAAGTGCGGGATAGTTCGAGCTTTCCATCAAAACTTTGGGCAGACTTTATGGATTTATCGAAATTCAGGAGTGCTTTTTTGGGACTGTTCTTGCAACTAAAAATAATAGCCCTTAAGCGGTATGCTTCCGGAAGGTACTTTTTAACTTTTTGGGATTTATTAATTAAATCTTTCGTGGTCTTCAATGCCAGTTTTCCTTTGCTCTGATTTAGCGGTTTAATTTTTAACTCGGCAATTTCGATATAGCTTTTTGCTATCAAATACTGAACATAGCTCAAGGTTATCCTAAAATCCTTTAATAATATTGATGCTTCTGCAAGGCTCTTCCTGGCATTATCAGGCTCATGAAGTATTGAAAAAGCCATGGATTGTAAACATAAGTAGAGCAATAACTGCATTTTGTATTCGGTTTTGCCGGCAAAACTTAAAGCCTCATCCATCACCTTCATCACCTTATCCATTTTGCGGAATTTTACATACATGGCTGTTTTCACCCTGTGATATTGGATTTCCGGAAATCTGTTATCAAAAGTTTCGCTAATAGTAATTAGACGCTGCAAATAATACTTTACGATTTTTTCATTACCTGATTCAATGGCACTATATCCATTGTAAACATAAAATGTTGATAGTTTCCAGTATTCTCCGTACTGGATAGACTTGTTAAATAATTTTCCTTCTTCAAGCTTTTCAAATTTCTCCCCTGAAAAAAATAAATACATGCTTAAGGTGAATATTCTATTTATTGTTCCAATTACAAACTCATTATCTAAATACTGAACGGCAAAATCCATCAACTTCTTTCCAAATCTGATTGCGATTCCGACATAGAATAACATTGAACTCACCCCCAACAAATCAGAAGCTGCCAGATTACCCCACCTGTTTTTTTTCATTAACCTGAGCCCATAAAAGGTTTCTATGAATAACCTTTTGGGATCAATTGTTGCCAGAGCATGTCCTTTTGTTTGATAAATATACATTAGTTTTTTTTCAATAGTTCCGGCATTATACCTGGGTTTATTATAAATATACATTATCTTAAATATCAAAAATATGTGATAGATAAAGTCGATTGCAATACAAAAACCAGATTTCGGAAATGGCTTCATATAGAAAGCCTGCACCTTTTCAAAATATTCAACAGCTTCAAGATACTGGCCGGATGCGTAATAGGCAAAAGCCAGTTTTTCTTCGAGATTAACTACCTCATGTGGATCAGGTAATGGTTTATTCTGAAGATAGATTTCCAGTCCTCTTTTCAGGAAACTAACAGCCTCAGATGAGGCTCCTGATTTCATTGACTCATCTCCTGCTTTTATCAAGTACTCTTCCGTTTTATCCTGTTGCCCTGCTTTACTGTAGTGATGGGCCAGCATTCCGTAAAACTCATGGATACGTCCCGCAAAGACTTTTTCGATAGATTTCGCTATTTTCAGGTGAAGGTCTTTCTTAGAATTTTCAACGATTGAGTCATATGTAGCCTGTTGAGCCAGGGCATGCTTAAAAAGGAATTCTACCTCATCTTTCTGCTTTCTTTCATTAATCAGTTGGACATCTAGCAGGTATTCAAGTTTATTGTCCATTTCTTCGATGGTTTCGGCAGCCTCTTCAAGCACCTTATAATAAAAATTCCGGCCAATTACCGATGCGGTTCTCAGCAAGTTTTTGGTTTTGTCATCCAGGCGATCGATCCTTGATAACAAAACATTATCAATGGTCTCGGGGATATTGGCATACTTGATATTTTCAGTCAGGATAAAGTTTTTGTCCTTAATTTCAATTAATCCTTCGTCAATGAAAGACCTGATCACCTCCTCAATGAAGAATGGACTTCCACCAGCCCGTTGAAGTATCAGGCTATTGATCTCTTTAGGAAGTTCAGTTTTATCCAACAGATTATTGATCAATTCATCAGACTGTTCTTGCGTTAATGCTTCGATATTGATTTCCAGTTGATGATCTTTGAGATTTGCTTTTAGGAATTCTTGAATGCGTTCCCCGGTTTCGCTATGCCCCGGGCGAAAAACATTAACAAATAAAATCCGGTGTTTTTGAGTAATCTTAAACAAGGACTCCAAAAAGATAATTGAGGAATTATCACACCAGTGGGCATCTTCTATCACAATCACAACTGGACGTAATGATGCTGCCTTTGACAATAGATCGCGCAGATTTTTCAGGATCAGGTTTTCCAGGGCCTCTCCTTCAATGCCTTCAACACGCCCCCTGGCTTTTCCGTCAAGGCTGTAACCCATCATGGTAGCTATGAAAGGAAAAATTTCATCAAAGGCTTCAGGATAAACCCGCCGGATACCTTTCTGAAGCTTAGTCAGTGAATCGGTTATGGATTCGTTTTCGGTTATCCCAGCCCAGGATTTGATGATCTGAATGATGGGAAGAAAACTGAGACTTGTACCATTTGATAATGCTCTCCCTTCGAAAACAGCAACCCTCTGCAAAAGGTCATTTTGAGCAATCTCAGCCATTAGTCTTGATTTACCAATTCCCGCCCTGCCAATGATATTCACCACTGAACCTCTGCCGTTGATCAAATGCATAAATTGCTTTTCAAGTAGCCGGAATTCTTTTTCCCTCCCTACCATTGCCGAATTGATCATACGGCTTGAATCAATGTCTTTTTTTGATAGGCTTGAATTTCTACCCTTTACTTCAAATATCGCTAAGGGTTCCCTGAGGCCCTTAACAGGTACAGGCTCTAAAACCTGGTATATGAAATGGTCTTTGGTTTTTTCGCAGGTCTCATTATCGGTAAGCACCTGGTTTGTTTCGGCAATGTCGCAAATACGTGATACCAGGTTTACAGTTTCACCCATTAAAGTGTTTTCAGTATTATCTTTGGAACCTATTTTTCCGGTAATTACAAGACCAGATTTTATACCGACTTTTATTCCAACAGGGTGAGCAAAATTATTGTCGTCATTAAATTCGGTAATCCTTGCCCGTATCTCTGTACCAACACTTACTGCCTTAAAGGCTGCATTCTTGATGGCACTATTGGTAATACCAAAAGATATAAAGGCGGAATCCCCCATCAGTTTATTGATGTCCCCCCCATACAGGTCCACCACTGAAGTGATAATCTCGAAGCAATGATTGAGAACTCCAGATAAAGCATCAATTTCTATTTTCTCAGACAATTCATTAATTCCTGTAAGTTCGGCAAAGAGTATGGTTGCCTGTTTTTTTCCGGATGCCTTGAGCTGAGTTTCCATGGCAATAGGGTTAGAAAAGATTTTATAAATATACTACAAAATATCTGATTTTCAAAGTTAGTACAAGAAATTGCGGGATTTTGAGTGGATACAAAAGCGTAGCCAGGAAATGTAAAAACGTAGAGTTTCGGAGGATGAACGTTGCGTGGTCGGGAGTGCCTAAAGTGAGCTAAAGTAATTAGAGTGACTGGAGTTTGGAGTTGTGGAGTATTGGAGTATTGCAATGATTTGATGGCTGGCTTTTTGGTTTGATTGCTAAAACCGATCACCAATCACAAATCACCAATCACAGTTTACCGATCACCTTCTACTACGCCAGATCTTCAAACAAATGCATCAGCATATCGCGTTTGCGGAAGGAAACCGGAACAACTGAGCCATCGGACATAACCACATCCCCACTGTCGGTTTTATCAAAATAACTGAGCCGGCTGACATTAACAATATGTGATTTATGCACCCTGTAAAATCCCTTGTCGATCAACGATTCTTCATATTCCTTTATCGCTGTAGATACAATGACCTTTCTGCCATCCTGAATAAAAAAAGTTGAATAATTCCCATCAGCTTCTATCCTGATAATATCGTCGAGGTTGACCAGGTGAATATGCTCATTGGTTTTGAGGATGAGTTTTTTTGTTCTATTGAGCGCCTGAAGGTTTTCCTTGAAAACGTTAGCCTGCATCTTTTCCTCGTACCTGATGATATCGTCTGCCTTATTGATTGCTGCTGCCAGGGCCTCAACATTTACCGGCTTAAGAATGTAATCAATAGCTCCAAACTTGTAGCCTTTAATGGCATACTCCATATAACCTGATATAAAGATCACTTTAAAATCAGGCTTGTCGAAATGTTTGATCAGATCGAATCCGCTGCCATCCTGCATTTTAATATCCAGTAATACAAGATCGGGTTCAAATTCGTTGATAGCTGCAACACCCGATTTTACACCTTCAGCCCTGGATATAATCGATACATTGGGACAATAGGATTCGACAGTTTTTAAGATTAACTCCCTGGATCCTGAATCATCATCTACGATAATGGCCTTTATCATTTTACGAAGATACGAAAAAATGAAGTAAAATGCCAGTTGCTACGGAAATGGGAGTTGGGTTCAAAGTTCGCAGTTCGGTGTTCAGTGTTTTTGAATGTGCGAGAGATTTTTTTGCTTGCTGATCTTTCAAATTAGCAAAAACACCTGTAAGTTTGATGATGGGTGGTTGGTAAGTTAAAAGTAGTAAAACAACCAATATACACATAAAGATAAATGCATCAAATTAATACTCGTTCCATGATTTGATGCTGATATTCTCAGGATTTATTCTTGTAAAAGCGTAAATAAACGCAGAGGCCAATCGCGCATTTGTAATGAGCGGTATGTTGTAATCGATAGCCGAGCGGCGGATGGTATAATCATTGGCCAGTTCACCCTGCGTAAGATTTTTTGGAATATTGATTACCAGGTCGAATTGCTTGTTGCGGATATAATCAAGAACATTGGGTTTTTGGTTTTCATCCGGCCAAAATAACCTTGTAGATTCTATCCCGTTTGCAGCCAGAAAATCATGTGAACCTTTTGTGGCAAAAAGATTTAATCCCTTGCTCACCAGTATTTGTGCACTCCTTAATAATTCCAGCTTATCACGGGACGGGCCGCTTGAGATCATAATGTTTCCTTTTGGAATTTTATAACCTACCGACAACATGGCCTTAAGTATCGCATCATAATAATCATCGCCAATACATCCTACTTCACCTGTTGATGACATATCAACGCCCAGCACGGGATCTGCTTTTGAGAGGCGTGAAAAGGAAAACTGCGAAGCCTTTACACCAATGTGGTCAATTTCAAAAATAGATTTAGCCGGTTTTTGAGATGGTATTCCGAGCATAATTTTTGTTGCCAGTTCAATGAAATTCGACTTTAGCACTTTTGAAACAAAAGGGAAACTCCTGGATGCCCTTAAGTTGCATTCAATCACTTTGATATCATTATCCTTGGCCAGGAACTGTATATTAAACGGCCCGGATATATTCAGCGCCTGGGCAATTTGCCTGGCTGCCCTTTTGATTCTTCTCACGGTCTCGAAATAAATCTTTTGTGGCGGAAAAACCATGGTGGCATCACCTGAATGCACTCCCGCAAACTCGATATGTTCGCACATGGCATAGGCCATTATTTCCCCTTTATCTGCAACAGCATCTATTTCTATTTCTTTGGCCTGTTCAATAAATTCAGTTACCACAACGGGATGGTTTTTCGACACCTTTGCTGCTACTTCTAAAAAATGTTCAAGTTCCTCATTGTTGGAAACAACATTCATGGCGGCCCCGGACAAAACGTAGGATGGACGTATCAATACCGGGAAGCCCACTTTATGCGCAAACTTTACGATTTCATCCATGCCAGTTAGCTCCTTCCACACCGGCTGGTCAATATCCAATTCATCCAGCATCATCGAAAATTTGTGTCTATCCTCTGCCCGATCGATGGACTGGGCCTGGGTACCTAAAATCGGGACTTTGGCCTTATCCAAACGCATGGCGAGGTTATTGGGAATTTGCCCTCCCGTGGATAAAATGGTTCCCCATGGTTGCTCCAGGTCGATGATATCCATTACCCGTTCAAAACTGAGTTCGTCAAAATACAACCTGTCGGTAACATCATAATCAGTAGAAACCGTTTCAGGATTGAAATTGATCATCACCGAACGATAACCACTTTTTTTTATGGTGTTTACAGCATTTACGCTGCACCAGTCGAATTCAACCGAACTGCCAATGCGGTAGGCCCCCGATCCGAGTACAACAACAGATTTTCCGTCGTTTTCATATTCCACATCATGCTTTATTCCACCGTAAGTAAGATAAAGATAGTTGGTAAAGGCCGGATACTCGGCAGCAAGTGTATCAATCTGTTTTACTACTGGCAGAATACCATGTAATTTCCTATGCCGGCGGACTTTCAAGTTGATATTATCCATTTCGGTGGCAGGACTTTTAAGAACCAACCTACCCAGCTGAAAGTCAGAAAAGCCTTTCTTTTTTGCTTCGAATATCAGTTCTTTTGACACATCCTCCAGCCGATCAAATTTTTTCAATTCCAAAGCCAGGTCATGAATGGATTTCAATTTTTGTAAAAACCACCGATTAATTTTAGTGAGCTCATATAGCTGGTCAATAGAATATCCCTTTTCGAAGGCTTTTTCAATCATAAAAATCCGCAATTCAGTCGGGTTGGAAAGCTCGTCCTGAATATTTTCAATATCCAGGTCCCTGTTCCCCACAAAACCGTGTGCCCCCTGGCCTATCATTCTCAGGCCCTTTTGTATGGCTTCTTCGAATGAGGTCCCTATGGCCATCACCTCCCCAACGGATTTCATAGAAGAGCCAATTTGCCGGCTTACCCCATCAAATTTATTCAGATCCCACCTGGGGATTTTACAAACCACATAGTCAAGGGCAGGTTCAAAAAACGCAGTAGTGGTTTTGGTAATGGAATTTTTCAATTCAAATAATCCATATCCCAGGCCCAATTTGGCTGCTATAAAAGCCAGGGGATACCCGGTGGCTTTGGATGCGAGTGCTGATGACCTGGATAAGCGGGCATTTACTTCAATAACCCGGTAATCTTCTGAGTGAGGATCAAGGGCATATTGTACGTTACATTCGCCAATGATACCAATGTGCCTGATAATCCGGATGGATAACTCCCTTAGTTTATGATATTCCTGGTTGGTAAGAGTTTGCGAGGGTGCAACAACAATGCTTTCGCCAGTATGTATGCCCAATGGGTCAAAATTTTCCATGTTGCACACCGTAATGCAATTATCATATCGGTCGCGTACTACCTCATACTCCACCTCTTTCCAGCCCTTCAGGGATTCCTCAACCAATACCTGCGAACTATAGGAAAAGGCATTATCCAGCAATTTTACCAATTCTGCTTCATTGCCTGCAAACCCACTGCCCAGGCCACCCAATGCATAGGCTGCCCTTACTATTACCGGAAATCCTAAATCATGTGCAGCCTTCACTGCCTTTTCAACCGTATTGGTAGCAACACTCCTGGCAGATTTTATATTTATCTGCCTGAGCTTTTCAATAAAAATATCCCGGTCTTCGGTGTCAACAATGGCCTGAACCGGCGTACCCAGCACTTTTACATTGTACTTTTCAAGGATGCCTTTTTCATAAAGCTCTACCCCGCAGTTCAAGGCAGTCTGTCCGCCAAATGAAAGCAAAATACTGTCGGGTTTTTCTTTCTGTATAACCTTTTCGACGAAATAGGAAGTAACCGGCAGGAAGTAAATGATATCGGCCACCCCTTCTGATGTTTGTACCGTGGCAATATTGGGATTGATCAAAACGGTTTGAATACCTTCTTCTTTTAATGCCTTGAGCGCCTGTGATCCGGAATAGTCAAACTCGCCGGCTTCACCGATTTTCAGTGCTCCTGATCCTAGTAATAAAACCTTGTTAATTTCTTCTGATTTCATGTTCAGGCTGTTTTTGATTTTTCTATCAATCCAATAAACTCATCAAACAGAAACTTTGTATCGGTTGGCCCACCTGATGCTTCGGGATGAAATTGGGTAGAGAAGAAAGGCCTGGATTTATGCTGGATTCCTTCGCAGGTACCATCGTTGACATTCACAAAAAAGGGTTCCCAATCCATTGAAAGGGATTCGCCATCAACTGCGAAGCCATGGTTTTGTGAAGTTATATAACAGGTATTGGTACCCACTTTCCTTACCGGCTGATTGTGACTGCGGTGACCATATTTCAGTTTATAGGTGGATGCACCAGAAGCCAGTGCCATCAATTGACTTCCAAGGCAAATACCAAAGACCGGCTTTTCTTCCTGCATGGCATTTTTCAGGGATTGTATGGCTGACACGCACATTTCCGGATCACCGGGCCCATTGGAGATAAACAATCCATCGTAAGCCTCATTCGAAATATCATGATCGTGCGGTACCCGGATCACTGTTGTATCAAACCCAAGCAGGCAGCGGATGATGTTATTTTTAACGCCACAATCGATCAATAAAATTTTGTGATTGCCATTACCGTAAACCTGCCTGGTACCGTGCGAAACCTGATCTACCAGGTTATCTTTATTTGGATCATACCAGTTGATGTCATTATTCTCAAATATTATTTTTCCCAGCATCGTGCCGCTTTCTCTTAATACCTGTGTTAGCTCCCGTGTATCGATGCCATAAATACCGGGTAGTTGCTGCAACTTAAGCCAGTCGCCCAGACTCTTTTCTGCATTCCAGTGGCTGTATTGTGCCGAGTAATCCGAAATAATAAATCCCTGAACTGCTATTTTATCCGACTCGTAATACCTTTGCAAATCATGCTCTGAATCATCTCCGGGCACACCATAATTACCTACAAGGGGATAGGTGGCAACAAGTATCTGCCCCTTATAGGACGGATCAGTCAGGCTTTCAGGATATCCCGTCATAGCAGTATTAAATACTACCTCACCGGCAACTGATTTTGCAAAACCAAACGAATACCCGGGGAATTCCATACCATTGTCGAGTATAAGTTTGATATCTAATTTTTTGTTCATTCGATGTGAGCTATTAAGTCGTGAATAGTAATTTAGACCCGTAATATTTTCAGGCCTCAAAAATAGCACATCCCATCCCAGATATCACCGGGGGAAAGAACAAATTATTAAAACTTAGTAACTTTTTAGGAATAGGAAAGCTTGATGGGAAAACGATATTCCATCCTATGGGAATTTGAGGATTGAATTTCTATTATCTCTCAAAAAACTTTGAACCACCTATAGTTTGTTGTTAATGCTTTAGACAAAAGTACATAGGGCTGAGCGCGGAGAGCAAAGAGCAGAGAGCAAAGAGCTGAGAGCGGAGAGCAAGGAGCAGAGAGCGGAGAGCAAGGAGCAGAGAGCAAAGAGCAGAGAGCAGAGAGCAGAGGGCTGACGGCAAAGCGCATGGCACTCCGCTCTACACACAATGCGCTTCGCTTCTTACAGCTTAATCATTTTCTTTGTTTGTATGCCTTCATTTGTTTTTAGGATGCAGAAATAAATTCCTGCCGGCAAACCGCTTCCGTTGATTGTCAATTCATGTTTTCCTTTTGCTTGATGTCCATTTAAAATTTCCATCACCTTTTCTCCAAACTGATTATAAAGAATCATCTGAACATTGGAAGGCTGAATGATTTCATATTCCAGAGTAGCTTTTGTGGTAAAGGGATTGGGGTTAATGTTAACATGCGTAATGGCTGGATGTTCAACAACAGCTACATAAACACATGCTGAATCGACTTCTTCCGGGCTGTTGCAGCCGGGGGCATTATCATGGATTTCTATTGTTACATTTATTGCTGCGAGGTAATCACAGACACTTTGAACAGCGCAGGAGGATAATGTGTCATTCCAGCTTATATCAATTTCCTGAATTGAATTGGCTGCTACATTATCCAGGCCGTTTAAGGAGGTTAATCCTTCATTACATACTATTTCCAATTTGCCATTAACTGAGGTTAGGTTTTCAAGTCCATGGAGGTTAGTGAGTGCATGATTTCCGGACTCACAGTCAGGATATGACTGAGTATTAAGGAATCCAAGTACCATATCACCTCCAATTGTCCTGAGATTTGCCAGGCCGGTCAAATCACTTAATATGGTAGCCCCTTTTATGCACAATGAACCTCCGATTGAATCCAGATTGTTTAATCCGGCCAGACTTTCCAGGGATGGATTCCACTCAACATAACAATTATCCGCCATGCCAATATCAACATCGCCAGGGATATAACTTATGTTTTCAAGCCCGGCCAAATTTTCGAGTTGATCATTACCGCAAATATTGAGAAAATCTCCAATTGAGTTTAAGTTTTCCAAACCGCTCAGATTTTTTATGGAGTCATTGGAGGAAACATCAAGAGCTCCACCAATAGACTGAAGGTTTTCAAGGCCAGTCAGGTTGTGCAGGGAATGGTTACCATGAATATTTAAAGAGCCTCCGATTGAATCCAGGTTATTTAAGCCAGACAGGTTTACCAGACCGGATAAATCAACAAGTTTATCATTACCATATATGATTAGAGAGCTATCTATTGAGTTCAGGCTTTCCAGACCAGCAAGGTTTAATAAGGTATCATTGTGGGCAATTTCCAGATCACCACCGATTGTTTGAAGGTTATTCAAACCATTAAAGTTGGTCAGTACCAGACTGGAAGAAAAAGCAAAATGTCCACCTACAGTGGTCAACCCGTTAAGTGCA
>Ga0209475_10002194_pt1 | contig 20573 bp, 14 predicted proteins | sample tdDd471_FD_187128 | JGI IMG/M metagenome (GOLD analysis project Ga0209475, IMG submission 187128) | Marine sediment microbial communities from the Atlantic coast under amendment with organic carbon and nitrate - tdDd47.1 (SPAdes)... | ecosystem: Environmental > Aquatic > Marine > Coastal >... | reverse complement strand
CTTTAAGAACTTTGGGTGATTATTGCGGCAAGGTCCACCTCTTCCCATTCCGAACAGAGAAGTTAAGCCTGCCAGCGCCAATGATACTGCCATACCAGGTGGGAAAGTAGGTCATCGCCAAAGACTTGTAAAAGCCTCGCTATTTGCGAGGCTTTTTTTTTGATATTATGTGAAGTATACTAATTATATGTAATATTAGTTTCAAATAGTATAATATCTTTGTATTTATGTTACCGACACTGAAATATTACCTCATAATTCTGACATCAATATTGCTTTGCAGCTCTGTTTCAGCGCAAAACGATGAACAAGCGGAGAATAATGACACAGTTCAGTTTCATGTGTCCGACTCTACTCTAATTATCATAGATACCGTACCAGAAAAACCTATTCCCGATACCAGTCATATTCATATTGATTCGATGAGCGTAAGATACTTTGAAGGGAGTATCCAAAACTTAAAAATTAATAATTTTAATGGCATTGATACTAACACCTATAACTATCAAAGATTCGATCCCTTGTATAAAAATAATGGGATGTATTCAACACTGAGTAATATTGGACTTGCTGCGAATAACTTGGTATTCACCCCTACCCTTTCACCAGAGTACTATATTGATATTCTGTCGTTTGATCGTTATATGTATAGAAATGAGAAGGTGCAGTATTATGATGTCTATGTACCTTATACCATCCTGAATTATGTAATGTCTTCAAAACGGGAACAAAACTTTAATGTGATATTTACTCGTGATATTTTCAGGGGTTTCACATTTGGATTGGATTATGCTCTAAACTTCTCTCCTACGGCAAATAGTCCGTATCTAAGATCTGGTGCAAATGATCAGCGATTGTTTATTACTTCCCAGTATTATACTCCTAATAAACGATATGGTGTTATTGCAAATTTTCTTCACAACAAATTAGTAGTTCAGGAAAATGGCGGTATAAAATACGATAGTGTTTTTGAACAAAATATAGAATCTGACAGGAGAGTGATTGCTGTTAATCTGAACAATGCAGAAAATTACATTAAGCAATCCGGATTTTTTGTAGAGCAGTATTTTAATATTCTCTCTCCAAAGCCTAAAAACGATAGCATCAAACGAAAGATAGATCCGGGTAGTATCAGCTATTCTTTTAGATACAGGAGAAATAGAATGCTTTACACTGATGAAGACGACGATAATTATTCGTACTATTTTAATCATAGTGCTATAATCGACTCAGCTTCAACATTTGACTCTCTTACACAAATTCAATACGAAAACATCATTCGGTGGTCAAGTATTGGTTATCATGAAAACCCAAAAGACAGAATTTTTTACATGTTCATGGGTGCCAAGCATAATTACTTTAAAGAAATGCTCCCCTACGATTCGGTTTACAACAATTTGTCACAAATAACTCCCTTTGGTGGTCTGGCATTTAATTTTGGAAAAAGTTTCCATCTAAGTGGTGATGTAAGTTATGTGTTTGGTGATTACAATCAGGGTGATTTTGCTATAAACGCATTACTACGCCAATATTTAGGTACAGAAGCTAAAAATATCGGGTACTTAAAATTTGGTTTAAATCTAATAAACAGAACCCCAAACTGGTACTTCAATAATTATCAAAGCAACTTCTATACATGGTCAAATAATCTGAATAAGGAAAATTACTTAATAATTTCTGGATCATATAATTATAAGAAACTCAGTGCTGGAGTAAAATTCTTTACAATAAACAACTACACCTATCTTTCAGATTCATTAAGACCTGAGCAACTTGAAAGTGCTGAAACACTAATGCAGGTTTATGCAGAAGGAACAATACCATTAAAGAAATTCGGAATTAATACCAAGTTAGTTTATCAAACAACAAGTCAGCCAAATGTAATCCGCTTCCCAACCTTAACTGGAGTACTCGATGCCTATTTCCGAACTACTATCTTTAAAAAGGCAGGAACTTTACAAACAGGAATTCAAGTAACATATTTCACTGATTACTATGCAGATGCATATATGCCGGCATTAAGACGTTTTTATGTTCAGAATGAGAAAAAAATTGGAAATTACCCATATCTTGATTTATATATTACACTAATGGTAAAACGGGCACGACTATTCATAAAAATGTCGCACTTCAACAGTTACTTCGGAAACTATAATTATTACCTGGCTCCCAATTATCCTGCAAGAGATGCAAGATTCAGCTTTGGCGCTTCATGGCGGTTCCATGATTAACAAAGTGTTCTGACTTATCTCTAAGCTTAAACAAACTCCAATAATATTATCAAGTATTTCAGTGCAGATGCTAATATCAGGGTTTAGTCTGAAATCCCTTCTCCTCTACTTAATACCTCTTTCTTCTTTAACAGCATCATATGCTGCATTCAATGCAGTAATTTTAACCTCAGCTGCTTTCTTCACCTCTTCTCCAAGATGACTTACTTTATCAGGATGATATTTTTTTGCAAGTTCACGATATGCTTTCTTAATTTCATCATCTGATGCATCAGCACTTACTTCCAGAATTTCATAAGCACTATTTGTATCCTTGATAAACATTGCCCTAATGGAAGCGTAATCATTTCCGCTTATTCCCATGTAATTGGCAATAGTTTCAATCACACTTATTTCATTTACATGAGATTTACCATCTGCTAAAGCAATACCAAACATAAACTGAAGTAACATTAGTCTTGATGAATAATCCATATATTGTCTAATCTGAACGCTTACATCTTGCAAGTTAAAATCCTGTTTTACAAGGTCTCCAAGAACTTTTTCATATTGATTGGCACGCTCAATACCAAAATTACGAATCAGGAATTGCTTAACATAATCCAACTCTGAACGAGTTACTTTTCCATCGGCTTTCATGATAGAAGCAGACAATATCAATAAAGAAATATTAAAATCACCAGACCTAGTTTGTCCTGTTTGCATCCCAGTCATGGTAGCGCCTCCTACCATGGAACCAAACATATAGCCCAGAATTCCACCAATAGGTCCGCCAAAGGCCCAGCCAAGCCCACCTCCTATCCATTTAGCATAATTATTGCCTGAGGACTGAGGATTTTTTACACTACCCTGACTGGCATATGGTCCGGAGTCTGTGGTGCTAGAATTATTTCCTCTACCATAAGGATCGTCTGAATTATTGTTCGGTGGGTTTGTATTTTTTGAATTATACCATTTATAGGCATAATATATGGCAATTGCAATTAATACCAGCAATAAATATTTCATAGATTCTTCCATTTTTTTAATTAAGAAAAGGCAGCACAAAAAAAACCTGCCAGAAGAATGATTATCATTCAACTACTGGCAAGTTTCTTTTAATAATATTGATGTAATAATTCTATAAACTATCTTACCAGATATTCCTTCTCTTCAAAAGTTATACCAAATGACTCAAGCTCAGTTAAGATTGGTGCATACATATCCTTCTCAATAGGAAGTTTAACGCCTGTATGTGAGAATTTTCCGGTTAAAAATAGTTTAGTTGCGATAGCCAATGGTAAACCAACCGTGATTGCCATAGCAGTTTCCGTTTGATTTTTTCCTTTATAAGCCATTGCTGAAACTATCATTTTCTCTACATCATCTTTTTTGTATTTAAACTCGTGTTGCATGATAATCATGTCTTTATCTTCAGGATCCATGCTCCATTTTTCAATTAACAGCTTTTGTAATATCTGAGCTGGTGTGGCATTAACCAAGCCTATTTTACGATTATCAAAAATGCCAAGCCATTGCAATTTCTCCATAACAACAGGATCAGAAGCAGCATTACAATATGACTGTAGTTTAATTTCAACTGGAACATCCGGTTCAAATTTTAAAAAGGAATTTATAAACTGACGATAAGTCATGTTTTCTGAATCTTCCAATGTATAACTATCATCAGTTATCCCTAAAGTTACAAAAACACTCCATGCTTTAGCATATCCAGGACGACGAACGGTACCACGATACATCGTAGGTATATTATTTAAATTATAGATACCACGATATTTCAAAGAATCTCTATTAGGGTAAACCTCGAAATCTCCATATTCCAAAATTTTACGTGTAATAACTCTATCGAATAATTTTGGATACGGAATATATTTATAGCGACCACTGTGAATATATTGTGATACACCATTTCCTGCCAATACAACATTACGTGGATTCCAGGTAAATTTATAATTCCATGGATTATTATCATATTCAGGAGCAACCAATCCACCTGTAAATGAGTAAAATGAAGTAACATCTCCCCCATCTTCTTTAATCTCATCGATTATTTTCATAGCCGACATATGATCAATTCCTGGATCAAGACCAAGTTCCATATAAATTGGAATTCCTGCTTCTTTTGCAGCTTCATCAAAAGCCTTAATATCATCAGATGCATAAGATGCTGTAAGCATTGGCTTTTTATACTCAATACATGCAGCAGCTACAATTGAATGCATTGATGCAGGTAACATTGAGATTACCACATCCGCTGCCGCGATTGTTTTATTAGATTCATCTTTATCACTAATATTGAAGCTAATGGCTGAACCACACTCATGTCCATTCACTTTTGTTTTTGCAGTTTCTAAATCTATATCTGCGACAGTTACATGCCAGTCGTGTTCAACTGCATTCCTTAACAAATAATCAATGAGACTGCTTGTGGATAAACCAGCTCCTAGTATTAATATATTTTTCATTAAAAATGAGATTTACAATTAGAAATTAATAAATTTATTGTTTATAAATACTGTTTTAAATATTGATATTCAGGGGTTAACTCACCCTTGTGTAAAATTAATGCACGCTTAATGGGATACGGCAACTTCAATTCATCATAAGGAAGGTCAAAATCAGCAACTGCAATTTCCGGAACGAAATTCAATAGCGCATCCGAAAATGTTTGTGAAGCTTCACGAGGAAGTTCACTTGGCAATATATCAACAGCCATTACTAATAAGCCATGTCCTTTAAACCCCATTACAGGCACTTCTGTATCAGGATTGTAAACAAAAACAGGATCTTCAATCTCAGTTCCTTTATGAGTACATTCAATTGATCCATCAGGGTCGCAAGTTACATCACCAATAACCAGAAGTTTTGGATCGCCATCTGAATAAAGGCTTTTTAGGTATTCCTTGGTTACAATAATTGGATATTTATCGTCCCAATACATGCAATTCATAAGAATTGTCATATGAGGAATATACTGTTCAAACTTACTTTTGAATAATTCAGGATGCTTGTAATACTCCTGAAGTTCAAAATTCTTTCCTTCTTCTTTTGGTTCACTTAAATCACTCTCCTTGAATACAACTTTAAAAAAGATTTCTTTCGAAGTATTCTCGTTATATACACCTGAAACCAGTTCCTCCGGACTAATTTCTTTAACACCCAGAAGGTCATAAATTTCCTGTGCACCTTTCGAAACATTTCCATAACCAGTAAAACCGGTTACTATAGGTTTGATCTGCTCAGGTAATCCATTCATTTTAATTTCTTCACCAACAGCTACAATAACTTCTTTGGCATCTTCAAGTGAATTATAATGATGTGTTTGCTGAATCTTCAGAAATGGGGTCTCAATTCCCATCTCTTTCCAACGCTGCCCAGCCGACCAAAGTGAATTGATCATTCCGGCAAGGCCAGCAAATCTGCCAAAGAAAATTAGCCTTTGGTTATTCTCATTTACAATCCTCTCATATTCAATAAGGTTTACCTTTTTCTTAATCATTTTCTTTAGCAAAGGCATATTATATGGTTGACCCTTAATAATATGGCTAAAGAAAATGTAGGTATGCTCATCCTTAAAGAAATTGATGGGCATTTCTTTAACACCAAGAATCACTGTTGAATCCGTTACTTCATCAACCAACTTCGCTCCGGCTTTTTCAAATTCATCATCTTTAAACACCCTTTTTTCTGACTTAACGACTTCAATTTCATGGCCTTTATCAATCAATGCTTTCACATGATCGGGTACCAGAGGAACACGTCTTTCCATAACGTATTTATCCTCATATCTTATTCCTATTTTATGCATAATATGATTGTTATTCTTTAATTAAAGAAAAGCAAACTTATGAAATATCAATTGTGAACATATATAAAATTCATTTTTTTTTAACGAAACTTATTATTGATTATCATTCCAAATAAGAAACAAATAATACATTTTATGAGAAATAATTAACACGATTCCTGCATATCTCCGAAACTGAAATAATGGTCTACGAACTTATGATAGTAATAACTTTTTCTATATATACCTGAAAGAATATAAATGTATGATTACGCAATCGTTTGCTTAAAAATAAATCTATTATTTAGAATTATATTAACAAAAAATAAGCCCTTTTTTTCATTATCTTTGCGCACCTATTTAAGAACCAAAACGTAAACTTAATATAATAGTATGGCAAATAGAAAGCATGTATATACTTTTGGCGATGGTAAGGCCGAAGGTAATGCTACAATGAAAAACTTACTCGGAGGTAAGGGAGCAAACCTTGCTGAGATGAATTTAATTGGAGTACCTGTTCCTGCAGGATTTACAATCACAACTGAAGTTTGTACCTTATACAACGAAAAAGGCAAAGATGCTGTTGTGGCTGCAATTAAAGAAGAAGTAGAGAACGCTGTAGCTGTACTCGAGGGTATCATGGGTACAAAATTTGGAGACAAAGAAAATCCATTATTAGTATCTGTGCGTTCAGGAGCAAGAGCTTCGATGCCAGGTATGATGGATACAGTTCTTAACTTAGGTCTTAATGACGAAGCTGTTGAAGGAATTGCAAAGAAATCCGGAAACGACAGATTTGCATGGGATTCATATCGTCGTTTTGTACAGATGTATGGAGATGTTGTTCTTGGAATGAAACCGGAATCTAAAGAAGATCCTGATCCATTTGAAGAGATCATTGATAATATGAAGGATGAAAAAGGTGTTGATCTTGATACCGACCTTTCTACCGATGACCTTAAAGAACTTGTAACGAGATTCAAAGTAGCCGTTAAAAAACAAACTGGACATGACTTCCCAGTTGATCCATGGGAACAGCTTTGGGGTTCAGTAACTTCTGTTTTTGACAGCTGGATGAATGAAAGAGCTATCCTTTATCGTAAAATGGAAAAAATTCCAGATGAATGGGGAACAGCTGTAAATGTTCAGGCAATGGTATTTGGAAATATGGGACTTAACTCTGCAACAGGTGTAGCCTTTACACGTGATGCTGGTACAGGTGAAAATCTATTCAATGGTGAATACCTGATTAATGCTCAGGGAGAAGACGTTGTTGCAGGTATCCGTACTCCTCAGCAAATTACAAAAGAAGGTTCTATCAGATGGGCTAAACTTGCTCAGGTAACAGAAGAAGACAGAGCTAAAAACTTCCCTTCATTGGAAGAAGCTATGCCAATAATGTATAAAGAGCTTTTTGAAACTCAAAACAAGCTTGAGATGCATTATCGCGATATGCAAGATATTGAGTTTACTGTTGAAAATGGAAGACTTTGGTTACTCCAAACACGTGGCGGTAAACGTACAGGTGCAGCTATGGTAAAAATTGCCATGGACATGCTTAAAGAAAAAATGCTTAACAAAGAAGAAGCAATCATGCGTGTTGAGCCTGAGAAACTTGACGAACTACTTCATCCTGTATTTGATGAAAAAGCAATCAGTGATGCTAAAGTAATGTCCAAAGGATTACCGGCTTCTCCTGGTGCAGCAACTGGTCAGGTTGTGTTCCATGCTGATGATGCTGAAGCTTGGGCCGAAGAAGGTAAAAAAGTTATTCTTGTTCGTATAGAGACGTCACCTGAAGATCTTGCAGGTATGAACTCAGCAGAAGGTATCCTAACAGCAAGGGGTGGTATGACATCTCATGCAGCAGTTGTTGCTCGTGGAATGGGTAAATGTTGTGTAAGTGGCGCAGGTAGTATCAAAGTTAACTACAAAGAAAGAACACTTACCATGGAAGGTAAAAAATACAAGGAAGGTGATTTTATCTCATTAAATGGTACAACTGGTGAAGTTTATGATGGAAGAATTGCAACTGTAGAACCTGAATTAAGTGGTGACTTTGGTAAGCTGATGAAATTATCAGATAAGAAAGCCAAACTATATGTTCGCACAAATGCTGATACTCCACTGGATGCAACTGTAGCTCGTGATTTTGGTGCACAAGGAATTGGTCTTTGTCGTACTGAGCATATGTTCTTTGGTGATGACAAGATTACTGCTATGCGTGAGATGATTCTTGCAGCTGATGAGACAGGAAGACGCGAAGCTCTAGCTAAATTACTACCAATACAACGTGAAGACTTTGAAGGTATATTTGAAGCAATGCGTGATTTACCAGTTACAGTAAGACTTCTTGATCCACCACTGCATGAGTTTGTTCCTCATGAAGAGAAGGGACAAAAAGAAATGGCTGAGATTATGGGAATATCACTTCAAGAAGTTAAAGATAAAATCGAAGACTTAAGTGAATTCAACCCAATGCTTGGACACCGTGGATGTAGATTAGGAAATACATATCCTGAGATTACTGAAATGCAAAGTCGTGCAATTATTGAAGCAGCTTTAAATCTTAAAAAACGTAAGATTAAATCATATCCTGAGATTATGATTCCTTTAACAGGAACATTAGCTGAAATGAAAATGCAAGAAGAAATTGTAAGAAATACAATTGCAAAGGTATTTGAAGAAAGAGGTGAGAAAATTGATCATATGGTAGGTACCATGATTGAGATTCCAAGAGCAGCACTTACTGCAGATGAAATAGCTAAATCTGCTGAATTCTTCTCTTTTGGAACAAATGACCTTACACAGATGGCATTTGGATACTCACGAGATGATGCTGGTAAATTCTTACCAATCTACATAGAAAAAGGTATTCTTAAAGATGACCCATTCCAAGTACTAGACCAAGAGGGTGTTGGCCAACTTGTTGAAATGGCAGTAAAAAAAGGACGCAAAACACGTAAGAAAATCAAACTTGGTATTTGCGGAGAGCATGGTGGAGAACCTAGCTCAATAGAGTTTTGTCATCGTGCCGGTTTACATTATGTAAGTTGTTCACCTTATAGAGTGCCAATTGCTCGCTTAGCTGCAGCACAAGCTACAATAGTTAATAAACGTAGCTGGAAGCGCAAAAACAAGTAATCTATAATCAATTATAAATAGAGCCATTCGGAATTTTTTTTCGAGTGGCTTTTTTTTTTGATCCAATTTTATTTATTAATTTGCAACTTAATTGAACTAAATAATCAAAAGCAACCTATTATGGCTACAGATTTAAACCTAATAACGTCAGATTTAGCCGGTTACGGTATAACTGATGTAAAAGAAATTATACATAACCCATCGTATGAGAGGCTCTATGAGGACGAGATGAATCCAGATCTCGAAGGTTATGAGAAAGGTCAACTTAGTGAACTCGGTGCAGTAAATGTTATGACCGGAAAGTTTACAGGACGTTCACCTAAGGACAAATATATTGTTCTTGATGACAAAACCGAAAATACAGTTTGGTGGGCTAAACAAGCTAAATCATCTGATAACAAACCAATTGATAATGAAACTTGGGACCATCTATATAAACTTGGAGCCAAAGAATTAACTGGGAAAAAACTTTACGTTGTTGACTGTTTTGCAGGTGCAAATCAAGATTCAAGATTGAAGGTAAGGTTTATAATGGAAGTAGCATGGCAAGCACACTTTGTTAAAAATATGTTTATCAGACCTGACGAAAAAGAACTTGTAGATTTTAAGCCTGACTTTGTTATGCTTAATGCTGCAAAAACCAATAACCCAGATTGGAAAAACATGTCACGTGCTGATGGTGTACCATTTAATTCAGAAAACTTTGCCGCTTTTAATTTAACAGAAGGTCGTGCAGTTGTAGGTGGAACATGGTATGGTGGAGAAATGAAAAAAGGTATTTTCTCTATTATGAATTACTACCTTCCCCTAAAGGGAATGGCCGCTATGCATTGCTCGGCAAACGTTGGTTTAGAAGGTGATACAGCTATTTTCTTCGGATTATCAGGTACTGGTAAAACAACACTGTCAACAGACCCAAAACGTGCTTTAATAGGTGATGATGAACATGGTTGGGATGATGATGGCATCTTCAATTTTGAAGGCGGTTGTTACGCTAAGACTATTAACCTTGATAAAGAGAGCGAACCTGATATTTATAATGCAATTAAAAGAGATGCATTACTTGAGAATGTAAGCCTTGATGCAGAAGGTAATATTGATTTTAATGATGGATCTGTAACTCAAAACACAAGAGTATCCTATCCTATATATCATATTGAGAATATAGTAAAACCTGTTTCTAAAGCAGGACCTGCAACGAAAGTTATTTTTTTAACAGCTGATGCTTTTGGTGTTATGCCTCCTGTTGCAAAACTTACACCCGAACAAACAAAGTATCACTTTCTTTCAGGTTTTACTGCAAAATTAGCTGGAACAGAATTAGGAGTAACCTCTCCCCGACCAACTTTCTCAGCTTGTTTCGGAGCAGCATTCTTAACATTGCACCCAACAAAATACGGGCAAGAATTAGTTAAGAAAATGGAAGCTAATAATGCTGAAGCATATCTGGTAAATACAGGTTGGAATGGAACAGGTAAACGTATTTCAATTAAAGATACCAGAGGAATTATTGATGCCATTCTTGATTGTTCAATTGAAAATTGTGAGACCAAAACCATTCCAATATTCAATCTTGAAGTTCCAACTTCCCTACCTGGTGTTGATCCTGCAATCCTTGATCCAAGAGATACTTATGCAGATCCTACAGAATGGGATACAAAAGCAAATGATCTTGCTAAACTATTCATCGACAACTTCGTACAGTACACTGACAATGAAGAAGGGAAGAGTTTAGTTGCAGCTGGGCCACAGATTTAGTATTAAGATGAGCTTTTCCAAAGTATCAAACTTTGGAAAAGCTTATCATTTATTATGACAATATTTAAGATTGTCTAAGTCTCCGAATAACCTAATAACCTCGTCCCGCAATAAGAATGTAGTATTAGTAAAAAGGATATCATTAAATGATGAATAATCCCATTCATCTGGATATTCCACAAAACCATGTAGCACTGGATTTTGATGTATATATACTACCAACTCTCTTCTATAATCCTCATCATCAGCAGGTTTTCGTTTAAAATTCTTCACAAATAGACTCCCCATTCTATCATGGATTTTATTAAATGATTGAGTATACGAGCTGAAAAACTTTGCAAATTGTTTACTAAGGTATAATGAGATCAATTTTGAATCGCCGTTTGAGTCAAAATATTTACGTGCTAACTTCCCGGACATGGTCCGTATGATTTCATTCTTATTCTTAAGCCTAACCATAAAATGAAAATGATTGGGCATTAAACAATAAACATATGTATAAGCGACTACAGAAACAAATTTTACATATTTTTCAAGAAAGAAATCATAATTCATGGAATTTCTGAATAGCACATCTTCTCCATTGGCATGATTATAAATATGGTAATAATGATCAGGTAATAAAGGTTCCATCGATTTAGGTTATTAGGTTAAATTTACAAAAAAAATCAACCCAATCTAATCCTAGGATCTAGAGCTGCGTAGATAATATCGACAAGTATATTTACTAATATAAGTACTACGGAGATAAAAAGTACAGATCCCATAATTACCGGTAAATCATACTTTTCCAGAGCATCCACAATAACTACCCCAATACCTTTCCAGTCAAAGACATATTCCACAAATACCGCTCCTGCCATTAAAGACGCAAACCAACCTGTAACTGCAGTTATAACAGGATTTAAAGCATTTCTCAAGCCATGATAGATCACAACTCTGAAGTTGCTTAATCCCTTCGCCTTTGCTGTTCTGATGTAGTCCTGCGACAATGCATCAAGCAGCGAACTTCGTGTTAGGCTTACAACAATTGCTAGAGGCCTAATACCAAGGGTTATTGCCGGTAATATCAAATTCTTTAGATTAAGATATTTTTCACCGGTAATATCATCAACAGAATACAAACTACCAAACATTTGTAATCCGGTATAATCAGCAAGTACAAATGCAAATAGCCAGGCCATAATAATTGCAGCAAAAAACGACGGTACCGACATTCCAAACGATGAAAACACAAGCAGAAATCTGTCTAACAAACTATCCTTGTATAATGCAGCAGGAATTCCTAATAGAATTCCAATTATCATGGCTATAAGTATTGACGAAGTTGCCAATAATAATGTCTTAGGGAAAGCTTCAGCTATTATGGCACTTACTTTCCGCTTACTTTGATAAGAGGTTCTAAGGTATGGAGCTTTCAGTATTATCCATGAGCCTCCAAGGGGAATTATCTTAATAACCTTACCATAATTTGAGCTATCAAAATACCAAAAACTTTCGCTTAATTTAAAATTATGATATGAAACAGGGGATAGATCATTTAAAAACTTAAAATACTGAACAGCAACAGGTTGATCCAGTCCCAGATCTTTTTTTATTGCCTCAACTGATGAAATATCAGAACGTTGCCCGAGTAGCATACGGGCTGGATCACCGGGAAGGATATTAAATAGAAAGAAGATAACAGTTACTACACCCCAAAGGACAAGCAATCCGTAAATCAATCTTCTAATAATAAACCTTATCATTTATCTGTTAACTCCCTAACTTCTTTTATATTTGGAATATCATTATAATGCCACTTATTCAACACAATTCCATCTTTAAGCAGAATCATTCCTGGATTTGATCTAATCATAGCTTTCAATTCAATATCATCACCATAATAAATCTCATAATCCATCTTATACTTAGCAATGTAATCAATTAATTCATCAGTTGTGGAACTTGTTACCATCACAAGGCTTACATCACTATCAAAAAGCTCCTTATTCAATTCTGCAGCAGCCAACATTCCTTCTTCATCAACTGTACTAATATCGTAAACTGACAATATTAACTGATATCCGGGATTTTCAATCAAATCCTCAGTAACATTATTTCCTGCCTCATCTTCAATTAATAATCCATGCTTTAATACTAGTTGAGAATCATCAATACGCTGGGTTACAAAGTCCCATTCTGAAATCCAGACAGAGTCGTTCCATGGATAATTAGGTGACACATACTCCTTAACTTCACCGGTAGATTTATTCTTATAAACAAGATAGTTAACAACAGTTTCCTTTCCAGCACTCTTCATATCATTACCAACTTTCCAGTCTCTGAAATCAACTACCGGCAAATGTGCATAGTTGTAGTAAATAAACCAGTCGAAGGCTGCCAGTATTAATGCAAGTAGTATAATCTGAACACCTCCATGCATTCTAATGTCTGATTTTTTTCTGTTAAAGAAAATAATAAGAGCTAAGATCATTAATACTATATTCTTATAAAATGTTTCCCAGTTTGTCAATTTCACTGCATCGCCAAAACAACCACAATCGGGTACCATATTATTCATAGCATCAAAATATGTAACCGGCGTAAAAATAGCCATCATAATCAGCACTCCTAATGCAGCAAGTCGTCCTTTGAGTTTAAATAATAAAGCAATTCCTATTAGAAACTCGGCACTAATCAAGACTATCGCAAGTACGAATGAAAAATCAACTAAAAAATACCATCCATATGCCTCCAGATAATCAACAATGCGATAATCCGTTCCCAGAGGATCAATTCCTTTTACAATGGATGAAAAAATAAATACTAATCCTGTAATTATCCTGCTAATCTTTACATAAACAGGTTCTGTAACTTTCTTTCTAAGCATCTTCCTTCTCTACAATTAATTTAATCAACGCAAATAATGAATAATTTATAATATCCTGATAATTAGCATCCAACCCTTCAGAAACTATGGTTTGTCCTTCATTGTCCTCGATTTGCTTAATACGCAACAATTTCATCAGGATAATATCAGTAAACGAACTCACACGCATGTTACGCCAAGCTTCATCATAATCGTGATTTTTATTCATCATCAAATCACGAGATTCATTGAGCATTCTTGTATACAATTTTATTGACTCTTCAGCACTCAAATCTGCCGACTCAGCAACACCCATTTCAAGTTGTATCAATGACATTACAGAATAATTCACAATTCCTACAAACTCAGGTGTAATTCCTTCATCCACAAGACGTGTCTTTTTAGTTTGCAAACTCCTGATTCTGTTAGCCTTAATATATATCTGATCTGTTAAGCTACTCAATCTGAGTATTCTCCAGGCAGTGCCATAGTCTTTCTGCTTAACTTCAAAAATATTGCGGCAATAGGTTATAACTTCTTCAAATTGTTTTGCTGTAATATTATTCATACAGTTCTCTGAGTTTTAATTTTACCTTTGTTCGTCAAATATCAACAAAAATGGGCGATAAAATTACGGCTTTTAATGAGATTAAAAGCATTAGAATTGATAATAATAGAAGTATTAGTTTGAACAGCCCTAAAATAATGGGGATTCTCAATTTAACACCAGATTCATTTTATGATGGTGGTTCCTATGTTGGAATTAATGACTTGTTAAAGAAAACGGAAGTCATGCTTGAAGATGGTGCTGACATCATTGATATTGGTGCTGTTTCAACTCGTCCTGGAGCACCGTATGTTGATCCCGAAGAGGAAATCCATAGATTGCTTGAGCCATTATCGAAGCTTGTAAATGAATTCCCAAATGCAATTTTTTCAATTGATACTTACAGATCAAAAGTTGCTGAAGAAAGCATCAAGGTCGGTGCTCACATGATTAATGATATTTCTGGCGGAACTATGGACAGTAATATGTTCGATGTGATAAGTCGATACAAAGTTCCATATTTCCTAATGCATATTCACGGTACACCGGAAATTATGCAACAAAATCCCATTAGCGATGGTATTGTAATCCGCGTAAGAGATTTCTTTACAGAACAATTGCGAAAGCTAAAAGAAATGGACATTTCAAACGTTATTCTTGATCCTGGTTTTGGATTTGGAAAAACACTTGAAAGTAATTATCAGCTTCTGAGGAACTTGGAAAGGGTGAGGATTGATAACCTCCCCATACTAGCCGGTATATCAAGAAAATCAATGATTAATAAAGTTCTCAATACCATTCCAGAAACAGCATTATCCGGTACAATTTCATTAAACACTGTTGCACTGCAATCAGGAGCAAATATTCTCAGAGTTCATGATGTAAAGGAAGCCAAACAAGTAGTTGAGCTTTTCAATTTCATGAAAAAATGCTAATCCTAAACAACTATGAAACTTATTATAAGGACTGAAACCGATCCCTATTTCAATATTGCCGCTGAAGAATATTTTTTAAAAAACTTTGATGAGGAATTTTTAATGATCTGGCAAAGTAAGCCTTCAGTTATCATTGGGAAACATCAAAATACTATGGGTGAGGTAAATATCTCTTTCGCTGAAAAGAATAACATACCAGTTATCAGAAGAATATCAGGAGGTGGAACTGTTTTTCATGATGAAGGGAATATTAATTATTCAATTATTACACATTCGGAAAACAGGGAAAAGTTAATCGATTTTCACAGTTCTACAGAACCAATAATCAACTTTCTAAAGTCAATGGGACTTAAAGCTGAATTCACAGGGAAAAACAACCTTACAATAGATGGAAAAAAGTTCTCAGGAAACTCAGCTCATGTATATAAGAACCGAGTTCTACATCATGGTACCATTCTCTTTAATTCAAATATTGACATCCTTGAGAAAGTTATAACACCACCAAACTATAATATCTCCGATAAGGCGGTAAAATCAATCCGGGCAACCGTTACAAACCTTTCCTATTTAATTGATAAGGAAATAACCGTCAAAGAATTTAAAGATAATCTCATCGGTTTCTTGATGACAAACGTTTCGATAAAAGGAGAGTATTTCCTTAATTCATCTGATAAAGAAGAAATTAAGAAACTCATTGAATCAAAATACAACACATGGGAATGGAATTATGGCTACTCCCCTTCTTATACTATCGAGAATAGTTGGGATGATGCTTCTATAAAGATGGTTGTGGAAAAAGGCATCATATACGATGTTGAATTTAACGGCAAACTAAAAAGTAAAGATATGGTTGCCAACCTATTAACAGGTCTTCCGATTAATCGTGATAGTCTTGGAAATATCTTTACCAGTCTTAGCTTTAGCACAAAACAAACCAATCTTTATTACAGATTATTAGGCCTTAAATAAGCAATTGTTCTTAGATTTGTAATCCGTTCTAATCAACACTAAACTCTAAACGCATAGCATGTACAATCAAACTGAAGTATTTAATAAAATTTGGGAGGACTATCTTACACAAAACCCAACTGTAAAAGAAGTTTATGATCTTTTTACCTCAAAAGGCGAAACAGTTATTAACGACCATATTGCATTTAGAACATTCAACGACCCAAGGGTTAATATTGATGTTATGTCGAAAGCATTTCTTGATATGGGTTTTGAATACGTGCAAGATTATAATTTCAGTGTAAAACACCTGAATGCCAGACATTTTGAATCAAATTCAGACAAGATACCACGAATCTTTATAAGCGAGTTAAGGCTTGAAAAAATGAGCCCGTTTTTACAAAGGGTTGCAAAGGATTCCGTCGACAAAATGAGTAATGATGTTCTTAATAATCCATTAATATTTTTAACAGGAAGAACATGGGGAAAACCGTCGTTTGATATTTACCAAAAGTTAAGGGATGAATCGGAATATGCTGCATGGGTTTATGTTTATGGATTCAGAGCTAACCACTTTACAGTTAGCATTAATTCGCTAAAGCAATTTCCTGAAATCAAACAAGTTAACGATCTCCTTACGGATAACGGTTTTGAATTAAATAATGTAGGAGGTACAATAAAAGGCTCACCGGTTGAATTACTAGAACAATCAAGTACTATCGCTGGAAAACTGCCAATAGAATTCAAAGAAGGTATTGAAGAAATTCCAAGCTGTTTCTACGAATTTGCCAAAAGATATCCTGATACTGACGGTAAACTTTTCTCTGGTTTTATTGCAAAATCGGCAAATAAGATATTTGAGAGCACAAATTATTATAAAGATTAATGGCAACATCAAACCATAAAAATATCACATCTCTGTCAAATGTTTTTGAAGGAGAAATTGCTAGCGATAAGTCAACACGTTTGATGTATGCTACTGATGCATCGGCGTATCGCGAAATTCCAGAAGCTGTTGTTTACCCAAAGAACAAAGAAGATATAAAACAGCTAATTAAGTATGCTACGGAAAACGGAAGTTCAATAATTCCAAGAACTGCCGGAACTTCCCTTGCAGGTCAGGTTGTTGGTAATGGCATTATTGCAGATGTTTCAAAACATATGACCAGGATACTGGAAATCAACAAGGATAGAAATTGGGTAAAAGTTGAACCAGGAGTCATTCTTGATGAACTAAATATAGAATTAAAAAAACATGGGTTATTTTTCGGACCCGAAACCTCAACTGCCAACCGATGTATGATTGGTGGAATGGTTGGAAACAACGCATGTGGCTCACATTCATTAATCTACGGGAGCACACGTGACCACACTCTTGAAGTTGAAACTATACTTAGTGATGGCTCAGAAGCTATTTTCAAGAGTATTGATAATGAAACTTTTAAGAAAAAAACAATAGCCAATTCTCTTGAAGGAAATATTTACAAGTCAACTTTTGAGATACTAAATAATGAAGAAAATGCTCGACAAATAGAAACGGAATTCCCCGACAGCAGTTTGCCAAGACGAAACACAGGTTACGCACTTGACCTGTTGCTTAAGATGAAGCCAATAATTCCCAATGGTGATGACTTTAACTTTTCCAAACTTCTTGCCGGAAGCGAAGGCACTCTTGCATTTACAACGGCCATTAAGCTAAATATTGTTCCACTCCCTCCAAAACATAAGGCACTTGTTTGTGTTCATCTTGACTCAGTTAGCAGTGCCCTGAAAGCAAATCTCATTGCACTCAAACATAAACCCGTAGCAGTGGAGTTAATGGATGATACCATCCTAGAATTAACAAAAAAGAATATCAGCCAGGATAAAAATCGCTTCTTTGTTAAAGGAGAACCGGGTGCAATACTTATCGTTGAGTTTGCAGAGGAAGATCCACTTATCATTTCAAAGAAAGCAGGAGAAATGGAAGCTGAAATGAAATCACAGGGACATGGCTATCATTTCCCAGTGATTGAAAGCGCTGACATGAAAAAGGTTTGGGATCTGCGTAAAGCGGGATTGGGAATACTTAATAATATGACCGGCGATGCAAAACCTGCACCTGTAATTGAAGATACTGCTGTAAATCCGGAATATCTGCCAGCTTATATTGAGGAATTTGATAAGGTTCTGAAAAAGTATAACAAAAGTTGTGTTTATTATGCACATATCGCAACCGGAGAACTCCATTTAAGACCGGTATTAAACCTTAAGGATCCGAAAGATGTTGAGCTATTTTATACATTGGCAGAAGAAAGTGCCAAACTCGTAAAAAAATACAAGGGATCGCTAAGTGGTGAACATGGCGATGGAAGATTACGTGGGGAATTTATTCCATTAATGGTTGGTGAACACAATTACCAGCTGTTTAAGAATGTTAAAAAAGCATGGGATCCAAATAACATCTTTAATCCAGGTAAAATTGTCGATACACCAAAGATGAACACCTTCCTAAGGTACGAACCTGGTGTGGAAACTAAGAAATTTGAGACATATTTCAACTGGTCATCTGATCAAGGAATAATGCGAGCTACGGAAAAATGTAATGGTACTGCAGCCTGCCGCAAAACAGAGGTGATTGGTGGAACCATGTGTCCCAGCTATATGGCCAGCCGTAATGAGAATCAATCCACAAGAGCCAGAGCAAACATCCTAAGGGAGTTTCTAACCAATTCTGATAAAAAGAATCCCTTTAATCACAAGGAAATTTATGAGGTTATGGATCTCTGTCTTTCATGTAAAGCCTGTAAATCTGAATGTCCTTCGAGCGTTGATATAACTAAGCTTAAAGCAGAATTCCTACAGCATTACTATGAAGAAAATAGGATACCGCTAAGAACACTTCTTATTGCTCACATTACGAGTATCAATAAACTTGGAAGTTACTTCCCAGGGACCTACAACTTTATAAATCAAAACCCCATACTATCTAAGCTAACAGCTGGATTTATCGGTTTTTCACCAAAACGCAAGTTCCCATTACTATACAATATCCCTCTCGACAGATGGTTAAACAAAAATAAGTCCCAGTTTAATGATAACGATTTCCCCAATGGCAAAGTTTATTTGTTTAATGATGAGTTTACAAGGTTTAATGATACAGAAATTGGAATAAAAGCAATTATGTTGCTTACCAGACTAGGATATGAGGTTGTGATTCCCAAGCATGTTGAAAGTGCCAGAACGTTTCTTTCCAAGGGCCTTGTAAAAAAAGCAAAAAAGATTGCCAATAAAAATATTCATCTACTTAAAAGTGTGATCACTGAAAAACATCCGCTTATTGGAATTGAGCCATCAGCTATACTTGCATTTAGGGATGAGTACATCGACCTTGCCTTGAAAAGCAATATCGAAGATGCCAAAAAACTTGCGGATAACAGCTTTATGATTGACGAATTTCTCGAAAAAGAAATATTGGCTGGCAAAATATCTACCGATCAATTTACTGAAGAAAAACAAGTTATCAAACTTCACGGGCATTGCCATCAAAAGGCATTGGCAAGTACAGCACCAACAAAATTTGTTCTGAGTTTCCCTGCCAATTATACCGTAAATGAAATACCTTCGGGATGTTGTGGAATGGCAGGATCCTTTGGCTATGAAAAAGAACATTATGATCTATCTATGAAAGTAGGTGAACTTGTACTATTCCCAGCTGTAAGGCAAAGTGCTGAAGAAACACTAATTGTAGCGCCAGGAACCTCATGCCGGCATCAGATTATGGATGGAACTGGCAAAAAGGCCTATCATCCGGTTGAAGTCTTGTGGAAGGCAATAAAAAAATAGTTTGCAATAAATCCTTGTTGAATAATAAAATATTTTTAATTTTGCAGCCCATTAAAAAATGGAATAAGGATGGTCCCGTAGCTCAGCTGGATAGAGCATCTGCCTTCTAAGCAGAGGGTCCCAGGTTCGAGTCCTGGCGGGATCACAGAGCAATCTTACAAACACCTGCAACTGACATAGTTACAGGTGTTTGTTTTGTTTTACGACAATTCTACAACAAAAATTACACTACCTTAGCATCTTGTCAAATCACTAACACAACGGTATTATTTGTATATTTGAGAATTAGTGAATTGATTACTTTTAAGAACTGCCTTAGCTGAACCTAATTAAAATGCTACCTAGAGTTTTACACTCTAACTCTAATATTCTGAATAATTAATACATATATAATAACTGCATAAGTATACTTACTTGATAGTTAGGCATAATTTGGTAAACCATCTTGAATAATTAATAAATGAAAAAAGCAGAACCTCTAATTTTGACATCGTTCTTTTTTGGAATTATAATGATTGCATTCCACATTGTTGGATATGATATAGTT
>Ga0209475_10002193_pt1 | contig 20575 bp, 13 predicted proteins | sample tdDd471_FD_187128 | JGI IMG/M metagenome (GOLD analysis project Ga0209475, IMG submission 187128) | Marine sediment microbial communities from the Atlantic coast under amendment with organic carbon and nitrate - tdDd47.1 (SPAdes)... | ecosystem: Environmental > Aquatic > Marine > Coastal >... | reverse complement strand
GAGCAACTCGCCGCCGTCGAGCGCGGTGGCGGTCAGAAATCCCAGGCCCGACATCTGGCCCGGGGCAAGCTCCTGCCCCGCGACCGCATCCAGGCCCTGCTGGACCCCGGTTCGCCGTTCATGGAGCTGAGTCAGCTCGCCGCCCACGAGGTCTACAAGGACACCGTGCCCGCCGCCGGCCTCATCACCGGTGTCGGCCGCATCGAGGGCCGCGAATGCATGATCGTGGCCAACGACGCCACCGTGAAGGGCGGCACCTACTACCCGCTCACCGTGAAGAAGCACCTGCGCGCCCAGGAGATCGCCGCGCGCTGTCACCTGCCGTGCATCTACCTCGTGGACTCGGGCGGCGCCAACCTCCCCTACCAGGACGAGGTGTTCCCCGACCGCGAGCACTTCGGCCGCATCTTCCACAACCAGGCCAACCTCTCGGCCGCGGGCATTCCGCAGATCGCCGTGGTCCTGGGCCTCTGCACCGCCGGCGGCGCCTACGTGCCCGCCATGGCCGACGAGGCCATCATCGTCAAGGAGCAGGGCACCATCTTCCTGGGCGGTCCGCCCCTGGTGAAGGCCGCCACCGGCGAGGAGGTCACCGCCGAAGACCTGGGCGGCGCCGATCTGCACACGCGAGTGAGCGGCGTGGCCGACCACTTCGCCGTGGACGACCGCCACGCCCTGGCCCTGGCCCGACGCGCGGTCCGCCACCTGAACAGGCGCAAACCCCTGGACCTCGATCTGCGCGATCCCGCGCCCCCACTCTACGATCCCGAGGAGATCTACGGCATCGTGGGCACCGACCTCAAGCGCCAGTTCGACATCAACGAGATCATCGCCCGCCTGGTGGACGGCAGCGAGTTCGACCCCTTCAAGGCCCGCTACGGCGAGACCCTGGTCTGCGGCTTCGCCCACCTCCACGGCTACCCCGTGGGCATCCTGGGCAACAACGGCATCCTCCACTCGGACTCCGCCATGAAGGGCGCCCACTTCATCGAGCTGTGCTGCCAGCGCCGCATCCCGCTCATCTTCCTGCAGAACATCACCGGGTTCATGGTGGGCCAGAAAGCCGAGTCCGAGGGCATCGCCAAGCACGGCGCCAAGCTCGTGACCGCCGTGGCCTGCGCCCAGGTGCCCAAGTTCACCGTCCTGGTGGGCGGCAGCTACGGCGCCGGCAACTACGGCATGTGCGGTCGGGCCTACGATCCCACCATGCTCTGGATGTGGCCCAACGCCCGCATCTCGGTCATGGGCGGCGACCAGGCGGCCAACGTGCTGGCCACCGTCAAGGCCGACGGCCTGGCCCGTGAGAACAAGTCGTGGACCGATGAGGAGGCCGAGGCCTTCAAGGCGCCCATCCGCGAACGCTACGAGGAACAGGGACATCCCTATTATGCCAGCGCCCGCCTCTGGGACGACGGGGTCATCGATCCCGCCCAGACACGCGAGGTGCTGAGCCTGGGCATCTCGGCCGCCCTCAACGCCCCGGTCAACGAGACGCGCTTCGGCGTCTTCAGGATGTAGGAGTCGTATGAAAGAATCACGGACAACCTGTCACGCCTCCATGGACACGCGCGGCGTGGTCACCCTGACGCTGGACCGGCCGGAGAAGCACAACGCCTTCTCCTCGGTCATGGTCGACGAGCTCCACGAGCTCCTGGGTTGGGCGGCCGGGCAGGTCAACGTGCGCGCTCTGGTGCTCCGCGCCGAGGGCAAGCACTTCTCGGCCGGCGCCGACCTCGGCAACATGCGCACCATGGCCAATGCCGACCAGCAGGAAAACCTGGACGACGCGGTCCGTCTGGCCCGGATGCTCCAGCGCCTGGACACCTTTCCCCGCCCGTCCCTGGCCGTGGTCCAAGGTGCAGCCTTCGGCGGCGCCGTAGGCCTGTGCTGCTGCTGCGACACCGTGATCGTGGGGTCGCAGGGACGCTTCTGCCTGAGCGAGGCCCGGCTGGGCCTGGCCGCCTCGGTGGTCTCGCCCTACGTGGTCCGCGTCCTCGGCCCTCACCATGCCCGCCACGCGGCGCTCACGGCTGAGACCATCGATGCCGACAAGGCCATCCACTACGGCCTGGCCCAGGAGTTGACCGACGACCTCGAGGCCTCGGTCTCGCGCTGGACCAGAGCCGTCCTCGCCGGCGCCCCCGGCGCCCAGGCCTCCATCAAAGACCTCGTCCAGCGGGTTCACGGTCTTCCGGTGACCGACGACCTGATCCAGGAAACAGCCCAGCTCATCGCCGACCTGCGCGCCCTCCCCGAGGGTCGCGAAGGCCTGGCCGCCTTCTTCGAGAATCGTCCACCCAACTGGGCCCAGCCCGAGGAGTAGACCGTGCTGCGTAAGCTGCTCATTGCCAATCGTGGCGAGATCGCCTGTCGGATCATTCGCACCGCCCATCAGATGGGCATCCGCTGCGTCGCCGTCTTCAGCGACGCCGACCAGGACGCCATGCACGTGGCCATGGCCGACGAAGCCGTTCGCCTGGGCCCGGCGCCCAGCAACGAGAGCTACCTGGTCCAGGAGAAGATCATCGAGGCCGCTCGCCAGAGTGGCGCCGACGCGATCCATCCGGGCTATGGTTTCCTCTCCGAGAACGCCGAGTTCGCCGGCCGCTGCGCCGACGCCGGCCTGGTCTTCGTGGGTCCCCCGGCCAACGCCATGAACGAGATGGGCAACAAGAGCCGCGCCAAGGTCCTCATGACCAAGGCCAACGTGCCCATGCTGCCCGGCTACCACGGCGAGGATCAGGACGACAAGGTGCTGGCCAAGGAGGCCGGCAAGGTCGGATTCCCCCTGCTGATCAAGGCCGCCATGGGCGGTGGCGGCAAGGGCATGCGCATCGTCAATTCTGAGGACGAGTTCGCCGAGGCCCTGCAACTCGCGCGGGGCGAAGCCCTCAGCGCCTTCGGCGACCAGACCATGCTGCTGGAGCGTTACCTGCCCAACCCGCGCCACGTCGAGGTCCAGGTCTTCTCCGACACCCACGGCCACCACATCTACCTGAGCGACCGTGACTGTTCCATTCAACGCCGCCACCAGAAGATCATCGAGGAAGCCCCCGCCCCCGGCCTGTCCGCCGCCCTGCGCAAGGACATGGGCGAGGCCGCCGTGCGCGCCGCCCAGGCCATCGACTACGTGGGTGCCGGCACCATCGAGTTCCTCTACGACGAGGACGGTGGTTTCTACTTCATGGAGATGAACACTCGCCTGCAGGTGGAGCATCCGGTGACCGAGCTGGTCACAGGCCAGGATCTGGTCAAGTGGCAGCTCCTGGTGGCCGCCGGCGAACCCTTGCCGCTGACCCAGGACGACGTGGAGATCCACGGTCACGCCATCGAGGCCCGCATCTACGCCGAGGATCCCGACGACGATTTCAAGCCCTCGCCCGGCCGCATCACCTTCATGGCCGAGCCCGAGCAGTCCCGCCACGTGCGTGTGGACAGCGGGGTCCGTGAGAATGACGAGATCACCAGCCACTACGACCCGATGATCGCCAAGCTGGTCTGCTGGGACGAGCAAAGGCCGCTGGCCATTCGCCGCATCAACCGTGCGCTGGAGCAGTACCGCATCGTGGGCGTGACCCACAACCTGAATTTCCTGGCCAATGTGCTGGATTCGCGGCCCTTCATCACCGGCGACCTCAGCACACGATTCCTCACCGACCACGCCGACCTGCTGGTAGGCACCAACGGCCTGTCGCCCATCCGGTTCCAGGCCCTGGCCGCGCTGTACCTCACCGAATGCCAGGCCCGCCAGGCCCGACAGACCGCCCACCGCACCGCCGACCCCCATTCACCCTGGGCCGATCTCCCCGACTGGCGCCTCAACGGCGAGGCCCGAAGCACGGTTCGTCTGCTCGATCACGAGGGGCACGAGATCCTGGTGGGCGTGGTCCGCGAGGGCCAGAACCGGTACCGTCTCGACCTCACCGATCATGAAATCCACGCCACGGCCAGCCTGCACGGTCGGCGGATCTTCGCCGAGCTGGACGGTCATTCTCTCAAGGCCACGGTCACCGCGACACCCAGCGCGGTCACCGTCCATTTCCGTCACCATGTCCACACCTTCGCCATCCCATTGCCCACCTATGCGGCCGAGGAAGACGCGGCGGCCGGCAAGCTCGACGCCCCCATCAACGGCATCGTGGTGGGCATCCAGTGCAACGAGGGGGAACTGGTCAAGCGTGGCGCCACCTTGCTGGTGCTCGAGGCCATGAAGATGCAGTACAGCATCTGCGCCCCCGAGGACGGCACGGTCAAGGAACTGCTCTACGGTGTCGGCGACCAGGTGATGGAAGGTCAGCCCTTGCTGGTCATGGAAGGAAGTGGCTAGTGCAGGCCCTTCCCGGATTCGTGTCGGTGGTGGAAGGCGGGCCCGTGGAGGACTCGCCCGAAGCCGTGACCATCGACCTGGTGGACCGACTCGTCCATGCCGGCCTCAAGGATATCGAGGTGGGCAAGAGCGCGGCCATCATCGCCAAACTGCCCCACGAGAATGAGCTTCACTTCCCCATCGGCGTGACCGATCTCGCCACCATGGAGCAGGCCCTCAAGGAGGAGGTCCGCGAGATCACTGTGGACATCGCCGCCTCGGAGAACCTCTCCCACAGGACATACGACTGCAGCATCGAGAACAGCCTCAGGCGCCTGGAGCCCGTGGCCTTGCTGGCCGCCGAACACGGCGTGCGCCTGCGCGGCCGCATCGACGGCGTGATCGCCAGCCGCCGCGACGGCCCGGTGGCCCCCGAGAATGTCACCGACCTCTGCAGTGAGATGGCCAACCTGGGCTGCTTCGAGGTATGCCTGGCCGACAGTGCCGGTAACGCGCGGCCGGGTGCCCTGGGTCGCCTGTGGGATTCGTGCGCCGCCCGCATCGGTCCCGATCGCCTGGCCCTCCGGTTGAACAACAGCCGCGGCCTGGCTCTTTCCTGCCTGCGGCCCCTGCTCGAGCAAGGTCTGCAGACCATCGACACCACCATCGGCGGCTTCGACGGTACCGTGGCCACCGAGGACGTGGTCGTCTTTCTGACCTCGCTGGACATCGGCACCGGTGTCGACATCCAGCGCCTCTCCACCACCGCCTGGTGGTACGGCAGCAAGCTGGGACGCCCCCCGGCAGGCCGAAACGCCCATGGCATCAATTCCTGAGGAGACTGTCTTGCGACGCACCATCCGCATCGGAAACGCCGGCGGCTACTGGGGAGACGACCCCGACGCCCTGCGCCGCCAGATCGAGGGCGGCCCCCTCGACTACGTGACCATCGACTACCTGGCCGAGGTCACCATGTCCATCCTCCAGAGCCAACGCACGCGCAACCCCGAACTGGGCTACGCCGGCGACTTCCTCGACCAGATGCGTCAGTGCCTGCCGGCCATGGTCGAGCGCGACGTCACGGTGATCACCAACGCCGGCGGCATCAATCCCCTGGGCCTGGGCCGCAAGATCCAGGGCATCGCCCACGAGCTGGGCCTCGCCATCAAGGTGGGCATCGTCGACGGCGACGACATCCTGCCCGACCTCGCCCGCCTTCAAGACCAGGGCGACCCCCTCGACAACATGGAGACCGGTGAGCCGCTGGCCCCTGTGCGCGACCAGGTCACCGCCGCCAATGTCTACCTGGGCGCCGAGCCCGTGGTGAAGGCCCTCGAGGCCGGCTGCCGCGTCATCGTCACCGGTCGCGTGACGGACACCGGCATCACCCTCGCCCCCATGATCCACGAATTCGGCTGGCCCGAGGACGACTGGGACCGCCTGGCGGCCGGCGTGGTCGCGGGTCACATCATCGAGTGCGGTACCCAGGCCACCGGCGGCAACCTCACCGACTGGCAAGAGGTGCCCAACCTGGCCACCGTCGGTTATCCCATCATCGAGATGGGCGACGATGGGGTGTTCGAGGTCACCAAGCACAAAGGCACCGGCGGATTGGTAAGCTTGAAGACCGTGAAGGAGCAGCTCGTCTACGAGATGGGCGATCCGGCGGCCTACATCTCACCCGATGGCGTGGCACGGTTCGACACCATCGAGCTGGCCGAGGTGGGGCGTAATCGCGTTCGCGTATCTGGTGTTCGGGGTGTGCCCAGGCCCGAGATGTTCAAGGTTTCCATGGCCTATGATGACGGCTGGAAGGCATCGGGGACGGTGCTGGTCTGTGGGCCCGAGGCCACAGAGAAGGCCGAGGCTGCGGCGCGCATCTTCTGGAAACGGTTGGGGCACAAGTTCGAGGACACGCATACCTCCATGGTCGGCACCGGGACCATCTGGCCCATGTCGCTGGATCGCTACGAGACCAGTGAGGTGCTGCTGAGGCTGGGCGTGCGGGATCATGATCGTTCGAAGCTGCAGGACTTCGGGGTGCTGTTGCCAACGTTGATTCTTTCGGGACCCAGTGGGATGGCGGTCACCGGTGGGCGGCCCAAGCCTTCCAAGGTGGTGGCCTACTGGCCGGCGTTGATCCGGCGGTCCAGTGTGACGTCGCGGGTGGTGGTGATTCATGCTGATGGTCGCGAGGATGTGCAGCACGTGAGCTTTATCGATGCGGCACCCGGTGGGGAGCATCCCGCCGCAACCGTGATCAAGCGGAATCGGGTCAAGACCTGGCCCAAACGGACCAAGCGGGTGAAGCTGCGTGAGCTGGCCCATGCGCGGTCCGGCGATAAGGGTGATACCTGCAACATCGGCTTGTTGGCGCGGTCACCGGAGATCTACGACTGGTTGCGGGAGACCCTCAAGCCGACCGTGGTGAAACCGTTCTTCAAGGGAATCGTCAAGGGCAAGGTTGTGCGGCATGAGCTGGCCAACCTGCTGGCGCTGAATTTCCTGATGGAGAAGTCGCTGGGTGGCGGCGGCACGGTGTCTTTGATGCTCGATCCTCAGGGAAAGACGCTATCACAGGCGTTGCTGGAGATGGAGGTTGAGGTGCCGGTGGGAGTGTTGAAGACGGTGAAATAGTTTTCCCTGGTAGGGGCCCCCGGGGGCCCCCTCGTCCAGATGACATATGGTCTTGGAAATCACAGGCGGCAGGTCGGCTTCGTACTCGAAGGACACAACCTGCCGCCTTAAAATCGGCGAACTGAGAATCTTAGAAGAACAAGCTCTTAATCTGTCCCCATTGCATACTTTCAGTAGCAACGGCGCCCTCTGCAAAGACCTTCAAATCAAAATGCTCTACATTAACGGCCCATTCATTGGTAAGCATACCACCGGCAATAGGACCATAGAAATAAGTCCCGGGTGTCCCAGCGCCTACCACAACCTCCGCAGCGGTCTGAATCCAATCCGATTCACCATTTCCTTGAACCGAAAAACCGAAGTAGAAGTTTTGAGGGACAGCAACGGGGGCCCCCAGTTCAAACAGGAACGTGGTGTATTCGCCATCCGTGTTCATGAGGCCTAAATCCTCCACATGGATCGCCGGCGCATTGAATTCTTCAAAGAACCAAAGCTTCACTTCTTGTTCGCCAGCAATGGCGAGGGTGAGTTCTACACCGGCGATCTGGCTAATACCGGCTTGTGACAGGGTTATGTCTTCAGCTAAAATATTCACATCAAACGCACCGACTGGACCTCCTGATGATTCCCCGCTTGTTTCATAAATGATTTCACCGATTTCACGAGAGCTGGGTGTGTAGGAATACTCGACGGTTTCTTGGCATTCGACCTGGGCGTAGCTCATTGTCGAGACACAGATCAAACAGGCGATCATGACAATAACAAAATGCTTCATTTCTCTTCTCCTTTGTGGAAGGGCAAGGGAATCCCATCAACCAGCTGCAGCATATTTCCTCTTATCTGCCGCACCTTTGGGATCGCGCTATCTCTATCACCGACTGAGCCACTAGAAGTTACTTTATCACAATTCCGAGTGAATTGTCATACTTTTTCCATACTTCCGCGATTTAAAAGACAGCCATTTCCCAGAATTTAGATTGAGAATCAACTGGTACCCCCACCTACGCGGGAATCAGGCTCCATCGAGTTCAGCCACCGCCTCGACGACCCGGTCGTCACCCGCGACGTCCGTGGTGCCGGTGGTGAGCATCATCGTGGCCGAATTCAAGATCGCTCCCGTGGTGTCGGCCTGCACCCAGGCCGTGGCACGGAGGTTGTCGGCGGCCCACTCCGGATCCAGATCCAGGTCGATGGTGTAGATCTGCTCACCCGGCTCTGTCGAAACCGGGATGCCGTTCTGGCCAGGAAACAACCGGCGGAAAACCTGGTTGTGGTACTCCTCCCCATTGCTGCCCGGCGCATAGATGTCGTCCTCGGTCACCGCGACCACGAGATGATACGACTCGGCCGTCATGGGATCCAGCACATCGACCGCGACATCGACGGTGACTGCATCCTCATCATAGCTCATGGTCATCTCGATCGGTGATCCGGCCTCGGCCCGCCCTCCGTACGCATCGACGATGCGGGTCGGCCAGGTCGACGAACCGTCCTCCATCACCTTGAGCACGTTGTCCATATACAGCGTCGGGACGCCGGAGACGACGGCTGGACACATTTCCATCAGATATCGGTTTTCTTCGATATTTGCCAGATACATGGGATCGGTACCACCCGGCCACCAGAGGTGGACGCGGATCAGACTGGCCAGCCGTCAAGGAAACCGTGAAAGCCTCACCATTGACCCCGTTGTTGACCACATTGACGGCCGGCCGAATCTCGCTCCCAGCCTGCCAGGCCATCTCGACCGGCATGATTTCGACCAATTCAAGGTCGTGTTCCAGCGGGGCATTCAAGCGCAAGTCATCGATCCACCAGTGATCAGTATCTCCACCCACGTAGTGGAACGCCACGTAAACGGTCTCTCCAAGGAATTCGGAAAGATCGATCTGGACATGGGCCCATTGGTCGCGCTCGCTGTCAAGCCACCGTGAAAAGCGACTGGGACCATCTGGCCTGAATGGCTGATTCTCGATAAGACAGGCGAGGTGCTACTGAGGTTGGAAGGCAAAACCTAAGATTGGGTCGGCATATGGCTCGAAATTTCACGGGCCAGATCTTTGATCCCGTAGTACGGCTTGTTCAGGAACCCGACCGCCCCATGCTCGAGCAGCTCATCGGCAACCCCGCTACGCGTGAATCCCGAAGAAATCAGCACCCTGGCTGCTGGATCGATCTCCTTCAGCAAGTGGAACGCCTCTTCACCACCCATATTTGGCATGATCAGGTCGAGGATCACGAGATCGATCTCCTCATGTCGTCGCTGGAAGAACTCGACGGCCTCCACGCCGTCGCAGCAACACGAGACACTGTAGCCAAGATGCGCCAGCACGTTGGTCGTGATACGGCGAACCGTCTCCTCGTCGTCGACGACCAGGATGTGGCCATCACCCTGGATCGAGATCGGGTCGATCGGGGCCCGATCGGGTTGTGGAGCCTGCGCCTCCGTCGTCACAGGGATCAGGACCTTGAAGGCACTGCCTTGCCCCGATTCGCTGTAAAGGCTGATCGCCCCCTTATGATCCATGACGCAGCCGTACACGCTGGCCAGGCCCAGGCCGGTGCCCTTGCCCTGCTTCTTGGTCGTGTAGAAGGGTTCGAAGATTCGCTGCTGCACCTCGGCATCCATGCCGACACCGGTATCGGCAACCGTGATCTCGATGAATGCGCCGGGAGTCAGATCCTCGATGCTCTCCTTGCAGAACACTTCGTCCAGATCGACATTGCGCGTCGTCAGCATGAGGGTCCCGCCCTCGGGCATCGCGTCACGACCGTTGACCGCGAGATTGAGCAGCGCGCTCTGAAGCTGGGTAGGGTCACCAAACACGGTCGTCGGCGAAGCCTCCAGCCGTTGAACGACTTCGATGCGCTTATCAATGCTCCGCTCGAGGAGGGCGACCACCTCGGTGACGATGGGATGCACATCGACGACGGTTGTCTGCATCTTGCCCTTGCGGGAGAACCCGAGCAGTTGCTTCGTCAGTTCCGCGGCCCGAATGGCGGCTCCCCTGATATCGGCGGCGAAGGAGGACTCCTCCGAGTCCGGAGCCAGTCCTTCGGCCAGCAATTCGGCATTGCCCAGAATTGCCGTCAGCAGGTTGTTGAAGTCATGGGCCACGCCCCCGGCCAGTTGCCCCACGGCTTCCATCTTCTGCACCTGGTGCAACTCGTCCCTCAAGCTGGCCTCCGCCTCCTCGGCACGCTTGCGCTCGGTAGCATCGATTCCCAGGCACATGGCGAGTGGACGGGCATCCAGTTCGATCTCGACGATGGTGAGATAATAGGGAATGCGTTCTCCATCTCTGGTGACCAATTCGACCTCGAGTTGCGACTTTTCCAGCGCACCGGGCACACCTGGGACCAGGGAAATGGTTTCATGATCCTGGCCCTCGAAGAAATCGGAGGGGCTGAGCCGGGCGAATTCATTCGCCGGGTAACCGGTCACGCTCAAAGCCGCCAGGTTCCAGCGAATGACGGTCCCCTCGGCATCGAGCATGCAGAAGATCCCGGGTAGGCCTTCGATGACGTCGTCGGAGAATCCCTTCTCCCGCATCAGATCGGCATTGGCCTCCACCAGTTCGGCGGTCCGATTGGCCACCTCGGTCGTCAGATTGCGCTTGGCGGCAAGAATTCGCAGGAAGAGCCAATAGGCCAGGAAGGTGAGCCCCGTGACCAGGAAAACATTCAGATGGACGAAGATGGTGTCATGGCGGTGTTCAGCAACCAGATGCCCGATGGTCCGCCCCTGTCTCGTGATCGGTTCGGTCAGCATGTGGACCGGCACCATGCCGAGGGAATCGAACAATTGCTCGACCTGGTTGAGCTCCGGCCCGGGAATGCGCATGAAGACCTGGCCAGATTCATCGGTGATGGTGAGCGAGGCGTAGCTCCCCAGCCTTGTCGCCAGGATGAGGTACTCGTCTGCAGCGGAAGGATCGAGTTTCCAGAGGGCATCCGAGACGACCGCGACATGTTCACGCATCCGCGACTCGTCCTGGCGGTGAGCGAGGCGCTCGTACATGGCCACGTAACCGCAGAAAAGGACCAGCCAGACAACAGCGCCAAGCAGGATCGATCGACCTAGATTCACGATGGGCATCCCTTCCTCGGAGAATCCCTCAATCCGGGTTCACGACCGTGATGCCTTCCATGGCCTCACGCCAGAGCTTCTGCAACCCATTGCGATCACGACTGGACACCATCGTCTGGGGAATCCGCTGCTCGTACGAGGACTCCAGCGCACTGGCGTACAAGCGCTCGGCCTCCGCTGGAGTAAGAACGTCTTCGATGTCGTCCACCACCGGCACGAGAGTGATCTCGCGCACGATGTAATCGACCTGGTAATCAAGTTCCAGCAGCATGTTGATCCACTCCTCGGCCAGCTTCTTCCGGAAAGGATCATCGGCCAGGGCCCAGGTGATGGCGTAATTGTCGATCCAGTACGGCGTACCCTCCACCGGAACGGCCAGGGCCCACCGCTCCCCTCGCCGGAGCAGTCCCCCGATGGAATCGCCCCAGATCGCCCCCAGACTGCGACCCGAAAGGTCGTCAGGCTTGTCGGCACCGACCCAGAAGGAGTGGGCGTTCACGGCCAATTGCCTCAGCTTGAGCTTGAACGGATCGTTGTTCAGAGCATCGTAGCTGCTGATCGATGCACGTGGATAGCCCATGGCCAGCGCCGTGATGTTGATGTTGTACATGAATTCGTTGGCCGCCACGATGTAGGTCCCCTGGTAGGCAGGATCCCAGAGAATATTCCAGCTGGTTGGAGCCGTCGGAACAAGGTCGAGGTTATAGGCCAGACCGTAAGGGCCCTGGCAAATGGGGACTCCGTAGATCTCACCGCCATCGGTATGGAAGTCGGCCGACTGTAGTGACGGGATCAGGTGGTCGAAGTTCGGAATGTTCTCCAGATCGAGGGGAAGCAGCATCTTCTTGCCGACGTAGCCGAACCTCTCATCCTTGAACAGATGATGGGTAAGCGTCACCACGTCGACGGCCTTGTTCCGAATCGGGTCGAAGAAGTCGGTGTCACCACCCTCGGTCAGCTCGATCTCCAGGCGGAGCTTGCGGCCGTAAGTGGCCTCGACATGTTTCTCGAACTTGCGGACATGCTGCTCGGGGGCATAGCCGTCCCAGATGAACATCCGCAACACGAGGTCGTCACTGGCAATGTCGGACGATGGTTGGTCCATGGGCGACGGAGTCTGCGAGCCGCCGATCTCGTGGCCGGAGGAAGACGGCTGATTGTCGCAGGAAGCTGACAGGAGACCGACCACCAGCATGGCGCCGACTACGATCAGTCGTCCCATCGACCCCGATTGATCTCGGGGCATGGGCCGATTCATATCTCGGCCAGGCATCGTCACCCCATCGCCTTCCATCGAACCCGTACAGGATTGCTACCGAGGGCAGCCTATCACGAATTCCAGGGCCTGGCATCCATCGAGTCCCACCGATCAGTTCCGACGGCGTTTCATGATCTCCATCACATCCACCATCAACGTCCACGACTCGCGGTCCACCGTGGGCAAGCCGGTGGCCTGGGGCACGGTGGCGTGATCGTAGCGCGCGTGGATCCCGGCCAGGTTCAGATGCAGTCCCCAGCCCTCGGTGTCGTCGTTGATATCGCCGTACAATGCCGTGTTGTGGCCCTCTCGCTGGCTGTACACGCCCAGGATGGTGAGTTCCTGGCCCCCGGAGTCCTCGTTGTATTGACCAGACGTGTCTTCCTCGTAGATGTACTCCTCGGAATCCTCATCCCACACATAGCCGGGCCAGCGTTCCTCCCAGGATTTACTGAAGGCCACCAGGGGCGACAGGGCCTCGGCAAGCAGGGGCGGCAGGATATCCTTCAAGACCCCGGGCAGACCGATCTCGAAACGCAGCGAGGTGCCCTTGCGATACTCACGGGGCATGGGGTCGGCCTGATCGGCCTCCGGATACACGAGCATGTCGTCGCCCCAGTTGAGCCACGAACGACCATAGGCGCCGGTGATGCGCCAGCCGCTGATCACCGGATAGAGGGCGCGGTCGAGGTCGGGCAGGTAGCCCGGCCCATCCATGGAGTTGTAAAGTGACCCCTGCAGCAGCACACCGTAGTCGGTCATGGTGGCCTTGGTGCTGCCGCCGGTCCTGTCCTGAAGAAAGTCGTCACTGGCGAGGGCATCTTCGTAACTCTTGCGCATCACACCCGCCGCCACATCGAGATGACGACTGACCAGATTGATGGTGGACGATTCGGGCCCGAGGAAACGCAGGAACGACGCGGTGCTGAACCCCAGCCCCAACCCTTCCGACTTCTCATAGCTTTCAAAAGTGCCCGTTAAATTACCCTCCTCATCGGTGGCCGTCTGCTCGCCCATGTCCAGGTAGGTATTGAGCGGCCCACCCTGGAGCGAGAGTCCGAAGCCGGCATGGCCCAGAACCAGACGGTCGGAGGTGATGACGATATCGTCGGCCAGGCCCACCGCCAGTTGGCTACGGAAATGGTGGTAGCTCACGCCCCGGTGATAACCCAGCATGGACGGATTGGACGACGGGTCCGGTGCGGCGTGCCACCACGCGGCGACGGCAGCACTGCCCATTCCTTCGGTGGCCGCGTCCGTGTTGAATGCCTGGATGATGGCTCCTGCACCTGAACCGGCAATGGCAGAGGAGGCGAGGCACGCCAGAAAGGCGAGCAGGCAGATCGAGCGCATGGTGATGTCCCTTTGAAATAGTCCCCCGTGTCGAGTCGGCGGAGAGACTGCTCTCGTCGGAGCGGATGGGCAGGTGCCCATACCTCTTTCCGCCACCTCAAGTGGGCATGACCCTATCATCCTGGGCATGGGCATTCAACAGGCCTTCTCCCCTCAGGCCCGTCTCAGGATGGATAGGTCGGTCACCACGATTCCGGGTGGTCAAACGCCTTCTAGAGGTCCGTGACCGGCCGATGCCTGATGGTCACGCTACGGCTGGGGCCGAGCAGCCCCGGCGCCGTGATGCCGCCGCCCTGGGCCCACTGCAGTCCACTGACCAGATTCAGCTCTTCCCAACCGACCGAGTGGCCGACACCCACGCAGTTGTTCTTGTTGCCGGCGGCCCGGCCATTGCCAGTGGTGATCATGGCGTGGATGAGCTTGTGCCCGGCGAAAAACCCGAGGATGTGTCCCCCGGGAATCAGCGCCATGGCACCCGCGGTGGCGACGGCTCGAGCATTCTGGCCAATCAGACTGTTCTCATTGCCCAGCAAGTTGCGGTAGTTCGCCTCGCTGATGACGCCAGCCAGGAGCGCGCAGTGAGCGACCGCATCCCAACACATGAGGCCAGACAGCTTGCGATACTCCTGCGAGTCCGCCGTACAACCTCTGGCAACGCTTGCAGCTTGAACACAGGTACCAGCCATGGTGATCTCCTTCTGGTTGTGGGGGCGAGGCAATGTCGCTGGATGGCTCGCTGATTTGCCATCCGGCTTGCCCATCGGTCATCAAGGTTACACAGGTCTTCTTTGGTTCGCCAGAGCGGTGGTCTCGAGAGGGTGATCGGTCAGATGCATGATGGATGCGACCTCGCTGCGCTGATGATTAGCTCAGCATCATGGCCGACAGCAACACGAAGCTCACCACAATTCCACCATCAACAGAATTGACATGCCCCGTTCGATGGGGGACACTTCAAGAGTGAATTTGAATAGATTTTACCAAACTGTGTTTTCCAGATATTTGAACGACTGATACCGCCCTCCATCCTTGTATGGGGACTCGATGGACCCGCACAAACAGCCCGGACGCCCTCGGCCCAGGCTCGCCTGGCGTACATCCCACTGGTTGCACAGTGCCTTCGCCCTGGCTGCCATCAGCGTCTATATCCTGGGTGGCATGGCCCACACCACGGTATCGGGACTTCCTCCTGAATTCGACCTGGAGCAGCTGACCTACCCCGTCGCCATCGGCCAGTACAGCGCCGAGAGCGAGCCGGAACTCCTGGCGCGGGTTGCCGGTGAACCTGTCGGCTATCCCTTGGCGTTGCGGAGCCGAGGTGCCGGCACCGACACCGTGGTCGTCACCCAGAAGCTCTACACATCCTTCCACGACCTGATCATCAGGATCAACGGCCTCCTGTTCCTGGCCGTATCGCTGGTGGTGTTCGCGCCCCGGATCGACAAGGTCCCGGCCCGCGACCTGTTCTGGGCGTGCTTGCTTTATGGTCTGGCTGTCATGATCGGTGGCATCCACCAGCCACAGGACGAGACCTGGCCGGGAGCCCTGCTGCCCGTGGCCAGGATCGTGGCCCTGGTCATCCTGCCGATCCTCATGCTGCACGTGGGGCTGAATTTTCCGCGACGGACCACGATCTTCGACCGGATCCCGCTGCTGATGCCGGCCGTCATGATCGTCGGCGCCGCCGTGGCCGGCTGGCAGATCTGGACCTGGATTCGGTGGTTCAACGACCTGGGCGCCTGGGAAGCCATCGACCCCGCACGGCGCGCCGGCGCCATCTTCCTGGCCCTGTTCTTCGGTTCCGGTTGTGTCGCCATGGTCCACGGCTACCAGCAGTCGGATCAGGAGCGCGAGCGGGAACAGGTGAAGTGGCTGCTCTGGGGAATCGCCATGGGTTCGGTGCCGTTCGTGTTCCTGTATGGTCTGCCCCAGGCGCTCGGCCGCGCTCCCTTTGTCCCGGTCGAGGCAGCGCGCCTATTTTCCATCGTGATTCCCATCGCCATGAGCTTCGTGGTCATCCGCCACAAGTTCCTCGATGTCGACATCATCATCCGGCGCAGCCTCCTGTACGTGTTGCTGGCGAGCATGATGGTTGGAATCTACGCCGTGATCGGGATCATCATCGGCCAGCGGGTCGAGGAGCGGTGGCCCCAGACCGGCCCGTTCGTGCCCATCGTGGCGACGATCGTCGCCGCCATCCTGTTCACACCCACGCGGCATGGTTTCGCCCTGTTGATCGACCGGGTCATCTTTCAGATCCGCTACAACCATACTCAGGCCCTGGCCGCCTACCGGGCGCAGCTGCGGGGCGTCGACGATCAGCAGCAGATTGCCGATAGCCTCGCCGCCTTTCTCGTCGACCACCTGGGCCCCACCAGGATCGCCACGGTCCTGCGTCATGAGGACCAGTTCTTCCCGGCAGGAGAGGCCACGAACGAGGAGTCGTCTCCTCATCTGCTGCCAGACGGCGTCCGTGTGATGGCGTTGCCCGGTTGTACGGCCCGACCGATCATCGAGACAGCTGGCTTTCCTGCACCATGGCGGCATCAGAAATTCGTCCTGGCTCACTCGATCGAGGCCGAAGGCAAGAGGTTCGGCCACCTGACCCTCGGCGAGAAGAAAACGGGACGCAGCTACGTGTCCGAGGATCTCGATCTGCTGGCGGCGGCCTCTCGTGAGACCGCCCTGCGCTTCCATCACATGAACCTGAAGCAGGACTTCGTCGACGAGGTGGTGGCCCGGCGTCGGGTCGAGGAGATGAACCGGTTCCGCACCCAGTTCTTCGCCCAGTTCGCCCACGACCTGCGCAGCCCTCTGACCTCCATCAACTGGGCGGCGCGGAATCTCCTGGACGGCGTGATCGGAGAGGTCAGCCCACCGCAGGTCACCTACCTGCAGGGCATCGAGACCTCCGCCCGCCAGCTCGTGCGCCTGGTCAATAACCTGCTCGAGGCCACACGGCTGGAATCGGGAATGCCGGAGATCGAGTTCTCACCGGTGGACCTGACGGCGACTGTCACCGAATCAGTCTCCAAGCTCAAGGCCACCGCCAAGGCCAAGAAGGTCAGGCTGGAGGTCCGATCCCCGGATCCCATCGTGGTGTTCGGCAACGAGGAGAAGCTCCTCGAGGTGATCGACAACCTGATCGAGAACGCGATCCGTTACACACCGCTCGAGACAAGGGTCGATGTCCTGATCACCACGTCGGAGGACCAGGCACGACTCGTCGTCAAGGACCAGGGTCCCGGGCTCGATCCGGCCGATCTCGAGGCCATCTTCGAGCCCTACCGGCAAGGCGCCCCGAGTCCCCACTCACCCCAGCAGGGATTCGGACTCGGGCTCTTCGTGGTTCGCAGCTGGGTTGAACGCATGGGCGGCGAGGTCCGGGCCGAGAACCGCGAGGGTGGCGGCGCGAAATTCACAGTCACGCTTCCGACACGGGAAGCACTGGTTACCGAGGAGGCGGAATGACCAACCTGAACGCCCGGATCCTGATCGTCGACGACGAGCCGATGCTGCGCCGAACGATGAGCGACCGCCTCAAATTCTGGGAGTGCACCACGGACGAGGCCTCGACGGGTGAACAGGCCCTCGAGATGCTCCGGCAGAATTCCTACGACCTGGTTCTTCTCGACCTCAAGATGCCTGGCATCAGCGGTATGGAAGTACTCAAGACGATGCGGGCAGACAACGACATGACCGACGTCGTGGTCCTCACCGCCCATGGCTCGGTGGAGGCCGCCGTCGAGGCGATCAAATCGGGTGCGACCGACTTCCTGCTCAAGCCCGCGGATTTCGAACTGGTCAACAATACGGTCAGTCGGGTGCTGGCGGCACGTCGGCTGGCTCGGGCGCACGAAGCCTTGCGCGAGCTTCACGGCATCGACCGGTCGTTTGTCGCCGGCGAGTCCCCGGCCATGAAGACCCTGATCGAGGGTGCCCGGCGGGCGGCCCGAAGCAACGCCACGATCCTGTTGCGGGGTGAGAGCGGCTCGGGGAAGGGCGTCATCGCCGAGTTCGTGCACCAGGAGAGCGAACGCCATGGAGGCCCCTACGTCTACGTGAACTGCGTCGCCTTGAGCGACGAATTGATCGAGAGCACCCTGTTCGGGCACGAGAAGGGTGCCTTCACCGGAGCCGTCTCGCGCAAGGCCGGCCGCTTCGAGGCAGCGAACTCGGGAACCGCCTTCCTCGACGAGATCGGCGACATCTCTCCCCGTCTGCAAACCAAGCTTCTGCATTTCCTGGAGACGGGCGAGTTCGAGCGCGTTGGCGGCACCCTCACCCTGCACGTCGACTGCCGGATCGTGGCGGCGACCAACCGTGATCTCGAGGCCGCCGTTCGCGACGGCGGTTTTCGCGAGGACCTGTTCTATCGCCTGAATGTGATCAGCATGGAAGTGCCGCCACTCCGCAAACGGCAAGGCGACATCCACGATCTCGCCGAGTTCTTCCTCGCGCGCTTCACGACCGAGCTCAAGCGCCCCGGCATCAGGATCAGCCCGGAAACCCACGCCGTCATGCGAGCCTATGACTGGCCAGGCAACGTGCGCCAGATGAAGAACGCCATCGAGCGGATGGTCGTGATGGCGCCAGGGGACGTGTTGACCCCGGATCTTCTGCCGCCGGAGGTTCTGCATGGCGAGGACCCCGCTGCTCCTCCGCTTTCCGACAGTGGCGAACTGCTGCCCCTACGCCAGGCTGAACTGGCGTTTCGCCGACAGCATTTTCGGCGGGCGCTCGCCATGACGGGCGGCAATCAGACCCAGGCGGCGGAGTTGCTCGGCATCCAGCGGAGCTCGCTGAATCGACAGATGAAGGAGCTCGGATTGCGCGATGAGGAGAGCACGGGCTGACTTCCAGCGGCCCGTAGAACGATGGAAAGGGGGCGCGTAGAGTCCACGCGCCCCCGTCGGCAATCGACCATCGTTAATTCACGCCGGCTTTCGCACGCAGATCCATGAGCGCGGTTGCCGCTTCATCCGCGGAGAAGTCGGTGTGCCCATAGCGATCGACCACACGTTGCTCCAGGTTGGCACTATTACCCATGGCAGCGACCTTGGCTGCATAGAGATCCTCATGGAACAGGGGTACCACCGGATCATACTGGTCGTGCAGGGAGATCATGGGAATCGCCAGTTGACCACTGGGTTCATAGTAACGGTCGAACAGATTCTCCGTCGGCCGGGGCCGGCTGTACCGTTGCGCCCCGGCGTTGATCATCGCCAGCACCTCAGGCGGCAAGAGTCCGGGCAGCGCCGGCGCGTACACGGTGTCGAGGTTGTCGATCGGGCAACGGCCATTCGTCCGCTCAAGAACGTCGTGGATGGCACGCACGTTGAAGCCCAGGGCAGTCACCATGGATTCCACGAACTCCTCGCCGTCGCGCCCCGGCAACGGTGTCTGCTGAAGCATGCTGATGATGCCCAGACCAGTGGGGTCGGCCTGGATGGCGCCAACGGCCGGGTAGACCACGTCGAACAGGATGTCGAGGCCCTCGGGCACGTCGATCACCGTCCCGGGCAGGACTCCCGGGTAGAAGAGGTCGAACAGGATCCGGACGTCGCCGACGTAATCTAGCTGGGCCTTGGTGCCCCCGACCATGCCGCTCATCGTCAGGATTCCGTCGTACTCACCGGGATGTTTCTCGACGAGTTCGACACCGATCAAGCCACCGAGGCTGTGGGCCACGAGCCAGGTATGGCTCGGCTCACTCTTGACCACCGCTTTGAAGAGTTTCTGAAGCCGGCGCGTGGCCCAGGCGCCATCCTTCACCGCCAGTCCGTTCTCCCGATAGCTGCAGTAGGCCCATGCGAATCCCATGGCCACATACCGGTCGCGTATGGCGAGGACATTGTCCTTGGTCGGCAAGGCCAGCGGTTCGTCGGCATCGATGAACCCATGCGCATAGAGCACGAGTTCGCCGTTCCAATCGTCGGGAACGAGGAAGGCATAGAGATTCTCACCGCCGATGACACCGTCATAGCGCGTCACGCCATCCTCGTAGACGACGGATTTGGAGACCGCCTCAACCTCGTCGCCCAATGGTGGTGCCACCGAATCGGTGACGTTTTCGGAGCATCCGACGAGCGCGACGCAGCAGAGGGCGGTCAAGGCCAGCAGCTTGGTTTTTCGGTCACGACACATGATATCGACTCCTTGGGTTGGCCACGAGGTGAGTCAGTTCGATGAATGCGGGATCACGGGCGGGTCTCATGGCTGACGTTGTCATTACAAGGAGTGGACCAGATTCGTGATCTTGAGGAGGAGATTGCGGAAGAAGTTCAATGGCAACGGGTTCCTCGCTATGCGTGGACTATCGGCGAGAGACCCGGCGCCATCATTCGTATGACCGTGATCACACAGCTGTCGCCGAGCGATACACCAGACAGAGCTTGAGGAGGGTAGGAATTGTGCGGGGAGAGGAGAGTATCCCAGAAATCCCTCCCCCGTGAAAAAAGTCCCTCAAAAAGAACAATAAAATACTGAAACATCGCCCCCTCGACCACGTACATTGATGTTGCCGGTTCGCTCGAAACGTTCGCGTCTCCCCCAACCCGACGCAGCGTTGCCCGGAATGTACCACCATGCTCCAGTCCATGCCCCGTGGACGGCGGTCTGCTTGCCTGACCATCGCGTTCTTCGCGTTGACCGCAATCCCCTTTGTTTCATGCGCCAAGGACGCGGTCTCGGCCGAGGCCATGGCTGCAGACGTCCCGCGCTTGATGGCCCTGGGAGATATCCCGGGTCTGTCGGTCGCGGTTGTTCGTGGGGACTCTCTCTCCTGGAGCGGTGCCTTTGGCATCACGGACGTCCGGACGGGCGAACCGGTATCAACAAAGACCGTGTTCGAAGCCGCCTCCCTCAGCAAGACCCTCTTCTCCTACGTCGCCCTCCGCCTCATCGACCGCGGCGTCATCGCCCTCGACAC
>Ga0209475_10002192_pt1 | contig 20576 bp, 21 predicted proteins | sample tdDd471_FD_187128 | JGI IMG/M metagenome (GOLD analysis project Ga0209475, IMG submission 187128) | Marine sediment microbial communities from the Atlantic coast under amendment with organic carbon and nitrate - tdDd47.1 (SPAdes)... | ecosystem: Environmental > Aquatic > Marine > Coastal >... | reverse complement strand
TACAATTTTTTAAATAAGACAATTAAAGAATGTACAACACATCACTTTGATTCATTAGAAGGTAATCATTCCCTTCAATATCCAATTCATTCCCGGCATATTTTCCGTAAAGCACAACATCTCCTGATTTTACAACCATTGGCTCGTCCTGCTTTGAATCACCAACCAAAACCACTTCTCCTTGCTGTGGCTTCTCTTTTGCTGAATCAGGAATAATGATTCCACTAGCTGTTTTCTCCTCAGCTGGCTGAGGCTTAACCAAAATCTTACCTGGTAATATTTTTCCATTAACTGCCATTTGTACGTATTTTTATTGTTATACTTAATTTTTATTTTGATGTGTTTAATTTTGCATATTTTGTGCCAAATGAAAAAGCTGACATTATTTACATCGCCTATTCTACAACAATTGCAATTATCACAACAATTTACATTAAATATCAATTTATTACAAATATTGTCTTAAAATAAAAAAGGTGTCAGCATTATGACATGCTGACACCTTTTTTATTTTTATTTAGAAACCTGATTACTCCTCAGTCTCTGTTTTTTCTTCTTCTGAAGTTGTAGTTTCTTCTTCAGGGTTTACCTGGAAACCTGGAACGGCAGCCGGATCAACCTGCTCCTGAACCTGATCTTCAATTAATGATTTATTTTGAATACCACCAGCTCTTGGAATTGCCATAGCTGCACCTAAGCATAATACAACAACTAGAATAGCTAGTACCCAAGTGGCTTTTTCAAGAAAATCGGCAGTTTTACGTACACCCATTACCTGGTTACCACCAGTAAAATTCGCTGCTAATCCTCCACCTTTCGAGTTTTGCACCAAAACGATTAAAATTAGTAAAACACTTACTATAATAATCAATACAGAAATCAAATAGTACATATCTTTAATTTTTATTTAATTTTTCTTTCAAGTTTTCAATTTGTTCCGCAAAATAAGTATTTTTTTCCGGGATTTTCAAGGATAATTTCTTATAAACTTCAATTGCCTTTGCATAATTTTTCTGCAACACATATATTTTAGCCAATTTCTCGGTATAAATATCATCTTTTTCCACAACACTATCACCGGAAACATCAACAATCTCGGCACTTGGCTCCTGAGGAGTAATCCTTGGATTCTCATCGATAAATTTATTTATCAAATCAAACTGCCCACTACTATGTTCTGCATTTTCCTTTGCATTATCATCATCAAGATCTAATAATTCAGAATAACTGGGTGCAATTTCAATTTCAGGGGGTGCAATTTCTTTTACATCCTCCTGCGCCCCATCCTCATCAAGATCCAAAATATCTTCAGATTCATTACTTTCTACAGCAAGCTCTTCAACCGTTTCTGTCACCACAGGTACCGGTACTTTTTCTTCTTCTCCAACTTGCTTATCTGTTTCGTTAATTTCAACAGTTGCAATTTCGGAATTCAAGTATAAGTGCAATTTTCCATGATCTCCAATAAAAAGTCCGGAAATAACACTTTCCCGTTCAAACTGCTCTTGACTTATCGCTTTTACATTTTTCAAAAAAAGCATGCGAGCCGTTTGACAAAACGGATATTTAATCAAATAACTTTTTAATTGATTTAAAGTTACCTGATCCGGTTTTTTTCGCCCTTCAATAAGATCTAATAGCTGAAGTTTTTCCATCATTTTAATTTTACCAATTGGCTACTGAATCATTAAATATTTTTTCTATTAGCTTTTCGACAATCTCTTCGACAAGCTGATCCTCAACACCTGATAATCCTCCACTTCCATCAAAGACAGCATAATCTGAAAACGACTTGTCAAAATCCTGTTCAGGTTCCTTTGAGTTAATGAACTTTACCTTCATCTGTATTGTCAATCGCGATTGTGCAGCCTGTAAATTTGCCTGCATTGCCTCTGCAGTTACATTATATTGGGTAATTGAACCCTCCAGTTGAATATCTCCGCCTGACTCCACTAATTCCAGTTTCGTTTGACGCATAAATTTATTACGCAGCTCTTCACTAAAATACGAGCTTAAAGTAGGGTTATTATTTGGAGCTCTGTTGGGAAACTCTTTTATCGAAACCGTCTTCACTTCAGGGCTAATACTGGTTCCGGTAAACGTATAATTCACAGAACAACCCGTAATAACCATCACTAATACAACCGCAATCAATCCAAATCTTTTCATCCGTAAATAATTTTTATTTAAGGCCAGAAGGAACTCGTATGAGAGATTTTCATCCTTATTTTTGTTTAACGAATATGCTCGTTTCACTATATATTATATTATTTTCAAACTTAATCTAAAGCCTTGAAACAACAAAGCTATTCTTTACCAATATTGTATTCTTTTATTTTTCGATATAGAGTCCTCTCCGATATTCCCAATTCAGCAGCTGCTGCTTTTCGTTTATTATTGTACTTTTCAAGTGCTTTAATAATCAACTCTTTTTCTTTTTCTTCCAGCGACAATGACTCTTCTACAAACTCCTCGGTATCCTGAATATCATTCCGTTCTGCAATATTATAATCAACCACACCTGGTCGTGCAACTGGAGGCTGATTAAAAACCGGCTCCTGGTCATCGTACAACTTATTAATAATCTGCTCATGATCGTCACGTACTTTGATTGAATCGGCAGGTTTACCTTCCATCAGGTCATAAACCAGCTTCTTCAAATCATTCATATCGCTCTTCATATCGAACAATATCTTATACAATATTTCACGTTCGGTAGCAAATGTTTTTTCATCAACAGCATTATAAATTGCCGGCAAATTCGCATGGTAATCGGGCAAATAATGCTGTAAGGCCTCAGCCGAAATATCGCGTTGTCCTTCAATAATTGAAATTTGCTCAGTTACATTTTTCAATTGACGAATATTTCCCGGCCAACGATACGAAGTTAAAACGTGCTTAGCCGACTCTGAAAGAGCGACAGCGGGCATACGGTACTTTTCTGCAAAATCGCGGGCAAATTTCCGGAACAAAAGCAAAATATCTTCATCCCTGTCGCGTAAAGCAGGAATTGCAATTGGTACGGTACTTAATCGGTAAAAAAGATCTTCCCGAAACTTCCCTTCCCCAATAGCTTCCAATAATTTTACATTAGTGGCAGCTATTACACGCACATCAGTTTTCTGAACCTTTGATGAACCAACTTTTAGAAATTCACCATTCTCCAGTACTCGCAGCAAACGAGCCTGTGTTGCCAAAGGCATCTCAGCAACTTCATCCAGAAAGATGGTGCCGCCATTGGCAACTTCAAAATAACCTTTCCGGGATTCTGTAGCCCCTGTAAAAGAGCCTTTCTCATGGCCAAACAACTCTGAATCAATTGTTCCTTCCGGAATTGCACCACAGTTCACGGCAATATATTGACCATGTTTTCGGGAACTAAACTGATGAATAATTTTAGGAAACACCTCTTTTCCAACTCCACTTTCACCGGTAATTAAAACAGAAAGATCTGTAGGAGCAACCTGATAAGCCGTTTCAATGGCCCGGCTTAAAGAAGCATTATTTCCAATTATTCCAAAACGTTGCTTGATTGTTTGAACATCCATATGCTGAACTGACAATTATTCTTAATAACATGACAAAATTACATAAATTATTGATAATTCCATATAAAGCCTAAGATTTAGCTGTTAAATTTTTAAAAAAAATTACTTTTGCTATTCATTTATTCTATGTGAAAAAACACCTTGATTTTTTACATATTTAAAAATTACATATATGAACTTTATAGGAATTATTCCCGCCCGATATGCTTCTACCCGATTCCCGGGAAAACCCCTTGCCGATATAGCAGGCAAACCAATGATTCAACGTGTATACGAACAAGCTTCTAAAGCACTACGTAATGTATTTGTTGCCACCGATGATAAACGCATTTATGATGCTGTAATTGCCTTTGGCGGAAAAGTAATTATGACTTCAGAACATCACCAAAGCGGAACCGACCGATGCATGGAGGCTGCAGAAAAAGCACTAAATGAAATGAATCTGGAATTTGATGTCGTAATCAATATCCAGGGAGATGAACCTTTTGTTAATCCTGAACAAATCGAACAACTTAAATCCTGTTTTATTATAGAGGAGAGTCAAATCGCAACGCTAATTAAGAAATTTAAACCAGAGGAAAATATTCAGAACCCAAATTCTCCAAAGGTTATTATTAACAATAATAATGAGGCAATCTACTTTAGCCGTTCAGTAATTCCATTTATCCGAAACAAAGAAGCCAAAGAGTGGCAGACAACGCATACCTTCTTTAAACATATTGGCCTTTATGCATATCGTTTCGATGTTTTAAAAGAAATTACAGCCTTGCCACAAAGCACTCTCGAATTAGCCGAATCACTGGAACAATTACGCTGGATTGAAAATAGCTACCGCATCAAAACCCGTGAAACTAAAACGGAATCCATTGCCATTGATACACCGGAAGATTTAGACAAGCTAATAGATGCAGGATTGATTTAATTTTTTAGTTACAAGTTATTAGTTGAAAGTTACAAGTCGCAAAAAAGATTTCGTACTTCGTTGAAAACTGCTAGTTTTAAGGCTATATAGTCAATGGACTATAATCTATTAGCTATTTTTCATCCTGATACTTATTACTTAACACAAAGTAACGACTTAAAAAATGCAATCTCTGCACTAAAGTCCATATCGGAATTCAACTTCATTAATTCCTCAATTTTCTTTAATTGTTGCTTTAGGAATTTCTGGTATTGTTCACCTTCCGGGTTAAAAGGCCGGTGGCTTTTAGCCTGAATGATTTTTAATATTTGCTTATTCAGTTCTTGTGTTTTTTTATCAAGAAATACATCACCAAATTTTGACCATATATAATTAATTGCCGTATCGTTTACATGCAGCATATCCTCATCGTAGAACCGATAGTCGCGCAAATCGTCCATCAAAATTTCGTATGATGGAAAATAGGAACAGAAACTAAATTCACTTAGCAGTTGCTGTATCGCAACAATTAAAGTTGCTTTTGAATACTGGTTACCTACGGCCCCATCTTTCCAGTGCCTAATCGGACTAACGGTAAACACTACTTTAATATCCGGATTAAAAACTTTTAATTTCTCCAGAAATACCTGATAATCCTGCACAATACTTTGAACCGACAACATTCTACGGTTAAACTCCCGTGCAGGTAATTTATGACAGTTGGAAACCACATTTCCGGTTTGCGGTTTTTCGAATACCCATGAAGTACCAAAAGTGATAAAAAGGAATTTTGCTTTTAAAAGTTTTTGGTATGAACGCTCAATCTCCGAATTTATATTTTCAAGACAAGCTTCTTTAGAAGCATTACTAAAACTACTGTGATGGTAGAAACTATACCATTGACCATCGTGAAAGCTCAGGTCCTTTTCGGTGAATAGATCCCTGTCCATTATAATCTCCAGGGTATTTTTAACCGATACCGGATTATAAACTACCCCAAAAGGATTAATAAAAACGGGAAACTTCAGATTCTGTAGTTTCCCTCCTATATTATTTGAAAAGCATGATCCAACAAATAAGCCTTCAGTCGAATGAGACACCCTCAATTCGCCAGGCTTTAAGTTAAGTTCGGTTCTGAACATTTACTTTGAAATTTCTTTTTCCATCCAATTAAAAACATAATTGAATACATCATCAGCGCACTCTTCATGATGTAGTTCATGAAATGCATCTTCCCATAATTTCAATTCTGTAACACTCTTTGCTTTTTCCGCAAATCTTTTGGAAGCCTGATAATCTGTAATCATATCTCCCGTTCCATGCATTAGCAATAAGGGAACATGAAACTCACGGGCATGAACCAACGACCACTCAGCCGCATCAAGACCTGCAACAATTAATTCAAACGAAACCCTGTCGTGAACCAATGTATCCGCAACATATCTATCAACAACTTCTTGATTTCTTGAAACATGACTTGGATTCAAAGGACTTTTAACCGTTGCAAACGGAACAAGATACTTTAACACCTTAGCCATCATTAATAATTTGGGTGATAGAGCTTCAGCCATTTGAAGACCAGGCGAAGTAGCTATTACTCCTTTAATAAATGGTTTCCGGCGCAGCACATAATTTAAGGTTAATAAACCTCCCAAACTGTGCCCATATAGAAATACCGGTAATTCTGGTAACTGTTTATCTATCTCAACAAGAAAATGATCTATATCATCGAGCAAATTATTAAACTTTGAAACACCCCCCCGGGCACCTTCCGACAAACCATGATTTCGTAAATCATATGCAATAACAACATAGCCCTTTTCAACAAAGCGCTTTGCCCAATGCTCGTACCTCAAAGAGTGTTCTCCTACACCATGAACCAAAGCCATAACTGCTTTTGGCGCCTCTTTTGGTAACCAAACGTATCCATGTAATTTTAACCTATCGGCAGAAATCCATTTAAACTCCCTGTGTTTCATTACTTTTTAAAAATTTAATAAATTCGGTTTGTTTGCTCTTTCAATGCCTAAATTTATTTATTTTTTTGTATTTTATGATATAAAATCACAGAATAATGCAAGAAATCATTAAAATTAAAAGCACAAAACACAACCAGTTAATCGATATAACGGCCGATATTCGTCGTATTGTTAATAGCTCAGGAACCAAAAACGGAATTATAAATATTTATGCACAGGGTGCCACTGCGGCAATTATGATTCAGGAAAACTGGGACGAATCGGTTCAAACCGATGTTATCCACCTTCTAAGTAAACTCATCCCTAATGGTGTTTGGGAGCACGACAAACAAGATGGAAACGGTGACGCACACCTTAAAGCCGGCATTGTAGGACCTTCCGAATGCATCCCTATCATCAATGGCGAACTGGGACTTTCCACCTGGCAGAATATATTCTTTTGCGAGTTCGATGGCCCCAGAGAGACAAGAAGTATTGTTGTTACAGTATTATAGCGTCATATAGAAAGTATCAATTATTGCTTTCTACTTGTTACCTGATACTATCTTAAACCTCCACACCCAAAAACTGACGAATCACAAATCCGATTCCGAAAGATAATGCAGCAACGCCTAGACTTATTACGGCCATTTCGGTAAAACGACGACGAAAATTAAGGTCTTTGGCTACTGAAATATAATAGTTAAACAGAAATATAATCAATACAGCAATAACAAGTGTTGCTCCCAGGCTGATAAAGAAATTTGAAATCAACAAGTAAGGTAATATCAACAGTACTACAGTGATTATATAGGCAGCACCCGTATACAGTGATGAAACCAATGCATCAGCATTTTCATCTTCAGCTCTTTTTGAAAGATATTCCGAAGCAGCCATTGAGAATGATGCCGCAATTCCGGTTATTAATCCGGCAAGGGCAATTAATTTTGTATTCTGAAGGGCAAAGGTTAAACCTGCAAGTACACCAGTTAATTCAACCAAAGCATCATTTAAACCCAAAACAATTGATCCTACATGATCGAGCTTTTTCTCTTCAATCATATTGATCAGTTCAGCTTCGTGAGCATCTTCATCTTCTACCACTTTTCGTGCATCGGGAATATAACTGCAAGCTTCCTTATAAGCAATTTGTGCTCCTGCCTCACCCTTTTCCATTAACTTAATACCGAATGTCAATCCCAAAAGACGAATAATCCAGTAAAACTTAAAAATGGCCCAACGATTGGGTTTTACATCAGTATGAGTATATTGTTTCCAGAAATCGTAATGCCGTTTTTCGTCATTGGCAATTTCCAGCAATAAAGTGCGATTCTGCTCGTTTTTAACTTTTTTAGCAATCTTTTGATAAAGATAATACTCCGTAATTTCATTCTTCTGAAACGAAATTAACTGATTAACATGCTCCTCTGATAAATTGGTAATAGTCATCTCCCCACATCTAAAATTCTTCGCGAAGAAAGGAAATATTTCTTTTTAAACCATGATATTTAGCACGTTTAACTGCAGATTTTTTAAATATTTCCGAAAACTGCTCCTGGCTTAGGTTTTCCCAGTCGCTTTTCTTCAGTGTAAGCAACAATTCATGAGGATTAAATGCATCAATTTTGGTTGTTTCCGGATTCCGGTTCCAGGGGCAAACATCCTGACAAGCATCGCAGCCAAACATCCAATTATCGAATTTTCCTTTAAACTCTTCAGATAGTTCTCCTTTATGCTCAATGGTATTATAGGAAATACATTTTCGGGCATCAACCACTCCTGGTTGTACAATGGCTCTAGTTGGACATGCATCCATACATTTACTACAGGAACCGCAGTGATTTTCGGTATATGGCTCGTCGTATTCCAGCTCCATATCTATTATCAGTTCACCTAGAAAGAAGAAAGAACCCTGGTTTCGGTTAATTAGCAGCGAGTTTTTACCAATCCAGCCCAAACCCGCCAGTTGTGCCCATTTACGTTCAAGTACCGGAGCCGAATCTACAAACATACGGCCATCTACAGTCGCAATTTTATCGTTTATAAAATCGAACAGCTCTTTAAGTTTGTCTTTTACCACATGATGGTAATCCTGACCATATGCGTATTTTGCAATTTTGGGTGCTCCATGCTGAACCTCCTTTGGAAAATAATTCAGCATAACACATACCACCGACTTACTGCCCTCCACCAGCTTTCCCGGATCAAGACGTTTCTCGAAATGGTTTGCCATATAATCCATACCGGCATGCATACCCTTGTCGAGCCAGTTTCGCAAACCCTCTTGCTCTTCAGCCAATTCACGCACCTGCGCCACACCCACGGCATTAAATCCCAGCGACAAGGCTTTGGCTTTAATTTTAAAGGTGGCAACTTCTTTGGTGGTCATAATTGGTGACATGCTGGTGTAGGTTTGTTTGTGGGTAAAAGTATTAATTATTTGCGTCTATCTTATCCAAAAGTTTTTTATCCTTATCCTTTATACTAATTGCATTTCCTAACACATCTACAAAATCATTATGAATACCTGCACCAATCAAATCGGTATCTTGTTTTGCTAAAATATAATTTTCAGTATCAATAAATATTCTATTAGCATAACCTTCATAACCGGGGTAGATAGTATCATATGGCATATGATTACTTTTAATCCACTTAATTATTTCTACAAAGTTCCTTTGATAGTAAGTTATATTCTTTTTAAAGAATTCCTTATACTCAATTTGTTTACCATCCAAATTACACGCAAAACTAAATGAATTTATTGCAAAAATATGACTCTCTTCAAATACAGCCTGCTGGGTTATAATCTTCACTACCACACCCTTAATCAAAGAAAACACACTTAACTTCTGCTTTAGGCTTTTAGGGAATTTTGAATCTTTTACATAAAATAAATCAAACAAAATTTCAACTAAGAAACCATCATTATTCCTTACATTCTGAAATACATCTAATATCAATTCCTTTTCGATTTTACAATCCTCAATTAAATAATTAATCCAGGGTGCAATAACTAAATACAATATATCTGTACTTTTCCCAACCTCTTTTTCTCTTCTTCCGTTTAAATATACTTCAATAATTGACTTTATGTATTTTGTATCTCCGTCTTTTAAGAACTTTTCTTTATCTGCTTTTAACCATTCCAATAACGCCGGGTGTTTTCGCACATAAATTCCTTTTATCCCTTCTTCAAATCTTACGATATCTAGAGCTAACAAGTTTAGTTTTTCATCAGCATAGATATAAATATCATTTTTCGAAAAATCAAAATACTTGTCAATATTTAATTGTCTAATTCTATTTTCCTGAACTTTAACCTTATTTACAGAGTCTTCCAATAACTTAATAACTTCTTCCATTGAAGAACCTGAACTAATTATTGGTTCTGTTTGCGGGTAAATTTGTCTAAAAAAGAATTGCAATCTTTTACTATTAATCCTATTATAATTTTCCGGATCATAAAGCCTAACTATCTCAAGAAGGAAAAATTGATATAAAGACACTTCTTCAACATATAATCGATTATATTTTAAAAAAAAATTATTCAAGAGAATTTTTACGTTTCTAATATTTCCGAAATTTACATTTTTTAAACATGCCTTTTTATTAGAGTCTTTTGAACTTCCAAATAAAATATCTCTTCCCTCTTCTGCCCATTTGATTAATTCTTCTTTATAATCATCTATTGTATATTTGTATTCATCAAGTATCGAACTAATTTTTAACTCAAACATTAACTTTAGCTGATCAAACAATGCTCCTGGAGTGGCTGAATGCAAATTGTATTTTATTTGAACAAACTTATCCAAATAGTTCTTTTCATCATTTTCAAAATAGGATTGCAATATTTTTTCATCGTATGCTAGGATAAAGATGGATTTTGGAAAATCTAAAACTCCTTTTAAAAACTTAAGGAAAGCTTTAGTTTGTTCCTTATCCAAGCGATCTAGATCATCAATAATAAATAAAAACCTTTTTTTAGATGCTTTTAACGAATTCCTTACCTCCTCAAGATTATCCTTTTGGTTATTAATCCTAAAATAGTTTTTAATAATACTAATATTGAATATTTTATTATCGACACCTTGTAGATGTTGAATATATTTCTCAATTTTCTTTTTGGCTGACCATGATATAGGCAACTTTTTCTCTACTTTATTCAGAAAACCGGCTTTAATTGAATTTTCACAAGAATATTTTAATACACTAAAGTATATTATTTCTATATTTTTTGATTCCAATCTTAACTTCAATTCTAATCTCTTTAATAGAGAAGTCTTTCCTTCTCCCCACCTAGCAGTTAAGCCAATTGTCAAACAACTATCCAATTTAAAAGAGGTTATTACCCGCTTTAAATCTTCTACAAACTTCTCTCGTCCTAAATTATCTACCTCTGAATATTGATCTGTTTCCCATAAACTCAATCTTTTTTCATTTTTAGACCAATAAAACCATAGATTAAAAAGTTTACAAATAATATACAATGGAATAATTTGAGCAATCCAATGTGTTTTTTCTGTCCAGACATCATACTGTGGGTCCAATAAATATATAAGGTATAAACTAATAGCAAGTTTATCAAGTAAACCTAGTTTATGCGATTTAAAATAAAATAGGATTAACAATCCTGTTACTAAAGAAAATAATAGGAGAACAAATAAATTAATCTTATCCCATGAAAACTTATCAAGATATTTAATGATTATGTATTCATCAATAAATGGTTTTACTAATAGATAGGTCATTATGATTATTAGAGTGATTATTAATTCTCCTTTATTAAACCCATTTTCTTTTATGTATTCTTTAACTTTTTTCATAACAAATTAATTTATAGCACAAAGGTACTAAAAAATAAAAAAGTACTTTCTTAAAATAAAAATCCATAACAAAACTTGACTCAAATAAATAAATGTTTTAAATTTATTTACAAGAACTTATAATCAAATCAAAACAAAAGCTTTACAAACCCTTAAATTATTTAATTACTAACTTTTTAAATTACAACTATGGCTTTAAATGACCCTAAACGTCGCGACTTTGTTTCGCAAATGATCCAGCTAATGGAAAATGAAAGAACAGAAATGATTAGTAAAGGTTACGATCCTACTAACCGAATAAGTCAGTTAAAGGATTTAAATACCCTTGCCGACCAAAAAGAGATGGCACAGCAAAAAATGGCAGCCGAAGCCAAAGCTGCCACGGCCGAATCGAAAGCAGCCCTGATGGAGGCTTACAATGAAGCGTCGGCAGTTGTCGACCTGGTTTCTGGTATTTTAGGTAAAAACGATGAAATGGTGCAACAAATGCGCAAATTCAGAAAATAATACAACCGAAGTTTTTGTTTTAATCGTGTATTATAGTTTAAAAAGCAGTCTTTCGGGGCTGCTTTTTATCTTGGTATTCAACAGGTAAACAATGACATACGGGCATTACAAAAAGATTACGACTTAAGGAATTAAACTAATTCCAAAGGGAATTGCCTTGTGGCAATAGTGCAGCAACATAATTCGATAAAGAATCATCTTACAGCAAAAGAGAATCATACTAATTCTATATTGCCGCAGAACGATTCCAAAGGGAATTTCCTTGTGGCAAATGAGAATAATCACCCTACCTTATTGCCGTGCTCTGATTCCTTAGCGCAGCAGAATTATTCATAAGGGAATTTGTTTGATGCGACATTGCCGCAGAATCCGGATTCATCAATTTCACTTAAGAAGAGCTGTTCTCCTTCTTATATTTCAATATCTCCTCCACAATTTGATCTGCCTGTTCAAATACCCATTTGTTTTCATAACGCAGCACATGTATTCCATAACTGTTCAAATATTTATCTCTGATTTGGTCACTTTCCTGACCTTCTTGAGTAAAATGATAAGCACCATCTAGCTCAATAGCCAACCTTATTTCAGGGCAATAAAAATCGAGAATGTAATTATTAAAGGAATGCGGCCTTCGGAATTTCAGACCTCCTACCTGGCGGCCTTTTAGTATTCTCCAAAGACAAGCCTCTGCAGAAGTTCCGTTATTGCGAAGCTTTTTACGAAAGTGTTTTAAATATGGCTTATTGTTTAATTGTGTTTTCATAAACAATAAGTTATGGAAATTTGGTTGATTGGCAATATGGTTTGAAAGTTTTATGAGATTGTAATAACTACCACCTCCCCAAAGCTTTTTTCTCGTAACCTCGAAAAGCTTTGGTACTTACGCCAGTGGGCGCACAAGTACTCCTCTTCGGGAGTAGATAGTTGGTAGCGAAACAGCATCAGATAATGCGAATTATATGCGATATACTCCTCTTTTTAATAGAGTTATACAAATAATAATTACCTGAATAATCATTATTTCTCTTGAAAAACATAAACAACCTTTCCCATCCATTTTAAGGAGGGGTGCCGTAAGTGGGGAGGTCATTTGGATTCATAAAATAAAAAAAGCCCATCCATATCGGACAGGCTTAAATATTCTATTTTGAATTCAGCCAGCGAGTACCTGATACCCACTACCTGCTCCTTAATACTGTTTTACAAGAAACCCAGTTCAAGCTTAGCTTCTTCGCTCATCATTTCCTTATCCCATGGTGGATCGAAAACAAGATTGATCATTACATCTTCGACCTCCGGAACCATCTTTACATGACGGTTCACATCGTCAAGCAGCTGATCGGCCATTGGACAGTTAGGTGCTGTTAAAGTCATCTTAACGGTGGCTTTTTTCTCGTTTTCGTCGTAATCAACCTCATAGATTAATCCCAAATCGTAAACATTAACCGGAATTTCCGGATCGTGCACCATTTTCAGCACCTTTACAATTTCGCGTTCGACTTTCATTACATCTTCAGCCATTTTTCTAATGTGTAATTAATAATGAATAATTAGTAATAAGGCCCCAAGTAGCGTTACTTGATACTCACTACTAGATACTACTTACTGATTCATTTTCGCATTATACGCCATACCGTATAGCTTCATCTGCTTTACCATGGCTAACAAGCCATTTGCACGGGTTGGCGAAAGGCTCTCTTTTAAGCCAATACTGTCGATAAAATACAAATCGGCATTCATAATATCGGCAGGTTTTTGTCCCGACAATACACGAACCAGTAGTGCAACAAGGCCTTTCACAATAATGGCATCGCCATCGGCAGTGAAATTAATTTTATCTTCGTTAAGTTCAGCATGTAACCAAACTCTACTCTGACATCCTTTAATCACATATTCGTCGTTTCTGTATTTTTCGTTTATTTCAGGTAATGATTTTCCGATCTCGATCAAATAGTTATACTTTTCCATTGGATCTTCGAAAATCTCAAACTCTTCAATTATCTCTTCCTGAATCTCTTTGAGTGACATAATCAATATCTATCTTAAAATTAACTTAGCATTTCTTTTACCTGAATCAATGCCTCGTACAGGCGATCGATTTCTTCTTTGGTATTATAAAAAGAGTAAGAAGCTCTTACAGTTCCTGTAATTCCGAAATGGTTCATTACCGGATGCGTACAGTGATGTCCCGTACGTACAGCTATTCCAAGCTTATCGAGTAACATACCCGTGTCGTAATGGTGTAAATCACCTATCAGAAACGAAGTAACGCTTACTTTCTTTTTAGCATTTCCATATATACGTAAACCCTCGATAGAAGTTAGCTTTTCGGTTGCATATTCAAGCAGTTCCTCTTCGTAGCGTGCAATTTCTTCAATACCGATCTCTTCGATATAATCGATACCGGCAGCCATACCTACAGCACCAATATAATTAGCAGTACCAGCTTCAAATTTAAACGGAAGCTCGGCATAAGTAGTTTTTTCGAAGGTTACGGTTTCCACCATATCACCTCCACCCTGGTAGGGCGGCATCTCCTGCAACCACTTCTCTTTTCCGTATAAAGCACCAATACCGGTTGGTCCGTATAGTTTATGTCCCGAAAACACATAGAAATCACAATCCAGCTCCTGTACATCTACTTTAGTATGCTGAATGGCCTGTGCTCCATCGATCATTACCGGAATATTACGGCTATGTGCAATATCGATAATCTCTTTAATAGGATTTACCGTTCCCAAAGTATTAGAAACATGGGTTACAGATACAAGTCGGGTTTTATCGCTTAGCAACTTCTCATATTCATCCATCAGCAAGTTTCCGTCGTCATCCATCGGAATCACTTTAAGAACTGCCTTTTTACGCTCACACATCAGCTGCCAGGGAACAATATTTGAATGGTGTTCCATGGCCGAAATCAGTATTTCATCGCCTTCGTTCACATACTTCTCTCCAAAAGAAAAAGCAAGCATATTTACTGACCCGGTGGTTCCTGAAGTGAAAATAACCTCTTTGCTTTCGCGGGCATTAATAAAACTACGAACCGTTTCACGAGCCTTTTCATAAGCATCGGTAGATAATTCGCTTAAACGATGCACTCCCCGATGTATATTACTATTCAGTTCGTGGTACATTTTTAATTCGGCTTCAACAACCTGTTGCGGTTTTTGAGTAGTCGCCGCATTATCTAAGTAAACCAGCGGCCGTTTATAGACCAGCTGGTTCAATATTGGAAAATCCTTACGAATTTTTTGAATGTCGATCATATTATAGAACTTAGAACTTAGTGTTTAGAACTTAGACAAAAGACTAAATCACTATTTTTTATCTATCAACTATTAACTAGATACTATTGACAAATTAATTACAACAATGCATTACACAGTTATTGCAACGTGATAATTCGCCACGCAAACGTTTTTCAACCAAATCCTGAATACGTTCACGAAGCGGTTCAATGGCAATATGATTTACAACTTCATCAACAAAAGCGTACATAAGCAACATCCGTGCTTCGCGCTCGCCAATACCTCTTGCTCTCATATAAAAGAAGGCATTTTCGTCAAGCTGACCAACCGTTGCTCCGTGACTACATTTCACGTCGTCAGCATAAATTTCAAGCTGTGGCTTGGTATGCATTTTCGCATCGTCGGTTAACAAAATATTATTGTTTGCCTGGAAAGCCAGAGTATTCTGAGCATCCGGGGCTACATAAATTCGTCCGCTAAAAGCACCTGTGGCCATATCGTCAAGCACCCCTTTAAACAGCTGGTTGCTGTTACAGTTTGGGTATGCATGATCAACATTTACAAAATTATCGATATGCTGTGTACGGTCACTTAAGTATAAACCGTAAGTATTGCTTTCGCAACCTTCGCCGTTCATCTTAACATCTATATTATTACGAATTACACCACCATGTAAGGTAACAATATTAGTCGTTACGCGACTGTCGCGCTCCTGATGAATAAATGTATTGGTCAACTGAGTTGAACCATTGTGCTCGTTCTGAATTCTTGATAAATCAACTTTTGCATTCTTGTTGGCAAACACCTCAAGAACCGAGTTGGTACAGTATCGGTTTGGCGACAAAGTATGGTCGCAAATCACAACACTGGCTTCAGCGTTTTCTTCTACCACAATTAAGTTGCGATGCTGAGTCATTAAGTCTTTATCGTCGAGCAGAATATTTACTACCTGAATCGGCTGTTTTAGTACTGCATTTTTAGGCACATATATATATGTACCATCATTTGCAAAAGCAGAGTTCAGACCTACAAGGCCATTTTTATCCATTTTTGCATATTTACCCAAATGCTCCGAAACGATTTCAGGGTATTTTTTACTTGCAGCAGCAAGACTACCCATAATTACACCTTCCGGAAGTTCTATAAGCTCTTCCTGCTTGGCGTAATAGAAGCCGTTTAAAAGTAGTAAAACATTGGTGTTAATTTCCGGAACATCGCATTTGAAGATATCCTCCAGTTCAATATTGATATCGCGGGCCTTAACCTCTTTCTGATATTCAGTATTAAAAATATTCTGAACATTCGTATATTTATAATCCTCGTTCTTTCTTCCAGGCAATCCGAATTCCTTAAAATTTTCCATTCCCTTTTCACGTAATTCTCTTACATAATCAGGAATTGAATTAGAAGCAATCTGACGCTGGTACAGATCAAGAAACTCTTCTTTAACCGTTTGTATATCGAGTTTTTCTGCCATAGCTCAATTCTTTATGCTTCTTATTAGTTAAAATCTTTAATAATCCAGTCGTAACCTTTCTCTTCCAGCTCAAGTGCCAGTTCTTTACCAGCAGTTTTTACGATTTTACCATCAAATAATACATGAATTATGTCAGGTACAATATAATCAAGTAAACGCTGGTAGTGAGTAATTACCACAGAAGCAGTTTCCGGAGTTTTAAGCTTGTTAACACCATTGGCAACAATTCTTAAGGCATCGATATCCAAACCAGAATCGGTTTCATCAAGAATCGATAATTTTGGCTCTAACATGGCCATCTGGAAGATTTCGTTCTTCTTCTTTTCACCACCCGAGAAACCTTCGTTTACCGAACGGTTGGTTAATTTTGAATCGATTTCAACCAAAGCTTTTTTCTCGCGCATTAACTTTAGAAAATCTGAAGCCGCCAAAGGTTCTTCACCACGGTATTTGCGGTGTTCGTTAACAGCTGTTTTCATAAAGTTAACCATGCTTACACCAGGAATTTCAATTGGATATTGGAATCCCAGAAAGATACCGGCACGAGCACGATCTTCGGGCGACTCATCTAAAATGCTTTTACCATTGTAAATAATATCACCATGTGTAACATCAAACAAATCGCGACCTGCGATAATTGATGACAAAGTACTTTTTCCGGAACCATTTGGTCCCATAATCGCGTGCACCTCACCTGCTTTAACTTCCAGGTTAATTCCTTTTAAAATCTCTTTCCCGTTAATTGATGCGTGTAAGTCTACTATTTTTAACATCTCTATATTTATTTTTTCAGCAAAGCTGTAATTTTTAAAATAAGAACTTAGTTATTAGTCTAAAGTTAATAGACCACAGTTGGTATTTAATAAATAGTATTCATCTTGATACCAAAATAGTCTTGATTCTTTTGTCTTGTATCTTTGTTCTTTACTCTTTTTACTACTTGTTCACTTTTCTGTGACGATAAATTATCCCACACTGCCTTCAAGGCTAATTTGTAATAATTTTTGTGCTTCTACCGCAAACTCCATTGGCAGTTTATTGATTACCTCTTTTGCATAACCGTTTACAATTAGGCCAACTGCATCTTCGGTTCCAATACCTCGCTGGTTACAGTAGAATATCTGGTCTTCCCCGATTTTTGAAGTGGTTGCTTCATGCTCAACAATTGCCGAACGGTTATCAACCTCTAAATAAGGGAATGTATGTGCTCCACATTTATCGCCCAGTAATAAAGAATCACATTGCGAGAAATTACGGGCATTTTCAGCTTTCTTCAGCACTTTAACAAGTCCGCGATAAGAGTTCTGGCTCTTTCCTGCCGAAATACCTTTTGAAACAATAATACTTTTGGTGTTTTTACCAATATGAATCATTTTGGTACCAGTATCGGCCTGCTGATGATTATTCGTTACAGCAACCGAATAGAATTCGCCCACTGAATTATCACCCATTAAAATACAACTTGGATATTTCCAGGTAACAGCTGAGCCGGTTTCAACCTGTGTCCAGGATATTTTAGCGTTTTCACCTTTACAAATACCACGCTTGGTTACGAAGTTGAAAATACCTCCAACACCGTCTTTATTTCCAGGATACCAGTTTTGTACAGTTGAATATTTTACTTCAGCATCTTTCATTGCAACGATTTCAACAATTGCGGCATGCAACTGATTCTCGTCGCGCTGAGGTGCTGTACAACCTTCCAGGTAACTTACGTATGCTTCGTCGTCGGCTACAATTAAGGTACGCTCGAACTGACCTGTATTTGCCGCATTAATACGGAAATAGGTCGAAAGTTCCATTGGACACCTTACACCTTTAGGAATATAACAGAAAGATCCATCGGAAAACACGGCTGAGTTTAGCGCTGCAAAATAATTATCGGTATAAGGAACTACTGAGCCCATATACTTTTTAATTAAATCAGGATGTTCCTGTACCGCTTCGCTAAACGAGCAGAAAATGATTCCCATCTCTGCCAGTGTTTCACTAAATGTGGTTTTAACAGAAACACTATCAATAACTGCATCTACAGCAATACCTGATAGCTGCTTTTGCTCATCCAGTGGTATTCCTAACTTATCGAAAGTTGCTTTCAACTCAGGATCTATATCATCCAGACTCTCCGGAGCCACTTTTTGCTTTGGGGCGGCATAATAAATAATATCCTGATAATCGATCTCAGGAATATTTAAATGCGCCCATTCCGGCATTTCCAGCTTCTTCCAGTGACTAAAAGCCTTTAACCTATACTCCAAGAGCCATTCCGGCTCATTCTTCTTTGCTGAAATCATACGTACGACGTCCTCATTCAGACCTTTAGGGATTGTATCGTTTTCAACATCGGTTACAAAACCGTATTTATACTCCCCTTGGGTTACTTCACTTAATATTTTGTCTTGTTCACTAGCCATTGCTTATAAACAATTTAGTTAATTAAACTTATTATTAATATCTATTATTTAGCTTAGAATTATTCTAAATAAGCGCAAAGATAATTAGTTTTTTATAATTTTGAAGAAAATTTTACACTTTTATTTATTTAGATTAACTTAAAATTACAATATGAGTACAGACAAAAAACAAACACTTATTTCAGAATTAGGAGAATTTGGTTTTATCGATCGATTAACCAAAGGTTTTAAGAATTACAAAGACGATAAAACTATTGGAATAGGTGAAGATGCAGCTGTATTATCAAATGGTACAGTTATCAGTACCGACTCTTTAATGGAGGGTGTGGATTTTGATCTTACATATTTCCCATTAAAACATCTTGGATACAAAAGTGTGATTGCTGGTATCGCAGATATATATGCTATGGGTGCAACACCAAAGCAGATTATGCTTTCATTGGGTATTTCCGGTAAATTTTCGGTAGAAGCCATTGAGGAGATATACAGTGGTGTAAAAATTGCCTGCGACACGTATAAGCTTGATTTAATTGGTGGTGACACCAACGCTTCAATGACCGGACTTGTCATAAATATTACGTCGATTGGTGAATTAAACGACAAAGAGGCAATTAAGCGCTCAGGAGCAAAAGTAAACGACTTAATCTGCGTAAGCGGGAATCTTGGAGCATCGTATATGGGCATTAACATTCTTGAACGAGAAAATAAACTATTTCAGGATAATCCTGAAATTCAACCTCAGCTTCAGAATTACGACTACATATTAAAGAGGTATATGAAGCCGGAAATTGCAACAAAAGTACTGGAAAGTTTAGAAAAGAAAAATATCACGCCAAATGCAATGATTGATATTTCTGATGGTCTTGCATCCGAATTATTACACATTTGTAAAAGTTCCAATACCGGCTGCAAAGTATTTTTAGACAAGCTGCCTATTGATGATGAAACCCATAAAGTAGCACAGGAATTAAACATGGATGCATTTACATGTGCCATGAATGGTGGTGATGATTATGAAATGCTTTTCACCATACCAGTTGACGACTACGAAAAACTAATTGATATTTCAGGTCTTTCAATCATTGGCCACATTACCAATGATCCGCATGCCGTTTTGGTAACACCAGATGGGAACGAAGTTGAAATAAAAGCCCAGGGCTGGAAATAAAATATTACTTACAGGCAAACATTAAATGTTTGCCTGTTTTTTCATTTTCGATTCAAGAACTTATTACCTATTATATATAGGTGTAAATTTCAAACTTCGATTAACTTTCATTAAAATTTTCCACCTGCTTCTTGTTAAAAAATCATTCAGCACTTGACTTTAATCTGGTATTCTCGTATATTTAGTTGGATAAACCTAAAATATTCGTAAATGGATGCTTATTTTAATCTTAGAAACGAGAGTGACAAATACCAATTTCTTAAGAAAACAGGTTTGATTGCTGGTATAATCACTACAAGCCTTATCGCTTTCAGCTACTTCAACAAAAGTATTTTAAGCAGTATAAACCACTTAATATTATTCTCCGCCTTTATTATAGGAGTCGTTTTAATTATTCAATATATTGAATTCAGGATGACAAAAACTCCTTGCTTCCTAAAAATAAACTACAATGCCTTACTTTTTAAAAACTCAAGGTTCAAAAAAATAAAACGCGTATATAGTGATGATATCCGCTCAATTACAATTG
>Ga0209475_10002191_pt1 | contig 20579 bp, 17 predicted proteins | sample tdDd471_FD_187128 | JGI IMG/M metagenome (GOLD analysis project Ga0209475, IMG submission 187128) | Marine sediment microbial communities from the Atlantic coast under amendment with organic carbon and nitrate - tdDd47.1 (SPAdes)... | ecosystem: Environmental > Aquatic > Marine > Coastal >... | reverse complement strand
GTACACCAGCCTCCTGCTCCTTCAGTATCCGGATAATTTGTTCTTCTTTAAATCGACGTTGCTTCATGGTCTGTCTCCTGATGACAGACTCTACTCAAAACTGGAGGAATTTAAAGGGCGCAGGTCAGAATGCCGCGGTAGTCGACAAACAGGCAGGGAAATGCGCCTGTGGGATCTCTCAGAATATGATGGGTTCTCCGGGGTTCATCGTAAATGAAGGCGACATATCGTCCCCAATAGGCTGTGATGAGACGCCGGCCGGATGATATAATGATTTCCCGGATTTCCTTGTCGGTTATCGCCGGCTTCCCGGAAATATGTCCGGTATTCTTCCCGCGGCTGAAAATTTTTCCCAGAATGACGCCGGATGACTTGGCGCCGGATTTTAACGGGTAATGGCGCATCCTGCCCAAGCGGGCGCCGCTATGATAAACAACCAGCCCGTCCTGGTTATGCGCCTTTCGCCAGCTACTGGAACTTGTGCTTATTATGTTCTCGACATGAAGGGCCGTATCGTTTCCCCGGGGATCGGACTCGTTCCAGACCAGGGAAATATATCTGTACATCCTTGGGCTCCTCAATCTGTCACGCGGACATTATTGGTGTGAAGGTTGCGACATGATCAATTGAATCGTTGAGGACGGTATTGGCGTCCTGCACCCAGCAGTGGGCGAGAAACGGCCCCATTTTCACGCCGAAGACCCAATGGGGATATATCCGGAAACAGGAGAGAAACTCTATCAGGGCCAGAGCATGAAACATGCAATTGTCTTTGGCGGTGAAAAGCAAAGGGCGCATTGAATTGAAAATTTCTATGAGGCCATGCAGATCTTTCCGAGAGAGGGTGAGCGTGTCAGCGTTATGGTTTCTCCGGCGCCTTTTCAATCGGTTTACAGTAAAGCTGAGGGGTAAACAGCGCAGACTGATCGCCGATTTCAGGCATGATGAGAGAAAATAATATATATGCGCCGCATGAATTGGAGGCTTTTCATCCCGGTTATAATAGGGACGTTCCTGTGACGGAGGCTCTATTTTAATATCGGCAAGGCTTTTGCCTTGAGGCGGGTTGGTGGTTATCAGGCCATTGTCGAGAAGAAGTTTTGCAATATCGCAAGGGACGGGGGCCTCCCTTGTATCGGGGTTGGGGGACGCTTTTTGCAAGAATAACCATACCGCGGCGGCCTGCGGATTTTCGAGGCACAAATACCGGTCTCTTTTCTGATCGAGAAAAACGACATGATTATCCACCAGGCAGGGATAGATATGTTTGCATAGATAATATTGCGGAATCTTTGCGTTCATCTTCGGCTTCACATAATAACACGGTTGATGATGAGGGGGGAATGTGTCGCAGGGGGCGGCACATTCCCCCTCCTGGATTTCTGAATTCAGGTCAGAAGCGTTTAAGCGGTTGACCCAATTCAGCGATAACGCCCGCACTGCCGCGTGTCCGCGTGGTAACACGGCCAAGGTCGGAAAGCGTATTCAGGCTTTTATGATTTCTCATAATGAACTCCTTACTGTTCAGGGTTGAATGTACCGGACGATTCCGGCCCTCAAATCTTACGGGGCGGCGGGCGTGGGATTCCACTATATATGGGGCATATATTATTTCGCCCGGGGGGAAGAATGGGGCGGCGGGTGGAGGATGAGGTCTCTGATGAGGCGGGGCAGAAACGCCGCTCTGTTGGCGTGGAATGTCGCCAGGCCGTTCTGCAAGGCCGCATACGCCCCGTTGCGGTAATCGTCATGCAAACGGGCCAGTTCCGCTGACATGCTGCTGGCGGACGCATATTCCCGCAGGCGCGTGAAGCGGAGCTGGTCGTTGATCGTCTGGATATGGCGAACAAGCTTCATATTACCGGACGCTTCGGCCATATGATCAAAGAGGTTCGCTGTCATTTCTGTAAGCATTTCCGCCGACAGTTCACTTGTATCCGAAGGGAAATCGGGCCTGCGCCGCAGGCCGGGGGCCGTGACGCCGGCCTCAGGTTTGGCGGCTTGCTTAAGGCAGATCACGGCGTAATTCAGCAAAAGCCGGTTCAGGTCGAGGATATCCCGCAGTTCCGTTTCCGAGAGGTGTTTGGTGAAGAATCCCATTTTCGGAATAATCTCAATGAGGTCTCTGGCGACCAGCCGGTTGAGGACTTCCCTGACCGGTGTGGTGCTGACATCGAACCGTATGGCCAGCTTTTCAATATTCAACCGCGCGCCCGGCGGAACCTGGTGCGATATGACCAGATATTTGATGCCGTCGTAAATGCGGTCGAATACATATTCGTTTGTCTGCTTATACAATATGATCACTCCGGGGCTGGAGAAAGGTATTTCCCCGGCGTGCGGCGCGGGCGTGTTGCAGGACGGGCAGGGCGGCGGCGTTCAAGACGGACTTCTGAATGCGGTAGTTTCGCCGCATGTTATGCAGAGACACCGGGTTTATAGCCAGATAGGCCGCGATATTTTCATAGCCTGTGTCATCGACCTCTGGAAATCCCAGGGGAATTATTCCCCAGCCGGCATGAAGGATGGTCGGATAAAATTTCATGCTGGAGACAAATGTGATTTTTTCGATTCCCCAAAGAAGGCCGACTTCGACCATTGCCAGGAACAATTCTCCGATGATGCCCCGGTCGCGGCAGTCGGGATGGACGCAGGACCTTGAACTTTCCCAAATATGTTCACCTGTGGGAATATGGCCTGCCACCAGGTGGGGAAACAGTTCCGACATCAAATGGGGCTTTGTTGTGGGCAAAAGTCTTTTTGATCCCTGGACATTCCTCCGGCTGTCCAGGAACAGCAGGTAAATGGCGTCATCGGTGTCGAACTGGTCGATTTCCAGCCCGTCCTTTGCCAGAGGCAGGTTCCATTTCAATTGTTCGACAAAGACCTCGTGCCTGAGGCGAAACATCTGCTCCATCTGATTCTCATATTCATGCCTGTTTGTTCTTGTCACAACCTCTATCATTTCGAATCTCCGTGTTTTTAAATGTGGAGATTCAGGGTTGCTCAAAGAGCCACAGAATGAACCTGTATATATAAACAGGTTGCGCTAGAAAGCCTGAAGTTTCAGGTGCTTAGTTTTGCGATGTTTGTGAGTTCCGGCCCATGGAACGAGAAATTCGAGCCGATAACAAACTCCGGACATAATAAACTAACTTGGCAACGGAGCGCTGCCAGAGGTGCGCTGGCTCATTTCATTTCCTCAGTGATAAATTGGAAAATCAGGCATGGCGGCGCAGCCTGGGAACGGGACCTGTATAGAGATACAGGTTGACGGAAATTCCGATGACAGATCGACGTTTGCGCCGGAAATATGGCGCAGGGAACGGTCGGAAATTCGCGCGAGATCGTGCGGTGAAGGGAGGCGCAGGTGAACCGACGCCCACGCGGAAGCGGACGTGGGCCGATGAGGGACGAACCGAAGCTTATTTACGGCATGGTCAGGCCGCAGGAGGTGGTCAGGGCGATGACCTGGGCCCGGGTGCGGACGTTGAATTTCTCGCGCACCCGCTCCATATGATAATTGACGGTGCGCGGGGCGATGGCCAATATCTCCCCGATGTCGGAATCGCTTTTGCCCCTCGCCGCCCAGCAGAGGCATTGTTTCTGCCTTTCGGTCAGGCCTGGCGGCCGGAAACGATCCCCGCCGATGCGGATGACCGCATTATGATAATGAATGGCCAGGAGATGCAGGGCGGGAAAGACGGCCGGGTCGACATCCCGGTGTTCGCCCGCGATATTGATTGTCGTCGGATAATAGCCGGGCAGGATGACGGGGATGGTCAGGCCGTTCTTTATGCCGAATTCCTGTGCTTCAGAGAATATTTTCCGGTTGCGGCGGTCCAGCCGGCCGATTTTCCGCCACAGGCAGGGTCGGGCCTCCCGGTAAATCGTTTTCAGGACGATATCATCCTCGAAATATTTCTCGCGCTTGTAACGGCGCACCCATTCCTTGGGAAAGCGGAACAGCATGATGGCGTTGCCGGGTGGGTTGTTCATATCGACATAGGACAGGCAGGTATGCTTGTCGAACCCCAGCGGCGTTATGATTTTCGTGAAGCAATCCTGCAGATCCTGCAGGTCGTCTGTTTTCTCGAACCTGCTTGTAAATTCCAGTATGTCTGTGAAAGCGACCATTGGGAGGCACCCCACGTCATGTTTTTATCATGTTTTTTTCGGGCCGCCGCCCGATGTATCTGCCTCGTATTTTTGAACAGGAAATACGCCGCGAAAACAGGAAAATCACACTTTACTGATCAGGACTTATGCGCCGTGTGAGAGGCGGCGCGGGACAATAAGTATGATCATAGGCTTATCCGTCTTCAATGTAAACAGGTGAACGGATTTCGCCAGGCGCAACCTGTTTGGCTATACAGGTCCCGGATTCCTCACAATTCTCTAACATCCGATTTCCATCCAGATGAACTTGCCCGCCTCCAAGCGCTTGGTAAAGAGCGACATGCCAACCCCGTCATGCCACAAGAGCTTCACCAGGTCGCCCCGGCGGCCCCGAAAACAGAAAATCTCCCCGGCGTGGGGATCGCGCCCGAGCCCCTCCTGCACCGTCAGCGCCAGCGTGTTCATGCCCCGGCGCATGTCCGTCACGCCGCCCGCTCAAAGGGATGCGCCAGGGAAGAATTTTATCTGCTGTTTACGGTCATGGGCATGTATAATTCAGGTTATGCTTTTTCATGAGTTTTTTAAATTCCTTGGCCTTTTTTTGGCGGCAGTAGTTTTCCGCCAGATCCAGGACCGTCTTGTTATCCTCTTTGCCGGGCGATCCAAAGACACGTTTTTCCAATTGCAAATAGCGAAGAAGCGTTTGTTCTTCTTTTTCAAATTGCCCGGTTAATTTATATAACGAATATAGCTGTTTTAAATAATGAAGCCGTCTGTAATGATCATTTTCACGTTGATTCAGGAGGGCGATATTTTCCATGACCAACGGGATGGCGTCATGATAATTTTGGTCGGAGACGAGAAGCTTATAGAGTAAAATGCGGCTCTGTTTTGTTATTTTATGCGCCGGGCCAAGATGTTCGGTGGACAAGTTATAAGCCTTTTCCAGGCGCGGCGCGACTTCCTCAAGCCGGCCCGCCTTGTCGTAATATCGGTTGAGCTTGTTCAGCAGGCCGATATATCGGGGCCCCGTTTCCCTGTCGAGAACGGCGCTGCCGGCAAGCATCTGCTCACCGTATGTTATGGCGCGCGCCCATTTTTTATGCCGCGCCGCCCGGTCGGCCTTGATGATCACCTGGCCAAGTTTCTTTTCCGACCACTCCCTATTTTCGCGCCCTTCAAGGACCGGAACGGAATGAATCAAAAAGACAAGCAGCAGAAAAGGAAAAAATATCGCTCTTTTTCGCACCAGGTTTCATCCCTGTTATAATTCTCGTTATATTTTTGGCTTAGTATATAACTTTTGGAACGATAAGGAAAATTGAATATGGCAATGCCCTAAATGGGATGGTTGGGGGGCGTCAGACGAATAACAATGCGGTTATCGCTTTGCCGTATGATCACGGCGATGTCGGATGCGTTCAGGGTTGAAAGAAAGGCGTCGGGGTTATCCACGTTAAAGACGCCGGAGAAATGCGGTTCATCCTTTATTGTCCCCTCTATCCTTATCTGCGTTTGGTTATAACGGTTGAACTCGCGGATGATTTCCCTAAGCGGCGTGTTTTCAAAGACGAGCTGACGGGTGCGCCAGGCGGCGATGGTTTCCGGTTTGGCGATTTTTGTCGTTTCTATCTTGCCGCCGGCGGTTGTCGAGGCCTTTTCGCCCATGCCCAGTATCGCGCTGTCCTGGTTTGACAGAAGAATGACGTTCACCTTTCCTTCAATGACCGCCACTTCCGGACCTTTATCCGTCAGATAGACGTTGAAAATCGTGCCCACGGCCCTGGTCGTCACCATTCCGGAATGGACGCGAAAAGGCCTGTCGGGATTGGGGGCGACCGTGAACAGGGCCTCGCCCCGCAACAGATCAACGGCGCGGCTGTTCCGGTCGTAGCGGACCCGGATTTTCGATTGGGTGTTGAGATGAACGACCGAGCCGTCCTCGAGGACGAAACTATGCTGTTCCCCGAGCAATGTGGCATAGACCATCTCCCGGGTTTTGAAGAGATTTATGGCGGTGAAGATCAAGGCCACCGCCAGGACGGCGGCCAGGGCGGCGGCCCTGGGGGTTATCCATCCTGTCCAAAGGGAGGACGCGATCGGGGATGGGTATTTTTTCAGTTCCAGCGGAATGACATCCGCGTCGGCTTTCGCCAAAAGCGCATCGACCGAGATCATTTGATCCGGATCAATCGCCTCCGCATCCTTTGAGATCGCCTGGGCGAGCAGGAATTCCTTAATATGATCAGGCGAGCCGCGCAGCCACAAGGCGAACGCTTCGCGTTCCTGTGGCGTGAGTGGCCCGTCCTCAAGACAGCTTGTCCAATAGGCGGCCTCTTCAATGATTTGCCGGTTCATCTTTTTATTGTGCTGTGGGCGATCTTTCATCTGCTTACTCTTCCCAGTTCATTCGGCAATGGGCGATGCATTTACTGACATAGCTGCGGGAGGAATGGACGGAAATGCCAAGCCGTTTGGCGATTTCTTCATGGCTCAACCCGTCTCTTTTTTTTAGCAGGAAGGCCGCTTGCTGTTTTGCCGGCAGGGGCGCGATAATTTTTTCCAGTTTCCGGGCCGCGTCCCGACAGGAAAGCTCATCTTCCGGCGACATCGCCTCACCTTCCACGTCCGTTTCAATCGCGGTTTCAAATTCGACAAATTTCGGCTGGCGGCGTTGTTTTAGGTAAAAATCATGGACGATGTTTGCCGCGATGCGAAACAGGTAATTTTGCGGCTGCCGGATGAGCTCCGGCATATCCACCCGCAGAAGCCGGAGATAGGATTCCTGGGCGATTTCCTCCACATCCGCCTCATTGCCCAATTTGGAGCGCAAATATCGGTGCAACTGGGGGCGATATTCGTTAACCACCTGATGAAAAGGCTTTAATTTACGATATATAGGGTGTTTTTTGCGGGCCACTCCAGGTCTTTCGGCAAAGATTTCACGCATCATTATTTCCCATGATACTCTTAAAGACCGCTGGCAGGCAAAAATGTATATTTATTTATTGATTTGATAAAAATTACGCCGGCGGAAAAAGTAAATTCCGGAAAGGTAAAAATAATTATACACAAAAAAGTTTCTTCAAAGTCTTTACCCGTAGCCGCTGTTGCAAAATCGCGGCGGAGGGGGAGGGAATAATCCCGCATTACGTTAAGACGTAAGAGAGTGAGGATGGAAAAATGAAGCACACAAACACCACAAGTCTGATGGCGCTCTGCATGTCTCTCGCCGTTATGCCGGTTCAGCCGGTCGCGGCCCGGCAAATTACGCCGCCAAAACCCGTCGAGATCAAAATTGACGCCCAGCGCCTGGATAAGGCGTTGAACCTGCTCGCCCGGCAGGCCGGCTTTCAGATTCTGACCTTTTCTGATGATGCGCTGGGCAAGATGACCAGACCCATCAACGGCCGCTATACTTATAAGGAGGCGCTGGAATTTTTATTGCATGAGACGGATTTGACCTATCAACAGGTTGAGGATGGCGTTTTTGCCGTTCGGTCGAGATCAAATGACGGCGATGAGGTCCGGAAAATAACCTATAATGAGGATTCCTATTACCAGGAAAACCTCGCCGTGATCGAGGAAGATGAAAAAGACGAGGAATTGCTGGAATTTGAAGAGATCGTCGTCACAGGGTCACATATCCGTGGGGTTGGGCTGTCGGTCGGCTCAAAAGTTGAAATCATTGATCGGACGGAAATCGACCGGTCAGGATTTGCGACGACCCAGCAATTATTGCAAAGTATGCCTATAAACTTTGGCGGCGGGGAAAGTGAGGATACGCGCCTTAATAATTCCAGTTTTACAGCAGGGTCCAGCGTCAACCTGCGCGGGCTGGGCACGTCTTCGACCCTGGTGCTGGTTAATGGTCGTCGTGTGCCGGTGGCCGGATTTGGCGCCAATTTCTTTGATGTTTCCAACATTCCGACAACCGCTATCAAACGGATCGAAGTTCTGCCCGATGGGGCCTCCGCGATTTACGGCGCTGACGCCATTGCCGGCGTGGTCAACATCATTCTCCGGGATGATTATGAGGGTGCGGAAACCCGGGCCAGGTTTGGAACCGTGACCGACGGCGGATCGCAGGAATATCAGTTCGGCCAGGTCTTCGGTACGAACTGGGAGACCGGAAACGCCCTGATATCTTACGAATATTATAAAAGAGACAGCCTCGGTTATGAAGAGCGGAACTATACCGCGGACAGTGATCTCAGGCCTTTGGGAGGAGAGGATCACAGCCAGCCCTTCAGCAATCCTGCGAATATTCTCAGTCCTCTGGACTTCACGCCCATTTTCGCCATTCCCGCCGGACAGGACGGCACAGGGCTCAGCGCAGCGGACCTGATACCCATCCCTCCCGGCCTGCCTAATCTTCAAAATGCAAATCTGGACCGGGATCTGTTTGCGGATCAGGAACGGCACAGTGTTTTTCTCACGGCCTCGCAAACTGTCGCCGAGACCATTAAGCTGTTTGCGGAAGGGCGTTACAGCAAACGGGATTTTCGACAGGAAATAGGGTCATTGCCAACGCCCCTTTTCGTGCCGGCGTCAAATCCGTTTTTTGTCGATCCCTTCGGCGGCGCGCCGATCGTATTCCTGGGCTATAACTTTGGCGAGGATATCGGCCCCCTGATAGATGAAGGTGATGTGGAAAGCTATAATGCCGTTTTAGGCGGTTCCGCCGAACTGGCTAATGATTGGCGGGTGCGAGTCTATGGTTCATACAGCAAAGAGAACAGCGAAAGAAATCAGTTGAACCGTATTGACACCACAGCTCTGAATGCGGCGCTGGCCGATCCTGATCCTGCCACCGCCTTTAATCCGTTCGGTGACGGATCCTTTACCAGTCCGGCAACAGTTGAAAAAATCAGGACGTCAGGAGTATTCATGTCCACATCGGAAATCTGGTCTGCCAATCTCACGGCGGACGGCGCCCTTTTCCAGTTGCCGGGAGGGGACGTCAAGCTTGCTGCAGGAGTGGATTATCGGGAAGAGACATTCAAAACGCTGTCTACTCCAAGCTTGGTGGAAAGACGTTTTGAGCGAGAGGTACTTGCACTCTTCGGGGAACTGTTTATCCCTCTGTTTGATGAGGACAATCGCCGCCCGGGACTAGAGCGCCTGATCATCTCGGCTGCCACCCGTTACGAGGACTACAGTGACAAGCGGGATGCTGACGGAATGGTTGTCGAGCGCGATCCCGGCAGCACCACCAACCCGAAATTCGGTATTTTGTGGTCCCCCATTGAAGGTTTGAATATTCGCGGAACATGGGGAGAATCATTCCGGGCGCCTAATTTGCCAACGTTGGGGGCCGTAACCAATGCCGGCCTTGCGCCAATGCCGGATCCGAAATCACCCACCGGAACGACATTCGTGGTCATACAAGGCGGGACAAATCCGGATTTGGGAAATGAAACGGCGACGACCTGGACCTTGGGCGCTGATTTTTCCCCCAGCGCACTTCCCGGTTTAAGCCTGGATGTCACCTATTTTAATATTGATTTCAAGGATCGAATTACCGCTCCTCCCAACCAGGCGACCATTCTGACGGAAGAAGACAAATTTGCTTCCATCATAATACGTGATCCGGCCCTGGAAGATGTACTGGCACTATGCGACAGGGATGATTTCGTAGGCGATCCGGTGTTATGCGCTATTCTTCCCATAGGCGCCACCATTGACGCGCGAACGAATAATACCGCCCGAACCCAGGTCGAAGGTCTCGATTTCAACATTCGTTATGGTTTTGAAACAGCCAATGTCGGGCGCTTTGATTTTCGGATCAATGGCAATTATCTGTTCAGTTTCAAAGAGGCTTTCAGCTCAATAGCGCCGATCTTTGACCTAGTGGATACAGTGAGTAATCCGGTTGACTTCCGAATGCGCAACAGTGTGACCTGGAGCACTCAAGATGGTTTTTCTGCAACTGCCTACATCAACTATTCGGATAGTTATTCTGACGACGTAAGCATTCCGGAACGGGGGATTGGCTCCTGGACCACGGTGGATCTGACGCTGAGTTTTAATTCTCAGGATAGGTTTGGTAAAGTAGGGTTGAACGATACACAGTTTACCCTCAGCATCATTAACCTTGCTGACAACGATCCGCCATTTGTCAATAGCACTCTGGGTGTTGGTTATGACCTCGAGAATGCGGATCCCCTGGGGCGCTTTATCTCCTTCAACATCACAAAGAAATGGTGAAGCCCGGATAATGTTCGTCCGTCCCCTTTGGCCTAATATGGCTGGTCATTCAAGGTGTTCCCGCCAAGGCGACCAGCATGCCGGCTTTCGACGTCCCCAAATTTTATTTTCAGTTCCTGGAACAGGATGTGGTCATGTTGCATAAGAAAACGAAACTTGTCGCGCCAGAACGATTTTTTCAAAATATCCTCATGCTTATTTTCCCGGGAGTGCGCAAGAACGCCACGGAGCGCCGGCATGATCCTTATCGCAGCGGCGGCAAACAGACCCTCTCCCCCTTTCATCTTCTAATGGTTCTAGTTCTAATGGTTCTAGTTCTAATGGTTCTAGCGAGTTGTTTTTTGGCGTATGGGGCGGATGCGGAAGAGAGAGCATATCAACCTGAACGCCGTCCGCTGCCGCTTGATGTGGTGGCGGGCCAGAAGAATCTGGGCCCGGTTGCCGTTGCCCCTGATGGTCGATGGCTGGTATATGGAATACGCGATCCTGGTCGCGGGGAGGTGTTGGACCGGCCCTATACCGGGATTTTTTTCACATCCACGGGTGCACTGAAGACTTTCGAATGCAAGGATCTCTGGGCGATGAATATTGCCACGCGCCAGTCGATCCGTATTACGGACGGCCGTAGCAGCAACGGATCGCCCATCTGGTCGCCGGATGGAAAACAGCTTGCCTTCCTTTCGGACCGAGACGGGCGCCTGCGCGTCTGGGTGTGGGATCGGGATACAGAATCCCTGCGTCGTGTTTCGGACGTTGTTGTTAAACCCAGCACAAGTGGCAATCATCTCATCTGGACGCCCGACGGGCGCAAGCTTCTGACACAACCTCTGGCGAAACATTTGACGGACAGAAGTGTAGATGAAATATTGAACAGCCCAACCCCATTTATCAAGCCGCAGGAATCCAGGAAACCGGGGGGACCTCACGTTACGGTCTATTCCGCACTTGCAGACGATAAGGCTAGCAGTATACCAAATGCAGGCCTGAATTATTTCACTGTTGATATCGGATTGATTGATGTGGAAAGCGGTAAACTCGAGCGCGTGAAGTCGGGCGTTCAAGTCTTCGATATTTCACTATCCAGTGATGGCGGTACAATAGAATATACCACACCCGAAGGGCGGGAAACCATGGCTCTGGGGAACGTAAGCTCGCAGGGGATTGCCCCTTTTCAGGATAGATATACGGTATCGAACAATGCCGTCTGGAAGGCTGGTCCAAATTACAAGACATCAACCCGTGTCGGTCATGTGAAGTCACGGCGCATAAAAGCCATTGTGAAGGATTTCAGTGGCCTGTCTGCGTCAATTGACCAGGATACGGCACTCATTGTTCATACGATTAATGACGTCAACAAACAGGAAGGGCTATATCGGCTGGATTTGGCAACCGGCGAAGCCCGCCGTCTTATTGAGGGGGATCAGCGATTTGGCGCGATGACTCTTCTGCCTGATGGTGAACTGATTTATACAGCCCAGAATTCGCAACACGACCTCAATTTATGGATCTCTGAACTCAGTTTTACCAACCCGCGTCAGCTCACACACGTGAATCCTGCGTTTGAAAATTACGTGATGGGCAAATCGCGCCTGATCAAGTACCAAAGTGCGACCGGCCGGAACCTGAAAGGCGCCTTGCTTTTGCCCGCCAATTATGAGGCTGGCAAAAGCTATCCGCTGGTGGTGATGGTATATGCAGGAATGAACGGTTCCGATTACAAGAATACGTTCGGGATATGGGGGGCACAAGCCGAGTTCAACATGCAGGTGTACGCCACCCGTGGCTATGCGGTGTTATTTCCTGATGTGCCTGTGAGCGTGGGGACTGTTGTGAAGGACTTGGCGGATGCCGTGTTGCCGGCAGTAGACAAGGTTGTTGCGTTGGGGATCGCTGATCCAGAGCGTTTGGCCATTACGGGGCATAGTTATGGCGGTTACAACGTGCGCGCCCTTATTGCCCGGACCACGCAGTTCAAGGCGGCCGTCAGCAGCTCAGGCATGACCGGCGATCTGACTCTGGCGTCCAATCATATGAATTTGGACGGCACAGATACGCAAGGTTATTTCACAAATGGACAGGGTTCAATGGGAGGGAGCTTCTGGTCCTTTAAGGATCGCTATTTCCAGAACTCCCCCTTCTTTTTCTATGACAAGGTCAAAACACCCTTGCTGATGAAACATGGGATGAACGATGCGGGCCCGACCATATGGGACAGGACCGATTTCGTCGCCCTCCGCACCTTAGGAGTTGATGTGCAAATGCTCTGGTATATCGGCGACGGACACACTATTCAAACTTATGCAAATCAACTGGATTTCTGGCAGCGGAAGCTGAATTGGCTTGATCGCTACCTGACGGTTTCGCCGCACGCCGAGTGATGATTGAAGTCCTGTTTCAACAATTCATTTATTTCTCCCAGCTTCTCAACCATATTTCGGTGCTTAAATGGCAGAGTATTTTTAACCGCTCCGCATCCGTATGAAGGCAGTTTTGGGACAAGGCTTTTTCCAGGTTTGATCGGTTTAGAAGTTTTTTACGCACAAGAATGCCATCCAGAAGATGCGCGCGGATAAATGCGATATTTTCGGCAAAAGCGCGGTCCAGATGCGTATTGACGGATCCTTTTGATTCCCGTCTGATAATTTGTGCCGGTACGTCATGGGAGAAAGCCATTCGCGCCAGGCCAATCTTCGAGGATTTGCAATCTGGCTGCAAACCCGACTGAAAAGGTTATTCAATAACCTCTTCCACATCGGTCGTGATGATCTTGCGCGGGAATAGGCGCATCAGACCATAATAGCCGATTGCGGAAATCATGATGCTGTCCAGCGAGGCGATCCCGGTCAGGGAAACCATCTGATTTTCGGACAAATAGCCAAACAGGATCGCCATTACCCATGCGGCGATGGCCTGGAAATTGATGTTCGCTTCCTTTTCAAGCCGTGACTCGTCAAAATCAAAGCGGCGTATCAGAAAGGCTTCGACAGTATAAATGGCCGCGATCGGGGGAATCGAAACGCTCAGGGCGACGAGAAAGAAAATCAGATATTCCCTGACCGGCAATAGGGCGACAATGGTTCCGGTCACCCCAAGGACGAAAACCAGTCGCTTGAGAGACCAGGAATGGATGATCGTCCCTATCGACAAACTGGATGAATATAAGGTCAGCACATTGCTTCCCCAGGCGCCAAAAAACAGCACGACAAAAGAGGGCGCCAAAAGACCCAACAGCGTCACGGCCGCGAGAAAATCCATTTGCTTCGTCGCCATTCCAGGCACCGCCGCTATCAGGAGGATTATCGGAAACACGACGCCAAGGGCCACAAACACCCCCCAGATCGCATGGCGGCGCGTGCGCGCAAAGCGGCTGTAATCGGGTTGGGTGACGACGCCCGCAATATAGGAACCAATGACGGCGTTGATTGCTGTCGACAAGGTAAAGGGCGGCGCTCCTTCTATGTGACCCGTCGTTTCAAGACCTGTAAGACTGACCCAGCACAGATAAAAAAGAAAGAGGATCATCACCGGGGTCAGATACAGGGCGAAACGGTCAATTCCCGTAAAACCATGGATAACCACCGCGATAATCACCACGCAGCTCAGGATGATCGTCACATATGAGGAAACATGCAGGTCAAAACCAACCAGCAGGATCTTTTGAATGGCCTCGCCCAGGGTCGCGTTGATGACGCTGAACCATCCCAGCAGGGATATTGCGATAACGGCCTTGGCGACCTGGGCCCCTTTCGTGCCGAACGAAAATTCCGCCAGCAAATAGGTCGAGCACCGCGTCCGCGCGCCAATATAACTCGTCACGGCGCCAAAAAGACCCAGCACCAGGCATCCTGCGGCAAAGGCATATGCGGCTTTTTGCAGGCCAAGAGCGCCGCCAATTTGATTGGCCACGATAAACAGGGCGTATCCTATGGTGCCGCCTGTAATAATAAGCGCAAGATGCAGCCCCGACGATGTGGCCTGTTCCGTCACTTTGGAATCGACAAAGTCGTCATCGGAATCGGCAGTTGAAGAAATATCGTCTTTACACATAGCGGCTGCATCCGTTCAGAGAGGGCTAGAGGGAAATTCCGTAAATGTCTCTGGCCTGTTGTTCATTGATATACCCGTTTTTGAGATCCTCCAAAACGGCTTCTTTCGGACGTTCCGCCGGATCGCCGTAACCCCCGCCATTGGCCGTGATCACCCGGACGACGTCCCCTCGTTCAAGGGGCAGTTCGGTGCAGGAGGAATATCGTTCAACCGCGCCGCGGGAACGAACGATGTCAACATAATTGTTGCTTCCGGGCCTGCCACCGTCAATCGACCAGGGCTTCACCGTTGATTTTCCATAGGCCATCGTCAGACTCCATCCGTCGCCAATGATGCGGTAGTCCAGCTTTATGCCCTTGCCGCCGGTATATTTTCCTTCCCCGCCGCCACAGTCATTCAGGCAGAGCTGGTCAATCAAAACCCCGTTCCGCTGTTCGGCCACTTCCACAGGGACATTTAACGTGTCGCCATGGTATCCGGTATAAAGCGCTGATTGTCCATCGCGGTCGGAACATGCCCCCCATCCGCCAAGCTGGGGTTCGATGATCGACTGTATCCGGCCTGAATGGGGGTTCTTTCCTGACAGGAAAGTCCCGCAAACCGAGGCATAGTGGCCCGCCGTCAGTCGCATTTTGCCCGCCGGCGCCAACGCCTTCCAGAGCAAGTCAAACAAAGCGACGCCAACCTCGTAATAAACGCCGGTGGCCGATGGGTATTTGGCGTTAAACATGGAATCCTCATCAACCAGAAGCCTGAGCGGCCTGAAAGAGCCCGCATTGGCGAAAAGATCCGGCTGGGTGAGCGCCTTGAAAATCATCTGGACCGCAATCATGGTCGCATCATAGGTGGAATTAAAGGAATTTCCCTGCTGGGGCGGATTCCCCCTCAAATCGACGGTGAAATTTGCGTCTATGGTAATCCTGGCCTTTATTTCCAGATCATCTGTCAGAAACTCGCTCGCCTCGTAACTGCCACGCGGTAAATTTTCCATCGCCGCCCGAATTTTCCGTTCTCCCAAATCAATATAATTGTCGATAGCGTATAACACCGTATCAAGGCCATATTTTTTAACCAGGGAAAGAAGGCGTTTTTCACCGGACCGCAATGATGAAACCCCGGCCCAGAAGTCACCGGTCAAAACCTCTGACGTTCTGGAATTGCAAGCGATAACTTCAAGAAGCGCTGCATTGGTTTGTCCCGCCTCAATAATTTTAACGCAGGGGATCTGGAGGCCTTCCTGGTATAACGTGGCGGAATTCAGAGAAACACTGCCCGGAACCGCCCCGCCGATATCTATCCAGTGGGCTTTGTTGGCCAGCCAGCCAACCAGCACATCACCCTCAAAGGCGGGCAGCACAAGGACGACATCGTTGAGGTGGCTGGCGGCGCCGTAATGCGGGATGTTCGAAATAAACAGATCGCCGGGGTTTATGTCTCCGGGTTTGTTGAACTTGTTGATCACGGCGTTGACACAGGGAGACAGCATTCCGACAAACCCCGGTATGCCCGCGCCGGCGCAGGCGAGCTGACCATTGCGGTCCATCAGGCTGACGCCGAAATCGAGAACTTCATAGATGATTGAACTCATGGCCGTTTTTTGCATTGTCGCAAACATCTCGTCGGTCAGGGCGCGCAGGGAATTCTGGATAATCTCGATGGAAACCGGATCATGATTCTGGGTTTCCGGGCGGGTTGTAACGACACTCATGACCTTTTCTCCCGAAGTGTAATATGCAGATTGCCGAAACGATCGACAGACAGCTTTTCGCCCGGGAAGACAACTGTTGTGCCGCCCGCCTCTTCAATCACGGCAGGACCCGTGAAATCGATTCCGGCGCCAAGCCTGTCGCGGTCGTAAATGGTGGCCATGTGAAGGCCGAATTCTTCGAAATCAACTTCCCTCTCGCCTTTTATCGCGTTCGCCAAATCACTGCAGGGCGCAATTTCGGACAATTGCGGCTTATCAATCGTCGCGTAGGCGATAAGGACAATATTGAGGATTTCGGCGTCTAGATGAAGTCGATAGCCATACTCCCGCTCATAGGCCGCATGAAAACGATCGAGCAGGACCGGGATGTCAACACCATCAAGCGCCGCCCCTTCCAGCGGTATGCGGACAGTATGGTCCTGCCCCTCATAACGCATATCGACGAACCGCTCAAAATACACTCTTGCGGCATCAATGCCTTCGGCCTCATAGGCGGCGATCGCTTCCGCGCCGAGGGAAATAAATTTTTCGGAAAGTCGCGGGGCCGCTTCGTCCGTAACGGCGGTGGGAAGCGTCTGAATAAAGTCTCTGCGCAAATCCAGCATCAGCATGCCCCACGCCGAGAAAACCGCCGAATGCGCCGGTATAATTACAGTCGGTATGCTCAGATCCCTGGCCAAAGAAGTGGCGTGCAATGCGCCGCCGCCGCCGAAAGCGATCATGGTGTAGTCACGAGGATCATGCCCGCGATTGATCGAAATCAGCTTAAGCGCATTGGCCATGTTGTTGTTGGCGATGCGGATTACGCCCCGCGCCGCTTCTTCGGCCGAAAGCCCGATGGTTCCCCCGAGTTTACTGAACGCGTTGTTGACCGCGTCCATGTCGGCCTCAATCTCACCGTCAACAAAATATTTCGGATTTATGCGGCCGAGCAGAAGGTTGGCGTCCGTCGTCGTCGGGGCGACGCCGCCTTTTCCGTAAGCAACCGGGCCCGGAAAAGCGCCGGCGCTTTTGGGACCGATATGAAGCTTTCCGAAATCATCCACCCACCCGATTGATCCCCCGCCGTTTCCGATCTCAACAATATCCACCACGGGTGTGGTGATTGGGTAGCCTGCGGAACATTCATCTTTTTCCACCATATAGCGGCTTGTGATGGACACCATGCCATTCTCTATCAAAGAGCATTTCGCCGTTGTGCCGCCGATATCAAATGCGATCACATTATCAATATCAAGTATTTTCCCGAGCACGGCGGCCCCAAGCACCCCGCTGGCCGGTCCGGATTCGACAATCGACACCGGATTATTCTTGACCGAATGAGAGGTGTCAATTCCGCCATTCGACCGCATGACATAGAATGCGCCGTCAAACGCGGCATTCTGGAGGGCCGCTTCCATGTTTGTCAGATAGCTGGCGGCGATCGGATGCACGAAAGCGCTGATGACGGTGGTGTTGACACGCTCATATTCCCGCCACTCTCTTGAGACCTGATGAGAGGCAATGACCGAGACTTCAGGCCACAGGCGCCTGAGTTCATCAACCGCCGCTTTTTCATGGGAATTATTGGCGTAGGCATGGAGGAAACACACCGCTATCGCTTCCACATTCTCCTTTTTCAGCGCCGCGACAATGTCGGCGAGCTCCTCCACCGCCAGCGGCGTCAAGACCTCACCGGTAAAATTCAGCCTTTCGGTGACTTCCTTTCGCAAATGCCGCGGGACAAAGGGAGGCTGCTTCTCAAAGCGGAGATTAAAGAAATCGGGACGGTTTCCGCGGCCAATTTCGAGAATATCGCGGAAGCCGCGCGTGGTGATCAGGGCCGTTTTAACGCCTTTGCGTTTGGTAATGGCATTGATCACAACTGTGGACCCGTGAGCCAGAAAATCTATATCAGAATAGTTCTTGCCGGTTTTTTCGATCGCATCAAGAACGCCACGCTCAAAAGCGGACGGCGTTGTGTGGGCCTTCTCCGACTTAACCGCAATCATCTCTCCCGTGCTCTCGTCCACGCCACAATATACAACGTCAGTAAACGTTCCCCCCACATCTGTTGCCATTCTTATCTTCATAGAAATTCTTTCTCTCATTTGGGGTCTGTTGACAATTAAGGTTGGCGCGTCCGCCGGATATTGCTCTCGCCAAACCAACGCCCTGGCCTTAATTGTCAACTGACCCTAAGGAGGAATCTGCGGGAAGAAGATGCTTCATCCTCCCGGGTCTCCGTTTCATTGACAGCGACTTTCAACCGGCGCCCGCCCGTCAACCACAGCGGGCGCCTTTATTATTTCACAAGCCTAGAAATTAAACCGCACATCCGCGCCCCACACACGCGGCGGAGCAAGATAGGTGAAAATGGCCCCGCCGTCGGCTGTTACATCGGGAGTCCAGGCCGTATCCAGCAGGTTTTTGCCGTAAAAGCTGATCGTCCATCCTCCGGACAGACTTTCCACGGCCACGCGGGCGTTAATCAGGTCAATCGGTGAATTGGCAGTGGTGTTTTCAGGATCCCAGTAACGATCGCCAATACGGTTATAGTCAACCCGCGCCAGTGCCTCCAGGTCATCGGTGATCGGCGTGCGGTACTGAGCACTCAGGTTCAGGGTTGTTTCCGCAATGTAAGGGGTTTTATTTCCAACGTCTCCCGGTCGGAAGGCATAGGCCTTGATTTCACTGTCAACATAACCAAATCCTGCATTTACATGAAATCCTTCGGCAATATTGACCGACGCCTCCAGATCAAAACCCCACAGATCCACGGCGTCAATATTGACCATCACCTGGGACGTAAGCTCGCCAATGAACAAGAAGTAGTGCGAATCGGTCACGTCAGTTTTCCAGACCGTCCCGTTAAGGGTCACACGGTTATCCGCAAGCCGCGATTTAAAGCCTAATTCAAAGGTTTCGGTGTTTTCTTCCCTGGCCACGTCATTGGCGTTTCCGACAAGTTGCGCGGTTCCATTCTGGTTGAACTGGCCGCTTCGGAAACCCTTGCCCCAGGCCGCAAACACATTGAGCTCGTCATTTACGGTATATCGCAATGTCACTTTGGGCTGGAGGGCGCCAAAACTTTCGGAAAACTTGCCGCCCGGCGTCCCCACCCCCTCAGGCAGGCCGAACTGCAGGGGAGAAACTTGCTGTGTGCGGTCATCCTGATCATAACGGATCCCGACATAGGCCTCCAGGTCCTCAGTAATGTCATAGGCTACGTTCGCAAACAGGGCCCAGGCCGTATTGTCATTGCTATCGGCGATAAAAGCCAGTGTGCGGTTTGTCGCACTGTCGGGGAGCGGTGTTCGTTTGATCTCCACGATACCCTGGCCAATGTCGCGGCCGGCCGTAGAACTGAGAAAACGGTCCGTGGACAAAATATAGCCGCCCACCATCCAGCGCAGGCGTTGGCCACCAGCGGCTTAAATACCGAGTCAGCCGAGTTCGGACTGACGGCCGCCTGAGGGTTTCCGGGCGTGAAATCAAAACCCGCAAATTTGTTGTTTTGATCAAGAATTGTCGGCTGGAACCAGACATTCAAGGCTGCGGCGTCATTCTTGATGTAGTTTACCCGCAGATTCGCCGTCCAGTCGTCTGCCGGCGTCCACAACAGTTTTCCCTGTAAAGATAATTCTTCGAATGGATCGGCATTCTGGTCCAGCGTGATGTTGCGATAATAGCCGTCCCGGTCCAGATATTTGGCGTTGAGGCTGGCCGCCAGCTTATCCTTGACAAGGGGACCGGTGATGCCGCCTTCGATAAACTTCTCATTACCGGTCGCATAGCCGCCGCGCACATACCCGCCAAACTCAAACTGGGGCTTCCGCGTTGTAATAAGGATCGCGCCGCCCGTTGCATTGCGCCCGTATAGCGCGCCCTGGGGGCCCCGAAGAACCTCAATGCTCTGCAAATCAAAAAGTTCCCGGGCCAGCTGATTGGGACTGGCGGTCAGAACGCCATCGATCACCACCGCAACCGGCGGTTCGTTATTGCGAACCTGGGTCAGACCACGGATCATGACAAAGGACTGGCCGGCATTTTGAGTTTGCCTGAATGTCACGTTCGGCACCAGCGCCATTACATCGTCAACCCGGTCAAGACGCGCGTCCTCAATCAGGGTTTTACTCATGACAGTCGCGCTGATCGGCACGTCCTGAACGTTTTCCTCGCGATAACGACTGGTTACCACGATTTCCTCAAATTCAGCCACGTCCCTGGCCGTCACGTCCGATTCCTGCGCCTGGACAGGGCCACCGGCAAACAAAAAACCCGTTAGCGCCATCAGAGATGCGGAACTTCGCCAAAAAACCAAACTATTCATTCTGTCCTCCTGTTACTGCTATATTTATGCCGGTTATGGATGGTGGCCCTCTTTTCTTGATTTAGAGCAATATCCGACCAGATTGAACCGCTTCTGTTTCTCGGCCAGCGCGGTGATCCGGCAGGAAAGACGTGAAGCGCGATGCGGCGCATCGGTCAAGCGGCTTGACGCAGCGGGCGCCTG
>Ga0209475_10002187_pt1 | contig 20597 bp, 2 predicted proteins | sample tdDd471_FD_187128 | JGI IMG/M metagenome (GOLD analysis project Ga0209475, IMG submission 187128) | Marine sediment microbial communities from the Atlantic coast under amendment with organic carbon and nitrate - tdDd47.1 (SPAdes)... | ecosystem: Environmental > Aquatic > Marine > Coastal >... | reverse complement strand
GTTATCGTTGCCCGGATCGGTTAAAGAAATACAGGCGGGTTGACCATAGCGGTCTTCCAGCCCCTCCAGAGGCTCGCATTCGCTTTCAACGGCGCTGCGCACAATACCCGGGGCCACCACATCGGGCTTCAGACGACCGTCGTCTGTGGGACCACGACTGCTAAAGGAAACCATGTCATCTCCCCGGGAAAGAGTGCTCCAGCCCGGAAAACTGGCCCCCACAACCACGGTACTTTTGGCTGTGGAACCTTCGCCGCCAAGGGTACCGGCATCAGGACCGGAATTGCCCGAAGCAAAGACCACCAGATAATCGTTATTGGCCCACATGGCGTAATCGATCTGGCGGCTGTCATCATCGTAATTGTTATAGGAACCATAGTCGGAATCCAGACCATAGCTGTCATTATGCACCGCAGCGCCGCTGCCAATGGCCTGCTTGTGCATATTTACCTGACTGATGGTGTACAGTCCCCACATTTCACCAAGCCAGTTGGACACATCCTGGAACACCACCTGTGCTCCGGGAGCCATGCCGTCTTCTTTGTCCAGCCCCGGATCATCCCGGGTGGCCAGATGGTCATAGTTGTCACCAACAGAGCAGCCGGTGGTCATGGTGCCATGAAAATATCCGCTTTGCTCGTCATAGGCCTGAGAGCGGGGGAAGGTATAATAGGCAATGACTTTATTGTCCGGGTTGGTCACGCTGACCGCCGGGGGAATCGCATCGTTTTCAAAGGTCTGAGCCTCGGCTTCGGGACCATAGCGGAACTGACAGGCGTCGGTATCCAGACCGCTGTCCGCTGCTGCATAAATCTGCCCGATACCGGTTATGCCAGCATCAAACAGCGGCGTGGTTTGCAAATCCGCGGTACCGGACTGCAGCAACCACACAGAGGCGCTGTTGTGCGGCGTGGGCATGGGGAAAAATTCAAGTTTCGCCACGGCTTCCACCCGGGAAAGCGCCGCCATGGCAGCTTCAAAACGATCTGCCCGCAGGGCAATGACGCCACTGCCGCCAATCTCCGCATCGGAAAGATGGTATACCTGCACATCTGCATCAACCATATGCAGCAGGGTTTCCAGCCGGGCGGCTTCCATATGCTTAAACAGGCTGATTTTTACCGGGATCATGTCCATGGCAGGATGGGATTTAATCCGCTGCTGCATGGCAGGGGAAATCCGCAGATCCGCCGGAACATGCTCGGTAAACCGTACATCATCCCACCGGGATATGGCTGTAAGCGCAGCATTGTCCGCAGAAACCAGATAGGCATTGTTGGGCCAGTAACCTACAATAGTGGCACCGGCTTCCTGCAATCTGGCGCGTTGGACCGCGCCGGGGACCACGCTAAACTGCACAACGGAAACAGCTTTGATACCGTTGAGGCTTTGGATTTCCAGTTTAACCGTATCGCTGAGCTGCGCCCGGGGTTGCCATTGTGCCTGTGGCAGACCCTGCTTTGCCGGGTCCACAATGCCGTGATCCAGCACCAGCAGCGCAGGGTTCCGACGAAGGTCAGAGTGTTGCCGGATGATACTGTCCATGGACTCGGGGACATGCGTACCATAGCTGTCGGCATAGCGCCGGGTGCCTGCGGCCTGCAAGACCGAGGTTTCATCCACATGCTGAACCCGGGGGCTCATGCCCGGACTGTGGATCTCCTCTTCGGGAAGATCCGACATACCAAACAGGGTAGCGGCTGCTGCAACGACCACTGCAACAACGGTAGTCCAGACGGGACGGACTTTGTATGAAGAAACATGCAATCTATTCATGATAACATCCGTTTGCGGTAAGGGTTACGGAAGTCGCCGCTTCCGGTATTACAGCTTAATCCACCCATGATTGAGGGTCAACCGCAGACTGCTAATTTTCCTGCGGATATTGGCACCCCGTTTTTATGTAAGATTGTCAATAATCGAATATCTGGAGCTATTCAAGATCCCAGGTTGCTACATCCACAAAGTCAAACTGGTGCCTGAAATCAACGTAGGGAACCTCCACCGCCTCGTAGTAATCAAAGCGAATCTCAACTTTGGTCAGGGTCCGTATCACCCCTACCCGGTATTTGAGGTCTGTGACCCCCAGCATGGATTTCCGGATTTTTTCGTCGATGCCGTCTTCCTTCAGCAGTTTGACGAAATAGGCCGCCACCTTGTCGTTATTCCGTTCCACCACCGCATAATGCGCCGTATCCTCAAGATATCCCTGCACCTTGTAATGGCGGAAATATACGGGCACCACGCTCCCAATGGCCGCCAGAATGGCCACAACAAGAAGAACGGAGACAATGCGTTTCATGGCAACAGCCTTTCACCATACAAAAAAAGGATAACCGCCGCTAACGACGATTATCCTTAGTATATTGCACAATGTATGAGCAGGGTCAATCAATTGTCAGGCATTTACCGATATCGTTGCAATACTCGTTTTCGGCGCAATCCTGATCGCTGATGCAATCCTGAACACACAGATGGTTTTCCATATCGCAGTAGAAACCGCCGGGGCAATCCACATCTGCGTTACAGGTGCCCTCGGCAAGGTCTTCATCACCCGGGGGCAGCAGTTCGCAAACATTGTCGATACATTTGGGCTGCAAGCCCTGACATCCGGCATCTTCGCATACCTGGGTATCCATGACGCACTGGTCGCCTTCCATGACATACCGCTGGAAATTCGGGCGGGTCTCGGCAGGTCCAATGGCCTGGCATTCACAGAAGTTGCTGCTAAAGATAACGCCGCATTCGCTGTCATTGGCGCATCCGCGCTCCAAGGGCGGCAGCGGTCCGCAATATCCCGGCGGGACATCGTATTCTTCGTCCTGCTCGGCATCTCCATCAGCCACGCAGCGACCGCGCTCGTCACAGATCTGACCGGGGTCACACTGGCCGATTTCCTCGCCACACAGACGACCGCAGATACCGGTGCCCAGGCAATGCATATCCGCAGGGCAGGCCACGTCATCCTGACAGTTGATGATGTCGGATTCAGTCTGATCTTCATCAGCCTGAGGCGGAATACATCGTCCCTGAGGACTGCAAACATCAGTGCCGTTGGTGCAATCTTCGTTATTTACGCAATCCCGGGTGCAGGCACGTTCCGCGTTGCAGTACGTACCACTGGGGCAATCCGTATCCTCCATGCAAAGGGCTTCTTCGTCACCGGGGGCCACGCATTTGCTGCGTTCATTGCAGGTATACCCGTCAGGACACTGCTCGTTTCCAGTGCACTCCATGCCACAGATATTTGCGCCGGTGCAATAGAGATTTGCAGGGCAGTCTTCATCCGCAGTACAGTTTATGGGGTCTTCGGTAGTGTCGACCTCATCCTCATCACCGGGAACCACACATTTGCCACGGTCACCGCAAACTTCGCCCGCCGCCTGATTACACTGGCTATCCTGGTTGCAATCATAATCGCAGACGTTTTCCTTGCAGTAGGTACCCTGTCCGCAATCGCTGTCCTGGGTGCATCCCACTTCATCAAGCCCATCCTCATCGCCGCCGGGAATCACACAGCGGCCCTCTTCCACTATGCAGATACGCCCCTGGGGACAATCTTCCTTAACAAAGCAGTCAGTGGCGCAGAAGTTATCATCACCGCAATAGCTGCCAATCTGGCAGTCATCCTGCGAATCACAGGGAGTACGGGGGATCTCCTCGCTGTCAGATTCGCCATCCTGCCTCTCGGGCACTTCAATATCCGGCTGCTCGGTAACACAAATGTTGCCAAGGCATATCTGTCCGGGGTCGCAGTCGTCGTTGGAGGTGCACTGGGCCGCATCACCGTCAGCGGTAACCGGCTGGCACATGCTATCAATACAATCGTTGCCGAAACGGCAGTCCGTACGGGACGTACAACCTTCGATGCAGACGTTTTCCGCACCGCAGATATACCCGGTGGGGCAATCGCTATGGTCGCCGTTGGCGCACGCCTGGGTTTCTGCGTCGGTATCCGCAGCCCGCAACACTGCGCACTGACCGGAACCATTGCAGTAAGAACCATCGCTGCACTCGCCGTCCGAGGTGCAATCCTGCCTGCACTGCTGCAAAGCGCCACAATACAGACCGGGATCACAATCGCTGTCGTTCTGACACTGAGGCGCCAGTTCTTCGCTTTCTTCTGTCTCGGTTGGCTCGTCGGTGTTACGGTCCCGGTCCTGATTGGGATCGGGATCTACATCGGTGTTAATGTCTTCATCACCATCCACAATGGGAAGGCAGTTCCCGTCAACCAGCTCCTGGCCCTTGGGACAGGCGTCCTCGTTGGAGTCGCAGGAGCAACTTACCGGCAAAGCCGAAAGCAGGAGCAGGGCTCCGAAGCTGACACACATTGCAAATACGAAATTTCGTTTCATTTCTCAATCCAGTGCAAGTATCGGGAGACGGCCATGAAGGCCGTCTCCCGGGGTTACTACCATCCTGCGGATCACAGTTCCGGCGCATCCGCAGCACAACGAATACCAATGAAGGCGCTCGCTGCCGGCAAGGATTGTCCACGGCGATACACGCGAACATCAAATGCTTCGCTGGTGTAGTATCCACCGCGGATCACGCGAATACCGTTCTCGCATTTTCCGATACAGATGCTATCGCCGAGACACATATTCTTACAATCGTTCTCGGTTAGGATAGCGGGATCTTCCACCGCGTCGCCAACATCGTGGCCCATGTACGGTGCATAGAAGTCCTGCACCCACTCGGCCGCGTTACCCGCCAGATGCAGAATCTCGTAGCCCACACCGAAGGTGGCGTTTGCACCGGCAAGGTAATTGTTTCGGGTTGAAGGTACGGAGCTCACCGGGAAATCACCACCGGTACAGGTGTCATGGATACAGTCGGTGTCGCCCAGGCGATACCCGAAGTTCACATAGGTGGAGTTCGCATCAGGCTCAGTATTGCCCCACGGCCACTCATTGCTGGTAACAACGCCACCGTTGGCATCGTAGCGGGCGACATATTCCCACTCGGCTTCGGTGGGCAGACGCATACCGGCCCAGCGGCAATAACGGTCAGCCGCCTCATGAGTAACGTTGACCACAGGATACTGGTCATAGGTGGCATTGCCATAGTACGAGGCACGATCAGCACTGCTGGTGGTGCTGGGAGCCTGGCAACCGGTATGACAGAACCCATCGCCGTGGCACCAGTAGGCGCTGCTCAGGGTAGGATCATCACGGCATTCCTGGTCCGTAGAGCAAAGCACCGAGGAGGATGTTTCACCCGCAACACAGTCGGCATACTGGGTATTGGAGACTTCCTTCAGACCAAAGTAGATCGAAGAGAGGTCCACATAGTACTCAGCACCATCACCATAGTATGTGGGATCCGGTTTTTCATCCACCGCACCACCGACATCCAGAGTACCCATGGCAAAGACACCACCGGGCACATACACCGTACCTTCGGGCGGCACGTTGATTTTCACTTCCCGTACATACATGGCACTGGAAGCATACGGACCCGGATTACCACTGGCGTCCTTGGCGTTGTTCACAGCACAGATCTTGAAGTACCACAGGCCGTTTTCACGATCTGCGAACTCAAGTTCCCTGATCCCGCTGCCCAGATCAAAGGGACCGGAGCCATCACAGGTGGGTTCAACAAGATCATCACGATCAAAGGTGTAGTTGAAGCCTGCAATACCGGAGTTGGTCAGCGGATCCAGCACACTGGTACCAGGATCGTCGCTTTCCTCATCCACAAGCCAATTCAGCTTAACAGTGTTGACATCATACCAATCGGCTTCCACCGGATGCGACTCACTGTCAAGAGTGGTCAGCGCCGGCGGCGTCATATCGATCTTGATGCCTTCGGTATCGATATAGTGGGCCACACCAGACCATGTCAGGCCTTCGGCGAGGTCAACTTCATACCGGGCATGGAAGAAGTATGTGCCATCCGCGTTGGCGCAGTGATACGCCGTATGGCTGCACGTTGTGGTGCCCGGGCAAATGAATTCCGTACCAGTGTCGGGAAGAGTACTGGAGACATTGTCGAACTGGTACTGGAAGCGTGTGATGTTCACACTATAGGTCGCAGTAAAGTCGACCTTGATGCAGGATCCGGCACACGCGCCACAGCCACTGTCGCCATCATGTCCATACCACTGCAGCGGCGGGAACGGATGGGAAACAGAGGTGATAACCGGCGGATCAATGGATTCGGCGGCAATGCACACCTTGAAGTGGCTTACAGTACTCTCCAGCCCCGAATTATTGACAGCCAACAGATGGAAGTACCAGGTACCTTCTGACAGACCGGCAATATGGTTAGTGGCACTACCGGGCAAGAAGGCTCCGCCATGAGCATCTGTCAATGGATCGCCGTCAATCTTGTAATAATAGGCAGCGATACCGGAGTCATCGTCGGTAGCAGTGAAGTTGAATTCCACCGTCGGGGTTATGTAGCAACCAGCCTGGTTGGGATGGCTGTTGGACCACAGCGTCGGTGCATCCGGTGCAGTGTCATCCACATTGACCTGGAACCGGGTGTGAGTACCCCACACGCCCGCTGCGTTCCTGGCACGCACCACAAGGTAGTAAGTGCCATCGGGAACATCGGAAACACTATGGCTGGTGGCGAACGGTATATTCTCTTCCAGGTTGGGGATCAATCCGGGATCATCTGTCCAGGCCCAGCTATAACCGACAACCGGGGCCGCAGTATCCGTGGAGTTCCAGCCAAGCAGGACATCATCCAGAGCATACCAGTTGGCCTGGGAGGGATGCGAGGAAGAGAACACCGTGGGGGCAGGAGGCGCAGTGTGATCCACCTTGACGATGAACTCGCTTACATCACTCCACTGACCGGCTTCGTTCTGGGCCTTGATACGGAAGGTCCATTCGCCATCTACCAGAGCCGGAGAATCAAAGGTGATGCAGTTGGCTGTGGTATCGGTATCGGGCTCAACACCACCACCAAGAGCCATGGAGTACTGGTACCTGGCGATAGGCGCGGTATCATCCGCATCCCAGCAGATTTCCGGAGTTGTGCTGGTGTACCAGGTATCGGAATCCGGATGGGTGGCAGAGTACACAACCGGAGCATCCGGAGGCGTGGTATCGATACGGATAGCGAAGTGAGTAACCGTACTCCACAGACCGGCGCCGTTCTGGGCGCGGATATGCAGATAATGCGTACCGTCGTCCAGGGCCGCCATGGCCTCGTACAGTGTTTCGCTGGTGTCACATGCCGTATCCGGAATGGTGTTGATGATCTGGTCAACATCAAAGCTGTAACAGGATACGAGGGACTCCGGATCGGTAGCGCTGTAGACCAGGGACGGCAGGTTGTTGGGATACCAGTCATCCTCACAGGGATGGGTACAGGCACCGGCATAACCGGCCATACAGGGATCGCCACTGTCCATACATACCGCAGGCGCGGTGGGAGGCGTGGAATCAACCTGAATCTTGCGCATAACCGGGGGTCCCCACACACCGGCGTTGTTTTTGGCCCGCACCTGGAAGTAGTGCACGCCATCCGACAGAGAGCCGTAGTTCTTGGGAGGAGCAAATTCTCCGGAACAGTCCTCGACAGGCTCATCGCCAGGCGCACCCTCACGCAGAATGTAGCTGTAGCAGTCGATCCCGGAATAGGCCAGAGCCGACCAGGTAAACTGCGTGCTGTTGTCTGCGTACCACAGGTCTTGCTCAATCTGCGGGTTGGCCGTCAGGTTGACAATCTGGGGAGGATCACCATCAATGCGTACACGCCACACAGCACCGGGACCGTTTTCCCAGTCGTGGCTGTCTTTGGTGTACACATTCCAGTAATAGGAACCGTTGTCCAGCCAGTTGGGAGCCCAGGACATGGTGGTCAACCAGCTGGAGTCAACGCAGTCACCTTCCACAATGCAACGGCCATCGGGACGCTTGGACACGATAATACGATAGTATTCGGTGTCTCCGCTATCCAGGCTGTTGGCCAGTTCGTTGTCGTCAACAACCGGCGTCGCGTTAAAGGTCGGGCTGTGGCTGGGCGCCCATGCATTGTGCATCGGCGACAGGTTTTCGGAAACCGGAATCTGCAGGTTGGTATGGAAATTCAGGTCGTAATTGACCCAGCCGCTGTTTTCATCGTTTTCATTAAAGTCGGCGACAAAGGCGGCTACATCGTTGTCCTGAATATCACCATAGTTAAGAACATCCGGCATCAGGGTCCAGCGGAAGGTCAGCACCATGACATTATCGACGGAGGTAGCCTGACATGAGGATGTCTGCAGGAATACCACGTCGTTGCCCCATGCGTCTTCTTCGCTGAAGCCTGAACCACGCTGCCACACAAAGTTTCCGCGGGCGTTGGTCCATCCGGAAGCCTCGCCATCCTGGCTGACGCGTACCCGCACCACCTGGATGTTACCGGCGCCGTTGGCATCGCTCACGGTTACTGTGGCCTGCTGGTAATCTATATTGTTGACTTTGACCACCTGGGATGCAACAGCAACGTCGTCCACCGAGGGAACGGCATTGATATGCACCGTGAAGTGACCGGCGTCGCCCCACACGCCAATGCAGTTCATTGCACGGACGTGGAAGTAGTAAATACCCGGTGCGAGATCGGCAAAGGTAATGTTGTCCTGCTTGGGAGTTTCGCAGGAGCCATAGCTGATCTCTGCAACGGTGTCCGGTACGGTGTCGGGATCGCTGGTCAGCTCGTAGCTGTACCCGCCGATGCCCGAGAAGGCTGCCGACTCGAACAGGAAGTTCGGATCGTTCTGGAAGCTGGGATACCAGTCATCCTGTTCCGGATGGGTATCAGACCACACCGTGGGAGTATCCGGGCCCATATCAATCCGGACCGCCCGGTGAGTGGTGGGACCGTAAACAGCCGGGTTGGCCTTGTTAAGGGCCTTGATATGGAAGTACCACAGACCACCGTTGGGATAATCACCAACAGAGATAATGGTGGAACGGGTGAAGTGCTCTCCATCAGCCGGAATGGTACCCGGCTCCTGATCAAACACCCAGGCATAACCGTCAACACCGGACAGGGAATTACCGACGATGTCAAACACCGGAGCGCTGACAGCGTACCAGTTGGTCTCAATTGGATGCGTAGCCGAGGTAACCAGCGGGGCATCCGGAGCGATATCGATCCGCAGACGGTAATGGGAAACCGGACCCCACACGCCGCTGTTGCTCAGGGCACGGGCGTGGAAGTAATAGGTTCCACTGCCAAGATCCGCATACGATTCCGTGGCCGGGGCGCCGTAGTGAGTACATGCGCCGGTGGGAATCGTATTGGAGGAGTTGTTCAGCACCGCCGCATAGCAGTTGATTCCGGATTCGGCATCGGCAATGAATTCCAGTTCAGGATCATCGCCGGAGTACCAGATGTTTTCATCCGGGTGCGTGGTGGAGCTGATAACCGGAGCCGTCGGGCCCATATCGATGTTGATCTGGCGATGAACCGCCGGACCCCACAGGCCCGCACCGTTTTGGGCGCGAACGTGGAAGTAATATGTACCGTCGGGAGTAATATCGGTAAGGCTCGCCTGTTTCAGGGTTCCTTCGGAGTTTTCATCCGGCAGGGTATCAGCGGTCTGATTGATCAGGTAGCTGTACCCAATAATTCCGGAATCGTCATCCGCATCCCACAGGAACATGGGATCGTTGTTGGCGTACCACATTCCGGCATCCGGATGGGTGGTGCTGGTAAGGGAAGACATCACCGGCGGTGTCACATCCACACGGAACTGGAAGTGCGACGTTGCGCTCCACAGACCGGCGCCGTTTTGGGCCTTCACATGGAAGAACCATACGCCTTCACCAATATCAGTGACATTCCAGGTGTTACCCGGTGCAGGCACATCAATGATGTCATTGGGGTCATCAAGGGCGTTAATGGTAATATCAACGCTGTATCCAAGAATCGACGAAGAATCATCGGTGAAGAACTCAAAGGCCGGGTCATCGTTGGCATACCAGTTGCCGCTCACCGGGTGAGTGGTGGAGCTGATGCTCGGGGCATCCGGCGGCGTGGTATCCGGCGTGGTTGCAGAGGTAACAACAGAGCTTGCGCTCACGTTACCGGCGGCATCCACGGCATCCACACGATAGTACCAGGTTTCCTCATCACCCACATTATGGGTGTAGAGTGTGGTCACCAGACCGGTTTCAAGGGTGCTGCCGTAGGCTTCCACTTCGATGATTCTTGCTTCATCGTCGGTGGTGTTGATCATCGGTTCGGTCACACCATCGAATTCAATCTCAATACCAGAGGTAAGAATCTCGCTGGGAAGCAGGAATGACAGCATACCGCGGTCAGGCCGCCAGTCATACTGATCATGATAGCCACCACCCACCATGGGCACGCGTACACGCTGCCGCTTGTAGATACGGTTATCGCCATCATAGAAGTGGACCATGACTTTGCGCACACGGCGCTCGGCGACGTTGAAGCCAAAGCCGGTGGTTTGGACTCCGGTGGAGTGACCAATCCAGTACTGGGCCGGATCATGGCTGCCGTCAAAGGCGTTCAACCAGTCATAGCCAAAGCCATAGCCTCTGGTGATAATGCTATCAAGATCAGATTCAGTCTGAGACGCATAGATGGTGTAGTTCACAGCATCGCTTACCGCATCCCAGGAAATCTCGATGGAACCGGTCAGGCTGTTGACAGGACCCGGGAAGGCTGCGGATACAACGTTATCCGGCACCGCAGGGGGTGTCCAGTCGGGGCAATCCACTGCCTCGGTCATGGCGTCATAGGCAGACACGTTATCGAGAATATCCTTGGCGTTCAGGCGGAACAGATAGCTGCTGCCCACAACCATGTCACTGTAATAGTAGGTATCGGCATCACCAGGCAGGAAGGCAACGTTCTGCCATGCACCACCGTCAATGCTGACGCCCACATACACGGTGTCAACGCTGGACCACTGGTCGCTGTAGGCGTCCCAGGTCAGTTCCACACCATATCCGCTCTCAAGGTAACTTACCGTGATACCCGGGGTATGGGCGGGAGCGCCGCGATCGAGGATAATGGTGTCAGTGATATCCGGGGTGGTGTTCAGCAGGTCATCGCGATACCGCACATAAACCGTTTTCACACCATCGGTGGCACTGTCCAGAATCCACTGTTTCGGACCAGGCTCGTAATCCACCCAGCTCGCGGGAGTCGGGGTATTGCCATAGGCCATCTTCATGTTGGTGTCATGCCAGTCCTCGGCATGCATGGCGATGGACACGTTGGGGGTCGTTGTATACTGATCGCCATTGTTGATGACAATGCTGGCGTTCTGCGGAGGCGTGGTGTCGATTTCCACCATACCTTCAGTAGTCCAGTCAGATGCGTTTTCCACATTGTCGTAGGCCCGGACCTTGAAGTACCAGGTGCCATCAGCAAGTACGGAGGGCATTTCAAAGAAGAGGTCGTCGGTAAAGGCGGAACCGGTGACACTATTGTCACTGCTGCGCCAGTAGACCTCATACGCACCGGCGGTGCGAATACCCGACAGACCATCGGTGCTGCCGGTCCAGGACCACACCGGACGGGTTTCGTTGGTGGGTGAACCGGTAACCGGAGCGCCGGGCACCGTAGGAGCAGTACGATCCAGATCGATAGTGTCGAAACACCACACGGATTCGTTGGTGGCGTCATCCTTGATCTGGGCGTATACCACCCGGGAGCCGTCGGGGCCAGTGCCATCAAGGGCCCAGGGATCAACCACTGCGGCGAAATCGCCATAGGGCAGCATATTGTTGATCACGTTGTTGTTGATCCGCATGTAGATGGCTTCGGTCTTGGTGCGGCTCACATCCAGACGTACGTTTTCGCTGCCGGTAAAGGTGTCGCCACCGTTAATCATCAGACCGCAAACCGGAACCTCGGTGTCAATATCAACATAACCGGTACCGGACCACGGACCGACGTTGCCGGCCTTGTCATAGGCGCGGACCCGCAGATACCACCGGCCATCCAGCAACGGATTGCTGTGAGTGAAGGTGTTTGCAAGTTCCCACACAGTGGTAGCGCCGGTAAAGACGTTGTTCTGCGCGAACTGGATCTCGTAGGTCTGGGTGCTGCGCAGACCGGAAAGGGCGTCAATGGCGGCGTCCCATTCCCAGGTAGGCAGCGGATTGTTGGTCGGGTTGTGCTCAACCCAGGGAGTGCCGGGCTGGCCCGGAGGCGTCACATCAACCCAGAAGGGACCGATATCCGCGCTGGTGCCGTCCCAGTTTCCACTTTCGTCAACGGACCGAACGTGGAAGTAGTTGGAAGAGCCTTCAGCGAAGCTACAGGTATGCGCTGTGGCGGTTTCTTCCAGAGCCAGGGTGGAACCGGCATGTTCACCGGCATTGGTGTCACAGGCAATGGCATAGCCGTCAAGCCCAACTTCCATATCCACCTTCTGCACCTGACGGACCTGGAGATTATCCAGATACATTTCAGGATCAGCAGTCAGATCGGTACGGTTGTACACACGCCAGTAGTAATTTACACCGGCAAGGGCTTCACGTTCCACAATGGCGCGGAAGTGACCAGTTTCACCTGCGGCGCAGGTGAAGTTGTCCATATCCACCGCAGCCTGGGAACCATCACCCTTGACCACAGTACCAATGCTCTGCAGATCTGCACCAACACCATTGGAATCGCGGAACATCATCTGATATCCGGCATCGGTGAAGTCGTTGACGCAAAGGTAATCGAATTCCACCATGAACAATGCTTCAGAGGCTTCCATGATGGGAATCTGCTGACGCATCATAAGAGTTTGCGGTGAAATTTCGCTTGCCTTCATGTACCAGGCGTAGCCGGGCAGTTCCGCCACGGCGCGGCGCTGGGAGCACAGGGATGCGTCACAGGTAGCGCTTTCGGACCAGTCATAGGCATCGCTGCCGGAACCTTCTTCAAAGAAGCCGTTGGGCACGCCGTTGCTGGCGTTACCGGACTGATCGTAGGTTACAACCTGATAGTAGTATGCGCTGGCCACGTCGGTAGCGCCGGTCCAGGTGAAGTCCACATCGGTGAAGTTCAGCCATTCGCCGGTGTTCTGGCTGGCAGCCAGATCGCTGACCTCGGTGGGAGCATCAACATCAGGTGTTGCTGTATCAGACAGAGCAACACTGTTGGCCACTGCCTCGATGCGGAGGTTATCCACATACATACCCGGAGAATTCAGGAAGCTGTAGACACCGGCCTTACCGGACAGGGTCGGGCTGATGATGTCGCGGTATTCGATAACCAGCATGTCGTTGACATAGCACTGGATATCCACACCGGTTGCCACAACGCGAAGCCGGTAGGTGTCACCGGCTGTGATGGGCACGGAACCTTCCGCAACACCGCCATCATCATAGTTATGATCATCCTTATCCAGCACAGCGCCAAGGCGACGGTTGGCCGTATCGGCACGCACGGAGAAGACATAGTAGTGAGAGGCACTTTCATAACGGAAGACCAGACCCATGGCGTCATCATCCACGGAAGAAACATCCGCTTCGATCACCATATCGCCAAAGGTTCCGCCGTCATATACCAGCGCCGAATCCACGTTGGGAGCACCGTCAACCAGCTTGCCGCCGGTGACCGACCATGCACCGCCCCATGCAGAGGCGTACTGGGCAATGGTGTCGGTGCTAAAGTCATCGAACCAGCCGTTAAGACCACTCCATGCCTGGGTGGGAGCGTTGACCGGGGCTTTGCGCACAACCTGATGGAGTGCGTTGTAGCCGAACAGGTCGGTTTCCACTTTACCCAACCCGGAGTTGTACACGGCAACCATGGGGCTGGAGGCAACCACAAACTGGTTTGCGGTCAGTCCGGTCAGGCGGAGTTTACCGACTGTGGTACCGGCTGCCACATGGGAGCTGGCAACACTGCCGTCATTGTTGTATACCACGACGTCGGCATCGGGCTCGCTGGTGGCGATGGCCACATAATCGGTATCCGTGGGGAAGCCAACCATGCGGTAGGCAACCTGAGCCGGATACAGGGCATAACCGTCTTTGCCATCGTGATCATCGATCATGGTGGCGGCAACGGACTGGTTGGCAACGATCATAACCGCAGGACCGGCTGCCACATCGGCAAAGCCATCCACGTCGACTTTTTCGCCACGGTTACAGGCCGCAGAGGTGCTGCTGCCATCACTGCGATACGCCACAAAGGTGGTGTTGTCATGCAGACAGGAAACCTTGGCTTTATCATCGGTGGGCACACCCATAAGCACCGGAGCTGCCGGCGGCAGGGTCATATAGGCTCCGTCATTATTGACAGAGCTGTAGGCTGCCAGAACCCGCCCATCGGCAACAATGCGGATAACCTGATGGGAACCCGAATCGATAGCCGCGAAACGGTGATGCTGATAGCGCTCAACCGTTGCGCTCATGGCCGGAGTGGCCGAGGTACCGATGTACACTTCCACATTGGTGCTGCCGTCAAGGGCAAACAGATCAATGTTGAAGTCATGCTCGGTGCCCTTGTCAGAGAAGACACCGAATTCCCGGCCACCCATGGCCACAGGAACAGCGCCCACGCCGATATCAATACCGGCGCTCTTGGTTACGAAGGGACCGGTACCCACAATACGGGTGCCGATGAGAACCTGGCTGGCGGGAATAACCACCGAAGCGCCACGCTGGACAGTTGCCTGTCCGGCACCCCAGGAAATCACGTTACCGGCTGTCAGGCTGGTAACATTGATACCGTAGTTAGCCATTTCCTCATTGATAACAATGTGGGTCAGGCTGGGATCATCGGCATCAGCAGTAACCTGGAGCCAGTCGCTGTCCACAACCAAATCGGTGGATGCAGCGGCCGGATTCGGTGTTGCAGCAATGGCTGCTTCCGCAGGACGGATACGATCCGGTGCGATAACAGGGGATGCATCGCTAAAGGACGAATCACCCATACCGGTAAAGCGGCTGCGGGCCACGAACACATACAGAACGTTGGGTTCGAGTTCCGTCACCATAATACCGTTGTCACCGCCCCATTCGGGCTTGGTCCGCCACAGGCAGGAAGCACCGGACAGAGTCCCGGCGGCATCAAGATATGCACCGGAGTTCTGCTCCTGAATGCAATAGGTGGTGCCATCGGGGTTATCGGCGTCATCCAGTACCAGGTTGACCTGAACGGATTCGCCCTGATCACCGGTGATTTCCTTATGAGTCAGCACGATCATACCCGGACGGTTAACCGTCACGATCTCGACAACTCCATTGGCAGAGGCAGCAGAAGCATTACCGGCTTCATCGTAGGCCACCACATGGAAGTACCATGTACCGGAAAGCAGATCGAGTTCATGGGTATAGGTGTTGGTGTCAACCCAGGTGGAATAATCGGTGCCACCGGCAGTTTCGCTCCAGTAGATGCGGTAGGTATTGGAAGCCCGCAGACCGGAATAGCCGTCAGTCGCCGCCGCCCAGATCCAGGTGGGACGCTGGTTGGCAGTGGGGGTATCGGTCAAAGGCATACCCGCCGCAACCGGAGGCGTGGTATCCAGACCGATTTCATCGGACACAACCCCGGAAAGGTTGCCCGCATCATCGGTGAACTGGACATACACGGTCTTGGGACCGTCAGCTCCCGCCAGTGCATATGTGGCGGAGGTAGCGTAATCTTCCCATGTGCCATCGCCGGGCGGGTTGGTCTGGCTGTACCGCATGTCGATATCGGCATCGGCGGCCAGATCGTCCTGCACACTCAGGCTCAGGATAACATTGGGATCGTTGGTCCAGGTAGCGTCACCGTTAACCAGCACGCTGCCATTGTAAGGACCTTCGGTATCAACCACAAAGGAGCCAACCTCAGACCATGACTCGTTAAATACGGCGTCATAGGCCCGCACCTTCACATACCAGATGCCATCTGCCAGCGCAGTGCCGAAGGTGTAAGAGGGAGATCCCATTTGTGCGCGGTTCGCAGGCGGGAAGCTGCCGGGATCCATGGACCAGTATACCCAGTAGGTATCGCCGGACAACAGGCCGCAGGCGCCGGAATCCGTTGAAGGAGTCCAGGAGACCGTCGGGGTGTTGTCGTTGGTCGGATTCGGAGTTACGCCCGGCGTACCCGGCACTGTGGGGTTGGTACGATCGAGATAAATGGTCGGATCATCCGCCACCAGGCAACTGCTTTCGTTACCTGCTTCATCCCGCAGTTTGGCGCACACTGTCTGGTTACCATCGGCAATATCCTCAAGATCCCAGAAGAGCATCGGCTCAAAGGAACGCCAGGTACCGGTGCTGCCATCATTGGACAGAGCCACCTGATAGGGTTCGTTGCTGGTCAGCTCAAGTTTCACCGTTATGGAACCGGTGCAATTGTGGTTATCCGCAGAGGACTTCACAATAATGGTACCGGAAGGAGCGGTGTTATCAATGACAACACTACCAAAGCCGGAAACAGCAGATACGTTACCGGCGCGGTCATAGGCCACAACCTTCATGTACCAGGTGCCACTGTCCGTGGGCAGAGCCGTCACATGAGTGTACTCGGGTACTATGGTGTACACGGAGCTGCTCTCGCCACCGGAGGTCTGGTCCCACCAGACAAGGTAGGTGTTGGCATCGGCAAGGCCGGAGCCGCTGTCAATTGCAGGAGCCCAGGACCAATGCGGGGTAGTGTCATTGGTGGGGTTGGCGTCTGCAATGGGCACACCAGGTGCTGTGGGCGGAGTGGTATCCAGATAGATATCATCCGCGCCCCAGGGACCGGGGTTCAGAGCGATGTCGCGGCACTGCACCGAAATGGTACGGCTGCCATCGCCATCGGCCAGAGTGAGAATATCACTGGTGTTGAACGGTTTCCATGCACCGACCGTGCTGCCGTCGGCAATCCGCATTTCCACTGCGCCATCATAGGGGGCAGCCTGCTGCGAAATAACCAGGGCAACCGTCTTGTTGTTGGTGTAGGTGTCGTCGTTGTTAACGACCACATCACACCGCGGTGCATTGGTATCCAGCATAATGGAGTCGGAACATACCGAGCTTTCGTTAAGCCCGCCGTCCCGGAACTGGACGTTCACCGTCTTGAGACCATCGTTCACGCTCAGGGTGAAGCCGCTGTATACCGGAGAACCGAAGGCTACCCATCCGGTATCCATGCCGCCATCTTCCCAGATGCGCATTTCAATGGGAGACCAGTTGTCTTCGGAGTTCAGGTTCAGCGTAACCGACTGTGAAGAGGTATAGGCGTCACCATCATTGATCTGGATGCCACAGGTAGGTCCGGTGGTATCAAGAATAATGCTGGCAGTATAGAAGGTCGGGCTGACGTTACCGCCACCGTCCTTGAACTTGACGTACACCGTCTTGGGTCCATCACCCGGGGTCAAATTCCAGTCGGTGATGGTATCGGCATAGTTCCGCCACACACCCAAAACAGGTTCATTGCTGATGGCGACAAACATATTCTGCCAGTCGTCTTCAGCATGGAGGTTCAGGGTCACGGCAGCGGAATTGGTGCGTGCCGCGCCACCGTTGATGGCCACCGAAGCGTTATGCGGGGCCGTGGTATCCACGATGATGCTGTCCGTGGCACAGGTGGTGGCAGTATTAAGGCCGCCATCACGCAGGGAGATGCTGACCTCTTTGGGGCCATCTGCACCAGCCAGAGCCATGGAGTGGGTATTGGAGGTCTTCTCGAACCAGCCGCTGTCATAGCCGCCACCGACCTGTGCGATGTGGGCTTCAACCGGCAGCCAGGAATCGGTACCGCCGATAAGGGCTGTTACCGAGAAGGATGCAACACGCTCGGCTCCGCCTTCCAGCACGATACCGCAATCCGCCGGAGGCGTGGTATCAAGAATGATGGCATCGCTGTATACATTAGAGATATTGCCACCAAAATCACGATACCGCACATTGACGGTCTTGGGACCATCTCCGGCAACCAGCGGCCACGGGCTTACGGCGGTAGAGGGAGGATCGAAGTTCAGCGGCTCGGTTTCGCTGCTGTTCCAGATCTTCATGCCATCGACACCCCAGCCATCACTGTAGGTAAGGGCAAGAGAAACGCCAGGGGCATTGGTACGGGCAGCATTGCTGTTGATAACGATGGTTCCCACAGGACCAGTGGTATCCAGTTCAATGGTATCGCTGAATACTTCGGATTCGTTGTCAAGAGCGTCCTTAAAGCGGACACAGACTTCCTTGGAACCGTCGTTGGCATCAAGGTTCCAGCTTCTTGTGCCGGTAAAGGCCTCATATGTACCGGTAACAGCACAATTATTGCTGATAGCCATGAAGCACGAAACCGGATCGTTACAGGTCAGGGTCAAAGACACCGCCGTATTATTGGTCCGGGCCGCATCGCTGTTGATAACAATGCTGCCGGAAGGCGGTGTACGGTCCATACGCCAGGGACCATAATGTACCGGGTCACCCCAGTTGCCGGTCTCGTCAACGGCCCGCACATGGGCATACCAGGTTCCGTCAGCAAGATCAGTTACGGAGGCAATGGATTCGGTAACATCAATGGAGGGATCGGCATTGACCGTGGCCACGTCATGATCCCATATCACGTCATATCCGGCGATGGGAGACACAACGGTAACTTCAGCAGCTTCAAAGAGCTGAATCGCATCGGCGTACAGCACCGCAGGAGCATTAGCGGAAGTGCCAAGATAAATCCGAAGATGAGCGGCATTAGTCGGCGTTGTAAAGTTGCCTGCAACTTTTTCGTACTTGCTGCTGCTGGTGCTCCATTCGCCCAGGTTGCCAATAAGCGCCCAGGCGGAGTCATACGCAGCTACCCGTACTGAAACCGTTTCCGCAGTGGAAGACCGCAGCATACCCTGAATAAAGTACGCCTGATCGGGCTTTGCATCCACTTCAGAGTATATGGTTCTCAGTGCAGTACTGGTTTTTACGAAGGAACCGCAGTAATCACCGGTGTAGCACTCATCCCGGTCATTGACCAGACTGGTTTCCGGGGCAAAGGTCCAGGAAGTTCCACCCTGTTCAAAATCACCGTTGGCCAACAGGTTGGACCGGTTACCTTCAAGATCGATACTGTCAGCGGCAAAGCCATAGACCGATCCATTGGAGGCCGGGTCCTGCCAGTCAATGGTGATGGTATTGACATTGGTATCAATGCCTTCGGACGGAGAAGCAGATTCCTTAAGAGGAGCATCCGGGGCATCAACATCAACAGCAAGCTGATCTTTCACCCAGCTGCCGGTATGCAGGGGTTTGATGCTGAAGTTGTCATACCAGGCAGAAGCCATGTTGTAGCTGGAAAGCAGACCCGCTTTACCGTACGCATTGAAGCTGGGAGAATAATCAGTGGCTTCAATCACTTTAACGCCATCAATGTATGCGCTAATGGTATGTCCATGCACCTTCATGGCCACATGATACCACTGGTTGCTGTTCATTGCATAGGTGACCCTTGCAAGCTCATTGGCAGTGGTCAGGTCAATGGCATTTTTCTTAAGGTGTATCCTGTTGTTCTCGGGACGGAGAATCAGGCTGTAGTATCCAGAGCCACTGTAGCGGGCCATAATACCGGCACCATCGTTATCGGTATTAAGAATATCGGCCTCGACAATATAATCGCTTCCGGTGTAGCCATCGTATGTCACCCAGGTTGCACCGTTCTGCGAAGGATCATCATACAGATATCCACCAAACAGATCGATGCCCCACGATTCGGAACCGCTGATGGTAAAGTCATCCAGTGTGGCACTGTCATCGAACGTAAGCGTAACACCACCGGAAGACTCGGGCACATCACTGCCGTGATACCGGTACACGGTTGCCGCATAGACCTGATCGCGATCCATGGTTGCAACATCGTAGGCACCAGAGGCGCTCAGCAGTACTGCATCCAGTTTGAAATTCTCACGATAGGCAATGCGCAGCGTATGCGATCCTTCAGTGAGGTTCAAATCAGTAATGGCGCTTCCCCACCATCCCCAGATACCGAAGCCACCTGTGGCACTAAATGCAACTGGTCTCTGGGCTCCGCCATCAATGGAATAATACAGGGAGTCGCTTCCGGCATCCTCACCGCGACCGCGAACATACAGGAAGTACTGACCGGCGTTCAAAACCGATATCTGCGCTTGCAGATAATCGCCGGAACCGATCTGCACATACTGTCCGCGCAGTGCGCCGGGATCATCAGCGACAGTCACGCCGGAAAGGGTTTCAAAGCTTTCCGCTTCAATAAAGATGCCCTTGTCGACGTTCCAGACTGCATCACCGGTGTTATCGGCGTTCATGACCGCATAAGCCTCAGCAGCGGAAGGCTCGGTACGATCCGGCGTTTCCACTACGGCTTCCGGAGACCAGGAAGTCGGGTCCGGACTACCGGAGAATTTACCCCGTGTCCGAATCTCAATCACGGTTCTGTCCGGCAGCTCCACAACGTCAATACCGGAAGTTCCGCCCCACTGGGCCGCAGTCCGGTATACTTCCGGAGAGGCCGCCCAGGTGCCGTCAGCCTGCACATACTGCAAGGGAAGGCTGGGAATGGTAAGGCTGATACTGTATTCCGTGCCAACCGGGTTAACGGTGTCGGCGATCTGGACATTGAGCTGTCCCTTGTGGCTTTCCAGCGGCATGAGCGTATTGGCCGCCACCACAGGACGGGAAGGCGTCCCAAGACCGATGACCGTTACCATGCCGTTGGCAGATACCACG
>Ga0209475_10002178_pt1 | contig 20684 bp, 17 predicted proteins | sample tdDd471_FD_187128 | JGI IMG/M metagenome (GOLD analysis project Ga0209475, IMG submission 187128) | Marine sediment microbial communities from the Atlantic coast under amendment with organic carbon and nitrate - tdDd47.1 (SPAdes)... | ecosystem: Environmental > Aquatic > Marine > Coastal >... | reverse complement strand
AGTTGATCACAACAAGAGACCACAGACCATACTCAGACATATGATCAGTCATTGCGACCTCCATTCTTGTCTAACTGGGAATCTCCAGCGAATTCTGAAACATCATTTTCGGGCTTTTCATTCCGCCCACCATGTCCACCATGTCCACCATGTCCACCATGTCCGCCGTGCATAAAGAAGTGCAAAAACGGGCATGCAAGAAAAAGAAGCCATGGCAAGTAAGGAATCGCTAAGGTTAAGTGTGCTGAGTGCTCTGTCCAAAGAAAATATCCAGCAACAGCCATAAAACCGATCACAGAAAATGCTGTTCGATTAAATGACATTTTCATACCCCTTGTTTCGAGATGTTATTCTGACTGCGATGTTGAAAATAGGCCCAAAAACAAAGGCTACATACATTCCATATACAAAATTTTCCGCGAACCCGATTATAAAATTGGTCCAACTGATCCAGATAAAGCCCGGCAAAAGCATCATCCATGCCTCATGCATTGCCATCGATGGCATCGTCAGGTCAAAAAGAACGCAAAGCGTGAAGGTCAAAGATAAAAAGCTTCCGAGACTGAGGCCCAGCGCCAGGATCGGCAGGCGCACAATATGGCTATGCTCTCCGGCACTCTGAGCGTGGCCAGCAGCCTCCGCATACTTGGGACTCTGCTTCCCTGATCCATAAACTGGTTTATCCGTCTTTGACATTGTTCAGACCTTTACTGTTCTCAGCCGAAGGGCGTTGCCGATCACGGAAACCGACGAGAGGCTCATGGCGGCTGCGGCGAAGATTGGGGAGATCAGTATTCCAAATATTGGGAAGAGGATCCCAGCTGCCACGGGCACGCCTGCCGCGTTGTAGATCAGCGCAAAGAAGAGGTTCTGGCGGATGTTGGCCATGGTTGCCTTCGAAAGCTTTCGCGCACGTACGATCCCGTTCAAATCGCCCTTCACCAGTGTAAAACCGGCGCTCTCAATGGCGACATCCGCGCCAGTCCCCATCGCGATACCAACGTCGGCCTGGGCCAGAGCCGGGGCATCGTTGACCCCGTCACCGGCCATCGCCACCTTTCGGCCGGCTTCCTGAAGCTCGCGCACGATACGTGCCTTGTCCTCGGGCAGCACATCGGCTCGGATCTCGTCGATGCCAAGTTTCGCGGCGACCGCTTTCGCCGTGCGTTCATTGTCACCGGTTGCCATCACGATATGGAACCCGAGCTCGTGCAATGCCTTGAGTGCTTCTGCAGTGGTTTCTTTTACCGGATCAGCCACACACACCAGGCCCGCGATGCGCCCGTCGACCACGACAAACATCACCGTCTCACCTTCGTCACGGCGACGGTTTGCGGCCTCGACCAGGTGCCCGCCTTCCAGGCCCAGTTCGGCCAGCATTGCAGCGTTGCCGAGAGCGACATCGTGGCCTTCGACACGTCCTTTGACACCCTTGCCAGTGACAGCTTCAAAGTCGTCCGCCGAGCTCAGCTTGAGATCACGTTCCTTCGCACCTCGGACGATTGCTTCTGCTAATGGGTGCTCCGACCCACGTTCGAGCGCCGCGGCAAGACGCAGAACAAGGTCTTCTTCGTGGCCTTCTTCGGGCAAGACACCAACAAACCTGGGCTTGCCTTCAGTCAGCGTGCCGGTCTTATCCACGATCAGCGTATCGACCTTTGCAAAGCGCTCCAGGGCCTCTGCGTTTTTGACCAGGACCCCGGCCTGCGCCCCTCGACCCGTCGCCGTCATGATGGACATTGGCGTTGCCAATCCCAACGCGCATGGGCATGCGATAATCAGAACAGCGATCGCTGACACGAGGGCATAGGCATATGCTGGTGCCGGCCCCCAGATTGACCAGGCAATGAAAGCAAGGATCGCCACAGCGATTACGGCCGGAACAAATTTTCCGGCAACCGCGTCCGCTAGTTTCTGGATAGGCGCGCGCGAGCGCTGTGCCGCAGCCACCATTTCGACGATCTGGGCAAGCATGGTGTCGCTGCCGACGCGTTTGGCTTCGATCACCAAACTACCCGTACCATTGATCGTGGCACCGGTTACGGCATCCCCAACAACCTTCTCAACAGGTACCGGCTCACCGGTGAGCATGGACTCATCAATCGAGGAGCGCCCATCAACCACTTCACCATCGACAGGCACCTTCTCGCCTGGCCGAACCCTCAGGTGATCTCCAAGGACAACATCGTCGAGCGCAATCTCCTCTTCCGTCCCGTCCGGACGGATCACCAGCGCAGTTTTTGCAGCCAAATCGAGCAACGCACGGATCGCCGCGCCTGTCTTCTCGCGCGCACCAAGCTCAAGTATCTGCCCCAGAAGAACCAGGACAACGATCACAGCGCCCGCTTCGAAATAGACACCAACATTGCCTTGAGCATCCCGGAACCCATCCGGGAAAATTTCCGGTGCCAGTACAGCGACGATGCTGAAGGCCCAGGCTGCAGATACGCCCATGCCGATCAGGCTGAACATATTCAGGTTCATGGTGCGGAAGGATTTGACGCCGCGAACCAGAAAAGGCCAACCCGACCACAAGATGACGGGGGTGGCCAACAGCAGCTCCGCCCACAATGAGAGGCGGTCACCAATCCAGTCTTTGACAGGCAGCCCAACCAAGGGTCCCATGGAAAGAAGTAGGACCGGGATTGTCAAAACCGCGCCAACAGCAAACCTACGGCGAAAGTCCACCAACTCCGGATTGGGTCCATCATCGGCGGCAGGCACACCTTTGGGCTCCAATGCCATACCGCAAATCGGGCAATCACCAGGTCCGACCTGTTCGATCTCCGGATGCATCGGACAGGTGTAGACGGTGCCCTCCGGCATCGCCACGGCAGCAGGAACGCCAGACGCGTAGTCATCCGGGGCTGCTTCGAACTTCTCCTGACAGCGTGACGAACAAAAATAGACACGCCCGCCTTCATGTTTTGTCATGTGCTTGGCCGATGCTCGGTTAACCGACATGCCACACACAGGGTCTTTTGCTGTTATGAAATCTGCTGGCGTGGCCTCGAAGCGGCGACGGCATCCATTGCAGCAGAAGTAGTAGATATGATCATCGTGACGGATGTGGGGCCGATCGGGGTCCGGTTCGACTTTCATGCCGCATACTGGATCTCGCACAACAGTTTTGGTGTCCTGACCATCAACCGAATCCATGGGCCCCTCCAAAAAATTGATTTCATTTTGACACATAAGGATTCCAGCAACTGGAAGGTCAAGACGTGCCGATTGCCGAGTGACCTCAAATCATTGTTGGCAAATCAGCATCCCTGCCTGTCTCACCGAACTGAATTTCGGTCTGGACTGTCACACTCAGGCAAGCATTGCTTGTCCTGCGGAGTTGATCGCCCCTGAGCTCTCCGGCTCATTGCGCCAACACCATCGGCCCTGACCGACCGATCGGCAGGGCCCTGGGTCGTGGGAGGCGTATCGTCTGACCACCGGGGTCCCGTCGATTGAAACGCCTCCATGACCCAGGGAGGCCTTTATGTCCCACCTCACCGACACCCAAATCGTCATCCTGTCCAACGCCGCGCAGGCCGAGGATGGCTTCGTCTTGCCATTGCCTGACTGCCTGACCATCAACGGAGGCGCCATCGCTTCGGTGCTCTCGAGCCTGCTTCGCAAGGGTCTGGTCGAAGAGCGCCCCCTGCAAGGGAAGGGAATCGCAAGCGCAGGGTCACATGCAACTGGTGCGTCTTCATATGGCGCCAATCGCACCCAGGAACGGGTCTGGCGCTGCGATGATGATGATGGACGCAGGGTCGTTCTCGTGATCACCCCCGCCGGTCTTGACGCCATAGGTATCGATGCTGACGGGGATGACGTTGCCGGCACCGGAGAGACGGGGATTGCCCCGACGGCCTGTTCACTGGCGAACGCCAATGAGCGGGAACCTGTGCACGATACCAGCGCCACCCCTGATGCTGCTGTCTGCACCAATGCGGGCGGAGAAGACGCAGAGGCAGGCACGCGCGATGCCTGCACCAGTCCTGGCCTCGGCCCCGACCATAGTGACAACGTCCCTCCAGGCCTTGACACCGCCAGGAACCCCGTCCGCCCAGGCACCCGCCAGGCCCTGCTGGTCGACATGCTTCGGCGCAACGGCGGTGCCAGCCTCGAGGAACTGGTGCAGGCCACCGGCTGGCAGCCGCACTCCGTGCGTGGCGCGATCAGCAGCATCGTCCGCAAGAAGCTGGGCCTCACCGTGATGTCGGAGGCGATAGAAGGTCGTGGCCGTGTCTACCGGATCATCCCGTGAGCCGGCGGTCGGCAAAGCCGCGGGGCAAGGTCTCACACGAGGATATCGATGCCCTGTCCGGTCTCGACAAGTCCGAGCTTCACATACGCTGGGAAGAGGCCTTCAGCCATCCACCGCCGAAGTACATGCGCCGGGATATCCTTGTGCGTGCCCTGGCCCACGAGACGCAGCTGGAAGCAACGGGCGGGATGCCTTCTGATCTTGTCCGCCAACTGGCGCGGGCGGCAAGGTCCATGCGTGATGGCAAGACGTCTACGTCTGCCAGCGATCACCATCGTCCCACACCCAGCGTGACCATCAAGCCCGGCACCCGCTTGCTGCGCGACTGGCAGGGCGTCACCCACGAGGTGATCATCCTCGAGAACGGCATCCAGTACCGGGACCGGGAATGGTCCTCCCTCTCCGCCGTCGCCCGCGAGATCACCGGCACCCGCTGGTCCGGTCCCCTGTTCTTCGGCCTGAAGGGACAGAAGGCATGACAGTCACTGGTGGCAAGGGAGGCAAAAGGAGAAGGAAGGAGAATTCGGTGCGGCGCTGCGCGGTCTACACCCGCAAGTCCACCGAGGACGGGCTGGACCAGGACTTCAACTCCCTGCATGCCCAGCGCGAAGCATGCGAGGCCTATGTCCGCAGCCAGGCCGGGGAAGGCTGGAAGCTGCTGCCCGACCCCTATGATGACGGCGGCTTCTCCGGCGGCACCATGGACCGCCCGGCCCTGGCCCGCCTGCTGGCGGATATCGAGGCACAGAAGATCGACACCATCATCGTCTACAAGGTTGATCGCCTGACACGCTCACTGGCGGACTTCTCGCGCATCGTCGATGTGCTGGATGCGCATGATGTCTCCTTCGTCTCCATCACCCAGCAGTTCAACACCACCACGTCCATGGGACGGCTGACGCTCAACATGCTGCTGTCCTTCGCCCAGTTCGAGCGCGAGGTCACAGGCGAGCGTATCCGCGACAAGATCGCGGCCTCCAAGCGCAAGGGCATGTGGATGGGCGGCTTCGTGCCGCTGGGCTATGAGCCTGATGGCAGGACCCTCACCATCAACGAGGAGGAAGCAAAGACCGTCCACAAGGTCTTCCAGCTTTATCTCGAACTGGGGAACGTCAGGCATGTGAAGCAAGCAGCAGACACCCTTGGGCTCACCACCAAGGTCAGGAGATCGAATGACGGCAAGGCTGGAGGGAGTGAAGCGCGAGGCGAGCCAGGGGGTGATGGTACGGATGGGATAGTGATCCACATGCCGACCGGCGCGACGTCGGATACTGGAAGGCAGGCAGTCAGCAGGCGGGAACGGGCGCGGATGGGGTTGGGAAAACAGGAAAAGGATTCTCCTGTCGCGAAGCGATCGGCTGGCGGGCGGCCGCTGTCGCGGGGCTATATCTACAAGCTGCTGGGCAATCCGCTCTATGTCGGCTGTATCGCCCACAAGGGCGAGATACACGAGGGACTGCATCCAGCCATCATCGACCAGGCCAAGTGGGACGCCGTCCAGCAGAAGCTGACCTCGAACCGCGGTAGGAAGCGCAGCATTCCCACCCGCAAGACAGAACCAAGCCCGCTGATGGGCAAGCTGTTCGATGCCGATGGTCGTCCCCTGACACCCAGTCACGCGGTGAAGTCCGGCAGGCGGTATCGCTACTATGTCGCACGGCACCTGGTGAATGGCACTGTGGGTGAGAGCACCACCGACAGCGGCTGGCGGCTGCCTGCTCGGGAGATCGAGCGCATCACAGCCGATGCTATCACCACACTGATCAAAGACCCGGCCCGCCTGGCAGAGGCCGCTCGGGACAGCGGCATACCCGCAGACTGGATTGGCGAGTTGCTGAGCCGGATCTCGGCGGACCAACAAACCAACAGATCGAGCCAGACACAGATCACCACACATTCACTGAACCTCGCGGAACGCGTCGTCCTTGGCACCGACCAGATAACAATCACGCTCGACCTGTCATCAATGACCGGAATATCCGACACGACAATAACCCACAGCATCCCAACCTGCATCCGCAGGCGCGGTGTCGAGATGCGGCTGGTGCTTGATGGACCCGACAAGGGAGAGGCATCAGCCAATCCGGACCAGCGCCTCATCCGCTGCTTGGTGCAGGCCCATACCTGGTTCGACGACCTGAAGCAGGGCCGGGTGGCTACCCTCTCGGATATCGCCCGCAAGGAAGGTGTCAGTGACCGCCACATCAGCCAGGTCCTGCCGCTGGCCTTCCTTGCCCCCGACATCACCGAGGCGATCCTGGCCGGGCGCCAGCCGCCCGAGCTTACCGCCGAGACGCTGATCAAGCGCATCGACCTGCCACTGCACTGGGATGATCAGAGGGCGATGCTGGGCTTCAACTGAGCTGCACTATTCCCAAACACCAAAGCGAACCGCTGAAACGCCGACAGAGAATACCGGGCCGCGCGCGTGGAGAATCGACGCGCCAAAGCGTTCTCGGGTTCGAAGATGAGGGTATCAAGGCGCGGAGCCCCGCGGAAGCCGGGGGTTCCAGTGGGCGGTCCCAGAGAATAACAATATACCAACAAAAACAAAGACTTAGTGGCGGAGAGGGAGGGATTCGAACCCTCGGTACTGTCACCAGTACAACGGTTTTCGAGACCGCCCCGTTCGACCACTCCGGCACCTCTCCGCGGATACGCTGGCGGCTGTCGCCCTGTGGGAGACGGGCCGGTCGGCGCTGGTCTCGGACGGCCAGGAGCCGCCCGCGGACGGCGGAACCTAGCCGAAGGCCGGGCGCGGCGCAACTGCTCCGCGCACCGGGGCTGATCGCGGCGCGAAGGGGGGTGGATCAACCCTCCCGCGTGCCCTGGAACACCACGTTCTGCAGCGGCTCGCCACGGGCCAGCCGGTCCAGGTTGGCGGCGACGAAAGTCCAGCGGCGATCGATCTGTTCCTGGGTCCAGCCGGAGTTGTGCGGCGTCATGATCAGATTGTCGAGATCCTGGAACGGGAAGCGCGACGGCGGCGGGTTCTTCTCCTTCGCGTTCGGGTACTGGTACCAGACGTCGATCACGGCACCACCGATCTGCTGCGTCGCCAGCGCGTTGTAGAGCGCTTCCTCCTCCAGCACCGGGCCGCGCGCCACATTGATGATGAGGCCGGTCGGTTTCATCTGGCCGAACCGCGTCGCGTTCATCATGCCCCGGGTGTCGTCGTTCAGCGGGCAGCAGACGACCACGTAGTCGCTTTCGGCCAGCAGGCGTTCGAGGCCGTTGCCGACGGTCTCGTAGCGGTCGATCTCCGCCGGGGTGTCCATTTCCCGCCGTCCGACGCCGGTCACCTTCATGCCGAAGCTGCGGGCGCGGATCGCGACTTCCCGTCCGATGTGGCCATAGCCGATGATACCGACGGTCTTGCCGCGCACCTCACCATGCACCGGCCCCTGCGCGGCCCCCTTGCCGTCCCAGCCGACCTCCCGGAACTTCCGGTCGGTGTGGCGCAGGCCGATCTCCCACTCCAGCATGGTCAGCAGGATGTATTCGGCGATGGAGGTCTCATGCTCGTAGGTGTTGCAGCAGAACGTGCCCTTCGGCAGCTTCTCCGGCGCCAGGAAGTCGTAACCGGTGAAGGGAATCTGGAACAGCTTCAGGTCCGGCGTTGCGGGCCAGGGCGCATTGATGTGGCCGCCGACGATGGCATCGGCCTTCGGTGCCAGTTCCCGGAACCGCTCCGGCTCCGCCGCCGGGTCACAGGCCTCGATGATCCAGTCGGTGGTCAGCGCGGCCTTCAGCGCCGGGCCCTTGCCCTTCGAGACCCAGCCGGCAAGCAGTACAGTCTTCGTCATGTGATGTGACTCCGTGGTGGGAGATTCTCGGTGGACCGCTCCACCCCTCTCGGGTCTCTTGCGTTGACCGTTCCACCCCTCTCCCCCTCCCGGCCACCCACGCAAGTATCCTGAAATGGGTGGCCGGGAGGGGGAGAGGGGTGGAACGGTCAGCAAACAAGCCGAGCAGCGGAACGGTCAGAATATCAGGACGACTTCGCCATCAGTACCCCATGGCCATGCCGTCCTTGCGGGGGTCCGATCCGGCGGCGAGGGTGCCGTTGGCATAGTCGATCATGATCGCCTGACCACCGCCCCAGGGCATCTCCGGCACATTGGTCTCATGGCCCAGCGCGGCCAGCCCGGCGATCACGTCCTGTGGCAGGCTGCGCTCCACATCCAGCTTGCCGCCGACGTGGAAGGCGCGGGGGCAGTCGATGGCTTCCTGCACGTCCATGCCATAGTCGTAGATGTTGGTCAGCACATGCGCGTGGCCGACAGGCTGATAGCCGCCACCCATGACACCAAAGGAAATCTCGCAGCGCCCGTCCTTCAGCACCATGCCCGGGATGATGGTGTGCATCGGACGCTTGCGCGGGGCGACACAGTTGGGATGGCCCGGCTTCACGACAAAGCCCGCGCCACGGTTCTGCAGCAGCACGCCCGACTTCGGCGCGGTCTTGCAGGACCCGAAGGCGAAATAGATCGAGTTGATGAAGGAAACGCAGTTCAGGTCGCGGTCCACCACCGTCAGATAGACCGTGTCGCGGTACTGCGGCCCGGTCGCCTGAGCGTCGTCGGGCATGGCATGGCTGAGCGAGATCCGGTTCCGCAACTCGTCGGCAAACTCGCCCGACAGCAGCATCTCCACCGGCACATCGGCCTGGCGCGGGTCGGCGACATGCCGGTCGCGGGCGGCAAAGGCCAGGCGCGTTGCCTCCGCCTCGATATGCAGCCGCTCGACACTGACCGGGCCATAGGCCGACAGGTCATACCCCTTCAGGATGTTGAGCATCAGCAGTGCCGTGATGCCCTGCCCGTTGGGCGGAATCTCGGTGATCTGACGTCCGGCGTACTCGCTGGAGATCGGATCGACGTACTCGCAGCGCTGGGCGATGAAATCATCCAGCGAATGGGTTGCATCGATGCTGTTCAGATAGCTGACAATGTCGTCGGCGACGGGACCGGTATAGAATCCGTCACGCCCCTGCGCGGCAATGCGTTTCAGCGTCTCCGCCAGTTCCGGGGACTTCCACGTCTCGCCGGCCTTCGGGCTCGCCCCGTTCCGCAGGTACTGGGCCGTGGAATTGGCGTCACCGCTGAGGCGTTGCACGTTGCGTGACCAGTCGACGGAAACCCGCGGGGTGATGGCAAAGCCCTCCGCCGCGTAGTGGATGGCGCGCTGCAGCACCCGGTCGATGCCCATGCTGCCGTGATCGTCCAGCAGACGGCACCAGGCATCGACGGCACCGGGGACGGTCACCGAATGCGGGCTCTCCAGCCCGATCTGGCTGATCCCCTGCGCCAGCAGATGGTCGGCGGTCAGCCCCTCCGGCGCGTGGCCGGAGCCGTTCAGGCCGATCACCGGCCCCTGCGCGCCCTTCTGCAGCAGCACGAAGCAGTCGCCGCCGATACCCGTGGACATGGGCTCCACGACGCACTGTACGGCACAGGCCGCGACCGCTGCATCGATGGCATTGCCCCCCGCCTGCAGGATCTCCATCGCCGCCAGCGTGGAGAGCGGATGCGACGTCGCTGCCGCGCCGTTGGTGGCATGGACGACCGAACGGCCGGGCTGTTGCAGATCACGCATGGCTAGGGACTCCCTCAGGCCGCAATTATGGTTCCCGCAACTGTCTACACAATTTCCGCCGCGTTGCCAGCCATGGCCGCGGTCGCGCATGGCAATCAACCGGATCGACGGTCACGGCCCCGGGGGGCAGCTGTCCGTTTCAAGCGCGGTGTAGATCGCAAGGCGAAGGGAGGGGTCATTGCTCACCTGGAACGCGTTGAACTCGTAGGTGACAGCGCCGGCCCCGGGATGGTTGAGCGTCTTGACGCCCCCGGCCTGGTCGTGGAGGTCGTGGGACTCCCACCAGCCGGGGAACTCTGCACACCCCTCGCGCAGCCGGGAAAGCAGATCGACGAAGGCCGGATCCCAGGACCAGAAATCATGTGTGACCCGGAAGCGGGCGATCATGCGCCGTGCCTCCCCCTCCCAACCGTCACCGAAGAGCGTGCGTGCCGCGGGCCGCGTCAGCATCATCAGCAGGATGTTGCGATCCGCCTCCGGGATGGCACCAAACGGACCGAGCAACGCGTCCGCAGCGTCATTCCAGGCCAGCAGGTCCCATCGGCGCCCAGTGACGTATGCGGGAAGGTTCATCCTGTCGATCATGCGCTGGATTTCCGCCGGGACCTGTTCACGCGCGAACGGTCGCCGCTGGCCTTGCAGCGCCAGTTCCTGAAAGTGCGCGCATTCCATCGGATCCAGCTTCAGGGCCCGGGCGATCGCATTCACCGTCTGCAGCGACGGGGTGACACTGCGGCCCTGTTCCAGGCGCACGTACCAGTCAACGCTGATGCCGGCCAGTTCGGCCACTTCCTCCCGCCGCAGCCCCGGTGTCCGCCGTCGCGCACCCACCGGCAGGCCGACCGACCGCGGCGACAGGCGCTCGCGGCGGGACCGCAGGAACGCGCCGATGGTCTTGCTGTCTCCCGGCATGTGGTTTCCCAGTACTTCGTGGCATTGTCTGTCCTATGATAATACTATCCCTGAACAATGCTGTCCGCACCTGAAATGATCGCTCCGGAAACCGCAACATGGAGAACGATCATGCGTGCAGCAGTCCTGGAAGAATTCGGCCAGCCCCTTGTCGTCAAACAGGTACCCACACCGGAACTCGGCACCGGCGAGGTCATCGTCGATGTGGTTGCAACACGGGTCCTGAACTATGCGAAGGATGTGCTGAGCGGTGAGCGGGGATATGTCCTGAAACTGCCGGTGATACCTGGCCCGGGCGCCATCGGTCGTGTGCGAAGGGTCGGTCCTGACGCCACGCGTCTGGCAGTCGGGGACTGGGTCTACTGTGATCCGACCGTGCGGTCACGGGATGATGCACTGAGCCCGGACATCACCCTGCAGGGGCTGAGTGCGAGAGACGAGGGCGGTTCGCGGCTGCAGGAATACTACGGAAACGGCGCCTGGGCCGAACAGGTCCGGGTCCCGACCGAGAACGCTGTGCCGATCGGCCCCATCGCCGAAGCCGATGCCGCGGCCTGGTGCTGGCTCGGCACCTGTCTGGTTCCCTACGGCGGTCTGGCGCAGGCCGGGCTGAAGGCTGGCGAAACCGTGCTGGTGAGTGGCGCTACAGGCAATTTCGGGAGAGCCGCGGTGGCGGTCGCCCTGGCGATGGGGGCGGGCTGTGTCATCGCGACCGGCCGGAACCGGCAGGTCCTGCAGACCCTGCAGGAGCAGTTCGGATCGCGGGTGCGCGGCGTCGCGCTGACCGGGACAGAGGAAGACGACCGTGCCGCCATGTTGCGCGCGGCCCCGGGACCGATAGATCTCGTCTTCGACATCCTGCCGCCCATGGCGAGCAGCGAACAGGCACGCGCGGCCATCATGACCGTCAGGCCCTACGGCCGTGTCGTTCTGATGGGCGGTATCAACATGATGGGGGGTGACCTCCTGCAACTGCGATATAACTGGATCATGCGGAACTGCGTCACGATCCATGGCGTCTGGATGTATCCGCGCGACGCGCCGCAGGCACTGGCCAGCATGATCCGGTCGGGTCAATTGCAGATCGGCGGTCAGGAAATGGATGTCTTCGGACTGGACCAGGTCAACGAAGCCGTCGCCAACGCCGCCGAACGCCGCGAATCCGGGGCGTTCAGGACGACCATCCTCAAGCCAGGCGCAGGATGACCGGTAACGGGCCTGACCTCATCCGCGCATGGCATCAAGCTGCGCATCATAGCCGCCGGGATCGATATGCACGTCGATCAGTCGCGGGCCGGAAATCCGGGAGGCATTCTCCAGCACCCGGGCCAGTTCCTCCGACCGGCGTACAGTGGCCCCGTGGCACCCCAGCGCCTGTGCCATCGTTGCGAAATCGACGGGACGTGATGCGACACCGGCCTGCGGGCGCTGCTGCTTGCGCTGCTTGACGTCGATCAGACTCAGCATGGCGTCGTTCAGGACGATGACGGTGATGTCCAACCCTTGCTCCGCCGCTGTCGCCAGTTCCGGCAGACACATCATCATGCCGCCATCGCCGGTGACCGCGACAACAGGCCGGTCAGGTTCGTGCAGGGCGCTGGCGATGGCCACGGGCAGTGCGTAGCCCATGGTGGAAAGGCCGTTCGATTTCAGCACGCCGCAGGGTTCATCCGCCATCCAGCGGGCCAGGGTGGGGAACATGTGCGCCCCGGCATCGACGGCCAGCCGCGTCCCGGCAGGGGCGGCACGCTGAACATCATCGATGACGAAGTCAGGAGAGATGCCCGCGACCTCCGGGTAAGCGATGCGGTGGCGATAGGCCGTGCGCAACCGCGCCAGTTCATCACGGTCCCAGCCGGGGTGATGCGATGCCGGGGTCACGTCGGCCAGCATCTGCCGCAGATCGCCCACGGCAATCTGCGCGGGCTTCGGATTGCCCCCCGCCGCCGCCCAGTCCCAGGTGGACAATGCAACGACAGGTGCGCTGTAGCTCCAGACGCCGGGAATCATCTCGATCGGATCGTGCCCGACCATGAGGATCAGGTCGGCGGCGGACAGGGCCGCAGCCTCCGCCGTGCCACCGGTGAACTGCGCCACCAGCAGTGGGTCATGATCGGAGATCACGCCCTTGGCCTTGTAGGTGGTCAGACAGGCCGCACCGAGCGCGTGGGCCAGGGCACGTGTTTCATCAGCCAGGTGCCGGGCCTGCAAGCCGACGATCATGACCGGCTTCGCGGCCCCGGCGATGCGCTGTTTCAGGCTTTCCGGCACGGCCCCTGAAACAGGTCCGCGCGCGGCATGGGGAATGGCGGGGGCATCGACCCCGGCCTCCGCCGCGACCATGTCCAGATGCACCGGACCCTGCGGTTCCTGCGTCGGCAGGTCCAGCAGCCCCGCCAGTTCGTCCGGGTTGGTGTCTGGTCGGATCCAGCGCGCAGCCTTGGATACCGGGGTGAAGCCGGCGGGCTGATCATAGATCTGATGCCAGGTCGGTCGCGCGGCGGTCGACTCGATCCGGTCGGTCAGCAGCACCAGCGGTGACCGCTCCAGCGAGGCGTAGGCCATGCCGTTCATCGCCGCCGCAGCCCCCGGCCCGACGCCGGTCAGGGCGGCACCGGGCGCACCGGAAAGCTCGCCCGAGGCCGCCGCCATCAGCACGGCGGAGGTCTCGCTTCGGGTCAGCACGAATTCAACGCCCAGACGCCCGCAGGCATCGATCAGGTCCAGGCTGGAGCCACCGCCGGGCACGCCGAAGACATGGCGCGTGCCGCGTTGCTTCAGCGCCGCGACGAGCCGTTCCGCCAGTGCCGTCATGTGTCGAACCGCGGCGGCTTGATCCCGGCCATGCCGGAGACGAAATCCAGCAGCGCCGAGAAGTCCCGCTCGCCGAAGCCCGCCGTGCCCTTCGCCGCCGCCAGCGCCTGCGCCACGGCGGAACCGGCGATCATGGGAATCCCGGCGTCCTTCGCCGCGTCCAGCGCCAGCGCCACATCCTTGTGCGCCAGCCGGATGCGGAAACCGGGATCGGTGTCATCCACCAGCACCTTGTTCGGCCAGGCGCTGACCAGATGGCCGTTGGTGGCGGTGGTGCCGTTGACCACGTCGAGCGTGGAACGGATATCCAGCCCGAAGGCCTGCGCCAGCGTCACCGCCTCCGCATTCACCTGACAGACGGAGATGGCGATCAGGTTGTTGACCAGCTTGGTGCGGATGCCGCTGCCTGGTCCGCCGCAGTGATGGATGGTGGTTCCCATCCCCTCCAGCACCGGTTTCACCCGCCCGAAGTCATTGCCGGAGGCGCCGACCATGAACAGCGACTCGCCGCGGATCGCGTGCGCCACCAGCCGCCCCACCGGCGCGTCGGCAAAGCCGATCCCGGCCTCAGTCAGGGCGCTGAACAGCCGGTCCGTGGTGGCGGGTGCGATGGTCGACATGTCGATCACCGCCATGTCCGGGCGTCCGCTCTCCCGCACGCCGCCGGGGCCGAGCAGCACTGCCTCCACATCCGGTGAGTCGGGCAGCATGGTGATGACCAGATCGACCGCCGCCGTCAGTTCCGCCACCGACCCGGCGACCGAGGCCCCGAGTTCGGCCAGCGGCACGGTCTTCGCGATATCCGTGTCATAGACGGTCATGTCGTGACCCTTGCGGGCCAGATTGGCCGCCATGGGTCCGCCCATGGCCCCCAGTCCGATGAAACCGATACGATCCGCCATGCTCAGCGCCCTCCCCCGAATCCAGATGCGGGAAGGGAAGCACGCAGCGGCGCACCTGTCATCATTCCGCGCGCATTTCTCCGGGCATGACACCAGGTCGCCGGGAAAGCAGTCCATGACGCCAGGACGGACTTCCCTGCCGCGACCATCGTGCTAGAAGAACGCCATGGACCGATCGAACGACATCACCCTGCCACCCGGCGGCGACTGGCCGGTGTTTCAGCCCGGCTGGGTCTGGCTGGCCGGTGCCGGGCCGGGCGACCCCGGCCTGCTGACCCTGCACGCCCTCTCTGCGCTGCAGCAGGCGGATGTGATCGTCTACGACGCGCTGGTGGATTCGCGCATCCTCGGCTGGGCGCGCACCGGCACCCTGGTCGAGTTCGCGGGCAAGCGCGGCGGCAAGCCGTCCCCGAAACAGCGTGACATCACGCTTCGCCTGATCGCGCTGGCGCAGGCCGGCAAGCGGGTGCTGCGGCTGAAGGGTGGCGACCCCTTCGTCTTCGGGCGCGGCGGCGAAGAGGCACTGGCACTGGTGGAAGCGGGCATCCCGTTCCGCATCATTCCCGGCGTGACGGCAGGTGTCGGCGGGCTGGCCTATGCCGGCATTCCCGTCACCCACCGCGACGTGAACCAGTCGGTCACCTTTCTGACCGGGCATGACCAGAACGGTCTGACCCCTTCGAAGGTCGACTGGCATGCCATCGCGAAGGGCTCCCCTGTCATCGTCATGTACATGGCGGTGAAGCATCTGGCGCAGATCGCCGACAGCCTGATTGCCGGAGGCAGGGATCATCATGAACAGGTCGCCATCGTCACCGACGCGACCCTGCCCGGCCAGCGTGTCGTCGAGACGACGCTGGCAGAGGCGGCGGCGACGGTGGCGCGGGAGGGGCTGAAACCCCCGGCGCTGGTTGTCGTCGGCGGCGTGGTCGGCCTGCGATCCGCCCTGAACTGGATCGACGGACAGTTCGCCGACCCGTCCGTCATCACTGACAGGCTCGGTCGGCGCGACCAGCAGTCCGGGTGAGCCAGGACCTGGCGCGCGGGCTGATCCTGGCGGCACCGCATTCCGGCGCCGGCAAGACCAGCCTTGCCGCCGGACTGCTCGGCGCGCTGAAACAGGCGGGCGTGAAGGTTGCCGCGGCCAAGTGCGGTCCCGACTACATCGACCCGACGTTGCATGCGGCGGTCCTGGGCCAGGACTCCGTCAATCTCGATCCCTGGGCCATGGACGCCGCGACCTTGCGCGCGCTCGCGGCACGACAGGCGGCAGGCCACGACCTGCTGCTGGTGGAAGGCGTGATGGGCCTGTTCGACGGCGGCGCGGATGGCACCGGCTCCACCGCCGATCTGGCGGCGGCGCTGGACCTGCCGGTGGTGCTGGTGGTCGATGTGGCGCGGCAGGCCCAGTCGGTCGCGGCACTGGTGGAGGGTTTCAGCCGCCATCGCAGCGACATCCGCCTCGCCGGTCTGATCCTGAATCGCGTGGGCAGCACGCGACATGCGGACATCCTGAAGATCGCCCTGAAACATCTGGCCATCCCGGTGCTGGGAACGGTGCCACGCCAGAACGGCATCGACCTGCCGTCGCGCCACCTGGGGCTGGTTCCGGCGGCGGAACTGCCGGACCTTGAAACACGACTGTCGATGCTGGCCGGGACCATGCGCGCGGCGGTGCCGCTGGCAGACCTGCTGGCGCTGGCAACGCCCCTGTCGCACCCCGACGCACCGGCGCGGATGCTGCCACCGCCGGGCCAGCGGATCGCGGTGGCGCAGGATACGGCGTTCTGTTTCATGTATCCGCATCTGCTGCGTCACTGGCGCGACGCCGGGGCGGAGATCCTGTCCTTCTCTCCCCTCGCCGATCAGGCACCCGACAGCGGGGCCGACTTCATCCTGCTGCCCGGCGGCTATCCCGAACTGCATGCGGGCCGTCTGGCCGCGAGCACGCGTTTCATGGACGGGCTCCGCCACGCTGCCACGACAGGGAAAGCCATATATGGCGAATGCGGCGGCTACATGGTCCTGGGGGAGAGCCTGACGGACAGCGACGGTCACGCCCACCGGATGGCCGGACTGCTGCCCGTTTCAACCAGCTTCGCCGAACGCCGCCTGCATCTGGGCTATCGCCGCCTGACACAGGCGGGGCACCTGCCCTGGCCGCAGGATCTCGTCGGGCACGAGTTCCACTATGCCACGGTCCTGCAGCAAGGCGCAGGCACCCCCCTGTTTCAGGCCCGCGACGCCCTGGGGCACCAGCTCGACGACATGGGTCGGGTTTCCGGTTCGGTGAGCGGCAGCTTCGCCCACCTCATCGGACCGGCAGAGGTGGGCTGACAAGCGTCCGGTTTCAGCCCATCTGCCACATGACGCTGCGTACGATGAGCCAGACAGACCCGATGATCAGCAGCAGGAAGGTGACGAGCGCACCGCCGAACCGTCCGGGCGTGGTGCCGGATGCCTTTGACAGGCCGCTGGCATGCGCGATCCGCGACAGGAACAGCAGCGCCCCGAATACATGCAGGGCAATCGGGTTTTCCCCGGCCAGTTCCAGCAGCAGCAGGATCAGCAGGCAGAACGGAACATATTCGGTGAAGTTGCCATGTGCCCGGATCAGGCGCGCGCCGGTCTCGCTGTCCCCGTCGCCGATGCCCGTACCGCTCTTGCGACGAAAGCCGACGACGCGAAAGGACAGCACGATCAGCAACAGCCCCAGCAGTCCGGCATAGAGCATGGTGATTGTCGGGATCATGGTGTTTCTCCTTGAGCGAATTCCGCTACGGCCTGCGCAACCGTCCCCGATAAGCCTGCGGCGCGCAACCGTATTGGGTTTCCCCGACGTGAACCGGCAGCCGTGACCAGCTGGAGAAATCCGGTGAACCGACCTACGTTTGCCGACAGCGACTTATCCAGGGAACAGGTAACAGAGCATGACAGCACGTATTCTCGCCTTCGCCGGAAGCATCCGCCGCGATTCCATCAACCGCAGACTGGCACAGGCCGCCGCGCGTGGCGCTGAGGCCGCAGGGGCGGAGGTGACCTGGCTTGAACTCGGTGACTGGCCCCTGCCGATCTACGACGGCGATCTGGAGGCAGACAGCGGCTTCCCCGAGAATGTCATCGCCCTGAAGGACATGTTCGACGCACACGACGGGCTGCTGATCGGCTGCCCGGAATACAACAGCTCCATCACGCCGCTGCTGAAGAACACCATCGACTGGGTGTCCCGCCCCATCGAAGGCCGACCGCCAATGCACGCCTTCCAGGGCAAGGTCGCCGGTCTGGTGGCCGGGTCGGGCGGGGCGCTCGGCGGCCTGCGCGGGTTGGTGCATGTCCGCGCGATCCTGGGCAACATCGGTGTTCTGGTGGTGCCGCAGCAGCGGGCGCTGGGCTGCAATGCGGAGACCTTCGACGCCGACGGCGCCGTGCAGGACGAGGCCGCGCGGAAATCCATCGAACTGGTCGGCAATCGCGTCGCAACTGTCGCGGCGGCGCTGAAGCAGGCCTGAAGCCAAATCGCTGCTCGAGCCGTTACTCGGTCAACTGTCCCACAGGGCCAAGAGTTATCACGTTGACAATTGGCCGACAAGGATCAAAGTAATAAATACGACAAATGCAATAATAAGAATTAAAATTGAGATCGGTAATAGCTATTGAATTGGATGGAGTGGTGCTGGCCGAAAAGATATTTGAGCGATCAAACAACAGTGAAAATAGCAAGAAACAAGACATAAAAGTACTATATGATCTTGTGTGCGAAAATGATGACGTAAACTGGGGGATGATTTTATTCTGAAATTTATGACTGAAGGGTAGCTCCGCACGGCCCTAAAGTTAAATTAGAGTGCCATTCTTGCGCTCCCAGATGAACTGCTCCAGCATAACCTTCTTGCGAACTTCTCTTAGCGTCGTTATTTTCGCCACCTTACCATGCTTGGGTGTTTATAATTATCCAAAGCGTATCACCATCACGCCGCCAAAATAATGGCTGAATATATTCTTGATCATCCGTAATATATAATGAAATTCTTCGCTTTTCTCCTAATTTTTTTCCCATTTTCTCTGCAATAAACCATATTTCTCTTCCTAAAGATTCTGCTCGATGATCGCCAATCATTTCAAACGAGACGACCTTAGCGTTCTCCATGACGTCAATAAGTTTCTGTTTCAATACTTCATCAAATCTAAATTCCCGTCTTCCTATATTTACATTCTTTGCTGTAATTCCACCACTTTGATTGATTGATATCACATGATCAGTAGCTGTCGGTAATTCTTCATGCTCATAAATAGGCGTCATTTTTTCATTGTCGGAGCCATTTTTTGAATGCGATTCTTTCCAAGTTAGATAAACCAGCCATACAGTCAAAAAAAATGCAAAGACCAGCGGCCAATACCATGACACTCCGGTTAGCCACACCAACGCATTTTGGATATGGTCCACCATCGACTTGGCATCTTCGACCACCGTGGCCGCCCCAATTGCTTCAAGCAGAAATTTGAGCCCGCTCCAAATGAGTAGTACGACGTCAGTAACCAACGCCCAAAACCGTTTTGACATGTCCACCTCGCATCACGAGTCCCCCGTTATATAATTCTCGCATCAACTGTATACAAAGGGGATAAATTCCTTAAGAAACTATCCTTTGTGACATTGTCAATGATACTTGGCATACTGCGAATTTGCCCTTCGGTGAAATCAAGAGCATAGCTGAGAACATCGATTTGGGTAGTGCCCTAGGAGTGGGGGGTATTTGCACTGCGCAAGGTTCCGCAGACGCCGCGAAAGCTTCCACCCCGGCAGTCATTCGGACTACCATACCGGAAACATGTCCTGGGGAGGAACGATCATGCGGATGGGTGCATACAAGGGCTTCGAACTTTCGCTCAGCGATCCGGGTATCCTGTGGGTGACCCTGAACCGGCCGGAGCGGAAGAACGGCATGACCTCGGCCATGAAGCGGGACCTGATCGAGGCCCTGACCCATGCGCAGATGGACGATTCAGTGCGTGTCATCGTCTTCATCGGCAGCGGCGATTCCTTCTCCGCCGGGGACGACCTGAAGGGCTATGCCACCGGGATGCGGGAGGAAGCGGGGGAGGTTCCGCTGATCCCGCCGGGCCACGATACCGGCATCGGCACCTATGACGGACTGCGCTGGATCTCGCAGCAACTGAACACCACCATTCGCCAGATCGACAAGATCACCATCGCCGCGATCAATGGTGTCGCGATCCAGACCGGGTTCTCGCTGGCCCTGTCCTGCGACTTCCGCATTGCCGCCACGACCGCGCGCATGGGCAGCGCCACCCTGCGCTTCGCCCTGCTGCCGGACGAGGGCGGGCAGGCCCTGCTGGTGCAGCATCTGGGCCTCAGCCGCACAATGGACTTCCTGATGCGCAAGCGCATCGTCACCGGGGCGGAGGCGGCGGAGATGGGGCTGGTCAGCAGCGCCGTCGCGCCGGAGGACCTGAAGGCGGAGGCCGAGGCACTGGCACGGGAGATGGCGGAGGGGCCGCAGGTCGCCATGCGGCTGCTGAAACGCTCCGTCTACAATGCCGCCGAGATGACCTGGCCGCAGGCGCTGGACGACATCGCAGGCAAGACAGCGGTGGTGGATCACCACCCCGACGCGCGGGAAGGTGTCGCCTCCTTCAAGGAACGCCGCAGCCCCGCCTTCAACGCCTGGCTGGATGACAAGACGCGGGACGCCGGATGACCGACACGACCCCTGGCGAAGACAGGCTGATCCTGTCCGGCATTCGCGTGATCGACGCGGCGACCTGGATTGCGGGGCCGACCGCGGCCACCGTCATGGCCGATTTCGGCGCGGATGTGATCAAGGTGGAGCCGCCCGCCGGTGACGGCTATCGCCGCCTGAACGACACGCCCGGCTTCCCCGTTGCCGATACCGACTATGCCTGGCAGCTCGACAACCGCAGCAAGCGCGGCATCACCATGGACCTGGGTCTGGACAGGGATCAGGAGCGGCTGCACGCGCTGGTGACCAGTGCCGACGTCTTCGTCACCAATCACCCGCTGCCAGTGCGGCGCAAGTTCCGCCTGACCTATGATGACCTGTCAGCCCTGAACCCGCGACTGATCTACGCCTCCCTGACCGCGAAGGGGGAGGTTGGGCCGGAAGCGGACGGATCGGGCTTTGACCTGACGACCTACTGGGCGCGCTCCGGCC
>Ga0209475_10002172_pt1 | contig 20738 bp, 22 predicted proteins | sample tdDd471_FD_187128 | JGI IMG/M metagenome (GOLD analysis project Ga0209475, IMG submission 187128) | Marine sediment microbial communities from the Atlantic coast under amendment with organic carbon and nitrate - tdDd47.1 (SPAdes)... | ecosystem: Environmental > Aquatic > Marine > Coastal >... | reverse complement strand
GCCAGGACCCTTTATTAACCATGGCCGATATGGGCATGGCCCATGGCGAAATGCAGGGAATGGATCATAGCCAGATGGGATCCGGCGCTCACACGATGGCCGATGGCTCCAAGATGCCCGGAATGGACCACAGCCAGATGGGGTCAGGCACCCATACTATGGCTGATGGCTCGAAGATGGCGGGAATGGATCATTCCGCCCATGGCGCGATGAAAATGTCGGAGGCAGATCCTTTCTACGCACCGGGCAGCGGATTGGCCCCCACGGCGGCTAACGGCGGCAAGTTCCTGTCTTATGCCGACTTGAAGGCCCAGAAACCGCTCTATGAACATCGCGACGCGACGCGGGAAATCGAATTGCGCCTAACTGGCAACATGGAGCGCTACATCTGGTCCATCAACGGCGTGAAGTACAAGGACGCGGAGCCAATCCGACTTCAATACGGTGAACGTGTCCGTTTCAAGTTTGTCAATGAAACGATGATGACACATCCGATGCACCTGCATGGCATGTGGTCAATCATCGACAATGGCAGCGGCAAGAGAAACCCAGTTAAGCATGTGGTCAGCGTTGCCCCCGGTACGACGGTCTATATGGAAACCGAGGTCGATGCGCCTGGTCAATGGGCGTTCCACTGCCACCTGTCCTACCACGCCGATAGCGGCATGTTCCGCAAGGTAATCGTCGAAGGTGGACCTAAGCAGGCTGCCAAGAATCAAACTTTGCCGTTGGGGGGCTGAATACATGCGAAAACTTCTTGGTGCACTGGCCGGGACGTCGATTCCGATGTTGCTCACCTTTTCTTACGCTCACGCCGAACAGCTGATCTGGGGTTTTCAGGCAGAGCAGTTCGAATACCGCATCAGCAATGATGCGGAGGTCGCTGCATGGGATGTAGATGGTGTGATTGGAACTGACGAGTTCAAGCTCCGCTATATCGGCGAGGGCGAGTACGTTGACAATACAGAAGACACGTTGGAGGTCTTCGAAAACCGCCTAGTCGGTCAGATTCCCATATCCGACTTCTTTGATGCGAAAGCGGGCGTAAGGCTTGACGCACCTGACGGACCAGACCGCTGGTACGGTGTATTGGGTATCCAGGGGCTTGCGCAACAATGGTTCGAAATCGACCTGGACCTGTTTGTCAGTGAAAAGGCGGATACTAGCGTTCGCCTGGATGCTGAATACGAGGCATTGCTGACAAACTACATCACTATAATACCCAGTATCGAACTTGATCTTCCCTTCAGTGAGGACAAGGAGATCGGGGTCGGCGCTTTTGGTCCAAAACTAGAGGTCGGTGCGCGATTGAGCTACGACCTCGTCGACAGGACGATATCGCCCTATATCGGCGTTCACTACGAGCGTGTGTTCGGCAAGACAGCCGATTTCAAGACCGAGGAAGGCGAAGAAAAGGACGAGTTGTATTTCGTCATCGGTTCCCGGTTCATGTTCTGACCGACTTGGGGCCAACCGGGTAGCGGTTGGCCCCATTTTTCTACCCACGGCTTTTCGGGATCCGCTCATGTTCTTTGAGCAACACAATCTCTGCGTTTGTTAGAAAACACCATGCATCACCCCTATCACAATTTAGTTCATTGGATAGCCAGCCTACTTGGGCAGTACCTAACCGATCAAACACCGCAATGGGTCCACCCGTTTCTTCATGCCGCCCTTTTCTGGGGCCCCGCGCTTTTGATCATATTGGCCGTATTTCGTATTGCGCAGCTAGTTTGGACGCGCAAACGAAAGGTTATCGATTTACAAAAGCCTCTACAGCAACCGCATTTTCCGGAATTCCATCAGAGCGTTCTAAGATTCATACTGAAGAATTCGTACAAGGACCAACTGGCTTTGGCGGGGCTCGGCCTGCTTGCAATGCCGGTTCTGTATTTCACACTGGAGTTGCCCAAGATCATCGTCAATGAGGCAATTGACTCAACTCATTTTCCACATGAGCGGTTTGGCTTCTCTTTCGAACAGGAAGAGTTTCTATTTTTTGCATCCGCTTTGTTCCTGGTCGCTATTTTCGCGAACGGCACACTCAAATACATTCTTAACGTATACAAAGGACGCGTTGGCGAGCGAGAGCTGCGCAGGATTCGGCTGTATATATATCGGCGCTGGCACCGTGGCGCCGGTAGCGAACGGCGGGTCGAGGTAATCCCCATTGTTGCTCAAGAAGTTGAACCAGTTGGCGGGTTTGCCTCGGACGCCTTCGCTCTCCCAATTTTCCAGGGCGGCACATTCGTCACGATCCTGTTTTTTATGTTTATGCAAGACCCGGTTCTTGGGTTCGCGGCACTAATTCTATTGCCTGTGCAACTAGCCTTGATTCCCAGGCTTCAACGGCGAATCAACGCCTTGGCACGGGAAAGGGCAATTGAGGTGCGATCCCTCAGCGGCGCGCTTGGTGATGAAGTTTCACATGAACCCCCTGGAACTAAAACGACCCGCACGGTCGGACGCAAACTTCGCGATATCGAGAGTATTCGCCGACAAATCCACCAAACGAAATTCCTGATGAAAGCCCTCAACAATTTTCTAACAGCCCTAACCCCATTTTTTTTCTATTCGGTTGGTGGATACCTCGTGATCGAGGGCTCACTGACGCTTGGGGCGTTAATAGCGGTTCTTGCTGCTTACAAGGACTTCTCCGCACCGCTGCGTGAGTTGTTCCGGTACTATCAGTCTTACGAAGACGTTCGGATCAGGTATCAAGGCGTTTTGGACTACATCAGCAGCGAAGGGAGCAACCCCATGTATCACCTCGCTAGAGCAAAGCCGCCCGAAATGGCTAGTTCTCAAGCTGCTGAATAGTCTAGAGACGTAATACTGTAAGCGCCTGTTCTCTCCGCCCTAACGTTCGAGCTTGAAGTGGTCCAAGTGGCCATGATCGATATTCGAGACTATGGGCACTCGATGGGCAAGCAGAAGAAGGAAAGCGGAGAATTGTCGGCAGACTACGATTCCGAGCGTGTCGGTCGCCCGAGTCTGTAGTCGCCACGCGATGAATTCTAACCTAATCTCCTATTGGGTAAAGGATCGAAGCCACCAGAGATACACGGCGGTATGCTGGCTTCAATCTTTAAGGTCCCGCTCTTCTGCACCGTCGCGAATTTACCATGGCATACAACTATTCAAGTGGCGCTTATAACTCTTAGCACCAGTTACATTGGTACAGTGAAAGAACGGAGAAATTCGCCCGCAGGGTCAAACTCCTGTCCACATCCCCGCTAGTAGTGAGCTGCTTTTTATATCTCCAACCTAATATGAGATTTAGCAGTCCGGTAAACCCGACCTACCACGGGACAGATGGGAATTGAAGAACGCGGAAAAATACGTCACTTAGGGCAACAGCCAGGGTCAAAGTTAGGTCAGGCGAAGTCTGTGTGGAAGCGGAACGCGAACCTAGGGCGAGCAAACCAACACGGCTGCCTTTATCAGGCTATTCTTCTATTCTAGTTCCTCCACGCGTCACCAACACGACCCCGAAAATCGCAAGAACAATGCCCACAAACTGCATCCAGCCAAGGGTCTCGTCGTAAAACAACGCGCCCATTGCAAGGCCAAAAATCGGAATCAGGAAGCTAAACGCATTCGCGCGATTGAGAGGGGTTTTCTCCAACACGGAGAACCACAGCCAGTATACCAACGCCGAACCGAAAAGACTGAGAACAAGGAGTGCGCCCACAAATGGCAACGACCATTGTATCGCTGTTGGCTCCTCTGTGGCCCAAGCGACAATAGCAAGTGGGATACTGCCGATGAGCAACTGGAGGCCCATTGCCATAAGAGCGTCAACGTTTCCGGCAATTCGTTTGATTACAACGTTGCTAACCGTGACGCCTAGTGCAGCCAGGACAATATAGGCTACTCCTAGAATGTAATTTTCCTGCCCCCCAATGAGTATCTGGGGCGAAGTGATAACGAGTATTCCCATAAAGCCCAAGGCAAGACCTGCTTTGCCCAATGCTGTTAACTGTTCTTTGAGGACGATACCCGCCAAACCCGCCGCCAACAGTGGTTGGGTGTTGGCGATTACAGTGGCTATGCCCGGGGAAACGAATTCCGCAGCATGAAACATCCCCAAGAAGCCCAGGCTGGTGGCTCCCGCGCCAACGATGGCCAACATTGTCCAAATTCGATAGCTTTTGGGCAGGGGCTGCCGCAATGCAAGCGCGACAATGATCAACGCTGCACCTGCCAAGAACGCGCGCAGCGTGGCGAATGTCAGGTGAGGAGAAAATTCAATACCGACGGTTATCAGCGGGAAGCAGGCAGCCCAAAGCAACATGACCAGAATGGTTTGCGCGATGATTCCAACGGTCACTCGACTTTTATCCCATCCTCCATTGTCTCGATCACTGGGCCCGCTCCTCCTCGTCTCCAACCATTGCTATTATTATCCGGATTGAAATACCGAACAGTGATCAGGCTATACCCGTGTCTCTCCTTCAGGACCAAACCAGGATGACAAGTACATCCGCTCCAGCGCAAATACCGCTGCGATGCTACCAAATGCAAATACGACGATACTTGGGTCATTCTCCAGTTTAATCCATGCGAATGCGCCAAGAATCAAGGCATCCGCCGACATCGCAAGTACAAGGATTGATGGGGCTGCTCCAGTCTCTTGGCGCTTATACCGATACACTCCCCAATGCACTGTCATGTCCATTACAAGGTAAAAAAAGGCACCCAACGAAGCGATTCTGGAGAGATCGAAAAAGACGGCGAGTACAGAAGCAATGACCACGGTGTAAACCAGCGTGTGGCGCTGGATAGGACCGGACATCCCAAAATGACTGTGGGGGATAAGCTTCATGTCTGTCAGCATTGCCAGCATACGGGACACGGCAAAAACACTCGCAAGAACGCCAGACGCTGTTGCGACGACCGCCAGTAGTACCGTCAAATAGAACCCCAGTGGTCCCAACGCTGGTTCGGCAGCTTCCGCGAGGGAGTAGTCACGCGTTTCAATAATGCGATCTATTGGTAGGCTTGCTCCAACGCCAAAAGCGACCAGCAGATAGACGATGACACAGATGCTTATGGAAAACACGATAGCTCGCCCGACATTTCGGTGCGGATCGGTTACCTCAGCCCCACTGTTGGTAATCGTCGTAAATCCTTTGAAGGCGAGGATCGCCAGGGCAACCGAGGCTAAGAAGCCTGGAATACTAAAGGAGAGATTTTGCTCAGACGCCGCGGCGAACCCAAAGCCGCTGGACCAAAGGGCAGCAATGCCGAAGATAGCAATTCCACCAATCTTGATCGCCGCCATAACAAGAGAAAAAACACCAACTGACCGATTGCCGGCGATATTGATCAAAAAAGCCAATACAATTACTGCGACAGCCAGAATTGGTACAAGCGGACCTCCAGTGATGTCGAATGGACGAAGCGCGTAAGTGGCGAATGTCCTTGCGACCAAGCTTTCTGCGATGACCATGCTCAATGCCATCAGAAGGGCAGCGCCAGCTGCGATAGCACCTGACCCGTAACACTTTTCCAGGATCATCGCGATACCACCGGATGAAGGCCAAGTATTGGACATCTTGATGTAACTGTAGGCGCTTAGACTGGTGACGACAGCACCTGCTATGAAGGCGATTGGGAAAAGCGGCCCTGCCAATTGCGCAATCTGGCCGGTCAGTGCAAAAATACCTGCCCCAATCATGACGCCGGTCCCCATCGCAATGGCACCACCCAACGAAATAGAACCGGCTTTGTAGCTGCTTGAATGATCATGTTGGTCCATTGGTATGCCTTTCTATTACGCTCCAGTCAGAATAGATATTCATGATCTTTTTTTGCTTTACGAGCCCCATCCGTTTTCAACAGTTCTCAGCTTCATATTTCTCAACAGACAGCCCCTGAACTTTGCGTCGTTTTCTGACGTATAGGGCAGCGAGGAGCATGAGCACTCCAAGCCCTGCCAAGCTGCCCAGAATATTGGTCAGAGCGCTGTCCGTGTTTCTCAAGCCGGCCCCCGCATGAGACAGCAGAAAAGTTGCCGGAACCATGCCAGTCGCTGTTGCAAGGGCAAACCATCGGCGTCGTAGGATAGTCAATCCTGCGGCGTAGCTGACAATATCGAAGGAAATTGCTGGAAGCAGACGCATTGCGAAGACCGCCAAGGATAATCCAACTTGGGATTTTGCAGCCCTGGGCAATGTGTACGACCCAATCAGCCTCGCGGCACGTTCCTGCCCCAACCGCCTGGCAATTTCAAAGGCGACCAAAGCGCCAATCTCCGCGCCTATCAAAGCATAAACAGTACCCCAAAAATGACCATAAGCAGCGCCCGCGGCAACGGTTATCGGCGCACTCGGAATCGGGCTAAAGACAATCGCCAGAATCATCATTCCGATAACCACTACCGGCCCCCAACTGCGCGCTTCACTGAGATACTGGACAATGTCCTCAGCCGATAGAGAATACCATGCCTCTACCAGCGCGTAGCATGCCACCAGCAGCAGCACGAGCGAAACACCAACCGCCGCGATACGCGCTGGCTTATTTGTAAGAATCTCACGGACCACGGACTTCCCCTTATTCTACGTGCCGCAATGACCCGAAAGTTGGTATGAACCGGGGCGTAACGGCGGCGTACCTAAGATATTCGTCGCCGAACTGTCTCCGAACCGCTTTTTCTTCCGAGAGGGAAAGCCGCCAATACATCACCAAAAGGATCGGGTACATGGCCAAGGTCAATACAGTTGGCCATTGCAGCAGGAATCCGGTGAGAATGGCCACAAATCCTACATACTGCGGGTGCCGAATACGCGCGTATATGCCCGAGACAGCAAGCCGGCCCTCCTTCTGCGCCCTGTACAATACGGGCCATGCAGTTGAGAGGATGAGAAAACCACCTCCAATGAACACAAAGCTCAGGATATGGAAGGGCCCAAAATGCGGATTGCTCTTCCAGCCAAACATCATCTCAGGCAAATGGCCCGCATCGTGCGTAAGCCAATCTATGTCGGGATAGGTGCTCTGTAACCATCCGGAGAGTAGGTAGATCGTCAAAGGAAACCCATACATCTCTGTGAACAGCGCCACGAGGAAGGCGCTGAACGCCCCGAAGCTGCGCCAATCTCGATCGGTCTTTGGCTTGAAGAAGCTGAACGCAAAAATGATGAAGACAGCCGAGTTGATTATCACAAGCATCCACATTCCGTAACCTGTGCCCATTTCACTCATCATTTTTCCCCGAATCCGGAATCGTCGAATGACCTTTCGGTAACTGTTCTTGAGGCGTGGGCTGAATGTCTTTTTCTTCATGGGAGCTCGCGCCATGGCCATGGCCTCCATGCATGAACAGATGCAATAAAGGGCAAGCCAAGAGCAGTAGGTACGGCCAGTAAGGAATGGCCAGCTTTATGTGGGCGGCGTGTTCCGACCATAAAAAGTACCCTGCAATAGCCGAAAAACCGACGAAAACTAGTGTGGTTCTATTGAGACCAATCTTCATAATGCATCTCCGTTTCGGGGCCAGTTGGCGGCCAATTGGCCGGATTTCTTGCATATCACGCCATCACCTCATATCTCGGTCGTTCGTAGCCGCAAGGCGTTGAGGACAACGGATATAGACGACGCACTCATAGCGAAGGCAGCGAACATCGGGCTGATGAGTATGCCGAAGAACGGGAAAAGCAATCCGGCCGCCACGGGGACACCGGACGCGTTGTAGATCAATGCGAAGAATAGATTCTGCCGGATGTTTCGCATTGTGGCCCGTGCGAGTTTCCGGGCGCGAACGATGCCGTCCAGGTTGCCCTTTACCAAAGTGATGCCGGCACTTTCGATTGCGACATCGGCACCGGTCCCCATGGCGATCCCGACATCGGCCTGGGCCAATGCCGGGGCGTCGTTTACGCCATCACCCGCCATCGCAACTTTGTTTCCTCGCTGCTGCAACTCGCGAATGATCCGAGCCTTATCCTCGGGCAAGACATCGGCCCGGATTTCATCAATGCCTAAACGTGCGCCGATGGCTTTGGCCGTTCTCTCGTTGTCTCCCGTAGCCATGATGATGCGGAAGCCAAGCCGGTGGAGAGATTCGAGCGCCGCTGGGGTGCTGTCCTTCACCGGGTCGGCCACGCTGACAAGGCCGGCAATCTCACCGTCAAGAACGACAAACATTACCGTCTCGCCCTGATCCCGACGCTCATTGGCCTTTTCCAAGAATTTTCCGCCGTCCAACCCGAGTTCTTCGAGTAGGGCCAAGTTACCTAAAGCCACGGACTTTCCATCGACCCGGCCCCGTACCCCCTTTCCCGTCACAGCCTCGAAATCGTCAATATCAACCGCGAAAATGCTACGTTCATCCGCGCCGCGGACAATTGCTTCAGCGAGCGGGTGTTCGGACCCACGCTCCAAAGAAGCAGCGAGGCGAAGGATCTCTCCTTCGTCATGGTTTGATTCCGGAAGGACGGCGACAAGCTTCGGTTTCCCTTCGGTGAGGGTCCCCGTCTTGTCGACGATCAGCGTATCGACCTTCTCGAAGCGTTCCAACGCTTCCGCATTCTTGATCAACACGCCGGCTTGCGCGCCCCTTCCCGTCGCAGTCATGATCGACATAGGGGTCGCCAATCCAAGGGCGCAAGGGCAAGCAATGATCAGTACGGCGACAGCCGCAATCAGCGCATAGGAGAGTGCGGGCGACGGCCCCCAGAATGCCCAACCAATGAATGCCAGGGCGGCAATGGCGATGACGGTAGGCACGAAGTAGCCTGCGACCTTATCCGCATATTTTTGGATCGGTGCGCGTGAACGCTGCGCGTTCGAGACCATTTCGACGATTTGCGAAAGCATCGTGTCGGCACCGACCCTTGTCGCCTCCATGATGAGGCTGCCGGTCCCATTGATCGTTGCACCGGTCAGGAGATCACCCGTGGTCTTTTCGACAGGCACCGGCTCGCCGGTAATCATGCTTTCATCGACGGAGGAGCGTCCTTCCAGCACAACACCGTCGACGGGTACTTTTTCGCCGGGCCGCACACGAATACGATCGCCGCGCTGCACGTCTTCCAGCGGGACTTCTTCCTCCCGGCCGCCGTCGCGAAGCACATGTGCATTCTTCGCGGCAAGATCCAGTAATGCTCTGATGGCCTTACCGGTACCTTCGCGTGCCCGCAGTTCCATCACCTGCCCAAGGAGTACAAGGGTTACGATCACCGCCGCGGCCTCGAAATAAACGCCGACATGCCCGTCTGCGCTGCGGAACCCGTCGGGGAAAATTTCGGGAGATATGACCGCGACCACACTGAATGCCCATGCCGCGATGACGCCCATGGCAATCAAGGAGAACATGTTCAAGTTCATGGTCCGGAACGAAGCCCAGCCGCGCTCCAGGAACGGCCATCCGCACCAGAGCACCACAGGCGTTCCCAGGACCAATTCGATCCACAGAGTATTTCGTTCGCCAAAAATCTCGCGGATTTCGGATAAACCTAAAAACGGCCCCATCGTAAGAACGAGGAGCGGAACAGTTAGAACGCCGCCGACCCAAAGTCTGCGTGTGAAGTCGATCAGTTCCGGGTTTGGCCCCTCCTCCGCCATGGCGGCGTTCTCCAACTCAAGACCCATGCCGCAGAGAGGGCAAGAGCCAGGTCCCGGTTGACGAACTTGCGGATGCATCGGGCAGGTATAAACGGGGCCCGAGTAACCCGAAGGCAGAAGATCGTATTTCCCGTCGTCAAGTGCGGCAGCGCCGTCCGAGTCCTTGCCATCATGCATGTGATGATGGTGTTTGTGTTCTGATGAGACCTCAGACTGCGGCACCAGATTCATCCCACATTTAGGGCAAGATCCGGCTTCGTCACTCTGTACCTCCGGATGCATAGGGCAAACGTAGACGGTCAGTTCGGCAGTAGGTCCAGAATCATGGGTGCAAGAACTCATGGGGCACTCCTTGAGAAAGTTGATTATTCAACTCTGCGGCCTTCCAGCGCGGGAAGGGCAAGTCGAATCCTGCAAATGGCTCTCCTGCCGAGAACGCCGCAAGCCGACTCGCCCTCTCAGTTCGCTACTTCATGCGGCCGGCCGCTTCCTTCATCTCCTCCGCTGTAATTTTGCCGTCGCCGTCAACGTCCAAATGCTGAAAACGATCAACCATGCTTTCTCGCAACAGAGTGCTATGAAGCGCCTCAAACTCAGGAAGAGACAGCGTACCGTCGCCATTCGCATCGAACTGCTTCATATGCATTGACATCCTCTCGGAAACGTCGCCAGCCGCAGTGTCTGATCCCATGTGGCGTCGCGACATGAGCTCCATCATATCACTGTCCATCATGCCCATGCGCCCCATTCCGGGCCTCCCCATCGGCCCCATCTCCATACCGCCCATTTGGCCGCGGAGACTGCCTTTCTGGGAGTGGCCCATGCCCATGCCTTGCATGCCGCCTTGCCCCATCATTTTCTGGTGCATTTGCATCATCATGCGCATCATGTTCTGCATCATCTGCCCCTGGTCGCCCATCATTTCGGGGGCCGACCCGCCTTCGGCAGAGCCGGTTGGGGTGCCTGGAGCGTTTCCATGATCATGATTGTCTTGCGCCGCTGCGGGCATAGCCAAGGCCAAGAACAAAGCGATGGCTGTGTAGGTCGTGCGAATTTTGTTCATTTTAATCCTCGATTTTTTAATTGCCTATATTCGGCTGATGCGCATCTCGCCGAGGTCTCCAAACCGCCATCATCTCGTTTCTTGTGTGCTGCCAACGCGTCAAACACACGATTTGCAGCTCATCACTTCGCGAAGATTTCCGGCGTCACTTCGTTTACCGCCGTGCATGCCTTCAACCGATTGGGCTTGCAGACGGTAGACGTCGCTGAAGACGAGGGATTACCCAAAAGTTCAGGATTTTTTGTAACGCTCAGCCGTACTAGAAAAGCCGATGCGACAGTCTCAAGCCAAAATGGCTAAGTGATCGTCCACACCAAGCGTGCTTAGTACCGATATATCGTGTGCGTTGGGGGGCGGTATGGACCCGCCAAGAACGCCTCAGCGGGCGGTAAAGAGGGAGCAGTCACCACCGACCCTTGAGACGGTGTTGGCAGCATCAGATCGGAAACGGATAAAAGGTAGACAGAACACGAAAGATTTGGGCCACAATTATGACCATGCAAAACGTTGCCAGAATGATCCATATTCGTTGATTCAGGGGCACCATGATAGTGGTGCTCTACGCCGCTGATGTCACCAAAGGCAATGTGTTGAGCCGCAGACGCGTTCATGCCGCCAAAAACAATGAGCGCAGCAAGGAACAACCCGCAGTATGTAATCACGCGTCGCACGTCCGCTTCTTCCTAAACAGGGGCAGGCAAGAAACCTTGCCACAATTTCAAAGCCTACAGCGTCTCGAAAAAATATTCGTTGATCGAGATCAATGGAGAGAACACACGGCCCGATACATCCCACGCCCCTCAGAATGGTTGAGGACTGCCAGAATCTATAGTCCTCAAGAAAGCCAAATTCTACCCAAGTGTCCTTCAACTGGTATTCGACTCTGTTTTTTCAATGGGTACTGCTGTGCTACCCTACTTGCACTCGGTCGTTGTCATAGTTTCCGCCCGCCGGATCTCTCCCTAAGATCCTGAACAGATGAAAGCCGCCGCACTAGCAAGTTCACGCCCAGACACGCGACCAGTTTCCTGGATCTGCTCCAACAAGATTTCCAGCAAAGACCGGTTCGAATGGAGAAATTGCTTTGCCACCTGAAGTGTCCGTCGTCAAAATCTTTGGGCCATTTGGTGCCAGCCAATCATCTAGATAACCACGAAACCGCCATATCTGCCTCAAATGTGATGACGAACATTACACCGCAACAGTCCTCCTTCAATCGGACCGGAGCATGGCGGAAAACTGAAAAACTGATTGAATGTTGGCGGGATGAGGAGGGAAAGGGCCCACCAATCGTTTGGATTGCGGTTATCTGGGGAAATGACGTAAGCGTCCGGCCTCCCCGCTCTAACGTTGGCGCTTGAAGTGGTCTAAGTGTCCACCATCGATAGTGGACACTATGAGGCACTCCATGGGCAGGCGGAAGAGGCGGCTTTGGTCGGACGATGAGAAGCGGGAGATTTGCCGACAGACGGGCGTTCCTGGCGTTTCGGTCGCCCAGGTGGGTCGGCGCTATGCGGTGAACGCGAACCTGATCTTTAAGTGGCTGAAGGTCCCGCGCTTCGCACCGGATGTCGTCGAAGGCGAGGCCGAGACGATTTTCCTACCGGTCGAGGTAGGTTCGTCAGATGTTGTGGATCCGACAGGACTGCCTGTGCCGGATCACTCCGCACCCGGCCAGCCCCCTACCGGCCGGATCACAATCGAGCTTTCCGGTGGGCATCGACTATGTGCCGAGGGTGGGTTCGATCCGGATCTGCTGGCGCGCCTGCTCAAGGGGATCATCTCTTGATCCCTGTCCCATCCAACACGAAGGTTTGGCTCGCCGCAGGCGTGACGGATATGCGCAAGGGCTTCGCCTCGCTGGCGGCGCAAGCGGAACGCGTGCTGTCGCGGGACCCATTCTCGGGCCATCTGTTGGTATTCCGAGGCCGCCAAGGCGATTTGATCAAAATCATCTGGTGGGACGGACAGGGAGCCTGCCTGTTCTCGAAGCGATTGGAACGTGGCCGCTTCGTCTGGCCGTCTCCGAAGACAGGGACTATCTCGGTGACGCCCGCACAGCTTTCGATGCTACTGGAGGGGATCGATTGGCGGATGCCGCAACGGACCTGGCGTCCGCTGGCCGCAGGGTAAGAACAGTGTCCTATGGCCATGCTTCGATGCGTTAAGGGATTCCGTTGCCTGCCGACGCTGGGTAGACTGTCGCCATGCTCGACGACGCCAAAAATCTCCCCGAAGATCCCGCCGCCCTGAAGGCCATGGTGGCCTCGCTGGCATCGGAACTGAAGTCCCGCGATATCCTGATCGAGAAGCTCAAGCACCAACTTGCCGGCATGCGCCGGCATCAGTTCGGATCGCGCTCGGAGAGCATCGACCAGCTCGAACTGACGCTGGAAGAAGAGGAGATCGCTCGAGGCGCGGACAGTGCGGCGGCGCGACAGGACCCTTTGCCGGAATGCACCGACGAGAAGAAGCAACCGAAGCGGCGTCCCCTGCCGGATCATCTGCTGCGACAGGAGAGCATTCTCTCTGTCGGCGAGGCCTGCACCTCCTGCGGAGGGGCATTGAAGCAGCTAGGCGAGGACGTGACAGAGGAACTGGAATACGTTCCCGGCCGCTTCGTGGTGAACCGCATTGTTCGGCCCCGCATGACCTGCACCTGCTGCGAGGCCTTCCATCAGGCGGCCTTGCCGTCCAGACCGATAGAGCGCGGGCGTCCTGGCCCCGGTCTTCTGGCGCATGTCCTGGTCAACAAATACGCGGACCATCTGCCCCTGTACCGGCAGTCCGGGATATTTACCCGCGAGGGGATCGATCTGGATCGCTCCACCCTGGCCGATTGGGTGGGTAGATCCTCGGCTCTCCTGGAACCTCTGGCCGATGCCATCGGCCTGCACGTATTGGAGGGCGAGGCAATCTTCGCCGATGATACGCCGGTCAAGCTGCAGGCGCCGGGGACGGGTAAGACAAAGACAGCGCGGCTCTGGGCCTATGCCAGGGATGAACGGCCTTGGTCGGGTGAAGCACCGCCGGCCGCTTGGTATCGCTTCTCCACCGACCGTAGGGCGGAACGCCCGGCTGAACATCTGGCGTCCTTCAAGGGCTGGATACATGCTGATGGCTATGCGGGCTTTGAGGAGCTCTATCGCTCGGGCCGGGTGAAGGAAGTCGCCTGCATGGCGCATATCCGGCGCAAGTTCGTCGATGTGCAGCAGTCGCAGGGCTCGGCCATTGCCGAAGAGGCAATCAAACGGATCGCTGAGCTCTATGCCATCGAGAAGGAGGTGCGCGGCAAGCCGCCCGACGAGCGGGCGCGCGTGAGACAGGCAAGAGCTAGGCCGATCCTTGATGGCTTGCCCAGCAACTCACCCGAATATCCGGCAAGACACCTCTCGCTGGGGCGATCCGCTATGCCATCGCGAGATTGAAGCGGCTCAGGTCGTATCTCGATCATGGCATTCTGGAACTCGACAACAACACGGCCGAGCGGGCCATGCGCGGCATCGCGACGTATGTTTCATTATGCACCCCTTCTTCAAGTGCCTGTAAACATTGGAAGTGTATACGCGTCAACGCTGCGACACGGGCGCCCTTTTCGGGCTATGGCAGTTCTGACCGCCTCCGACGCCAGATCTTCGGCGCGGATTTGATAGGGCGCACCAGTTACGACCTGCACAGTCGGAAGGATGCCGGTTTTGATGAGGCGCCGTACCGCGTGGTTTGTGACGCCTAAGGTCTTTGCTGCCTCGGTCATGGTGAGCCAGTCACCCTCTTTTTTAGCGGATCGATAGGCATGGATACCGCGAACGCGCCGAACGGATGCAACGCGGTGCGCCGTCCAGGTCTTGCCTTGCCCGGTGGGCATTCCCATCCGATTGAGCAACGCGGCGATATGCTCGTCAGACCAACGACCGGCCATGCTGCGCATCACTGCCAACGCATCGTCAGCTATCGCGCAACCATGCTCCCCGGCCCGGGGTTTGCGAACCCGCAGTTCTGAGTGCTGGCCACCCTGCCAGTGGATCGTGAGGACGACGTCGCGGACCGTATCATCGACATCTACGATGATGTCGGCGATCAATGTGCGTAGCAGCTGCTGACGGGCACGCATCGTCACGTCGGGAGCGTTCCAGGCTGCGGAGAGGTTTTCCGCCAAGTTGGCAAAAGCGCTTGGATCAACCTCGATGGTCGATGAGCTTTTGGTCGGCTGGCGTGCGTCCAGATCTCGCACACGGCGTAACGCGATTTCCCAGTTCTTCTCCAACTGGGCGGCGATCAGACGATTGTCGGGATCACAGGCTGCGTAGCGGCGCTCGGCGATATTGGCCTCGTAACGGGCCTGCTGAAGTTCCAGATCCAGGATCTGGCGTTGATCATCTTGTCGTTCCCGGTGCATCCGCTCAGCCTCGAACACGGCCTCGATCGCCAAAGGTTCTACCGCGCGCAACAGTTCATGCGCAACAGCCGCGTCCACCCGGGGACCACCGAAGGTCATGCACCGGGGCAAACCCATCATCAGGTTGGGCTTGTCGCAGCGATAGACGGGTCTGCTTCGCGGATTTCCGGTATAGGTAACCGACAGTCGCCGCCCGCACCGGCCGTACGTCATGATGCCTGAGAGCAGCGCCCGGCCTCCTCGGCCCGTTTTTACACCACCGGCGCGACCGTAGTTGTTGAGTGCCAACTGTTTTTGGTTTCGCTCGTATTCGTCCGAGCCAATGTACCCTTCGTGATGATCTTTAATAAACACCTCCCTAGTCCCGACCGGGAACACTTAAGCACTCTTATGGCGGGGAGGCCTGGCGCTTACCAAGATCACCCGTATCGACGATACTCCTGCCATGGCGTTGCGCTCAGACCTGAGCGTAACCGACCCAACATGTTGGCGGTAAAGCGGGCTCACCGGACGGCTACTTCTTTCCGGCGTTCGCATCATTTGCACTCGACCACGACGGTTGGGAAAGCCCAGTTCTCAACTATCATTGTCTAGCGCTCGTATCCGTCGCCACGATCCCGTTGCGGTGCCGGTGACAGATTGGGAGTAACCGGCGTATGACCATGCGGTGTTGCTGATCGTTCGGAAGCCGACAACGGCGGCGGGGCCTTCATCGCGCGGCCGAGTTTGGAATTCAGCCATTGCGTGAATTCCTCAACCAGCCGCGTGATGAACTCGTTGATGATCTGAGTAAACACTACCGCCCGCCTATGCCGGTCGCCTGCTTGGCCAAGCTGATAGCATCGCCCAAAGGCCCGTTCTGCCGTCCGTCCACAAAGGTCTTGAACAGATAGCCAGGGATGGCCACGACGACATTGAAAAGCATGATCGACATTATTCCGACAAAGAGCGTGACAAGATAGGAGCTAGAAAAAACTTCGGTTAGCCCGCGAAGGTCATCGCCCCGAAGTTGCTCAAAGAGCTTGCTGGCCATTGCGAGAGTAACCGCCAAACCAACTGACCCGACAAGAAGCTGAACGGTGTTGGTGAGCATGATCCGTAGAGCATCCCAGAAGATCGAACGGGTTTCATTGAAAGCGGCAAAGCCAATCACGATAGCGCCGAGAAGCGCCATTCCATAAATCCAAAAGTACGCCACGAGCACGCCTTTTATAAGAAAATAGATATAGACAACATAAACGACGCACAGGATTAGGATTCCGAGGACTAACAAAAGGTCAGAGAACAGGCTGATATCCGACAAAACAGCACGTAGAGGACTGAGCAAGGAACCCGTGAACGTATCGATGATTAAGGAGACGTAAGCGGCAAGGCCCTCGCCTTCGGGCGCAATGTTGCCGCCGACACCTTGAATGACGGCCGAAGCCAGTTTTGGCCCGATTGAAAGGAAGAAAGTGACAATGCCAAACCATACCTGAGGGAAGTTGAGAAGTGCGGCCACGAAGCCTATCCAGCCTATTTCGGCTGTGAGTCCGGCGTAGTTAATGCCGGTGTCTCCCATCATTATTCGGATCGCCTTGTAAGAAAGGAACAGGACAAGAACCCCCGCAATGACCTGGCCAACGACACTGGATGTTGTTGTCCAAAAGGTCACCGCAGAGGTTTGTAAGACGCTTTCAACCTCGCCTATTGCCGACGCGATAGTCATTGCCCAGCCTCATAAAAGCGAATTGTTAGACCCTGCGCGCGATTGGCTTGGTGATCGTCCAAAGGAAGGTGAACTGGCTCTTGCAGCTCTTCCCAACGGTACGTGTGGATCGGCTTTGGGTCGCCGATTGTTGAGTGAGTGCGATAATAGATATCGTAGAGCAACACTTCGTCGTCGTTCGGATCGATCCGGCGAACGATCTTGAACAACTGGGACCACTTTGCCTTTAGAGTGCAGGATTCCACCACGCGAAGGTCGCATTCAAAATCCTGATCGAAGGTGGCCATTTTTATTGGGTCACCTAGTCGTTCGCCGGTCATAGCACTTACGTTTTCGCGGGTTAAATCGCCGGACGCATGAACACCAAAATAAAGGCGTTTCACCTCGTCGGCGTCTCCAAAGAAGTCCGACCAGAAATCCGCCTGGGCGGAAGTCGGAGCGGCCAGGGCGAGTAAAGCGGCCAGGGCTGTTGTTCGGATATTCATCGTGTTCGTCCTCTCGTTGAACTGGGGTTTCTGTCGTCGTCCCTGCCCTTCTTGGGCTGAGGTTTGATCCGACGCATTGTTTCCTCGACGGTGACGGGCGGTTTGTTTTCCGCTCCGGTGTTAGCCCGGTCGTCGGGAAGATCCGCAGCGGGTTTCGTCGCCGGCTGGCTCGGTTGCGTCGTGGGGTGCGTGATTGTCGGTTCCGGTGCCTCTGGCGTCGGTTTGCGGGTGAACAAGCGGCCCAAACCTTCCTGAATTTGCCAAAGCCTGGGTTTCTTGGTGGTGGCCGTCTTTGCGGCCGGATCGTCCACTTTCGTTTCGTCGGGATGGAAGCGCGCAAGAAACGCTAGATCGGCCTGCCGGTTCTTCTCTGCCCGTTGCTCGGCCAAAATCGCCTTGTTCCTGTCCGCTGTTGCCTTTCGGCCTTCCTTGATCTGCTCCGGCGTTGTTGCTTCGGCCTGGTTGATCGCGTCCGTTGCCTTCGTCTTCCACTCCTTGCCGATCCGCACCGACTTCCCAGACAATTGCGCCTGGTTGTCGTCCTCTTTGAGCTGTCCAAAGGTTTCGGGGCGGTTTCTGGCGTGCCAGAACGCCAGCCGGGAATTCTCGGCCGCAAGCTCCTTGAACAAGGTTGCCGCTTCACTCGGGTCTTTGTAACGGCCTTCGGCCCACTCCTTTAACCCACGCTCGGACGCTGCATGCAGCTCCGGCAACGCAGCGGCACGATAGGCGCTGATCCTATCCGCCTCCCCTGCCCTGCGTGCCTCCAATCCCGCGCCATGACGGGAATAGAACGTCGGCGCCTGGCTCTCCAATGACGAAGCGCTCGGCCGTGGGGGCTTCGTCGGGGACTTTGCCCGTTCCTCCCCGGCCTTCACCTTTTCAAGAACGGTCTTATCCGTCGCCCGGATTCGGTTGGTCGCCTCGATGCCGTGAGAACGAAGGACGGCGGCGGAATGATCCCGGAAGGCGTTTAGCGATTTCGGGGTGAAGCGCAGTTTGTCTTCCATTCCCTCATACTCCATCAGCACATGGATGTGAGGGTTCGCTTGGTGCCGATGGATAGCATACTGATATCGGTGCCCAGCTTCACGGAACGGCTTCAACGTCTCGGCGGCGAGGTCGTGGATTTTCTCATCCGAAATCAGGCTGTGAGAAGTCGGGAAGCTGACGATGAAATGCACCGTCTGCCGCTCGTAATACTTCTTGGCGTCCGGCATTGCCTTTCGCTCTTCCGCGGTCGCCTCCCTCCCCGCTTTCGAGAAGTTCTTCTCGTCCGGAACGATGTTCCAACTGGCGAGATAGGCCGCCCCCTCCCCGCCCGTGAGCTCCCTGCCGGCGTCGTCGTAGACGCGGTTATCGTCTTCGGAGCCGCCATGCGATGCGATGTAGGACAGAGTGTTTCGAGCTCCGCGCATGGTCTTCTGAAAGGTAGCGATCTTCACGACTACCTGTGTCGATCGCTGCCCTTTCACGGATGCCGGCGCACGCGGCGGCGGCGGCGGTGCCTTTGTCGGACCGCTCCCACGGACGCGAAGGGCTTCTTCCCAGAGCGCCATTACCGCGTCCAATAGTCCGTGGCGTTGATGATCCGGGGAACAAGATCATCCTGGATCACATTAGCCATGTCCCGCAGCAGGTCGAACGGGTCGCTTCGTTCTAGATCGTCCGTCCTATTCAACTTGCGAGCTATCTGATTGATGTTTGTCGCGACCCCTTGGAGGTCACGACGGATCGCTTTTAGTTGTGGCGGCGGCTCATTCTCACGCTCAATGACGACGGTGACATAGTAGTGCAGCGCGTCGTTGATGAGGGCCGATTTCTTCCGCCCTTCCAAGCTCTCTAGATACTCCCAAACATGCCGGTGCTTGTGCCGGAAGCCGCAGAACGGTTTCGGGGCTTCGGTCCAGGTCTTGGTTGGTCGTTCGTCGGTCATTGGTTCCCTCAGCCGCGCAGCGCCCCAGCCGTTCGGCTGGTCCCTCGGAGAGCAGGAGCGATTTGTTTAACAAAACGCGTATCCTGCATATCTGTTTGTAGGTAGGTTGTTGTTTATTGTAAACGTTTTTAGCGTTTGTTTGGCGTCTTTTCGTTCGCTGGTACGCTTTTCGAGAGGTTTTTTATTACTGTTCGGTAGAATGGTATGCCATGGCCGTTGCAGTAGCCCCGGAACCCCCCGAAAAGTCGTTACAGTCGGTACGGGCGGGGCGGTTTTTTCGTTACAGTCGGATTGAAATACCGTCCGAGCGGTCATCTTCGCCCGTTTTGAAATGGATCGATCAAGATCGATGATTTTTGTCGATGTTTAGCTAAGGGGAGTTCCCCCCTCGCGCGCGCAAGGACCGGCTGCGCCTCGATGCCGGGGAACCCTCCCCACCTTCCGCGCGCTTCGCGCTTGTGCAGGCGGGTCCCCTCCGCGTCCTCGTCCTTGCACTTGCTACCCCTCCGGTTCGCCACCCGGCAGGGTTGCAGGGCGGGGCCTGCAACCGCGTACCTAATTCGGATCGGGACGGCGGAACGGTTGCAGGAACGTCTTTTCAAGACAGGGGGGGCCAGTGGTGAGGCTCCCCCTCTCTTTTGGGTGCCTTTCAAGCACATTTCCGATGTTGGAAATCGTCTTTACTTGGCGAAATGTTAGGATTCGCGTATCCGTAGCCCGGTAGGAAAAAACGGGGAAAAAGCGGATGGCGAAGGCCGGTGAGCTTGCTCAGTTAAGACGGAAAGCGGGGCGGTCCGTTCCGATGATCGCGCGGACTGTTGATCTTTCGGAGCAAAGGTATCGGGCGATTGAACGCGGAGAGAGGCCATTGGAATCTTTCCGCGTGGAGCCTTTGGCCGGTATCCTCGGCGTCAACGCGGACGTTATACGGAACGCCGTGGAAGTGCGTACGGCGGACAACTTTGGTGAACGTGTTGCGTCACTAAGACAACGGCGGAATATGAGCCAGAACGACTTGGCGGCGGCTATGAATGTGTCGAAGCAACAAGTGTCCAGGTGGGAAACCGGCAAAGCATCCCCTCCCCTTGCCCGCATCATCGACCTGGCACGGGTGCTGCAATGCACTACAAGCGATTTGATGGAAGGAAACAGTGAGAGCGTGTCCAGTCAAATGGGACATGCGCTTGCGGAGAAGTTCGAAGAAATCGTACCGGAAGAACAAACCAAAGCCTTCGCTTTGGTCATGGGCATACTGACCGGATTTGCGACAATACCGGCTGGCCCCAGCAAAGATGACAAGCCATAAGAGCGCCCTAACCGCGGCACTCTAATTCGCCGGAAATGGCCCGTAACAATGCTCGGTCATGGTGTCCAATGTCACACGGACGCAATAGACCGGGAAGGCTTGAACCTGGTTCGTGGGGATGTCCATAAGGTCTTTCGCAAAGGGTCGGTTGACGGTCCACCATTCGACCGTATGAACGGCGGCGGCTTCTATCGTCGTGGACGTAGCCGCGTCGATCTGGGCGGTAAACGTGGATCGTGTCGCGGCCTGTTGAGCAAGGTGAAACGCGGTAACA
>Ga0209475_10002168_pt1 | contig 20769 bp, 15 predicted proteins | sample tdDd471_FD_187128 | JGI IMG/M metagenome (GOLD analysis project Ga0209475, IMG submission 187128) | Marine sediment microbial communities from the Atlantic coast under amendment with organic carbon and nitrate - tdDd47.1 (SPAdes)... | ecosystem: Environmental > Aquatic > Marine > Coastal >... | reverse complement strand
TCCCTTTTAAGACAAATTCTGAAAATTCCTTTTGATTTCTATTTTCCATATATGATTCAGATCCACGAAAAAAACTCCATTATTTATAACGATTTAAACATACCAGTAGTGCGGGTTTCCACTGCTCCACTTTGTCAGACCGTTGAACGAAAACGAAGATAGCAAAACTTTGTCAGACCGCCAAAACCCCCGCATTATCTGGTGATGTTAGGTTATAACACGTATTATTGCGATTTTAAATACTTATTTTTTCTAATATATCTATCAGATTCACTGTCATAAAACCTATAAGATTCAAAAAAGAATACTCTTTTATATTTGAGTTTTAACTTTTCTGATTTATACAATAAAATACCATAAGAAATTACAACACCATCTTTAGTTTTTGATTCAATTTGTCCATTAGTATCATAAACGGTTAGCCTTTTTAATTTTCCGTTTTTGAATTTTCCTTTTTGCCAAATATCTCCACTTTGTCGATAAGTTTTATACTTTCCATGACATATCTGTCCGCAATTATACCAACCGTAATATGTTGGTCCAATAGTAAAAGTCTTATTCAAAGGAGCATTGTAAATTGGTGGAATAGTAATAGTGTCAATTAGGTCATTTTGATTTGTAATACCAACTATCTTATTTGTTCCATAAGATGCATGAATATTCAGCTCTAAAGTATCATTCTTTGGAATGCGACAAACTCCATTTGAGTCTGAATAAAAAACTCGCAAAGTGTCATTTATAAATGTATTGATATAGTACTTTTCAACTTTTGCAATTTCTTTTTCACAACTTAAATTAAAATATAATTGATAGTCAAAATAGTCATTTAGTTCTTCTGAATTTTGAGCAAACCCAGTCGATAATATAAATGTTAAAAAAGATAATATTAAGTATTTCATTATTCTAATTATGATGCTGTCTCTATTTGTACTTAGTCAAGTAATAATATGTGTTATAACGGTCCCGGCTTAGGAAGAGTGCGGGTTTCCACTACTCCACTTTGTCAAACCGTTGAACCAAAACGAAGGTAACAAAACTTTGTCAGACCGCAAAAACACCCGCATTTTTTCTGAAGCCGTGTTATAAATTGTAAAATTATACTCTTAATATGCTTTTTAGCAAATCTATCATTCGTTTCTCATTGAATTTGAAAAATCGTGCAGCACCAAGAACAAATAATGAATGCTCTTTTTCATCTTTAGTTTCTAAAACTAATATTTTCTTACGATTCCTTGAGAAATATTTATCTTTCCATAAAACACGCCTTATCCTGAAACTTTTAATTTCTGCAAAATCAAAATATGTTTCTTCAATAAAATACTTACCCCAATAATCAGAATTCTTAATTGTCAATAGTTTTTTCTCAAAGTTTAATTCAAACTTATTTAGCTTTTTCATATTAGAAATTCTTGTAATTAGAATACCTATAATAAAAAATGCATAGAAAATAACAATTATTATTTTGGGATTAAAAGATAAATTACTTCCAAACTTATCAAACTCCAAATTAGAGAAAAGTATAAAATAACTAAAGAATATCGTTAATATTACCATAGCAATATCAGACAAAAGAAAAACAAATGGCAAATGACTCGTTCCTGTAGTTAAAACATCATTATCTTCATCATACTCAGAAACCATTACAAATAAATTTGATAGATTTTCAAGTTCAATTATCTCTTCTTTTCTATTGTGTCCAATGTACTTACTATCAATATAGTTGCTCATGTATAATTTTATTATTTATAACGGTCCTTGGGTATGAAATCGTGCGGGAGTTTTTCTCCTACTTTATCAGTCAAACCGTAAAACCTAAACGAATATAATACTTAGTCAGCAAACCGCCAAAAACCCGCATGTTTTATGACCCAATGTTATAGGGCGTTATATTACTATTACAGATATAAGCAATATGAGAATAGAAATATTAACTAATATCATTGCACCTGTAAGAACATAAGCAATTTCAATGGGTTCAGTATTTCCTTCTTCAGTTGCTAAAACACCAAAGCCAAAATTAACAAAACCAGTTACAACTAATAGAATTATCAAAAATACAATGGCAAGCCACTTTCTTCCGAAAAAACTTTGAACACCTTGAATTAACGAAGAAAATTTTGTTTGTTTTTCAAAATTCTCAATATCTTCAACTTTTTTTAATATTCCATTTTCAATTTTTCCAAAAGATTCAAGTGTTATTTCAGGTCGATTTGATAATAAAACCATAAGTTCAACTGCATCTCCAGAATTTAACAAACTTGGCAAATACGAAAAACTTGATTTTTCATAACTTGAAATAATATTTATTTTAGAATTTTGTTGTTCCGCATCATTAATTTTCAAGACATCAAGCAAAAACGGGATTTGCTTCATTGATTCTGTTCCAATACGATTATTATTTAATCTAAATAGAATAGGTCCGTCACTAAAATCTTTTGATTTCAAACATTGATTTCCTGTATTGACAATTTTTATTCTAATTTGAGAGATGTTTTTTACTTCTGAACTATCATAGAAAACAGAAAGCTTGTCTTCACTAATAGCTTCTTCAAGAATCAAGTTTTCAGGTTGACTGTAATATACAGCAAGTTCTTTAGTATCTTTTTCAAACACTTTAATTCCGATAGTTATAAGTATAGGAAGAACAACTGAAAAAATAGCGATAATGTTTTGTGGTCTTTTATACCAAGGTTGATCTTTTAGAATTTCTGCTTTCTGTCGACGTAATTTCAATTCTTGTTCTCGAATTGCGTCTAACTCATTTTTAAATTCGTCAATCATTGCTTTTCTTTTTATTATTAATTAACAGTACAGGATCTAAATTTAAGTGTTTGCCAATAATGCCCCTATAACGGTCCCGTGTTAACAATAGTGCGGGTTTCCGCCTTGTTTCATTGTCCCCTGTTGAACAACTTAACGAAGATAATATTTTGTCAGCAAACCACCAAAACCCCGCATTTTTGTTGAACACGTGTTATAAGGCGTTTTTCAAGAACATTCGATTAAATTATTGCCAAGCCCTGTCTTTCTCAAAGCTTTGATAATAATATTTCTAAAGTGTCTTTTCGAAGCAAATACTCCAATAATTGACAAAGGAAAAACTATCAAAGCTGCAATTAATAATTTATCAAGTGCGTAGTTGAAATCACTAAACGTATAAAATATCAGAAAGAAAGCGGCTGTCAGTAGTATTGTTGCAAATGAATGTAAGAACCATTTGAATTGACAAAGTATTATGACTTTTCCATTTACTTGTTGCACTGTCAGTTTACCTTCATTAATTCCATTGGCTACTTCTAATAACGGCATAATTTTATTATGTCTTTTGTCTGTCTTCCGCAGAAAAACAATCTCAGAACTATTCATTTCAGTATTAAAACCATTCTCGACCAATAAATTGTCAATTGAATTAATGATTTCGTCAACACCAGAATAATCAGAATTTACAATAACTTTCATTTGCTTTAAAATAAATTGGCAATTCAAATTCTCTCACATGAAAAATGCCTTTATAACGGTTCTGCGTTAACAATAGTGCGGGTTTGCCGCCTTGTTTCATTATCACCCGTTGATAATGAAACATAAAAGTAAAGAAACTATACTAAACTACAAAACCCCGCATTTTTGTTGAACGCATGTTACAAATTGTGCGCCTAAGCAACCGAACTTGTCAATTTACAATCAAACTTAACCATGAAAACCTAAAACAAATTTGTTTTGAAAGGGAAACCTTATTGTAGATTTCATTTTAAAATAATACTTTCACACAATGAAATAATAATACATATTATCAACAATCCTTTAAATTATTATAGCAACATGATTAAAAATATAACTTTCTTTATTTTAGTCGGGATTTTTTGCTTTAGTTGGAAAAACTCCTACAATAATACCTTGTTTTTGTTAAACGAGAATTTAATTGCTTGTCAAAGTGATACATTACAAACTGAGAAAATAGAAATTGATAATTGGCTGTTGGAATTCGAACCATTTGAAATGGTTAAAATTGGTCCAAAACGAGAATTTAAAACTTTAAGTGAATATTTTGAAAATGTTGAAGAAGCAAGAAATGTTCACATAGTTATTGATGATGGTACATATTACGATGAAAGAATATTCGTAAGAGCGGAATATGTCGTTATTGAAGGTACTGGAAAAGGTGTAAATTTATTTTGTACTGAATTTGGCGAAAATGTTATGGTAATTCAGGGTAACAATATACATGTTAAGAATATTCATATGAAACACATGAAACCAGGTTATCCTGAAAGTTTAAGTTGTACTGGACATGTCATAATGTTTGACAATGCAAGAAATATAATTATTGAAAATTGTAATTTAAATGGTTGTGGTCTTTCTGGATTACATGATAATGGTGGTAATTCTAATATTTTAGTGAAGAATTGTTATATCCATAATAATTCTATTGGAGCGTATACTAATGGTTATGGTAACATTTGGCTCAATGAAATTAATAAACATCCTATTTTCAGTTTTGAAAACAATCGAATAGAAAACAATGGACCTAATAGAATTAAAGAGTCAAGCGATATTGATGAATTTATTCAGAATTCTTCAAAAAGAAATAAAATGGAAGAAAGATATATTGTCGAGAATGATAGCATAATTTGGAAGGATATTTCCAATCCTTTAATAGTAAAGTACACTGGAATGGAATGGGGAGATTATTTTCATATTATTTTCGAAGATATTAATGGGACAGAATATGATTTTGGATTTGGGAATAATAATTATGGAGATTATATTCTCTATGACGATGAAACTTATTTTGACAATCCAAAGTTTCTGAATCAAACGTTTAAACTTTATTGGGAATGGAAACTTTCAGTATTTCCATGTTGCAATGGCGAATATAAGCAAGTTGAAGGATACAAACCATCAATAATAAAAATGGAATTAATAGAACTCAATCTTAAATAAATATAAATGCAGCTGAAAGCTGCAAAAAAGTGGGTCGGAAAACAAATTTGTTTTTTTGTCATTACAACAGAACCATTCTCGAAAAATATGCTATCAAACTGCTACGAATAAATTTACTAATACTGTCAGAACGAAAAATATTTTAAATAAAGAATACATTGTCAGACCGATAATAAAGATTTTTGATTTACTAACTGGTCAAAATAAAAAGAAGCTTTCAAAATTTCTGAAAATCGCATTATTTGTAACGGTTCTGCGTTAGGTTTAGTGCGGGTTTGCCGCCCTGTTTCATTATCACCCGTTGATAATGAAACATAAAAGTAATGAAACTATGCTAAACTACAAAACCCCGCATTGAACCTGAACGCATGTTACAAATTGTGCGACAAGCCACTATACTTGTCAATTAAGCTATTAAACTAACCATAAAACACTAAAACAAATTTGATTTGAAAGGGCAATACATATTGTTGCTAACAACAAAATTAGACTGGATTACAAACTTTTTGGTAAGCCTTTGGTTGTGAGTTGGATTTGCGTAGGCTTGCCAATGTGTTTGTAATTAGGATTTGAATATAAAAAGACTCTACTCCGCAAGCCTAAGTTTTCCATTATCCATAATGTATTTTTTTGTGAAGAACTCACCGTCGAAATATTTTTCATCAAGTTCCAAACCTTTAGAAATATCAAAAAAACTTTCAGAAATTATAACTGTATCATACTTGGTAAATGTATATAATAATCTTTTATTTAATAGTTTATCTCTTCTCAGTTCACAATTATAATATCTATTTAAAATGTTAATAGTTGAGTCGTTATAATTATCTAAAACATAATTATAGCTATTTAATACTTCATTAGTAACATCTGTAAATACATCATTCATATACTTATAAAAAATTATTTCTTTAGTATTAGTTGTTGCATGATCAGAATATTTTAGAGTAATTGCAATTAGGTAATATCCTTCTGCCTGAAACATTTTTATATCATAAGTTGGAATAGCATCAGAATAAGGATATGCAATCCTTATTAAATTATCCTTTTTATTTATTAATAGGTTCACGTTTATAGAATCATTTCTTATCATAAATTCAAAATTACCAAAAATCAAATCAACATATGATTCCACTTTTTTATATTGTCCTTTTTCATATAACTCCCACAAAGCATTTCTTTTTGCTTTAGGTAGCATAAAAATATTTACATTTAAAGCACTATCAGGAATAGATAAAATGATTTCTTTTAACTCTAATTGAGTTTTATTTGTTTTTTGTGAAAAAGTTAAAAAACTTATTAATAGTAAAAAGATTAATAGATTAATTTTTTTCATATAACACTATATAGTTAATAAATTCGGAGGTACTTTCATTTATCATTTCGTATTTTAAAAGAATAGAATCTCCTCTGGATTCATCATCTTTCAAATTTTGTCCAGCCTCTACAGTAAAATCGCGTTTTGTATAATCGGTTTCTAATACATTATCGTGTATAACATTTTTAAAATCAGACCTATCCGTTTTGCTTTTTCCTGCAAATAAATCACCTGTTACACCATATCGGTAATCTTCGGCTTGTCCTCCATAAGGGTCATCAACATATAAACCTTCAGCTGTAAGAGATTGAACAGAAATAATATGACTTTTTGTCCCAGTTCCTTTATGATATACACTCATAACAACACTTCCACCTCCATCAAGAGTTTCTTTTATTTTATATCGATGTTCATTCTTAAACCTTTTACCTTTATTTCCAACATCTATTCTTTTTGTCTTATATTTATTCTCAGTAGAAGGATTTATTTCTTCAGGAATTACATCATTATACGCATTATTAAAAATACTGTATCTATTTTCTAAATCAGAAGTTTTTAGGTACATATAAAAATCCAATAAATCCTCTATTTGGGCAATTTCCTTGAATTTTTTGGAAAGTTCATTTTCCTTTCCAACTAAATCCCCACCTGAAGAGCCAATACTATTTGATCCAGCTCGTATTTTTTTATAATCTTTGGAACCAGCATCTGAAGTAATTTTCTCTAAATATGCTTTTGATTTTTCTTCCCAAAGCGTTTTAAGTTGGGCATCTGTTTTTTCTTCTCCATTTTTCAACTTTGTGTCTATTGCTGTAATAACATCATTTCTGCTATTTCCTAAACGTTCTAATGTCATTGACATTGTTGTAACATTACACGTTATTTCGGGAATCGACATGTTGTCGCTTTGAGTTCTATACTGAGGTGCCCCAAGTCTTGAGTTCCAATCGTTACTACTATGTCGCGATCCTCCAGTTACAGTTTCAACTGCAGTTGTTTCTGTAGTTTCAGTTGCTGTAGGTGTTGTTTCCGTAGTTGCAGTTTCAGAAGCCTCTGAAACAGGAGTTAATTCAGTAATTTTTATAAAGTCTCGTGTAATTGAAATTAGCTCATGAGGTACAGCAACATTTAAATCTGGATTGCTTGTTTCGCTATATGAAGGAATTTCATCTAATTTATCTAAATTATCGATATCAGGATATACAGGATTATCTTTTGCAATGTTTTCACTTTCTTTTTCAATTAATCCTAAAATGCTTTGTACAAACTTTATTTTTTCATCTCCTGTTTTCGCTTCAGCTTCTGTTAATCTTTCACCAAGCCAATTTTTAAACTCCTTTAACTTATCTTCTCTATCAGTTTTATCTTCACCATACAAAACGTACTCATAATCTTTTATCCAACCAACAGCATTTTCTTCACCTTCTTTTTTTACTTCGTAAAATTTTTCACGTTTATTTAAAATAGAGTATTTTTTATCTACTTCTAATACATTTTCTGTTGCATCTCCCTTCGGAACTGGATAAATAGCAATATCATTATAAAATGCAGTATATAATTTAGTATCGCTTACAGATTCTATTTTATCAAAATTCGAAGTTGCAGTCCAATACTTTACATTTTCATCGCTTACATACTGCACTCTTGATTTATTTTCAAAGGTATCAACAACAGCAATCTTAGTACCTAATGGAATTTTATTTCCTAAACTAACTATATGAGGTTCAGTATCAATTCTTATTATAGCATCGGAGTTTGTAACAATATAAACTTCTGTTTCAGATTCGGGTTCATTCTCATTTATTTCTTCTTCAGTTTCTCTTTGAATTACAGAAGTTCCAAAACGTGCCTGAATAACACTTTCAATATCATTAGAAAGCGAACCTTTCTGTTTCATTTGAATCTCAGACTCAGTTTGCTGTGATTCTAAAGCTGCTCTTCCAAACATTTGAACAGGATCAAGACCCCAACCTTCATCCACCTGTTGGTTGTTTAACCAGTTTAATTGAGCTTCAGGATCAATCTTTTTTTGATTTTCTATAGTATTTTCGCTATCTGAATTTTGTTGATGATTACGATTTAAAACTTCCCTTGACATTCTCTATTTTTTCTTTTCTGTTCGTATAACAAATATAGCAAAGTTTATTCCAAAAAACTTTTTTTTCTATGAAAGTAGTTCTTTATGACAAGTTTACTCTTCATTAACTTATTTGCGAAGCAAATGTGTTAATGTGACTCGTCCTAATTTGTGCGAAGCGCAAAAGCGCGTTGGAAAACAAATTTGTTTTTTTATCTATACAACCGAACCAATCTCAAAAGATACACTATCAAACAACACAAATAAATATAATTAAAGTATCAAACCTCTATTAATTTTTTAAATTGAATGAACAGTCAGAAAGACGATGAAATTTCAAGATTTAATTACTTGTCAAAATGAAATTAAGCTTTCAGAATTTTCGAAAATCGCATTATTTGTAACGGTCCGCTGTTAAATTTTGTGCGGGTTTGCCGCCCTGTTTCATTATCACCCGTTGATAATGAAATATAAAAGTAACGAAACCTTGCTAAACTACAAAACCCCGCATTGAATTTGAACAGCTGTTATAAATTGGCCGACATTACAACCTTGTCAGTTTGGTAGTTGCTTATCCATGAAATGCTAAAATTGTTTTAGTTTTTAGAAATAGCAAATTGCTCGTTAGAGCAAAAATAGAAAAAGTTAACGTTCTAAATTCCAAAGTTCTTAAATTATGTTATTATTCTTTTATTGCAGAGGTAACAATTACTTGTTTTGCATTAAGAAAATCAGATTTAATTATATGATCTGGACAAGCCAAATAAATAATTTCATCACCTACCGCTTCTCGATATTCAATTTTTAGTTTAAACTTATGAAGAACTGAATCAGGAAAATATCTGGTAGACATATAATTTTGGAAATAAGGAGCTGGTATTTGATAGAGTGTATCATATGTATCATACATAATGATAGAAGCAGGCATTTTATATATACTGTCTGAAATATTATACGTTAGTAATGGTTCATTTAACTCATCTGATATAATATAGTAGCCGATTCTAATCTGTCCATACACAGTACAGTTTTCAAAACCAACAATATAATAATTATCGTCTATTATAGGAAGTTGCTTTTCATCTTCGTCACAGCTTAAACCCATTAAAACAATTACTCCACAAAGGATTAATATTTTAGATAAGTTTTTCATTCTTTATTCGTTTAATAATTGATTATCAAATATAAACAAAGCTTTTTAGAAAGTCAATTATTCTTTTTCTATGAATAAAGATGCCTTTATTAGGAGTATGTTTTAACATACGACTGTATTGATTACAATACAGAAACTTTTATTAAAAACGAGTCAAACTAAATTATCAATTAGTGCGAAGCACAAAAGCGCGATGGGAAAAACTAAAACAATTTTCTATCATACTTTCCAAACCAATCTTGATAAGTTCTGTATCAAAACGCACGAATAAATTATACTTTCATTGTCAGAAAGTAAAAACCATTCTGTAAGAAAAAATAGGCAGAAAGTAACTTTAAATACCAAAATACTAACTTATCATAAAGGGCAGAATTGCTCGATATTCTGAATTTTTAGCGGCTTATTTATAACGATTTAAACATACCAGTAGTGCGGGTTTCCACTGCTCTACTTTGTCAGACCGTTGAACGAAAACGAAGATAGCAAAACTTTATCAAACCGCCAAAACGCCCGCATTTCTGGTGATGTTGGGTTATAAATTGTGCGCCTATGCCACCACGCTTGTCAATTTGGTAATAACACTAACCATGAAATACTAAAACAACTTCTCTCATGAGCTTAGCGAGTAAATTTGTTTTGAAAGGGCAATACATATTGCTGAAAACAGCAAGATAAGGATGGATTACAAACTTTTTGGTAAGCCTTTGGTTGTGAGTTGAATTTGTGTAGGCTTGCCAATGTGTTTGTAATTTGGAGTTGTAAATAATGACTACTCAGCAAGCTTAAGTTTTCCATTATCCATAATGTATTTTTTGGTGTAGAATTCGCCATCAAAGTAAGTAGTGTCCAGTCCAGGATCTGGCCTTTCCTCATAAAAATAGTTAAAAAAACTATTAGTTATTTCTATTGTATCACCGTTTGTGAAATTGTATATTAAGGAAGGTCCAGAACCATCTCTTAAATTAGAACTCCAATAATTACTTAATATATTAATTGTAGAATCGCTAAAATTATCGGTAAAGAAATTAAAGCTATCTAAAACTTTATGGGTTATATCTTTAATTTTAGAGCTTTTATAATCATAAAAAGTAATTCCTTCACTTGATGTTGTAGCACCATTATAATAATCAATTGCTGTTGTGATTATTGGTTTAGACCCTGAATTAAAAAGTTTAATAACAAGTCTTGGACTTTGATCGGATTGAATGCTAACTATTTCAATTTTATTTTCCTTCTCATTTACAAGGATATAAAAGTCTAATTTGTCATAACTATTATCTTTTACTTCCTCTTTGTATGCATTCCATAAGACTTCTCTTTTTGATTTGGGCAACTCAAAAAAACTTGTTTTTACTATGCTATCTGGAAGAGATAAAAACACTTCTCCAATTATACTCTTATCATTAGAAACATTTTGCCCTAATGCATACAAATTAAATATTATTAAAAATATTGCGCTAATTGTTTTCATAAATCACAATGTAATATATTAAAGACTTACTTTCATTAATCATTTCCCATTTAAGGGTTTTTGTATCTCCTCTTGCTTCATCATCCTCTAAATTCTGTGCTGCTTCTGCCGTAAAATCTCTTTTGCTGTAGTCTGTTTCTGAGCTAATATGAACCTTGTTTTTATTTGCTGTTCTGTTCTTTTTCCCATTCCCTGCAAAAAAATCTCCTGTTTCACCTTGTCTATAACTATCCACTAAACCGCCATAAGGATCGTCAAGAATTAAACCTTCAGAAGAGATAGACTGAACACTAATTATATGAGATCCTCCATCTTTCCCTTTGTGGAAAACACTTATTACGACAGAACATCCTTTATCAAGGGCGTTTTTTATTTTAGCTCTTTGTTCGTAAGAAACTTTTTTTCTATTGAGATCAATTCTTTCTGTTTTTACTTCTCCTTTGCTGGTAGAGGAATATGAAGGATTTTTAATTTGCTCCGGTATATTATCTTTATATTCATCATTAAATATTTTAGTCCTTTGATTAACCTTAGATTTAGGTAGATATAAATAAAAATCCAAAAGATCTTCCATTTGTGCATTTTCCTTAAATATTTTTGATAGCTCATCTTCTTTACCAATCAAACTTCCCTTATTCCCTCTTAAATAGCGCCATGTTGAAACATTCCTTTTATTATTGAGTATTTTATTTGCATCTGATAATTTTTTATTTGCCGCTACTAAAGCTTCTCCTTCTGCTGTTTTTATTTCTTCTTCTGCTTCAGTTTTTGAAATTTCGGCTGCATCTTCTCTTGCTTTTGCATCTGCTTCTAAACTTTTTTCATAAGATGTTATTTTTTTCAAATATGCTTTCGACTTTTCTTCCCAAAGCGTTTTAAGTTGGGCATCTGTTTTTTCTTCTCCATTTTTCAGTTTTGTGTCAATTGCTTTAATAACATCACTTCGGCTATTTCCTAATCGCTCAAGTGTCATTGCCATTGTTGTGACATTACATGTAGCTTCGGGAACGGATAAATTATCACTCTGGGTTCTATACTGAGGTACGCCAAATCTTGAATTCCAATCATAACTACTATGTTGTGATCCTCCAGTTACAGTTTTTATTTTAGTTGTTTCTGAAGTTCCAGTTTCCGTATCTTCTGTTGCAAGAGGTTGCGATCCTACTGTTAAGGTTTCAGCCGCTGTTGATTCTGTAGTTTCAGTTGCTGAAGGTGTGGTTTCAGTAGCCTCAGTTTCTGTAACTTCTGCTACTGGTGTTAGCTCTGTAATATTTATAAATTTTCTTGTTATAGAAATTAACTCATGTGGTACTGCAACATTTAGATCAGGATTGCTTGTTTCGCTAAACGAAGGAGTTTTATCTAAATTTTCTATATCAGGATATACAGGATCATCTTTTGCTATGTTTTTACTTTCTTTTTCAATTAAACCTAAAATGCCTTGTACAAACTTTATTTTTTCATCTCCTGTTTTCGTCTCAGCTTCTGTTAATCTTTCACCAAGCCAATCTTTAAACTCCTTTAGCTTATCTTGTCGGTCAGTTTTACCTTCACAATTCAAAACGTACTCATAATCTTTTATCCAACCAACAGCATTTTCATCACCTTCTTTTTTTACCTCGTAAAATGTATTTTTGTCTGCTTTGCGTTTATTTAAAATAGAGTATTTTTTATCAACTTCTAATACATTTTCTGTTGCATCTCCCTTCGGAACTGAATAAATAACAATATCATTATAAAATGCAGTATATAATGTAGTGTCGTTTACAGGTTCTATTTTATCAAAATTTGAAGTTGTTGTCCAATGTTTTGCATTGGTGTCGTTTACATACTGAACTCTTGATCTATTATTAAATGTATCAATAACAATAACTTTTGTGCCTAATGGAATTTTATTTCCTAAACTCACTTCATGAGGTTCAGTATCACTTCTTATTATAGCATCTGAGTTTGTGACAATATAAACTTCTACTTCAGATTCAGGTTCATTCTCATTTATTTCTTCTTCAGTTTCTCTTTGAATTACAGGAGTCCCAAAACGTGCTTGCATCACACTTTGTATATCATTAGAAAGCGAACTACTCTGTTTCATCTGAATCTCAGGCTCAGTTTGCTGTTCTTCTTCTCTTGCCAACATTTGAGCAGGTAATCCCCAACCTTGATCAATCTGTTGGTTGTTTAACCAGTTTAATTGAGCTTCAGGATCAATCTTTCTTTGATTCTCTGTACTATTGTCGTTATCTGAATTTTGTTGATGATTACGGTTTAAAAACTCTCTTGACATTCTTATTGTTTCTTTCTTTGTTCGTATAACAAATATAACAAAGTTTATTCCAAAATACTTTATTTTCTATGAAAGTAGTTCTTTCTAACAACATTACTCTTCATTAACTTATTTGCTTCGCAAATGTGTTAATGTAACTCATCCTAATTTGCGTGTAGCGCAAAAGCGCGTGAGAAAACAAATTTGTTTTTTTATCTATACAACCGAACCAATCTCAAAAGATACACTATCAAACAACACAAATAAATATAATTAAAGTATCAAACCTCGATTAATTTTTTAAATAGAATGAACAGTCAGAAAGATGATGAAATTTCAAGATTTGATTACTTGTCAAAATGAAATTAAGTTTTCGGAATTTTCGAAAATAGCATTATTTGTAACGGTCTTCACATACCATGTAGTGCGGGTTTCCACTGCTCTACTTTGTCAGACCGTTGAACGAAAACGAAGATAGCAAAACTTTGTCAAACCGCCAACCCCCCCACATTACTGGTGATGTGATGTTACAAATTGTGCGTTGAGCCACCATACTTATCAGTTTAGAAGTTGAACTATCCATGAAATACTAAAACAAATTTGTTTAGAAAGGGCAATACTTATTGCCGGATACGGCAAAATTTGATTGGATTACAAACATTTTGGTAAGCTTATGGTTGGTTGGATTCATATGAATTTTTCTAGATGATTATAAGTTGGTTTAAGCTTTAAATTTTACTAACTTTGCACGTAAGGCTAATTTAGGTGCAACACGCAAGGCTAATTAACGCACGACACGGAAGGCTAATTAACATACAACATGTAAGGCTAGATTTAGTAATAACGAATACAAACAATAAAAAGAAAATATGGCAACACCAGGAGAAAAACTTGCAGAATCACTTCAGATACTTCGTGATTTACAGAAAGATAAAAATATTGTTGCAATAAAAACAACAGAAATAAACCGAACACATAGAGAACGATTAACTAAAAATAGTTTTCTTAAGGAAGTCGCTAAAGGATGGTATATTTCAGCAAATCCTACAGAAAATGAAGGTGATAGTACGTCATGGTATACTTCCTACTGGCAATTCTGCTCAAGATATTTACAGGATAAATATGGTGAAGAATATTGTATCTCGGCAGAACAATCAATCTTAATACACGCAGGAAATAATATGGTCCCAAATCAATTAATTATTCGTGCACCTAAAGCTCCAAATAAAAATATTCCGCTATTGCATGGCACATCATTATTCGAAATGAAGTCTGCATTACCTAATAAAGCTGAAATTACTAAGGTAAATGGTATCCGAATGCTAACACTTTATTCAGCCTTAATTAATTGTTCTCCAACAATGTTTGAAAAAAATCCAACTGATATGAGAACAGCATTAGCTTTAATTTCAGATTCATCCGAAATATTATCACAACTATTAGAAGGTTCTCATTCTGTAATTGCTGGAAGATTAGCTGGAGCATTACGAAATATTAACCAAACAAGAATTGCTGACGAAATTATCAATACAATGAAATCAGCTGATTTTAATATAAGAGAAGTAGATCCTTTTGGAAATAAAACTCCTATAAAACTAATCTTTAGAGAGAAATCACCATATGCAAATAGAATAAGACTAACTTGGGAAGAATTCAGAAAAGTTGTAATTGAACATTTCCCTAATGCCCCGGGACTTCCCAAAAATCAGGAAAAATATCTTAATTCAGTAGACCAAATATATTCAACAGACGCTTACCATTCTTTATCAATTGAAAGATATACAGTATCTGTGGAACTTATTGAGAAAGTTAAAAGTGGTGATTGGGACCCAAATATTAATGTAGATGATAAAAATAAAAGAGATGCAATGGCTGCAAGAGGATATTGGCAAGCAATTCAGTCTGTAAAGAAAAGTATAAAAAGAATTATAAATGGGTCCAATTCAGGAATAATTGTGGACCAAGACCATAATAATTGGTATCGAGAATTATTTGCACCAAGTGTGGCAATAGGAATCCTAAAAACTTCGGATTTAGCAGGATATAGAACGGACCAGGTTTTTATTTCTCAGTCTCAGCATGTTCCACCTAATAAAGATGCAGTAAGAGATGCAATGCCGGTTCTTTTTGAATTATTGAAGAATGAAGAACATGCAGGAGTTAGAGCAGTCCTTGGACATTTTATATTTGTTTACATTCACCCGTATATGGATGGAAATGGTAGAATGGCAAGGTTTTTAATGAACGTAATGCTTGCTTCAGGAGGATATCCATGGACAGTTATACCTGTAGAAGAACGTAAAACTTACATGAGTTCTCTTGAAAAAGCAAGTGCTAAAGGTGATATTAAACCATTCGTGTTATTTATTACTAAATTAGTAAAGGAAAGCTTAAAAGGTACACCAATTGCAAAATTAAAGTGATGTTTGATTAGAGTGATATAACTTCATTTTTGTAATGAATGTTAAAATGTACAAATAGTAAAATCACAAATGCAGCCATTAGGCTGCAAGGCGCGTTGGGATACAAATTTGTTTTTTTATCATTACAACCGAACCAATCTCAAAAAAATACACTATCAAATTGCTACGAATAGAATAAACATAAATTGTCAAAACGAAATACACTTTCAATAAAGAATAAACTGTCATAGCGATAATAAAGATTCTTGATTTACGAACTTATTTAAATGAATAGAAACGACCTGATTTTTCTTTGAACGCATTATTTGTAACGATTTAAACATACCAGTAGTGCGGGTTTCCATTGCTCTACTTTGTCAGACCGTTGAACAAAAACGAAGATAGCAAAACTTTGTCAAACCGCCAAAAACCCCGCATTTCTGGTGATGTTGGGTTATACCCCGTAGCACATTAAAATAATAGTGAAAAACCTTTATCTTTCTTTTTATATTTTTCAATCTCATTTTTATAGAATTTTATTTGCTGGGAACAAATAAAATCTCTGAATATTGAAATGTCTTCCTTTTCTTCTGTCAGGTTCAAAGCGTCTATATATTCAGCCCTATCTTCTGTGAAGATTTTTATTAAAGGTTCATTATGATACATTTGAATATAATTCATCATCAATCTTGATGTTCTTCCATTACCGTCTCCAAATGGATGGATATTCACTAAATTATAATGAATATCAGCTGATAATTTTAATATATCATTCCCTTTTACAGTTTTCAATTGTTTATTTACATTTTCAACTAATACGTTCAATAATTTTTCAACTTTTTTAAAATCTGGAAAATATTTTTTATCGACATATACCTGAGCTAATCTAAGATCTCCATTTGATGTATCAAATTCTCCAGAAATCGTATTAATCTGGCTGCCTGTATTCTTCATCACTTGAGCAGCGACTTCTTTAATAAAAGAAATTGAAATATCCCTTTTCTGTAATGATTGATTTTTAATAAATTGAAATGCAATATAATGGTCTTTAACCATTAAATGATCTGATAATGGCTTACCTTTCGCAGTGATATCATCTTCAAGTAAAACTTTCGTGTCACTTTCAGATAATGAACAACCTTCGATTTTTGTTGAATTATAAACAATAGAAATCATTGAAAACTTCTCATAATCAATTGCCTGATTTAATTTTAAATCAAGATACCTTTTTCTTAATATTTCCAATTCTTTCCACATAATTGCAAATATAAACTAAATTATTAATTCTTTAAAAATTGCGCAGCTATGGGGTATAACGATTTAAACATACCAGTAGTGCGGGTTTCCACTACTCTACTTTGTCAGACCGTTGAACGAAAACGAAGATAGCAAAACTTTGTCAGACCGCCAAAACCCCCGCATTTCTGGTGATGTTAGGTTACAAATTGGGTGCAAAAAGACCATACCTATCAAGATTGTAAATTGCTCTATATTGACAAACCAAAAAAACATTTTTTTAAGGAGGGAAAACATTATTGCCGATTACGGCAAAATTGGGTTGGATTACAAACTTAAGGGTTAGGTTATAATCTAAATTAATTTTAAGAAAACAAACGAATATCTTTTTTTACTTTTATTTATTTTTGGGAAACATGACTCAGCTACTTTAAAACTGTTTAAAATGATAAAGGATATTTTTATAGGATTCATAATAAAATGTTAATCTCCTACTTCTACTTCAAACTCTACATATACATCCTTACTAAACCAAGAGCGAATTTTTTCTTCTTCTTCACTAAGATAATTATCACCAAGATATAAATACTTTAATTTTTTTAAATTTTTAATTTCTTCTGGGAGGTTAGTTAGCTCATTACCAGACAAAACTAATATCTCTAAATTGCTTAATCTTGCAATATCTGGAGGAATCTCACTTATATTACCATAACTTAGATCTAAATATTCTAAAGCTTCAAGTTCAAATATACAAGTTGGTATACTTTCAAATGTATTACTAATACCACCTCCACTGTAATTAGATCCAATATTTAAATTTTTTAACTTCTTTAATTGCCCTAACTCATTTGGTAAAGATACTATTTCTTGATCACCTATATATAGCTCTTCCAAATTAAATAATTCTCCAATTTCTGGAGGAATTGTAGTCAAATTATTTCCGCTAAAAGCTAAAATACGAATATTTGTCAATGAACAAAGTCGGGTTGGAATCTTATCTAACAAATTATCCGAAAACCATAATACTTCAAGATTACTCATCTTAAAAATAGCTTTATCTATTCTTTTTATTGAATTATTGCTTAGTTCAAGCATAATAAGATCTCTTAAATTTTTTAATCCTGATGGACATTTATCAAGCATATTATTACTTAAATCTAATTGTTCAAGTTTTGAAAGAAATTTCGGAATATGTGTAATTCTGTTCCTACAAGCATCAATGCTACGTAAGTAAGGCATTTCACCTAAAATATCAGGAAATTCTGTTAGTTTTTGGTCACCTCCTAATAAAGCAACTTGACAAAACATATCAAGCCCTGTCTTTAGTTCCTCAATGCTCCACGCTTTAGGACAATCATCAAAATTAAAATTAGGATCCAATGCCAAATCCTCTTTATTTTCTACATTAGTGCAAGAGGTTATTATCAAACAAATAGTAATAAATGTAATTAACAACTTTAATTCTCTGTTTTTTTTCATACGGCAACACTCTAAATAATTTATTATATGATTTTATCAAACTTGAAGCAAAACAAATATAATAAAATATTCACTAATATTTAATCAAAATATGAAGATAATGATATACATTACTTATTAAATTTATAAGAATGCTAAAATGAAACAGAACTCCTTAATTTTCTTTCAAGGCAAAGAAATTATTTATAAATAAACACAAATGCAGCTGGAGGATGCAAAGCGCGTGGGCGAAAAAATGTTTTTCTATCATACTTACTAAACCTTTCCTAATAAAATATCTGTCAAACTCCTTAGAATAGATTTACTTTAATTATCAAACCGTTAATAAAGATTCTTAATTTTCGAACTTGTAAAAATGAAAAGCAGTTTAATAAATTTCAAAAACGCGCCTTATTTGTAACGATTTAAACATACCAGTAGTGCGGGTTTCCACTGCTCTACCTTGTCAGACCGTTGAACGAAAACGAAGATAGCAAAACTTTGTCAAACCGCCAAAACCCCCGCATTTCTGGTGATGTTAGGTTAGCAGTTGTAGCACTTTAAATTATTGTAGGTTCCTTAAAAATTATCTTCCCAGTAATTACGTCTACATAAAATTTATAATAAATAGGATGTGGGATATTAATTTCCCAAGATACTCTTAATTCAATCTTAGAAACCGTTTTAATTGGAACAATAACTTTTCTAAAATTACTTTCTTCTAAAATACTATCTGTAACTGTTTCACACCATGTATCACCCCAACTACCGCTATGGCAAATAACTGTATCTACAAGTATAGATTTAACATCCTCTTGGAAGTAATTGAATTCTGTAGGTATATAAATTTCAGGATACCAATTACCTACACACCATGTAACTTTACCATTTTTAACTTTAATTACAACTTGAGAATACAGAACCTCAAGTGAATCCACTATTTGGTTTGAAATTTTAAAATGCCAATATATATCTGCACCTATTTCTTCATAATCTTTTTTAGAATATCTAATTTTATCTTTCTTTAAAATACCTGTATATACTTTGTTTAGAATTAAAAAATCTTCAGCTATTTCTGTTGCATAAGTTTCTGATACTTCATTTAGGACTGCAGGTGGAGAACTTCCATAACTTGATCCAAAATCATCGCAACAATCACAGTACCCGAATTGATTTAATGAAGTTAATACAAAAAAATTAGTCTGATGATATTCATATCTCATTTGTGACAATTGATCTGTATCAATTCTATTTATTGTTGTAGGGTACGTTATTTCAGAAGAATCTATCACTTTAAAAGAATCAGTCTCACAATTATAAAACACAATTAATAATATTATAACAATCCAATAATGTCTCATATCTAATTAAAATATAGATAAATATAAAAATAGATATGAACTTTTACAAATTTAAGGTGCTATTACTGCTAACGATTTAAACATACCAGTAGTGCGGGTTTCCACTGCTCTACTTTGTCAGACCGTTGAACAAAAACGAAGATAGCAAAACTTTGTCAGACCGCCAAAACCCCCGCATTTCTGGTGATGTTGGGTTACTGGTAGTATTTTTAACCAAACTACATATTTCATTTTCATAATTAAAGTCTTTAAATAATCTTTCAAGAATTTTCACAATATCAGTTAGTGATGTCAAATCTGGATAAACATTAAGGTAAGATTTGGGACAGTGATAACTATATTGTCTTTTTCTCTTTGCAGTTAAGAGTTCAATTGAATATCCTGTACCATCAGCTACAATTAATCTTAAAGAAATTGTATCTCCATTTATAATTTCAGGATTACTTTTTAAACTATCTATAGTTTGAGACCAATTTCCTATTGATAATAATCCAAGAGACATTAAGGTATCAATCTCACTATTCCAATTTCCAAATTCAATTCTGCTATAACTGAATTTTGGTTTCTTTGTTTTAACCTTAAAATCATATTTCTCAGCAATCCAATTAGAGTCATTTGCTAATGTCAATCTAAGTAAATCTGGTCTATTTGTTGCGTTTTTAATCCACACTCTCAATTCAAATATATTATTTTCATCAAACCTCGGTATATCCAAATAATTCAAAATACTTCTATTCTCACATTTATAATTTCTGTCAAGATCAAAGTCAGATTCAAAATCAAACTGTGCAAATACATGTCCTGAAAAAAATGTAGAAAAACCTAAAACAAATAATAAAATTCTCATATTGTATCTTATAAATAATTATAACTTTCTTTTCCTTTAATTATGAAAATTCTTGACAAATAATCCTTATAATTTTTCCTTCTTAAATAAAATTCTGAACCTCCTGAAATATTACCAGTAACGATTTAAACATACCAGTAGTGCGGGTTTCCCCTACTCTACATTGTCAGACCGTTGAACGAAAACGAAGATAGCAAAACTTTGTCAAACCGCCAAAACCCCCGCATTTCTGGTGATGTTGTGTT
>Ga0209475_10002166_pt1 | contig 20776 bp, 23 predicted proteins | sample tdDd471_FD_187128 | JGI IMG/M metagenome (GOLD analysis project Ga0209475, IMG submission 187128) | Marine sediment microbial communities from the Atlantic coast under amendment with organic carbon and nitrate - tdDd47.1 (SPAdes)... | ecosystem: Environmental > Aquatic > Marine > Coastal >... | reverse complement strand
GGCCAGCCCGAGCTACTTCGACCAGCCGATCGCCGACGCCGAGGTCGCGCGGCTGCGGCCGATGCCGGCGGGCAGGTCGAGCAACGGACGCCATCACGGGACCGTCTGCCTCGTTGCGCCGAGTTCGGCCGAGTACGAGGGCGGGGACGAGCGTCTGGCCAGGATGTGGAAGGCGGGCATGCGGGACATGCCGGCGTTCCGAAACAAGGTGATCGTCGCGCGCCTGGTGCGCAAGAAGCTGATTGCAGTCGATCAGCCGGAACTCAAGGTGGTGTCGTCATGACCGAAGACCTCGGCCTGCGCGGCGTACGGCCGGACCCGGAGCTTTCGGCCGGCCGGGAACCGGACGCGTCATGTCCTGATTGTCCCAGCTGCGGGCACTTCTCGACCCGACTGCCGCGGGGCAGGTTCTGGTGCGCGAACTTTCGATGCGATGCGGTGTTCACCGCAGGCGGCCCGACCGGCCTGACGATCGTTGGCCGGGTCGCCCGGTCCGGAGGCCTGCCGGTGACGATCCTGCCGACCGCACGCGCGAGGGATCTCGGACCGCGGCTGGGCGACGGGCTCGGCGAAGAGGTGCCGATCTCGACAACCGAGATGACGTGGTACGCGCTGCGGTGCGAGATCGGCCGGGAGGCGGAGGTCAAGGACGACCTGGGGCTGATGCGGCTGGCTGCCTACGTGCCGCTGATGTCGTTCTGGATCCGGGCGAAGCGCACCCGGAAGCACCAGCCCGAGCAGCCTTACCGCGAGATCGAGCGCCCGATCTTCCCCGGCTACGTCCTCATGGGCGCCTGGCGCGGGTATGCCGTCGACTGGATCGCGGTGCGGGGCATCGACCACGCGCACGGCCCCGTGCTGACGACCGACGACGCGCCGTCCGTGCTGCCAGGAGCGGAGATCCGGTCGCTGATCCTGCGGGAGGCGCAGGGCGAGTTCCGTGGCCCGCTGCCCAAGGCCATGCGGAAGCGGAGCGCTGCGGCCGATGTGAAGCCGGGGGACGAGGTCGAGATCGAGGGCACCGACTATGTCGACCGGATTGCCGGGATCGACGGGATCCGGGCGGTGCTGGCGAACAGCGGGGTCAGGGTGCACCTGTCGAGCTTGCGGAAGGTGGGGTAGGATGGCGGCCATGAAAACTGACCGAAAGCTTCACGAGAGCGATACTGTTCGCCTCGACGAAATCGTGATGATTGCCGACGCCGTGTTCGGCCTCGATCACGAGTCAGGATCCTTCGCGGCCATTGAATTCCGTGACGGTATGCGGGTCGAGGTTACCGAGGATTTGACGGTGCGGCGGAGCCGTCCGACGACATCAGATCCGTCGGACGGGAAGCGGGTGGTGATCGAGGGCAAGGCGGATCCCGCCCTCGACGGGCAATTCGCCGGCCTCATAGAGGAAGCCCGCGTTCTCGGGCTCGGTGTGCCGGAACTCGAGGCGGCGCTTCTGGCGCGGGCAGAGAGGGTGGAGGCGCAATTAGCTGCGTTGCGCATAGCAGCGGTTGCCGCACAGGACTTGCGGTTATACGGGACCGCAGATCAGGTGCCGAGGCACTACGTGACAATGGCGCTCGACGCCTTGGCGAATGCGACACCGCCGGAGGGCGAGAGCATGTTGCGGTATAGCGACGACCTGTCCGGCGCGTCGTGGCCGAAGGGCGAGACGACGATCGGCGAGGATTCCGCCGGTGTCGCAGTCGTCGGTCGGACAGCTCGGCGGATGACCATCCAGACCGGCCCCGCTGCTCCTGACGTCGCGCCGGACGAGATCGTGCTGAACGGCCGACGGTACATGTCGGCCAAGGAGAAGTGATGGCTGAGGTTCTGACCGCGATTCAGTGGGTGGCCGCGGTCGTCACGTTCGTGGCTGGCATCGGTGTTGCCTGGAACTGCGTCAACATCTGGCGTCAGTGCAGCCGGATCGACAGAGCGCGCGGATGAACCGCCGCCAGTTTCTCATCAGCGCCGGAGCGACCACCGCAAGCGGGGCGTTCCTGGTCGGACCGGCCGAACTGATCATGGGTGAGGCCTGGTTGGCATCGCCGGCGGAGATGCTGGACTTGGCGCGGCGGGAGTTCGAGGATGCCATGTCGCGGGCGCTGACCGGAGACACCGACGGCATCGAGAGGGTCGGCCCCTTGAGCATCCGGTACACGAACCTCGCGTACCCGTTCTACGGGTCGTCGGAAGACTACGCGCGGATCTTGACGCAGGTGCAGAACACCATCAGTGCCATGGCCGACATGCTGCCGGAGGCATGAACATGCATCGTCGCCAGTTCCTCCTCGGGTCGACAGCGCTGGTAGCGGCGCCGGTGATGCCGCACGTTCCGCAACCATGGGCGACAGGTGGCGTGTTGTCGTCCGGTGGCATCAGGACCATCGGCGAGCACGCTCCGGTTCACAGCGTCCCGTTCCCCGGTGCCTCCGAGCCCTGGCTGGTCGCCTCCAACCGGTTGTTCCTCGACCTGAAGAACAGTTTGGCCGAGGCGTGCGAAGCCTTCGACATCCAGACGGAGGCGGCGGCGGCGTTGCGAGTCACCCGAGCCTACATGGTCGAGTCCATGCGGGGCGGCCGGGAAGTCGCCGAGTTGGCGATGCGCGATCTGCTTGCCGACGCGGAGGAGAACGGCCGCCGCCGGAGCCCGGACTTCGCCGCTCTCCGATCCGACGCGGAGGCACTCGGACTATCGGCAGAACAGATCGACATCGGGCAGCCGCCCACCACGCGTTGGTTGACCCGGTAGCCGAAACGCTGCATATTCCAGGCTGACTACGCTCCGTCCGTGATGGGGATGCTCGCATCCTGCCCGGGAGCACCCAGGCACCGCCTCCAGGCCCTCGACGGCCATCGGTGGCGCCGGGTGCGGAAGCGTGGTGATCAGGACATCGAGATCGATACCAAATCGCGGTCTTGGCCGAGAGGCTAGGCGCCGGGCTTCCATCCCGGTCACGTCGATTCGATTCCGTCAGGCCACTCCAATCCCGAGGAAATCATGAAAACCCTGGAGACCTACCTGGTCGACGCCGAGCACAAGGGCGTCATCGACCACCGACTGCGTATCCAGCGTGGGCGCGTCGGCGAGGTCCGGTTTTATATCCATCCGGATGGCGTCGATGGTGACACCCTGGACTTCGAGGTGCAGGGCAACGGGCTGTTCCCGGTGCTGATGCCGATCGATGGTGTTGCCGTCGACCTGATCGAGGGACCGGCGCTGGCCACCAAGGCGGACGTGGAGGGAGTCAAGATCCAGGTTGCCGAACTCGGCAACTATCTTACGCGTACCCTGCCAGATGGCCGATAGGGCTGATGTGCCGACGTGGCGTCCCGGCGACGGCCCCGAGGCGCACCGTTCCAGCCTCGACTATTCGCCCGAGGCAATCGCGCAATTTCGTTCGCACCGAATATCGGCGGGCCACCAGAAGTGGCCTGACCAGACGGCGGCATTCGATGGCGACTGGTACGCCCGGCCGACTGCCGCAATCGCCATACCTGCGCTGCGCACCATGCGCGACCGGTTCCGGGCGATGGTGTCGGATGTCGGCCTGTTCGACAGGCTGATTGAAGACGACGGCCGCTGCGGCGGCGCCGACTGGCGCCTCGACGGGGTGCGCGTCACCTCGACCTCGATCTGGTCAGCGTACTACGCATGCCGGATCCTCGAGCTGGCCCCGCATGCTCGCTCGGTCGTCGACATCGGAGGCGGCTACGGCCACCTCGCCCATGTGCTCGCCGAGTTCTACGCGAGCGTGACTCTGGTCGATCTTCCCGAAGTGCTCCGCCTCGCCGAGGCGTTCACGGACCGGGTGACACTGGCGCACCCATCCGGCCAGTGGGGCGGCGACCTCATCGTCAACACCATGTCGATGCAGCACATGACGCCGGCCAATCTCGCCTACTACGGCGCCCGAATCGCAGCATGCCGGCCCGCCGGGTTGTACCTGGTGAACCGCACGGTCAAGCGAGACCCCACCGATACGCCGCTCGATGCCTATCCGTTCCTCACCGACTTCGCAGAGCAGTCCCGGCGCGCGATCGGACCGAGCCACGCGGAAGTGTTCGCCACCTGGAGGCGCAGCGATGCCCATGCAGCCTGACCAGCCGGCCGCTCCGCTCGACCGCCGCGAGATCACCCGCCGCCTCGCGCTCTGGGGCGGCGACGCGGCCCCGCTCGACGCGATGCTCGACGGCCACACCCGCCGGTCGGCCGGCGCCGGCACCGCCTCCCCCGCCTCGACGGGGCCCCTGGGAGGGGGCGCCCACCACGGGTCGGGCAACCAGCCGTGCAAATCCACCGGCTGAGAGCTTCTGACCGGCCGTTCAACATCAACATCGCGGGGCGGATCGGATGGCATCGAAGTCCGCTCGGACCTTCAACCTCAATGAGGCCGCGGCGATCATCGGCGTGACGCGCCAGACGCTCGGCCGATGGATCGATCTTGGCGCGCCGGTGATCACCCGGGCCGATCGCTCAGCCGGCATCGAGTGGGAGTTGTCCGTCGCCGAGATCATGGAGTGGCGGATCAAGCGGGCGGTCGATGACGCGGTCGCCCGGTACGAGGGCGGCGCCGACAAGATCACCAAGGACGAGGCCGATCGCCGCCGAGCCGTCGCCCAGGCGATCACGGCCGAGGTCGAGGCCGACGAGACGCTTCGGAGCGTGGTCGCGGTCGCCGACGTTGTCGACGTCGTCACCCAGGAATACGCCGCGGTGCGCACGCACCTGCAGTCGGTCGGATCCAAGGTCGCAGGCCGCGCCGCTTCGATGACGAGCGCGCCTGCGATCCAGGAGCTGGTCGACGAGGCGATCACCGACGCCCTGGAGGCGCTGACCTACGATGGACGCCTCGCTCAGGATCGGCCAGCACAAGCGGGGTGAGTATGCCTTCGGCCAGGCGGCACTGACGGAGTCGCTTCGCCAGGTCCGCGGCCACGCCCTGATGATCCGCCGCCGGATCACCGGGTCCGAATGGGCGGATCGCCACGGGTACCTGCCCGCCGGCACTGGCGCCGAGACGGGCCGGATCAAGCTCTACGGCTACCAGCGCGGCATCCTCGACGCATTCTGCGACCCGACGATTCCGCTGATCACCGTCCCGAAGGCGGCGCGCGTCGGGTACACGCGACTGCTGCTTCTGGCGACGGCCTACCACCTCGAGCAGGACCCGACGACGTGTGCCATCGCGCAGCCGACCATCCCCGACGCCGAGGACTTCGGACGCTCGGAGGTCGGGCCGATGTTGCGGGACACACCGGCGCTCGCGCGGCTGATGCGGCCGATCCGCAAGGGCGAGGCCAGGGACACGCTGACCGACATCTTCCTGTCGAACGGCGGAGTGTTGAGGCTCCGGGGTGCGGCGTCTGACGATGCGTTCCGCCGCTACCCGGCGCGGTTCCAGGCCGCAGACGAGGTCGACGCCGAGGGCTGGTCGTCGGCCGGCGCCAAGAGCCAGGGCGACAAGTTCAAGCTGTTCTGGACCCGTGGCGAGACCTACTGGAACCGCAAGCAGATCCGCGGCGGCACGCCGGTCATCGAAGAGACGTCGCGGGTCTGGCGAGAGTGGCTGAGGTCGGACCAGCGGCGGTACTTCGTCCCCTGCCCGCACTGCGGGGAGATGCAGTTCCTGGAGTGGGGCGGCCCCGAGGTCGCCCACGGCCTGAAGTGGGAGCTCGACGACGGCGGCACGATCAAGGGGGTCTGGTACGTCTGCCGCAACGGCTGCGTGATCGAGGAGGGCCACAAGGTCGAGATGGATGCCGCCGGCGAATGGCGGCCGACGGCCAAGCCCCGCACGCCCGGGCATGCCGGCTTCCACCTCTGGACCGGCATGTCTCTCAACCCGAACGCGGCCTGGCCTGTGATCGTCCAGGAATGGCTCGACGCACAGAGCGACCCGGCGACGCTGGTTCAGCCGTTCGTCAACCTCCGCCTCGGCCGGCCGTACAAACTGACCTATGGCCAGGAACTGAAGGTCGAGAGGTTCACCGGCCGGCGCGAGGCGTACCCATCCGAGCTGCCGCCCGGGGTGCTGTTCCTGACGGTGGGTGCCGACGTGCAGTCGGCCGAGGGCGTCGATCCGCGCATCGAGGCGAGCATCTACGGCTGGGGCAAGGGCTCCGAGTGCTGGCTGATCGGGCACTGGATCATCCGCGGCGACCCGTCGGGCCCGAAGGTCTGGCAGGAGCTGTACGACCTGCTCAAGCGCGGGTTCGTCGCGGTCGACGGCCGGCGGTATCCGATCTCCGCTGCGGCGATCGACTCCGGCGGCCACCACACGGCCGAGACCTACGAGTTTGCATCGGCCCATTCGTCGGAGAGCAACCCCAGGATCTGGGCGATCAAGGGTGCATCCGAACAGAAGGGCCGCCGCCGCCCGGTGTGGCCCCGCAAGCCGTCGAAGGGCAAGGGTGGGACGGTCTACCTGATCGGCGGCAACGCGGCGCGCGACTTCGTCTACCGGTCCCTGGCGGTCGAGCGGCCGGGTGCACGCTACGTCCACTTCCCGGCGCAGGCCCCGAGCGGGTCCGAGGATCTGGACGACGAATGGTTTCGCCAGCTGACGCGCGAGCGCCTGACGATCCGCAAGGGTGGGTTCACCGAGTGGGTCAAGCCGAAGGAAAGCCACGAGGCCGGCGTCTGCCTGGTCTACGCCTATGCCGCGGTGTGCGGGCTGCAACAGGTCGACCGGCGGTTCCTGCGTGCAGTCGAGGCCGGGCGCCTGCCGGTCACGCCGCAAGTCGCCGAGCCGGAGGCCGATGAGCCCCAGGCGGATCCCGAGGTCGAGGCGGCCGAAACCGAAGCCGCACCGGCGCCCGCGCCCGTGGTCAAGGCCGTGGATGCGCCGGCGAAGCCGAAGAGACGGCGCTCGGTGCGCAGCTCGTTCATGAGCCGGTAGGAGGGCGCATGGCCTGGACTCAGGACGACGCCGACGCTCTGAAGGCTGCCATCGCTGCCGGCGCCAAGGATGTGACCTACAGCGACGGCTCGCGCGTCGTCTATCGGTCGCTGGCCGAGATGCGCGAGACGCTGCGGCTGATCGAGAACGAGGTCGCCGGGTCGACCGTCAAGCGGACCCGCACGCTGCGGTTCACCACGAGCAAGGGGTTCTAGCCGATGGCCGCTCGCTCGCCCGTGCGCTTCAGGATCAAGGGGACGTCGGTCTATGTGGAGCCGCGCGCCTCGACTGCCTATGAGACGACCGGCACCGGCCGACGCTCGCTGGCGATGCGCGTCGGCAGCTTCGGACCGAACGCCGCACTCGACTATTCGTCGGACGCGCTGCGGGCGCAGGCTCGCGACGCCGACCGCAAGAACGGTCTCGCGAAGGTCATCGCCGACCGGCTGGCGGCGAACATCGTCGGCACCGGGATCATGCCGCAGCCGACCTCGACGCGGGCCCGCGATCTGTGGGCGCGCTGGACGGACGAGGCATCGGCCGACGGAACGCTCGACTTCTACGGCATGCAGGCGCAGATCGCCCGCGCCCTCCCCGTATCCGGCGAGTGCTTCATCCGGTTCCGCCCGAGGCGCCCGGAAGACGGCCTGACGGTCCCGCTCCAGCTCCAGGTGCTGGAATCCGACTACGTGCCCATGGACAAGAACGAGACGCTGCCGAACGGGCGCGGCTGGATCCGGCAGGGGGTCGAGTTCAACCCCGTCGGTCAGCGGGTCGCATACTGGATGTACCGCCAGCATCCGTCCGACCGGCAAGTCCTCCAGACCTTCGACATGATGCCGGTGCGCGTGCCGGCTTCCGAGGTGCTGCACGTCTATGACGCGTTCAGCGCCCGGCCCGGCCAGGTCCGCGGCGTTCCCTGGATCACCCAAGCGTTGCCGAAGCTGAAGGACCTGGACGGCTACGACGACGCCGAACTGATGCGCAAGAAGGTCGCGGCGATGTACGTCGGGTCGGTCAAGCGCAACCTGCCGCAGGGCATCACCGCCGAGGAACTGAAGGACATCTGGGGCGAGGATGCCGAGCTAGAGGACGGCATCGGGTCGGTGTCGTCGGAACCGGGGACGATCAACCTCCTGGAGCCCGGCGAAGAACTGGAGTGGAGCAGCCCCCAGGACGTCGGCGGCATGTACGAGGTGTACAAGCGCGACCAGCATCGGCTGATCGCCGCTTTCGCAGGCCTGCTGTACGAGCAGCTGACGGGCGACTTCAGCAGCCTCAACGACCGGACCTGGCGCGCGGCGTTCAACGAGTTCAAGCGCCGGTGCGAGATGTGGCAGCACCACATTCTGGTCTATCAGTTCTGCCGGCCGGTGTGGTCGCGATGGATGGCGACGGCGCGTCTGACGGGCGCGCTGCGGCCGGCGGAAGCGCAGGACGTGGTGAAGTGGGTGCCGCAGGCGTGGCCCTACATCAATCCGACCCAGGACATCGAGGCGACCGAAGCCGAGATCCGCGCCGGCATCGCCTCGCGGTCGCAGAAAGCATCCGAGCGCGGCCTCGACTCCGCAGAGATCGACGCCGAGCAGGCTGCGGACAACGCGCGGGCCGACAAGCTGGGGCTGAAGTACGATTCCGACGGCAGGCAGAAGAAGGGCAGCGGGTCGACCCAGCAGCCCGGCCAGTCGGCGCAGGACGGACAGCAGGACAGCCAGGGGAAGCAGGCGGCATGAGGGTCGCGGTCTACGACATGGCCGAGCGGCCGGCGACGTTCGACATCGTCCCCTGGATCGCCACGGTCGACGCGATGGCCGGCTATGAGGTTGTGCGCTTCGTCGTCCTGGCCGACCGGTTCCGCGACAGGTCGCCGAAGGACAAGGCGCTCTCGGCGGCCGACAAGATGGCCAGGGTCGAGCGCGTCATCGTCCCCGCCTGCCGGCTGCTGCCGGGCGCGGGAGTCGAGATGATCACGGACCCGGCGCGTGCGGAGGAATGGCGCCGCCGGTCCGACGCACTCAAGCCCTCGACCTTCGTCGCCGAGACGATCCGCCAGCACGCCGCCGGCCGGGACGTGCGCCGCCTGCGGGCCTCCGTGCCGTCGCCGCACCCGGGCGCCGCCGTGATCACGATCCGGCAGAACCCGGCGGTTCCGGAGAAGAACTGCGACATCGGCGAATGGCTGGGTGCCGCCTCGACGTTGATGGCCGAGGGCCACGACGTGGTGATGGTGCCGGACACCGCGACCGCCGCCGGCCGGCTGCCGCAGGGGTTCCGGTGGTGTCGCGAGGCGGCGATCGACCTTTCCGTCCGGGCCGCGCTTTACCAGGAGGCGGCCTGCTCCCTCTCGATGGGGGTCGGGCCGATGCACATCGCCATGCACATGCGGGCGACCCGCTACGTCTGCTTCGTGAAGCACCGGAGCCCTCTGGTGGAGCGCCCGGAGGACTACGAGCGGAAGTGGGGCCTGAAGTGGGGCCAGCAGCTGCCGTTCGCCGGCCCCGGCCAGATCATCGAGTACCGCCAGGACGACGAAGACGTGATCGTCGAGGCGTTCCGCCGCACGCAGGTCCGCGCCGCAGCCTGACACCGGGAGGTGCGCATGACGCAACCCCACGACTATCCGCACGTCCTGTCGCGGCTGATCAACGAGCCGCTGCTGGCGCACCCGACGAAGGCCGAGGTGGTCGTCGCGGCCGTGCTGCGCCGCCAGGGGGTCGAGGTGAACGTGGCGGCGTCAGCTGAGTTCGTGCAGGCGCCGAAGGCCGGGCCGCTGCAGGAAAAGCGAATGGTCGACCGCAGCGGAGGCATGCCGTTCCTGTTCGACCCGTCGAGCGGCATCGCGGTCATCAACATCTCTGGCAGCCTGGCGCACAAGCAGGGCTTCATCGGCAAATCGTCCGGCGTGATGGGCTACGACGGGATCGGGGCGCAGTTCCAGACCGCCATGGACTCCACGATGGTCCGCGGCATCATACTCGACCATCACACGGCCGGCGGAGAAGTCCACGGCGCGTTCCAGCTGGCCGACCGGATCTTCGCAGCCCGCGGGCGCAAGCCGATCATCGCGGTTTCCGACGAGATGGCCTACTCGGCCGGCTACCTGCTCGCCTGCGCCGCCGATGAGGTCTGGCTGGCGTCCAGCACCGCCGGCGTCGGCTCCATCGGCGCCGTCGTGGTGCATATGTCCTACCAGACGATGCTGGAAGCCGAGGGCATCAAGGCGACGGTGTTCCGGTTCGGCGAGAGGAAGGCCGACGGCAACCCGTTCGAGGATCTGAGCGCCGACGCCGCAGACCGGATCCAGGCCCGCATCGACTACCTCGGCCGGGAGTTCGTCGGCCGGGTCGCGAAGTGGCGCGGCATCTCCGAGAAGGCCGTGATCGACACCCAGGCCGCCACCTTCGTCGGCCAGGAGGCCGTGCGCCTCCGCCTCGCGGACGGCATCGCCGATCCGATCGACGTGTTCCAGGCGTTCGCCCGGGACATCGCCCGCCGGCCGTTCGGCCGACCGCTTCAGTAACAGGAGGCCGTGATGGCAATCAGCGACCACCTGCGGAGCCTCATGGGTTCCGCGGCACCCACCGACGTGCGCGCGAGCGCGACCGCCTCGGAGCCCGAGGCGCCGGAAGCCCCGGAGGATGACACCCCGGAGCCCGAGGTCGAGCCCGAGGAAGAGGCGGGCAAGGGCGATGGCGAGAAGGCCGAGGCCGATCCGCCCGCGCCCGAGACCCCGAAGGCCGCAGACCCGGCGGAGATCGCGGAATACTGCGCGGCCAACGGCTGCCCGGCGCTGGCCGGCCCGCTGATCCGCGAGAAGGCGACCATGGACCAGGTCAAGGCCAAGGTCGGCTCTGTCGAGACCACCCGGGCCCTGGTCAAGGACGCCGGCCTGCTGGCGCCCGCCATCAAGGCGGATGCGGCCGACGCCTACATCGCCGCCGGCACGTCCGTCGAGGATGTCCGCGCCTCGCTCTGGGATCGCATCGTGAAGGCGCAGAGCCCGGAGATCCGCAGTTCGATCGCCGCCGATACCGGCGTTCCGAACGCCGCCGAGGGCTGGAACAAGGCCGTCGGCAAGGTCAACGCACGCATCGAAGCCACGCAGCCGAAGGAGGGCTGAACCATGACCACCCTGACGGAAGCCTACCCGGCGGCCAACTTCATCCTGTCGGAAGCCGCCGGCACCCGCTCGCGCGAGAGCGCGGCCATCGCGGTCGGCCAGACCCTCGTCGTGGGCGAGATCGTCCAGGACGACGGCTCCGGCGGCCTGACCACCATGACCGGCACCCTGGATTCGGCCGGCGACCTGGTCGCCCAGGCCAAGGGCATCATGGTCTACCCCGGCGCGTCCGACTCCACCGAGACGCAGACCCGCACCTACATCGCCCGCGATGCCGAGGTGAACGGCAACCTGCTGACGTTCCCGACGGAGACCTCCACCGGGAACGAGCGCGTCCTGACCATCGCGAGCCTCGCGCTGCTCGGCATCATCGTCCGCGACTGAGCGGTTCCCTGACACCACGACGGCGCTGAACCGCCGATCACGAAGGAGCAAAGACCATGGTTATGCTCGACGTCTTCAACTCCGACGCGTTCAGCGTCACCAACCTCACGGACGCGGTCAACAAGATCAGGTTCGTGCCCGGCCGCATCGGACAGATGGGGCTGTTCAACGAGTCCGGAGTCACCACCACCTCGGTTGCCATCGAGGAGAAGGATGGGACCCTCGCGCTCGTCTCGCCCGCCGCCCGCGGCGCGCCCGGCGGAACCCTGACCAAGGTCAAGCGCACCCTGCGCAATTTGACCGTCCCGCACTTCCCGATCGAGGACTCGGTCATGGCCGAGGAGGTCCAGGGCGTCCGGGCATTCGGGTCCGAGACCGAGATCGAGACGGTGATGGGGAAGGTCGCCGAGCGCGGTGCCATCCACACCCAGTCTTACGCGGCAACGCAGGAGTACAGCCGGATCGGCGCGGTCAAGGGCACGGTCACCTACGCCGATGGCACCACTCTGAACCTGTTCACGGAGTTCGGCGTGTCGCAGCTGACCGAGGTCGACTTCGACCTGGACAACACCGCGCCGGCGTCCGGCGCTCTTCGCAAGGCCTGTGCGGGCGTGGTCCGGTCGATGGCGGGTGTCCTCGAGGGGCTCCCGTTCTCCGGTCTGCATGCGTTCTGCGGCGACGCGTTCTTCGACGACCTGATCGCGCATCCGGAGGTCCGCGAGACCTACAAGAACTGGACGGCGGCCCAGGAACTCCGCCAGGGCTACGTCCAGGGCGGTCTGTCCTACGGCGCGTTTCCGTTCGGCGGAATCATGTGGGAGAACTACCGCGGCTCCGTCGGCTCGACGACCTTCGTCAACACCGACAAGTGCCACATCTTCCCGACGGGCGTTCCCGGGCTCTTCCGGACCTACTACGCGCCGGCCGACTACATCGAGACCGTGAACACCATGGGTCGGCGCCTGTACATGAAGCAGTACATGATGCTGAACGGCAAGGGCATCCATCTGGATACCCAGATGAACGCCCTCGAGATCTGCACCCGCCCGCGGGCGCTGATCCAGGGCAAGCGCACCTGATCGCGTGAAGCCGACGCCTTGGCGCATCCCCCGGGAGTGGGCGGGCGAGACCTGCTTCATTCTCGGGGGTGGCGCTTCCCTCAAGGGCTTCGACGCCTCGATCCTGCGCGGGCGCGGTCGCGTCATCGGGGTCAAGGAGTCGGGCCTGACCCTCGCGCCATGGGCCGACGTGCTCTACTGGTGCGACCCGCGCTGGATAGACGCGAACTGGCAACGGCTGCACCTGCACACCGGCCAGTACAAGATCAGCCGCGCCGAGCTCGACAAGCGCGGCACCCCGAACATCCCGGACGGCAAGGCGAAGCGGATCACCGAGGCGCTGCTGGCGTCAGGCGTTCGCTACGTCCCGCGCGATCCGGTGACGCCCCTCTCGGTCGACCCGACGAAGACCGGCGCCGCAATCGATGCCGGCGGATCCGCGATCAACGTGGCCTCCCTGTTCGGGTCGCCGCTGATCGCCCTCCTGGGGTTCGAGTTCAGGCCGGTCGGCCACTGGCACGACCGCACGATCAAGGAGCCGGAAGCCGCCCATTACGAGCGCTTCATGGCGCCGATGGAGCGCATGACCGCCGCACTGCGCCAGGCCGGCGTCCGCGTCGTCAACTGCACGCCCGGTTCTGCGCTGACCTGCTTTCCCTTCCAGCCGCTCGAGGAGTTCCTCGCGATGGACTTCACTCCCCACGTCCGCACGCTGTTCCAGACGCGCGGTCGGCTGTCGACCTTCACGCCCGACGGCGGCTCGGCGGTCAACTGCCGGGTCATCCGCCAGGGCGGCGGAGAGCCGGTGCAGATGGGGCCGATCAAGGTCGTCGTCGACCGCACCCGGTTCCACGTCCGGCGCGCCGAGGTGGCATCGCCGGCCGCCGGCGACGTGCTGACCTTCGGCGGCAGCCCCTTCACCATCGATGCGGTGCAGCCGGTCGAGCGCGACACCGACCAGCAGATGTGGCAGCTCGAAGCGTCCTGGGGCGCGACCGTCACCTATCGCAGCACGACCGGGTCCGGCATCACGCAGAGCCCGCCGCAGGGCTCCAGCTTCAAGGTCTACGCCGCGGCGCTGGCCGGGGTGTCGGCGATCTCGATAGACGCCACGTTCACCGTCGGCAAGCTGCTGGGCGGCGACACCTTCACGATCGCGGGGGACGCGACGGTCTACACGATCGCCAGCCCGGTCGCCGCGTCGTCGAACCGCTTCACGAACGTGCCGTTCACGCCCGTGCTCGCCGCCGATGCGGCCGAGGATGCGGCCGTCACCTTCGATTTCAGCCGCGACTACAGCGTCCGCGCCGCGATCGCCGGCTACTCGGCCGAGGAGATCGCGGGCGGCGTCCAGGTCGGCGACCGGCGCGTGGTCATCCTGGAGGACGCGCTGGACGATGCCGGCATGTCGGACAGCCCGAAGGCGACCGACCGGCTGACGTTCGAGGGCAAGCAGTTCACCGTCGTGAATGCCACGGCGATCTACGGCGACGGCGTTCCGGTCGCCTGGGATCTGCAGGTCCGGGGCTGATGGCCCGCCTCAAGCCGCGCGAGGCCGTCGTCCACCTGCGGGAGCGGCTGACCGGCGAGCCTCGCCGGCAGATGCTGATCCGGGTGGCGCGCGAGACCATCGCCGAAGTGAGCGCCATCAACGACCGCGCGACAGGCCAGCGGGTCGGACACGAGGTCATCGTCGACGGGCGCCGTGGCGCGGCGATCGAGAGCGTGAAGCCCGGCGGCGTCGTGGTGGCCCTGTTCGCGGTCCGCGCGGCTGCGATCGACTTCACCTGGGAGGCCCTGGCGCAGCTTTCGCCGGTCGACCAGAACCCGAAGACCGTCGACAGCATCGTCTATCGCGACCGCCACCTGCTGCTGGTCAACGGCGAGGAGCGCGAGCCCCCGGTCGACGTGCAGCCCGACGACATCGTCACCTTCGTAAACCTGCTGCCCTACGCCCGGAAGATCGAAAAGGGCTGGTCGAAGAAGCAGGCGCCGGACGGGGTCTATGAGGCGGCGACCGCCATCGTGAAGGCGCGGTTCGGCAACATCGTCGACGTGCGGTTCTCCTACGGCACGTTCCTCGGCGCCACGGCTTCGCGCGACACCAGGTACCCGTACATCCAGCTCTCGCCGAAGAGGCGCCGATGACCAGCGCCATCGTCAAGGCTGCCGTCGAGACCATCCTCGCCGGCTGGGACGAGACCGCCGCGCCGATCAAGCGGCCGAACGAGACCTTCACGCCGCCGGCGGGCCCGTGGGCGATGATCGCCTATCCGGGGTCCGGCATCCGCCGGGCAGACATCGGGGCGCCCGATGCGCCGATGTGGGACGAGGCCGGCGCCTTCATGGTGCACGTCATGGTCCCGCTCGGCGCCACCGAGGCCGCTGCCGACGCGGTTGGAGACGGCCTCTGGGAGCTGTTCCGCGGCGAGGAACAGAACGGCGTCCGCTTCGATGAGCGCCTGCCGGGCACCTCCGGCGAGCGCGAGATCCCCGGCCTCGAGGGCGTGTTCTGGGGCATCTCCTACGGCATCACGTTCCGCCTGCTCGCGGTCGGCTGACCGCTCCCGACACCCCCGATCCACCACGGCGCCCGCTTGCGGCGGCGCTCTCTCGTTCCCTGAAAGGAGGCCGACATGGCGACCGCTTCGTATCTCGCTGGCACCGATTCCAACGATCTCGAACTCTCCCATGCGACCGAGGCGACCTGGGGCACCTCCCCGGCGACCTCGGGCGCCTATCAGAAGTTCCGGGTCAACTCCGAGGGCTTCAGCGAGCAGAAGAACCGCACGCGGCCGGGCGAGATCCGCTCCGACTGGCAGGTCTCGGCCGCCGTCACCCAGGACGTCCAGGCCCGCGGCAACCTGCAGTTCGGTATCTCCTACAACAACACCGACGCCCTGCTGGCCGGCCTGCTGACCGGCGCGTGGACCGCGAATCTGGCGATCTCTGCCACCGGCATCGCCGCCGCCCAGACCGCGTCGGACGGTTCGGCCGGCACATTCACCGGCGTCGCCAGCGACTTCGACGACGTGACTGTCGGCCAGTGGATCAAGGTCGCGGGCTTCTCGACCTCGGGCGCGAACGGGTATTTCCGCGTCACCGCCAAGAACACCGACGGGTCGCAGATCACCGTCGCGCCGGGGCCGGCGGACGATGCCGGCGGCACCGCCGAGACCATCACGATCACCGGCTCGATGCTGCGCAACGCGACGACCTTCAACAGCTTCTCGATCCAGAAGCGGCTGAGTTCGGCGATCGGCTTCATCTACCCGGGCACCTTCTTCACCGGCGGCCAGATCAACGCCGCCCGCGGCCAGTTCTTCAGCGGCACGCTCGACGCGCTGTGCAAGAACGAGACGAAGGCCGCCACCGAGGTCGGCTCGAACCCGGTCGCCGCGCCGACGGCCAAGGTGATGAACACGGTCGGGCACTTCCAGAGCCTTAACATCGACGGCACGGCGACGACGTCGAAGATCATGAACCTGAACACCACGATCAGCCGCGACGGTGCGGCCCTGGCGTTCGCGCTCGGCAGCTCGGACGCGCAGGGCGTCGGGTCCGTCGGCGGCCTGAACGTGAGCATCCAGACCGAGATCTACTTCGCCGACTACGACCTGTACGACGCCTACAAGGCCGAGACGGAGAAGGAGTTCAGCTACCGCGTCACGGACACGGCGGGGAACACCTACATCATCACGATCCCGATCGTGGTGCTCGGCACCTCCACGATCACCATCGGCGGACCGAACCAGCCCGTGATGGCGCGGTTCGAGGGCATGGCCGATCCGTCCAGCACCTACGGCTGCTCGATCCAACTCGACCGCATGGCGGCCTGATCCGCGGCATCCCCAGCACCCGCTCCGGCGGGGATCTGAACGTCACGCGCGTGACGGGCGGCCGGGTGTTGCTGGGCACCCGGCCGCCACCCCCAGCATCCAGCGAAAGGACCAGCATCATGGACATCAGCGAATTCGCGGTCGACGTCGACCTCTACGAGCAGGGCAAGCGCATCGAGTTCGGCCAGGGCGCCCACATCTGCATCCGCTCGGCCGGCTCGGAGCGGGCGCAGAAGGTGCGCGAGCGCCTGTACAAGCCCTATGCAACCTGGAAGGAGATCCCGGCCGACATCCTGGCGCGCATCCACGCCGACTGGCTGGCGCAGGGCCTGGTGACGGAGTTCGTCGGCTTCACCGACGACGGCAAGGCGATCGATGTCGACCTGTCGAGCGCCGAGGATCAGAAGCGGTTCGCGGCGCTGCTGGTGAAGCCGAAGTTCAAGGCGTTCCGGGGCAAGATGCTCCAGATCGCGCTCGACGAGGCGAACTTCCAGGCCGCGGCCGACGAGGCGACGGAAAAAAACTCCGCGAGTACGCCCGCTGGCGGTTCGGCTGGGGGCGGCAAGCCGAAGAGCTGATCAGGGCGCACATCGAGATCGGTGAGGATGTTCCCGAGCACCTCGCCGACCCGCCCGACCTGAATCCCTGGATCCTCCGCTACTGGCGGGCATTCGTCGGCACCGATGCGGACCGGCCGGTCGGTATGTCGGCCGGCTCGATCCCTTCCGGGGCGATCATCCAGTGGATGCGCGACGTCGAGGGCGAGACAGACCGGGTCGAGATCGCGCGGGCTGTTCGGATGGTCCGTGCCATCGACGACGAAAGCTGGCCGCTCAGGACCGAGAAGAAGCCGGCGGCAGAGTGAGGTCGCCGGCTTCTCTGCGACATCCGCCCCCAGGTGTGGCGGTTCGACCTGCAGTGCCGGCCCCGTACCTGCACAACCGTCGCTGGCGGAGGCTTCATGGCCGTCGAGATGAACCAGGTCATCGAGGAAGTCACGATCCTCGACAAGACGCAGGCCGGTGCCGATGCGGCGGTGCGCTCGATGGAGCGCGTGGCCGACGGCGCCGACAAGATGTCGGCCGGGGTCAAGGTCAGCGCCTCCGGCTTCGAGGTTCTGAACAAGGCCCAGGCCAGCGCGGCCAGCGCCCTCAATCGACTGAAAGCCCAGACCGACCCGACCGAGGCGGCAATCCAGAGACTGGCCCGGGCCGAGCAGGTGCTCGACCGGGCGATCAGGCAGGGTGTCAGCACCGAGGAAGAGAAGATCCGGGTACTCGGTCAACTCCGGCGGCAACTGTCCGGGGTGTCTACAGCGAACGACAACGCCGCTCGGTCGGTTGCTACTGGCGCCGCGCACTATCGCCAGTTCGGCACGGTCGCACAGCAGGCGGGGTATCAGGTCGGCGACTTCTTCACGCAGCTCGCCAGCGGGCAAGGCATCATTCGGCCCCTGATTCAGCAGGGCACGCAGTTCATCTCGATGTTCGGGCCATGGGGGGCGATTCTCGGTGCTGCCGGTGCCGTGGTCGGCGCGCTGGCGGTGATGCTCTTCGATATGGGCGATGGCGCATCTGCGGCTGAGAAGGCCGTCAAGTCGTATGACGCCGCCGTCGGAGCCGTGGACCGCAACCTTCAGCAGGCCATCGCCTCCGGGCGCACCCTGCGTAGCGGGTTCGACGAAGAGTCGACCAGCGTCCAGGACCTGACCAGGCACTATGCCAGCCTCTCGGACACGATGCGCGAGGTCGAGCGCCTGCGCCTGACCGCGGCGCGGAACCAGGTCGTCGAGGCGATCGCCGATCAGCGCGCGGCGCTCGGCGGCCTGCTCGACGAGTTGGACGATGCGGCCGAGCTGTCGCGGCGCATGTCCGAGGTCGGCACGCAGATGCCGATGGGCCAGCAGCCGGAAAGCGTGCTCGAGATGGTCCGGGCGCTCGACGAGTTCCGTCGCGCGGCGCCTGACGATATCGAGGCGGCCGGCCGGCTTGCCGTCGCGCTCGACAAGGTGGCACAGCAGGGCGGCCCGTTCTCCGACGCGGCCCGCAAGGCGGCTCTGGCGCTGGCCGACCCGGCTACCAAGTCGGCAGAGCTTGCCGACAAGCTGCGGCTGCTCGACGCCAATATGGCGGTCCTGGCCGGCACCGCGACCGCGACCCAGAAGGAGCTGATCAACACCGGCGACGGGATCAGCAAGGTCGATAAGGCCGCCGCCGCCCTCGCCGACCAGCGGGCCGACACGATTGAGGGCCTGCAGGAAGAACTGCGCTACCAGCAGAATCTCCGGCAAGCCTATGGCCAGGGCGAAGAGGCGATCAACGCGGTCAAGGATGCCCGCGAGGCCGACCAGATCATCCAGAAGCTCAAGCTCGACCAGGACGGGCTCGAAGCTGACCTGATCCGCGAACTGATCCAGCGACGGAACGAGGAAAAGCGCGCCATCGAGGGCATCACCGACGCCCAGAAGGAGGCGGAGGCGCAGGCCAAGAAGCTGGCGGCGGAACAGAAGAAGGCCGCCGAGGAGGCCGCCAAGGCATACGAGAAGGTCATCGACCGGATCGGCGAGTTCTCGGAACAGGCGTTGGGCGACTCGTTCTTCAAGACCCTCAAGGGCGAGACCGTCGACTTCGCTGAGTTCTTCGAAGACACCATCCTGCGCGCGCTGGCGAACGTGCTGGCCGCTGCGGCGACCCAGCAGATCGTGATCCCGATCGCGACGCAGGTGGTCGGCGGCGTGCCGGGCCTGTTCGGGCTGTCCGGACAGGCTGCGGGGGTGGCTCAGTCGGCGGCCGGCAGCGGGCTGTTCGGCAGCGGCAACCCGCTGTCGAGCATCACGAACCTGATTCCGACGGACGGGCTGTTCAACAACTTCGCGATGTCCGGTCTCGGGCAGTCGTTGGGGCTGTCCTACGGGGCCGGCACGCTGGCGACGGCGCCGGGGATGTTCTTTGCGGGCGGCGCGGTCCCGGCCGGGGTGGCCTCCACGGTATCGGGCGGGCTGGCAGCCACGGGCCCGCTGGGCGGTTTCGGAACGGTGGCTGGTGGCGCGACGGCATCCTCCGGCGGCGCTATCGGCGCTGCGACGGCCGGCGGTTCCTTGGCTGCGTCCGGCGGTCTGACCGGTCTCGGCGCCAGCCTGGGTGCCGCGCTGCCCTATATCGGTATCGGTCTCGCCCTGCTGTCGATCCTCGGTCCCTCGCTGTTCGGCGGGAATCCAAGCGTTGGGCCGGTCGGTATCGCCGACTTCAGCCCCGGTCTCGGCCACCGCAAGGCGTTCGACGTCGCCGGGATCGATCCGTTCACTGCCGACAACGGCGGCAACGGCGAGTCCCTGCGCCCGATTGCCGAGGCTATCGCCGACCTGATCGCCGACTCAGCCGACCGGTTCAGCGCGACGATAGAGGAATCGCTGCGGTTCCGGGTCGCGAACTACCAGGGCCCGGAGAGCGGCAGCGGCCGGTCGCAGGGTTTCGAGGTCAACGCCTTCATCCGCGGCGAGGCGGAGAAGCGCGTCGCCGAGGGGCAGAGCCAGGAACGGGCGATCTTCGAGGCGTTGAAGTTCGCGGTCCAGGAGGCGTTCAAGTTCGACAGCGCCACGCTGGCCGAGGCTGCGGCAAACACCGCGGCAACCACGACCGAAGGGCTGCTGGCCGACCTCGAGTTCGCCGACCACTTCGAGCGGCTTGGCAAGGCACTGGATGATCTCGGACAGGGTGTCGACGCCAACACCCTGGCGCTGGCGCAGTCGACGGTGGCGACTCAGGATGCGGCGCGGACTTGGGTCGAGCAGAACGGGCAGCCTGTCGTCGACAGCCTGTCGAAGGCTCTGGAGCTGTTCCCGGCCGAAGTGACCAAGCAGGTCGGCGAACGGAAGGCCGTCAAGAGTGTCCTGGTCGGCACCCGCGGCGAGGATGAGCGCTATCTGAACCCCGGCGACGCCGGCTACGACGCGGCCATGGCGGCGCCTGGCGCGCGGGTGTTCGACCGGATCATCGGCACCAGCGAAGAGGTCACGGCGAAGTCGGACAACTACGCCGCCAACTTGGAGCGGGTCGGGCTCGCCACCGAGATCGCCACCGGCAGCATCGACCAGCTCGTCCAGCAGATCACCGGCGAGTGGGACCCGGCGCTCAAGGGCCCGTTCGCCCAGGCGCTGGAGACCGGCAACGCCCGCCTGGATGCGCTGAAGGGCACGATTGAGGACGTCAACGACCAGATCGAGGCCGCGAACACCGCATTCCCCGAGCTGAACGCCTCGCTGATCGACACCACCCAGGTGATCGCCGACGCGACCGACGCCCTGCAGGCCAGCCTGCAGAAGGACTTCAACGACAGCATCCAGGCGCAGACCAACGCCGCCAACGGGCTGGGGGTGATCAACACGATCCAGGGATTCGTCGACGCCCGCGACGTGAACCTCAGCGATGCGGCGGCCCTGGGCATCCAGTATCCGCAGGACCGCTCGAACCCCGTCCAGGG
>Ga0209475_10002164_pt1 | contig 20798 bp, 20 predicted proteins | sample tdDd471_FD_187128 | JGI IMG/M metagenome (GOLD analysis project Ga0209475, IMG submission 187128) | Marine sediment microbial communities from the Atlantic coast under amendment with organic carbon and nitrate - tdDd47.1 (SPAdes)... | ecosystem: Environmental > Aquatic > Marine > Coastal >... | reverse complement strand
CTCCAGCAGCCTGGAGGCGTGGTGGCCGCTGGTGGTCGGCCTGATCTTCATGGCCGTGGTGGTGCTGCTGCCGCGCGGGATCGTCGGCGAGGCGGTGTACCGGATCGCCCGCCGCCGCGGTCGCTAGTCCCGACGTTCCTTGCGGTCGGCGAAGAACCCGTTCAGCTCGCGGCTCGGGGCGGCGTTCTTGAAGGCCGCGAAGCTGCCGTCGTCGGCGATCCCGCGGGCGGCCCGCAGGAACTCGCCGTAGGCGGCGCGGGCGAGCGAGCCGCCGACGCTGATCCGCCGGGCGCCCAGCGCGGCCAGTTCCGCGACCGGCCGGCCGAGGGTCAGCACGTTCACCGGCTTCGGTCCGACCGCCTGCACCACTGCGGTGATCTGGGCGTCGTCGCCGATGCCGGGGGCATACAGGCAGTCGGCACCGGCGTCCGCGAACGCCTTCAGCCGGCGCACCGTCTCCTCCAGGTCCGGCCGGCCGGCGATGAAGCCTTCCGAGCGGGCGGTCAGCAGCACGCCACTGCCGGTCCGGTCGATCGCCGCGCGGGCGGCGGCGACCCGGGCGACCGCCAGGTCGAACTCGTACAGCGGGGCGTCCGGGTTGCCGGTCGAGTCCTCGACCGACACGCCGGCGATGCCGGTGTCGGCGGCGGCCGCGATGTTGGCCGCCACCCCGTCGGGGTCGTCGGCGAAGGCGTTCTCGTAGTCGGCGTTGACCGGCAGGTCGGTGGCCTCGACGATTGCCCGCAGGTGGGCAAGCACGTCGTCGCGGGTCACCCCGTTGTCGGGTCGGCCCATCGCCCAGGCCATGCCGGCGCTGGTCGAGGCCAGGGCCTTGAAGCCGAGTTGCTGCAGCATGATCGCCGAGCCGACGTCCCACGGGTTCGGAATGACGAAGCAGCCGCTCTCATGCAAGCGGCGGAATTCGGCACGCTTCTCGGCGACGGTTGCGGGCATCGGGGCTCCTCCACGGCGCGGGTTGGTCGACGCGCACAATGCGGAGGCGGGCCGGGCGGGCGTAGAGCCACTGCTTGAAGGTGGCATGGGGCCAGCCGAGCGAGCCCGTCGCGTCGTGGGTCCCGGCTCTCCGCGGCTTCGCCGCTCCGGCCGGGATGAGGCCCACCCCTTTCCCTCATCCCGGAGCGGGCCGCCGCAAGGCGGAGTGCATCCGGGACCTACCGGCCGAGGTCGGCTCGAGCTTCCCTTAAGGGATCCGCTCGACCCGCAGCACGTTGGTCGAGCCGGGCGTGCCCATGGGAACGCCGGCGGTGATCACCACCTTGTCGCCGCTGTTGCCGTACTCCTCGCGCTTGGCGATCTCGGTGGCGCGCTGGACGACGGCCGAGAACCGCTGCTCTTCCGGCATGTGCACGGCATGGACGCCCCACGCCATGGCGAGGCGTCGTGCGGTGGACAGGCTGGAGGTGATGCAGAGGATCGGCACGGTCGGCCGCTCGCGCGAGGCGCGCAGGGTGGTCGAGCCGGAGGTCGTGTAGGTGATGATGCAGCGCGCCTTGATCGCTTCGGCCACCTCGCGGGCCGCCAGGGTGATGGCGTCGGACACCGTGCCTTCCGGTGTCGGGTGTTCGGCGTGGACGTGGGCGAGGTAGTAGGAGTCACCCTCCACGTTGGTGATGATCTTGTTCATCATCACCACTGCCTCGATCGGGTACTGGCCCGAGGCGGTCTCGGCCGACAGCATGACGGCGTCGGCGGAGTCGTACACGGCGGTCGCCACGTCCGACGCCTCGGCCCGGGTCGGGGCGGGGGCGGCGACCATGGAGTCCAGCATCTGGGTGGCGACGATCACCGGCTTGCCCATCGCCCGGCAGGTCCGGACGATCCGCTTCTGCAGCGGCGGCACCCGTTCCGGCGGCAGCTCGACGCCGAGGTCGCCACGGGCGACCATCACGGCATCGGAGATCTCGACGATCGCGTCGAGCTGTTCGATGCCGGCCGGTTTCTCCAGCTTGACCAGCACGGCCGCACGGCCGGCGATCAGGCGGCGCGCCTCGGCGACGTCCTCGGGGCGCTGCACGAAGCTGAGCGCGATCCAGTCCGCGCCCATGTCGAGGGCGAAGCGCAGGTCGGTGCGGTCCTTGTCGGTCAGCGCCGACAGCGGCAGCACCGCGTTCGGGACGTTGACGCCCTTGCGGTCGGACAGCGGCCCGCCGGTGATGACCTCGGTGTCGGCGAAGTCCTTGCCGCACTTGACGACCCGCAGCCGGACCTTGCCGTCGTCGAGCAGCAAGTCGGTGCCGGGCTCGAGCGCGGCGAAGATCTCCGGGTGCGGCAGGGTCGCGCGCTCGACGGTGCCCGGGGCCTGCTTCAACTCCAGCCGGAACCGGGCCCCGGTCTCCAGCTTGATCGGCCCGTCGGGAAACGTGCCGACCCGCAGCTTCGGTCCCTGCAGGTCGGCCATGACCGAGATCGGCCGGCCGGCCTCCGCCTCCAGCCGGCGCACGATGTCGAAGCGCGCCTGGTGGTCGGCGTGCGAGCCGTGGCTGAAGTTGAACCGGAAAACGTCCACCCCGGCTTCGAACAGGGCGCGGATGCTCGCCTCGGTGGTGCTGGCCGGGCCGAGGGTCGCAACGATCTTGGTGCAGCGGTATCGCCTCATAGCCCTGATACTAAATGGTAAACGGCCTCGAGGTAAGCGACGATCTGATGACGAGTTCGCGAATTGGCGGTCCGGCCTTGCACTGCTGCGCCCAGGAGATAGTCTGCTAGGCAACGAAAATCGGGAGGAAGATCGTGAGCAGTTCGTCCACGGCGGGCGCCGGCATGAGCCGCACCATGGTCTGGCTCGCATACCTGGCGGCGTTCGCCGGGGTCTGCGGCCATGCGTCCAGCGAGTTCGTCGTCAAGCTGACCGGGCTGGCCGGGGCCGAGGTGTCGGTCTGGCGCTTCACCCTCGGCGGGCTGGCCCTGCTGCTGGTGGCGCTGTCGCGCAGCGGCACGCGGGACCTGATCACGCCGCTGCGCCACGATCCGGTGCCGGTGATAGGGCTGTCGATCTTCGGCATGGCGTTCGCGCAGTTCCTGTTCCACTGGGCGCTCGACTACGCCTCGGTGGTGCAGGTCGCGACGCTGGTGACCACCATGCCGATCTTCGTGGTGTTCGTGGTCCGTCTGGTCGAAGGCACGCCGGTCACGGCGCCGAAGATCGTGTCCGGGATCGGGGCCTTCCTCGGCTGCCTGCTGCTGCTGACCGACGGCGTGATCCACAAGGTCGACGGCGACGTGAACACGCTGCCCGGCATCCTGCTGGCGCTCGGCTGCGCCTTCATCGGCGCGTTCTACCTGGTGCTGGTCCGGCCCTACATCAAAACCTACGGCGCGATCCGCATGACGACCTACACCTTCGCGCTCGGGGCGCCGTTCCTGTGGCTGGTGTGCGGTCTGGCCTGGGGCATCTGGGTGAACCCGCTGACGCTGTTCGACCGGCCGCCCGGCCAGGCCGGGGCGCTGATCACGCTCGGCATCTGGAACACCTGCATCGGCTTCATCCTGTGGCTGTGGGGGCTCGGCCACGTGCCGGATCCGGCGCGCGGCAACTACCTGTTCTTCCTGAAGCCCGTGATCGCGGCGGTGCTGGCGTTCTTCATCCTCGGCAGCCACATCACGGTGACGCAGATCCTGGCGATCGTGGCAGTCACCGGGTTCGTGCTCGGCGAGATCTTCTACGACGAGATCCGGAACGCACTCGGCCGCCGGCAGACCGAGTCTTAGACTCAGCAGGATCGGTCAGGCGGCCGCCGGCCGGCGGCGGCAAAGTGCCGCCGGAACGACCAACGGACCTGCGATGAAGCCCGGTACCCGTGCCGCCTACGAGGCCCGGCTGCTGCGTGTGCTGCTGCACATCCAGCGGCATCTCGACCGACCGCTGAGCGTCGGCGAACTGGCCGACGTCGCCGCGTTCTCGCCATTCCACTTCGCCCGCATCTTCCGGGCGATGACCGGCGAGACGGTCGCCGAGCATGTCCGGCGGCTGAAGCTGGAACGGGCGGCCGGGCAACTCCGGTTCACCCGCCGGACGGTCACCGACATCGCGCTCGACGCCGGGTTCGACACGCCGGAGGCGTTCACCCGCAGCTTCAAGGCGCAGTTCGGGTCGCCGCCGAGCCGGTTTCGCCGGGCCAAGGGGTCGTTCCGCCCGCCGCTGTCGCCGTCCGGGGTCCACTACGACCAGGACGGCGCGCTTCGCGGCTTCACCCCCTACGAAGGAGCTGATCCCGTGACCCTCGACGTCTCCGTGCGGGAGTTCCCCGCCCTTCCCTTCGCCTTCCTGCGCCATGTCGGCCCGTACAACGAGGTCGGGCCGGTGTTCCAGCGGGCCTGCGCCATCGCCGCCGCCAAGGGCCTGTTCGGCCCCGACACCAAGGTGATGATGCTGTCCTACGACGACCCGAACGTGACCGACGAGGACAAGCTGCGCTCCGACGCCGGCATCACCCTGTCGGACGCGGCGGCCGATACCGGCGAACTGTCCAGGGGCGAGATCGCCGGCGGCACCTACGCGGTCGCCGTCTACAAGGGCCCGTACGAAGGCCTGCGCGGCGCCTACGACTGGCTGTACGGCACCTGGCTGCCGGCCGCCGGCTACGAGGCCGACGACCGGCCCTGTGCCGAGGTCTACCTGAACGACCCGCAGGAGACCGCGCCCGAAGACCTCCTGACCGAGCTGCGCATGCCGGTCCGCCGGACCTGAGGTGCGGCAGCGGCGGACTTGACCGGACGCCGTCTCCTGCCGCACCGTCGAGGCGCCGAGTGTTGCGGTGGGGGCCGCCTTCATGCGGTACGAAGTTATTGCCGACGGCGAGCGCCGTTGCCTCGAGGTTTGCTGTCACGGGCCTTTCGATGCCGAGAGCGTCCCGGCGATCGTCGCCGAGCTCGAGCGCCATCCGGCCTATCCGCAGGCCCTCGGCATCCTGTGGGACGTTCGCGACGCCGACCTGAGCGTGTACCGCATCGAGGACATGGAACGGGCCTGGGTCCGGCGTTCAGGGGTGCGGCCCCACGGATGGAAGCTGCGGATCGCCATGGTCTCCACCGCACCGATGGATCGTTTCATCATGCGCTTGTGGCAGACCGGGGCGGGCGCCTCGGAGCGCGTGGAGCGCCAGAGCTTCCACGACATCGACGCGGCCCGCCGTTGGACCGCCGGGACGGGCGAGGCGGACGCCTGAGACGGCGCCGGCGGCTTGGCTGGCGACACCAAGTTGACCCCCGGCCGGCCCTGTCGCACCCTCGTCGAGCCGACGACCGGGGTGGGGACTGCCGCGATGGAGTACAGTTTCACCGTTCGCCGGGAGCCCTTGCACGTAGAGGTCGCGTTCTCGGGGCTGTTGGTCTCGGATGCCATCGTGTCGGTTCTCGACCGGATCTCCTGGTCCTCGGTCCGGGCGACCATGCGCGGTCTCCTGTGGGACCTTCGAACCGCCGATCTAAGCTCCTACGGTATCGACGACATGGCGCGACTGCGTGCCTATGACGACGAGGAGGCCACGCGCGCGTCGACCTCCGCCCCGACCGTTCCGGCAAGGCGGAAATTCCGGATCGCCGCGGTGTTCGCCGGGGGGTCGGACCAACTGATCCTGCGGCTCTGGGAAATGGCGGGCGAGGACTCCGAGGACCTGGAACGCCGTAGCTTCGAGGATATCGAGGAAGCCAGGCGCTGGATCGCGGAGCCTTAGGCGCGCCGCCGCTCGGCCAGCCAGATGCCGCCGAGCACGAAGACCAGGGCTGCGGCGTGGAACAACTCGAACCGCTCGCCCAGGATGATGACGCCGAGGGTCGCCGCGAAGATCGGCACCAGGTTGACGAACAGCCCGGCCCGCCCCGGCCCGACCAGGTCGACGGCCCGCATGAAGCAGACCTGCGACAGGAACGACGGGAAGAACACCACGTAGCACAGCACCGCCCAGCCGGTGAGGGTCGGCCAGACCAGCGTGCCGGACGCCGCCTCGACCGCCAGCAGCGGTAGCGACGTCACCATCGCCGCGATCGCCAGCACCGAGAACATGGCGAGGCCGGACACTGCCGGCCGCCGGCGCAGCGCCACCGTATAGCCGGCGTACAGCACGCAGGCCGCGACCATCAGCAGGTCGCCGTCGTTGAACGCCAGCGACTTGAGTTGGCTGAGGTCGCCGTGCACTGCGACCAGCGCGACACCGACCATGGTCACCACCACCCCGGTCATCTGCACCGCCGTCACCGGCGTGCGGTACGCCAGGTAGGCGCCGATCAGCACGAACCCGGGCATCGCGCCCTGGATGATGCCGAGGTTGATGGCGACCGTGGAATGGGCGGCGACGTAGAACAGCGCGTTGAAGCCGGTGAAGCCGAGGGCGCCGAGCGTGATCAGGAACGGCAGGTGCTGCCGCAGCACCGGCCAGTCCCTGGCCAGGTGGCGGCGCGCGAACAGCAGGATGAGCACGACCACGCCGATCCAGCGGAAGGTGGTGAGGACCAGCGGCGAGATCTCGCCGACCGCCAGCCGGCCGGCGACCGCATTGCCGCCCCAGCCGAGCGTCGTCAGGACCAGCAGCAGATAGGCGTTGCCGAACAGGCCGCGGGTGGCGATCCGCGATGACGACATGCTCAGATTCCTCCATCGGCAGCCGTCGGTTCGCTGCCGCATGCTTGCCCTCGAAAGGGGTGGACGGGTCTCTCTACCCGATCACGATAGCCTTCGACACCCGTCTTGCGCTGGGCCAAGCACGCATTCTGCCTGCGCGCATTCGCATCAACGCGGTGAGCCGGGTCCGTCGGCTATCCGCCGCCAGATGTCGGCGTAGTCCACCGGGAGGCCGTCCTCGTCGACCTCGACGATCGCCTCGAAGCCGCTGTCGGCGTTCCGGTAGCGATAGCGCCGGTCGTCGAGCCGCTGGTAGATCTGCTCGGCCGCGACGACGTCGAGCGTCGGGAACCGGACCCAGGCGGCCTTCGCCGCGCCGGTCTCGCCGACCGCCAGCCGCAGGCGGTTGATCGCCACGGCGTTGGTGCTCGGGGTGAGGCCGATGTCGACGTCGGTGCAGCCGGCCAGCGCGGCGGCCGGCCGGCCGTCGATCCGCCAGCCGCCGGCCCCGTCGTGCTCCAGCACCTTCGTCGTGCGTCCGCCGGCATGGGCGAGGTCCAGCTTCACCCTGCGAGTGCGCCAGGCCGCGTCGCAGGCGACGACGTAGTCCAGGCGGAGCGGCGCGTCCTGCTCGGCGGTCAGCACGGTGCCGGCGATCGTCACCGTGTCCGCGGCCCTGGCCAGCACGGCGTGCTCGAAGCTGAGGTCGTCCACGACCCGCCGCCACATCACCTCGCGGACTTCAGTCATCGCCCCGCCTTCCCGAGTCACGCCATCGCCGCGCCGAGCGCTTCCTCGACCCGGACGCGCATGGCGACGAACGCCGGATCGGTCCGGACCCGCGGCCCCGGCAACTCGACCGTCAGGTCGGCGACGATCCGGCCCGGCCGCGGCGACAGCACGATCACCCGGTCGGCAAGATAGACCGCTTCCTCGACATCGTGTGTCACCAGAAGCACGGTCGCCGGCGTCGCTGCCCGCACCCGCACCAGCAGGTCCTGCATCTCGTTGCGGGTGATGCGGTCGAGCGCGCCGAACGGCTCGTCCAGCAGCAGGGTGCCCGGCGCCGGCGCCAGGGCGCGGGCGAGGGCGGCACGCTGCGCCATGCCGCCGGACAGCTGCTTCGGCAGGGCCCGCTCGAACCCGGCGAGGCCGACCGACTCGATCCAGCCGGCGACCCGGCGGTCGGCCTCGGCGCGCGGCATGCCGGCCTCGTCCAGGCCGAAGCGGATGTTGGCGGCGACGTCGAGCCACGGGAACAGCGCCGGCTGCTGGAACACCACGCCGCGCTCGGGGCCGGGCCCGTCGACCGGCCGGCCGTCGGCCGTGACAGTGCCGGCGGTCGGCTTGTCCAGCCCGGCGACCAGCCGCAGCAAGGTCGATTTCCCGCATCCGGACGGCCCGACGATCGCGGCGAACCGCCCGCTCTCGACGGTCAGGTCGATCGGTGCCAGCGCCTCGGTGCCGGCGAACCGGCGGGTGATTCCGCTGAGCGCGATGGTGGCCATGGGCGATCCTCGGATGGTCCGGACCGCTTATGCCATCGCCGGCCGGCCGGCGGAAGCGCCAGGCCCGGAATGCTCTCGAACGGTCGCGAGATTCCGGTTGCGCTTGCTTGTATATACAAGCATGATCGCGGCGATCCCCACCCCCGAGGAGCGGTTCCGTGAACGACGTCGCCGTCCCGCGCTATCAACTGGTCAAGGACTGGCTGGTCGACCGCATCGGCTCCGGCGAGCTGCGGCCGGACGACCGCACGCCGTCCGAGAACGAGCTGGTCGCCGCCCTCGGGGTCAGCCGGATGACCGTCAACCGGGCGCTGCGCGAGCTGGCCGCCGAGGGCGTGCTGCGGCGGGTGCAGGGGCTCGGCACCTTCGTCGCCGACATCCGCCCGCAGTCCGAGCTGGTCGAGCTGCGCAACATCGCCGACGAGATCCGCGCGCGCGGCCACCGGCACCGGGCCGAGGTCCAGGAGCTGGGCGAGGCGCCCGCCAGCGCGACCGTCGCGGCGGCACTCGGCGTGTCGACCGGCGACCGGGTGTTCCACTCGATCATCGTGCACTTCGAGGGCGAGCACGCCGTGCAGTTCGAGGATCGCTACGTCAACCCGACGGCGGCCCCGGACTACCTCGCCCAGGACTTCGTTCGGATCACGCCGAACGAGTACCTCACGCGAGTGGCGCCGGCGCCGCATGTCGAGCACGTGGTCGAGGCGGCGATGCCGCCAGACCGGATCCGCCGGGCGCTGGCCATGCGGGCCGGCACGCCCTGCCTGCTGCTGCACCGCCGCACCGCCCTCGCAAACCGGGTCGTGTCGCGGGCCTGGCTCTGGCACCCGGCCGACCGCTACCGCCTCGGCGCCGCGTTCGACGTGGCACCGCCCAAGGAGGCTGCCCCATGAACCCGGCCAAGACGCCTGCGTCGGGCGGGCGAAGCAGGCGCCCGTCGCGTCGTGGGTTCCGGATCGACAGCGCTGCGGCGCCGTCGTCCGGAATGACGACGTGGAGCGGGAGCCTTCCTTTTTCAGCCGTCATTCCGGCCGGAGCGATGCAGTCGCGTAGAGCCGGAACCCACCCACCGCTCCGAACCGGGCCAACGAAGGAGAGCCAGCCATGACCGCGTCCCCCGGACTCCGCCTCGACAACGCCCGCAAGATCCGCTCGCCGCGGGGCCTCGAGTTGACCGCCAGGAGCTGGCAGACCGAGGCGGCCATGCGGATGCTGATGAACAACCTCGACCCGGAGGTCGCCGAGAAGCCGGAAGGCCTGGTGGTCTACGGCGGCATCGGGCGCGCGGCCCGCGACTGGGCCAGCTACGACCGCATCGTCGCCGCGCTCAAGCGGCTGGAGGACGACCAGACCCTGCTGGTGCAGTCCGGCAAGCCGGTCGGCGTGTTCCGCACCCACCCGGACGCGCCGCGGGTGCTGATCGCCAACTCCAACCTGGTCGGCAAGTGGGCGAACTGGGAGCACTTCCACGAGCTCGATCGCAAGGGCCTGATGATGTACGGCCAGATGACCGCCGGCTCGTGGATCTACATCGGCAGCCAGGGCATCGTGCAGGGCACCTACGAGACCTTCGTCGAGGTCGGGCGCCGGCATTTCGGCGGCAGCCTGAAGGGCAAGTGGATCCTGACTGCCGGGCTCGGCGGCATGGGCGGCGCCCAGCCGCTGGCTGCCACCATGGCCGGCGCCTCGATGATCGCGGTCGAATGCCAGCCGAGCCGGATCGAGCGGCGGCTGGAGACCCGCTACCTGGACCGCAAGACCGACAGCCTGGACGAGGCGCTGGCGATCGTGCAGGCGGCCTGCGCGAAGGGCGAGGCAGTGTCCGTCGGCCTGCTCGGCAACGCCGCCGAGGTCTACCCGGAGCTGGTGCGCCGCGGCGTGAAGCCCGATGTGGTGACCGACCAGACCAGCGCCCACGACCCGGTCAACGGCTACCTGCCGGCCGGTTGGAGCCTGGACCGGGCGGAGAAGGCGCGCGAGACCGATCCCGACGCAATCGCCGATGCGGCCAAGAAGTCGATGGCCGTGCACGTCAAGGCGATGCTCGACTTCTGGCACCAGGGCATCCCGACCCTGGACTACGGCAACAACCTGCGGCAGGTGGCGTTCGACGAGGGCGTCGGCGACGCCTTCGACTTCCCGGGCTTCGTGCCGGCCTATATCCGGCCGCTGTTCTGCCGCGGCGTCGGGCCGTTCCGCTGGGCCGCGCTGTCCGGCAATCCCGAGGATATCTACCGGACCGACGCCAAGGTGAAGGAGCTGATCCCCGACGATCCGCACCTGCACAACTGGCTCGACATGGCGCGGGAGCGGATCAGCTTCCAGGGCCTGCCGAGCCGGATCTGCTGGGTCGGCCTCGGCCAGCGCGACCGCCTCGGCCTCGCCTTCAACGAGATGGTCGCCCGTGGCGAGATCGGCCCGGTGGTGATCGGCCGCGACCACCTGGACTCCGGCTCGGTCGCCAGCCCGAACCGCGAGACCGAGGCGATGAAGGACGGCTCCGACGCGGTCGCCGACTGGCCGCTGCTGAACGCCCTGCTGAACTGCGCGTCCGGGGCGACCTGGGTGTCGATCCACCATGGCGGCGGGGTCGGCATCGGCTACTCGCAGCACGCCGGCATGGTGATCGTGTGCGACGGCACCGAGGCGGCGGCGAAACGACTGGAGCGGGTGCTGTGGAACGACCCGGCGACCGGCGTCATGCGCCATGCCGACGCCGGATACGACATCGCCATCGAGTGTGCGCGCGAGCACCAGCTCGACCTGCCGTTCCTCGGAGGTGCGTGATGGCGACCCGGCTGCGCATCACTCCCGGCGAGCTCGCCCTCGGCGACCTGCGCCGGCTGTACCGCGAGCGCCCGCTGCTGGAGCTCGATCCCTCGGCGCGCGAGGCGATCGCCGACTCCGCCGCCACCGTCGCCCGGGTCATCGCCTCGGGCAAGGTGGTGTACGGGGTCAACACCGGCTTCGGGAAGCTGGCCCAGAAGACCATCCCGGCCGACCATCTGGCCGACCTGCAGCGCGCCCTGGTGCGCTCGCACTGCGCCGGCGTCGGCGACCCGCTGGCCGACCAGATCGTGTTCCTGGTCATGGCGCTCAAGGCCAACGGCCTGGCGCGCGGCCATTCCGGCATCCGCGGCGAGGTGATCGACGCGCTGCTGACCCTGGCCAACGCCGGGGTGCTGCCGGTGATCCCGTCGCAGGGGTCGGTCGGCGCTTCCGGCGACCTCGCACCCCTGGCCCACATGTCGGCGGTGCTGATCGGCGAGGGCGAGGCGGTGCACGACGGCCGGCGGCTGCACGGGGCGCAGGCGCTGGAGGCGGCGGGGCTGAAGCCGTGCGAGCTGGCGCCGAAGGAGGGTCTGGCGCTGCTGAACGGCACCCAGGTCTCGACCGCGCTGGGGCTGGCCGGGCTGTTCGAGATCGAGCGGGTGTTCAACGCCGCGATGGTCGCGGGCGCGATGACGGTCGACGCCGCCATGGGTTCCGACACCCCGTTCGACGCCCGCATCCACGCCCTGCGCGCGCATCCCGGCCAGGCCGAGACCGCCGCGGTCTACCGCCGGCTGCTGCACGGCTCGGCGATCCGGGTGTCGCACCTGGAATGCGACCGGGTGCAGGACCCGTACTCGCTGCGCTGCCAGCCGCAGGTCATGGGCGCGGTGCTCGACCATCTCAGGTTCGCCGCCGGACGGCTGGCGGCCGAGGCCAACGCGGTGTCCGACAATCCGCTGGTGTTCAGCGACACCGGCGAGGTGATGTCCGGCGGCAACTTCCACGCCGAGCCGGTGGCGTTCGCCGCCGACCAGATCGCCATCGCCGCCTCGGAGATCGGCGCCCTGTCGGAGCGCCGGACCGCCATGCTGATGGACGCCAACATCTCGACCCTGCCGCCGTTCCTGGTGGCCGAGCCCGGCATCAACTCCGGCTTCATGATCGCCCAGGTGACGGCGGCCGCCCTGCAGTCGGAGACCAAGCTGCTGGCGGCCCCGGCCAGCGTCGACAGCCTGCCGACCTCGGCCAACCAGGAGGATCACGTCTCGATGGCGACCCACGGCGCCCGTCGGCTTCTGGCGATGGCCGCCAACCTTCGCCGGATCGTGGCGGTCGAGCTGCTGTGCGCCGCCCAGGGCATCGACCTGCGCCGCCCGCTGGCGACCTCGCCGGCGCTGGCCGAGGCGGTGGCGGAGGTCCGGTCGGTGGCCGACTTCTTCGAGAACGACCGGCCGGTCGCCCCGGACATCGAGGCGGTGGCCGCCCGCATCGGCGCCGGGGCGTTCGACCGGATCGCCGGGATTGCGGTCGACGGCGGCTGAGGGTCGGGCGGCCGGTGCTCAGCCCGCCGCGATCCCGGCCTCGGCCAGAGCCGCGCTTGCCCGGCGGTCGTAGTCGTCGGCCAGGGCGGTGAGCGCGGCGGCGCGGGCACCGGCGTAGGATGGGCCGGCGTTCAGCGCCACACCGTCTATGCCCACTTCCCGGACGAGCGGAGCCTGCTGCTGGCCTGTTCCGGCCTGACGGTCGAGCGCGACCCGTTGCCGGATGCCGAGCCGTGGCGTGGCCTGAACGATCCGGCGGCGCGGCTGACAGCCGGCCTCGAAGCGCTCTACGGCTGGTACGAACGGAATGCCGCCCTGGCGGCCTGCGTGCTGCGCGACGCCGAGCACCACGAGCCGACCCGGGAGGTCACCGAACTGCGGCTCGGGCCGCCGATGGCGGCCTGCCGCGAGGTGCTGGGCACCGGGCTCGACGATCGGCAGCGGGCGCTCCTGGGGCTGGCGCTGAGCTTCTCCACGTGGCGGACGCTGGTGCGCGACGGCGGGCTGGACCGCGACGAGGCGGTCGCCACGATGGTCCGGGCCATCCTCTCGGCCGGATAGCGCCGAGCGGTCGGGATCAGCCCAGAGTCGGCGCCGACTTCTCCAGCGCCCGGATCTTCTCGAGCCCCGGGATCATCTCGGACAGCAGGAAGTCGACCCGCTTGTTCGGGCTGCCGGTGGCGTGCGGGAAGTCCTCGTGCCAGCGCTCCAGCTTGACCGACAGCCCGCACAGGATGCCGCCGACGGTGTGGTGGTGGCTCTGGATGAGCTGGCGCAGCACGCCGTAGCGCTCGCGCGACAGGTCCTTCCAGAACTCCTTGCTGGTCTCGTCGAACGCCTGGAAGCGGGTCAGGATGAAGCGGATCGCCGCATCGACGTTGGCGGTCACGACCTCGCAGGCCCGCATGGCCTCGCGGTTGTGCTTGAGGTGGGAGTCGCCGACGCCCTCCTGCATCCAGGTCTTCATGACCTCGAAGTCGGGTCGGATCTGGTCCAGGTGGCGCTTGAAGTAGCTGAGCGACAGGAAGATGTCGCCGTAGTCCTCCAGGAAGCCGGGGATCTGGTCGATCTCCAGGCCGAGCGCGTCGGAGATCGCCCGGATCCGGCGCAACGCCTCGTCGCGGTCGACTCCGCGGAACATGTCGATGATCTCGGCGGCGGACGAGATGTCCTTGGTGTCGTCGCCGAACACCCGCTGCACCAGCGGGCGGGTGAACACCCGCATGTAGCCGGTCAGCTTCTCCTGCATCTTCGGCGACAGCTGCAGGTGCTCGGACTCGTTGACCTTGAGATTGTGGGACCGCAGCGTGAGCCGCAGGGAATAGACGTCGAAGCTGGGCGCCTCGGCCAGGGCCTCGATGATCACCCGGTCCTCGGCGAAGGTCGGGGCCGAGGCGTCGAAGAAGTCGGGAAGGCTCGAGATGTCGATCTGGCCGGAGCCGGCCCGGGCGTCCCGGAACAGCTCGATCACCGTCTCGAAACGGGCGTTCTTGATCAGACGGGGGCGCCGCATCCCCGGTGTCTTCAGGGGAACAATCGCCAAAGGAAGGATGTGCAGTGCATCCTTCTCCTCGTCCGAGTAGAGTTCGGACTCCATCGCTTCCGCCGACATCGCCCCTCCCTACGACCGCCGACGGAGCGGTATCGGACCCCTTAACATCCCCCTTCAATAACAGACGCCGCATCGACCGAAAAGCCGGACCGCTCGCGTCGCAACCCGTAAGGGCCTAAAGTGTCAGTTACATGCCGCGCAAGGAGAGCAGGTTGAGCTGGCTCAGGCGGATCTTCTCCGGACCCGATCACGGAGCGGAACGGCGCCGATATCCGCGCTATCCGGTGTCGGCGCCGGTGCAGGTCGACGTTGCCGGGAAGACGCTCGATTGCGGCCTCGACAACGTCTCGGCCGGCGGCGTGCGCCTGTTGCCGGGGATTCCGACCGAGCTCGGCGCGACGGTCACCGTCCGTCATCCCGCCTCCGGGCTGTCGCTGCCCGGCCGAGTGGTCGGGCAGGACGACGGCGGCACCCGCGTCCGATTCGAGTCCGAGGATGCCGGCATCGTGGTGTCGTCCTGGCTGCGCATGGCCCAGGAGACCGGCGCCGGCGGCCGCTAGGACCGCCGGAGGCCGGAGCGCTCGGGGGGCACGCGGGCCCGGGGGTCACGCGGGAACGTCGACCAGAACGATCTCGGCGTCTTCCACCGCAGCGATCTCGATGCCGTCCTCGTCGGCCACCGCAATGCCGTCGCGGGCGCCAGCCGGGATACCGTTGACCGTGATCGAGCCGGTGGCCGCCACCAGGTAGGCCTTGCGGCCCTTGCCGAGGCGATGGCTGACGGTCTGCCCGGCCTTGACGGTCGCGCCGATCACCGCGGCGTCCTGGTTGATGTGCAGCGCCTCGGCGTCGCCGGCGCGGCCGGACGCCAGCACCACCAGCTCGCCGGCCCGGTCGTCCTTCGGGAACCGCCGGGCCTCCCAGCGCGGCTCGAACCCGGCGCCCGACGGCAGGATCCAGATCTGGAAGATCTGCGTCGGCTCGTCCTCGAGGTTGTACTCGGCATGCACGATGCCGGTGCCGGCCGACATCACCTGCACGTCGCCGGCCTCGGTCCGGCCCTCGTTGCCGAGCCGGTCGCGGTGGGTGATCGCCCCTTTGCGGACATAGGTGACGATCTCCATGTCGCGATGCGGGTGCGGATCGAAGCCGGTGCCGGGCTGGATGGTGTCGTCGTTCCAGACCCGCAGCGCCCCGAAGCCCATGCGCGCCGGGTCCATGTAGTGGCCGAAGCTGAAGTGATGGCGGGCGGCCAGCCAGTCGATGTTGAACCGGCCCAGGCTGTCGAACGGACGGACGTCGATCATGGTGGTTCTCCTTAAGTGGCCGGCCGCCGTGCCTCAGGCGGCCAGCTTGGCAGCGATGCGCGCCACGTGGGCGCCCTGGAACTCGGCGAGCGCGAGCTCCTTCTCGGAAGGCTTCCGGCTGCCGTCGCCGCCGGCGATGGTGCCGGCGCCGTAGGGCGAGCCGCCCTTGACCTCGCTGATGTCGGCCAGCTGCGGGGCGGCGTAGGGCAGGCCGACGACCACCATGCCGTGGTGCATCAGGGTGTTGTGGAACGAGGTGATGGTGGTCTCGTTGCCGCCGCCGGTGCCGGTCGAGGTGAACACGCTGCCGACCTTGCCGACCAGCGCACCCCTGGCCCACAGCGAGCCGGTCTGGTCGAGGAAGTTGCGCATCTGGGCGGCCATGTTGCCGAACCGGGTCGGGGTTCCGAAGATGACCGCGTCGTAGTCGGCCAGCTCGGTCGGCTCGGCCACCGGGGCCGCCTGGTCGAGCTTGGCGTTGGCCTTCCGGGCGACCTCCTCCGGCATCAGTTCCGGCACCCGCTTCACGGTCACCTCGGTTCCGGGGACGCTGCCGGCGCCCTTGGCGACGGCCTGGGCCATGGTCTCTACATGGCCCCACGTCGAATAGTACAGCACAAGAATCCTGCTCATGGTCGCCTCGATCGATGTCGGTGGGAGCGGCTCTGCCCGGTGGTTCCCCGGGGTGCCTGCGGCGCCGCTGCGATGACTTCACTGAGGCTCATCTAATCGTTGCCTGCGAGTGTCAGAAGGCCGATCATTTCGACAGATCGTTTCTTTGAGGAAACAGTGATGCTCGACAACCTGTCCGCCATGGCCAGCTTCGCCCGGGTCGTCGACGAGGGCAGCTTCTCGCGCGCCGCGGCCCGGCTGGGGCTGTCCAAGTCGGCGGTCTCCAAGCAGGTCGCCCGGCTGGAGGATCGGCTCGGCACCCGGTTGCTGAACCGCAGCACCCGCCGGTTGTCGCTGACCGAGGCCGGAACCCGGCTGTACGAGCGTTGCCAGCGGATCATCGCCGAGGCCGAGGCGGCGGAGGCCGAGGCCGGGTCGCTGCAGTCCGACCCGTCAGGGCTGCTCCGGATCACCAGCGGGGTGTCGTTCGGCCAGCTGCATCTGGCGCGGCATCTGCCTGCCCTGCTCGACCGGCATCCGGGGCTGTCGATCGACCTGGTCCTGAACGACCGTGTCGTCGACATGGTGGAGGAGGGCTACGACGTGGCGCTGCGGATCGGCCGGCTCGCCGACTCGTCGCTGATCGCGCGCCGGCTGGCGCCGGTGCGGCGGATCCTGGCGGCGTCGCCCGCCTACCTGGAACGCCACGGGGTGCCGGGTTGCGCCCGCGACCTGCAGCATCATGCCTGCCTCGGCTACAGCCTGAGCCCCAACGGCACCGTGTGGGCGCTGCATGGTCCCGACGGCGTCGCCAACCACCGCTTCCAGCCGCGTGTCATCGCCAACAACGGCGACTCCCTGTCGGCCATGGCGGCCGCCGGTCTCGGCATCGTCCACATGCCGACGTTCATCCTGGCCCGCTACATGCGGCGGGGCGCGCTGGTGCGGGTGCTGCCGGACCACGAGCTGCAGCCGGCGGCGCTGTACGCGGTCTATCCGCCGGGCCGGCCGCTGGCGGCCAAGGTGCGGGCGTTCATCGACTTCGCGGTCGAGACCTTCACCGACCAGCCCTATTGGGACCAGACCTATTCGGACGAGCCGGTCTGACCCTTGCCGGCGGCGTCCTGGACGGCCCGCCGAAGATCCTCGGCGGCGAGCGCGCCGCTGTCGAAGGTCGTGGCGGTCCAGTCCGACCCGGTCCAGCGTTCCAGCGTCACCTGCCTCGCGACCGTCCGGACCTGGCGCACCGCGCCCCGCAACGCGCCGATCGCGACCGCCTGCGGCGCATAGCGCAGGCGTACCCCGGTCTCGTCCCAGGTCAGCGCGACCGCTCCATTGTCGAACAGGGCGGCTCGATCCGTGCCGGATCCGCTCGCGCTGTTGAGGAGATTGTCGAGGGACAGCAAGCGGCCGTCGCCGTCGATCCAGGCTTGGTAGTTCTCTGCCATCGCCTTTCCCGCCGGTGCATGTTGGACTTCTCGTCTGCCGGAAGCCTAGACGCGCCGATCGAGCCCGGTCCAGGCCTCGGCACACGTCCGGCGGGAAATTCTGTGTTCGGTTCCGGTTGTCGGTCGCGCCGCGGCGCGGTCAGTCGCCTTCGCGCCGCCAGGCGGTCATCAGGGCGCCGAGCAGCAGCAGCAGCGCCAGGGCGGCCGGCAGGGCCGGCACGGTGAGGACGCCGGTCACCACGTAGTCGCCGTTCACCCTGAGCCCGAACCAGCCGCGACCGGAAGCGGCCCGGTCGCCCGAGACCCGCCGCAGCGCCGGCACGCCGTCCTCGGCCAGCCACTGCATGCCGCCGCCGATGGCCCGGGCGAGCGGCTGCAGCTTCGCCTCGGTCGCCGCCACGTCCGAGAGCTCGACCGGGTTGAGCGCGCCGACCGCGACCATCGCCGTGCGGACGCCGTCCGACAGCCGGTACAGCCCCGGCCGGTCGACCTGGATGGTCGCGGTGCCGTGGCCGGGAGCGATCTCGGCCAGCTCGACGTCGCGGCCGGTGCCGTCCGGGCCGGTCACCCGCACCGGCGCCAGGGTACCCTCGAGCATGCGGCGCTCGATCTCGAGCTGGTCGCCGCGCGCGAAGGCGCGCAGGTCGTTCTCCTCCAGGTCCGGCTCGCGCATCAGCCAGTGCGCGGTCCGCCGCAGCAGCTCGGCCTGCGGGCCGCCGCCCTCGTAGCCGCGGCTCCACAGCCACAGATGGTCGGACAGCAGGTGCGCGACCCGGCCCTCGCCGACCCGGTCCAGCACCAGAAGCGGGCGGTCGGCGTCGCCGGACATCACCACGTTGCCGCGCACGTCGCGCGCCTCGATCTGGCGGAACCAGCGGCCCCAGGTCGGCTCGCCGCCGTTCTCGCCGGCGCCGGCCAGCCCGGCGGTGACCGGATGGCGCTCGCCCAGATCGGTGACCCGCGGTCGGAAGCCCTGCTCGATGACGCCGCCGGTCGGCTGCGCCGGCAGCACCTCGCCGATCGGCGTGCGGGCCAGGCTGAGCCGGCTGGCGAAGGTCGGGCCGGAGGCTTCCAGCAGGGCGCCGCCGTTGCGGACGTACTCGGCGATGTTCTGCATGTACAGGCGGGGCAGCACGCCGCGCCGGCGGTAGCGGTCGAAGATGATCAGGTCGAAATCCGCCAGCTTGAGCTCGAACAGCTCGCGGATCGGGAACGCGATCAGCGACAGCTCGCGGATCGGCGTGCCGTCCTGTTTCTCCGGCGGCCGCAGGATCGTGAAGTGCACCAGGTCGACCGACGGGTCCGACTTCAGGATGTCGCGCCAGGTGCGCTCGCCGGCATGCGGCTCGCCGGAGACCAGCAGCACGCGCAGCCGGTCGCGCACGCCGTTGACGGCGATCACCGCGCGGTTGTTGTCCAGCACCAGCTCCCGGCTGCCGGGCTCGGCCGCGAACTCCAGGATGGTCTGGCCGCCGTGCTTGATCGGCACGTCGATCGCGTGCTCCCGGTTGACCGGCACGGTCAGCGGCACCGCCTCGGCGCCGTCGATCCCCATCATGACGATCGCGGCGGAGCCGGCCGGGGCGGCCGGGTCGACGACCTCGAGGGTGACCGTGACGCTCTTGTCGACCATGCCGAAGCTGGGTGCCCGGACGATCCGCAGCCGGCGGTCCTGCTCGCCGCGGTCGCCGGTCAGCAGGACGTGGAACGGCCCCGGCACGCGATCGGAGGCCAGCGCCGCCGCGACGTCGTGCACCTGGCCGTCGGTGATCGCGATGACCCCGGCCAGCCGGTGCTCGGGGACGTCGACCAGGGCCTCGCGCACCGCCGCCAGCAGGCGGGTGCCCTCCTCGGCGCCGGCCAGGCCCTTGTTCGACACCACCACGCGCTCGACCTTCAGGCCGGGGATCCGGGCCAGCTTCTCGTCCAGCGCCGCGACCGCCGCGTCGGTGCGGTCCGGCCGCTCGCCGATCTCCTGGCTGGCGGTCCGGTCGACGGCGACCACCACCACGTCGGCGCGCGGATCGCGGCGCTCGGCCACTATCGACGGGTTGGCGAGCGCCAGCACCAGCAGGGCGAGCGCCGCCACCCGCCACCAGCCGCCGCGCGCCCGACGCGCCAGCACCAGCGCCGCGATCGGCACCGCGACCACGCCGAGGGCGGCGATCGCGGGCCAGGGCAGCAGCGGCCCGAAGGTGACGGCGACGGCGTCCGGGATCATTGCCCGAGCCTTTCGAGGATCGACGGCACGTGCACCTGGTCGGCCTTGTAGTTGCCGGTCAGCGCGTACATCACGAGGTTCACCCCGAAGCGGAACGCCATCTCGCGCTGGATCTCGCCGCCCGGCACCACCGGAAACCGGAACCGGCCGGAGGCGTCGCGGGCCCAGGCACCGGCCCAGTCATGGCTGCCGATCAGCACCGGGCTGACCTCGCTGCCCGGGTTGCCGGCGCCGTCCTCCAGCCACAGGGTGCCGCCGGCATAGCGCCCCGGGAACTCCTGCAGCAGGTAGAAGGTCCGGGTCAGAACGTGGTCGGGCGCGACCGGCGCCAGCGGCGGGATCTCCAGGTCGCGGCTGACCTCGATCAGGCGCTGCAGGCCGGGGCCGCCGCGCGCGCCGGGCGCCACGATCTGGTAGCGGTCGCGGGTGTCGAACAGGATCACGCCGCCGTTGCGCATGTAGGCGTTCACCCGGGCGGCCGCCTTCTCCGACAACCGCTGCTGGGTGTCGGTGATCGGCCAGTACAGCAACGGGAAGAACGCCAGCTCGTCGCGCTCCAGGTCGAGGCCGTAGGGGGCGGCCGGCTCGACCGCGGTCCGGCGGGTCAGGGTATCGGTCAGGCTGGCCAGCCCGTCCCGGCTGATGCCGTCGACCCAGGAGTCGCCGGTAACCACATAGGCCAGGCGGGTCTCGGTCGAGGCTTCCAGGGCGAAGCGCTCCGGGTCGGTCGGGGCGCCGTCCAGCCCTTGGGCGCGGGCGTCGAGCGGATGCGCCGTCAGCGCCGCCGCCAGCAGCAGCGCGCCGGCCGCCGGGCGGGCCAGCGGCAGCAGCCCGCGCAGCATCAGCGCGACCAGGGTGTCGACCAGGGCCAGCAGCAGCGCGAGCGCCAGCAGCCAGCCCTGCAGCTCGAGGTCGCGGCCGGCGTCCAGCGCCTGCACCTCGGCGCCGGCCGGCGGTGCCGCGCGGGCCCCGAGCCCGGTCAGCGCCGGTCCGAGGTTCAGCGCCTCGCGGGCGGAGTCGTTGCCATAGAAACCCGGCGGGTGCCGCGGGTCGACCCGGATCGGGCCGGTGCGCGCGGCCGCCGGCGGCAGGGCGTCGGCACCGGCCAGCACCGGGCCGAGGCGGCCGAAGCCGTCGAGGCTGGAGAGCGCCGGCATCGCCCGCTCCGACGCACCGCCGACGCCCTGGCTGAGGGCGACCATCCGGCGCAGCATCTCCACGAACAGGCCGCTCAGCGGCAGGTTGCTCCAGTCGGCG
>Ga0209475_10002163_pt1 | contig 20822 bp, 19 predicted proteins | sample tdDd471_FD_187128 | JGI IMG/M metagenome (GOLD analysis project Ga0209475, IMG submission 187128) | Marine sediment microbial communities from the Atlantic coast under amendment with organic carbon and nitrate - tdDd47.1 (SPAdes)... | ecosystem: Environmental > Aquatic > Marine > Coastal >... | reverse complement strand
TTCAGCGTGTCCATGTTCAGCATGTAGGCGAAGCCGTAGACGAACGGCCCGACGAACTCGCCCTCGTGGAACAGATGGATCTGTTGCGGCGGCGCGTAGATGAAATCGGTGTTGCGGCTGTGCAGGTCGTAGGGGGCGAGGACCTCGCTCACCAGGATCGACAGATACATCGCCAGCAGCACGGCGCCCGAGATCACCGCCAGTCGGTGGCGCTTCAGCTTCCACCACATGACCAGCCAGACCGGTGCCATGTAGTAGCGCTCCTGCTCGGCGGTCAGCGTCTCCACCGCGCCGGGGTCGAAGGGCGCCGGCGACACCCAGTGTTCCAGCGGCGCCGCCGCGCTTTTGCCGTCCGGCGCGCTCATTTCAGGGCCTTTCCTTCCAGGCGGATGCGCGGGTCCAGGGCGGCCAGCGCCAGGTCCGACAGGAAGACGCCGATCACGGTCAGCCCGGCGACGAACATCAGGAACGATCCGGCCAGATACATGTCCTGGCTGCGCAGGGCGCTCAGCAGCATCGGCCCGGTGGTCGGCAGGGACAGGACGACCGAGACGATGGCGGAGCCCGAAATGATCTGCGGCAGAAGGTTGCCGATGTCGGCGATGAACGGGTTCAGCGCCATGCGCAACGGGTATTTGAGCAGCAGCCGTCCCGGCGGCAGGCCCTTCGCCCGCGCCGTGACCACATACTGCTTCTGCAATTCGTCCAGCAGGTTGGCGCGCAACCGGCGGATCATCCCCGCCGTCCCCGAGGTGCCGATCACCACCACCGGGATCCACAGATGCGCCAGCACCGATCCCAGCTTCGCCCAGCTCCAGGGCGCGCCGATATATTGCGGGTCCATCAGCCCGCCGACCGAGGTCCCGAAATAGACGTTGGCGAGATAGAGCAGCACCAGCGCGAGCAGGAAGTTGGGCGTCGCCAGGCCCAGGAAGCCGAGGAAGGTCAGGCCGTAATCGCCCCAGCTATATTGCCGGGTCGCCGAATAGATCCCGATGGGGAAGGACACGACCCAGGTGAACAGGATGGTGGCGAAGGCCACCAGCATGGTCAGATAGACCCGATCGCCCACCACCTCGGCCACCGGCAGGCTGTGCTCGAACGAGTAGCCCAGATCGCCCTGCACCAGGCCGACCAGCCAAACCGCATATTGCTCGACCAGGGGCCGGTCGAATCCGTATTCCTTGCGCAGGAACTCGATCTTGGCGGAATCGACCGATTCGCCCTGGCTCTGCAGCTCGGCGATGTAGCTGGTCAGATAGTCGCCCGGCGGCAGCTGGATGATGGTGAAGACAATGGCGCTGATGACCAGCAGCGTCGGGATCATCACCAGGATGCGGCGAACGGTGTAGGCGAGCATGGCCGTTCCCTAGTAGCCCGCCCGGCGGCGGTCGTCGGCGAGCCAGAAGATGTCCGGCCGGTAGATCCCGAACTGGGCGCCGGGGTCCCAATTATAGACCGCCTTCCTCGGCACGTTGCGCAGGGCGTCGTCGATGACCACCGGCTGCGGCACTGCGGCGATCAGGCCGATGGTGAAGACGTTCTCCGCCTGGATCTCCAGCATCTCCCGCCAGATCGCGGTCCGTTCCTCGGCGCTGCGCGCCGCGCGCCAGGCCCGGTTCAGTGCCAGAAGCCGTTGCGCCGTCGCCATGTCGGGCGGCTCGCCCGCCTTGCCGCGGGTCTCGAAATGCTGGCCCCATTTCGGCCAGTGAAGCTGCTGCTGGCTGGTCGGCGCCAATTCCTCGGGGCTGTGATCGGCGGTGGCGAGGCCGTTCTCCAGCCCCGACCAGACCGACATCATGGTGCTGCCGGCGAAGACCCGGTTGCGCAGCACCTCGCGCTGGGACGGCTTGGAGAACAGCTTGATCCCGGCCGCCAGCCAACCGTCATGCACCAGCTCCAGCACGTCGGTCTGCTCGCTGCTCTCGCCCGCCGTCTCGACGATGATCTCCAGCGGCCGGCCGTCGGGCAGCAGGCGGAGACCGCGCCCGTTGCGCGCCGTCAGCCCGATCTCGTCGAGGAGCGCGTTGGCGCGGGCGAGGTCGAAGGTCGCCCAGGCGGTTTGCAGCCGGGGCGAATGAAGCGGGCTGTAAGGCAGGACCGTGTTGTTGCCTTCCAGGGCGAGGCCGAAATAGACGACCTGGTTGATCTCGTGCCGGTTGATGGCCAGCGACAGCGCCCGGCGGAAGCGGACGTCGCGCAGCAGCTCGCGCCACACCGGATCGGTGTGGTTCAGGTTGGGGTAGAGCGCCATATGGGCGCCCTTGGCGGTTTCCCACAGCTCGGTCGTAAAGCCGTTGCGCTTGCCGCTTTGGCGCAGGAAGGTGTAGTCGCTGAAATCGATCCCCCGCGCCTGCAAATCGGTTTCGCCGGCGCCGGTCTTGATGGGGATGACCCGGGCGCCGGCGATGTTCATGACCACCCGGTCGATATAGGGAAGCTGGCGGCCGTTCAGATCGACCCGGTGATAGAAGGGGTTGCGCTCGAACAGGAAGCGCTCCGACGGCGGCCGGGTGGCCACCACCCAGGGCTGCAGGCTGGGCAGATCCGGATTGTCGTTCTTGTACTGATTGTCCAGGCGGTTGTGCAGCGCCGCCCAATTGCGCTGGCCCGATTCCTCGACCAGCCGGGCGAGGGTCTCCGCGTCCGCGTAACGGGCATGGAATTGTTTCAGATAATGCGCCGGGCGATAGACGAACAAGGGCCGGGCGCCGGCCAGCGCCGGCAAGAAGAAGGGATTGGGCTTGTCCCAGCTGTAGCGGACGGTGTGGGCGTCGATGACCTCGAAGCGCGGCGGCTTGCCGCCCACCCGCAGGTCCACCGGCGGCCCGGTCGGCGACAGAAGATCGTTGCCGGCGACATCCTCCCAATAATAGCGGAAATCCTCGGCGGTAAAGGGATGGCCGTCGGACCAGCGATGGCCGGCGCGCAGGCGGAAGGTGAAGACGCGCCCGTCCTCCACCTCGACCGCGCGCAACAGATCGGGGACCAGCGTGTAGTCCGTGTCGTAGCCGACCAGCCGCGCATAGCCGTTGACCACCATGTAGCGGATGTCCTTGCTGCGGCTCATCAGCAGCCGCAATTCGCCGCCATGCCGGCCGGGCGTGTCCGGCTCGACGATGGCGGGCTCGGCCGGCAGGCGGGCGATGACCGGCGGCAATTCGCCCCTCTCGACGCGGGCTTGCAGCGACGGGGTTTCCACCGGATGGACCCTGATCGTCTTGGCGCCGGCGCGGTCCGCGCCCGCAAGGCACAACGCGGCCGCGAGGGCCAGTACCGCGCCTTGGGCCTCGCGTGCCATATCGCGCCGCCGGCCCATCATGGCGCCACCTCGGCCAGCTTGTCCGGGTCGGTGACGCGGACGAAATGACCCGCGCCCAGTTCGACCAGCGCGTCGTGGCCGTCGGGACGCGCGGTGAAGGGCGCCGGCCAGCTCTCGGGCGACGACGCCCGGCCCAGCCGCAGCTCGGCGAAATCCAGCTTGTGGTCCAGGCTCGGTTCGGGCACGGCGGTGAGAAGGGCCTTGGTGTAGGGATGGGCAGGGCGGCTGAACAGTTGCGCGCGCGGCGCGATCTCGACCAGGCGGCCGGCGCACATCACGGCGATACGGTCGGCCATATAGTCGACCACCGCCAGATTGTGGGACACGAACAGATAGGTCAGCCCCAGCTCTTCCTTCAGATCCTTCAGCAGGTTCAGGATCTGCGCCTGGATCGACACGTCCAGCGCCGAGACCGGCTCGTCGCAGAGCAGCATGTCGGGCTTCAGCGCCAGGGCGCGGGCAATGCCGATGCGCTGGCGCTGGCCGCCCGAGAAGCTGTGCGGATGGCGGGCCAGATGCCGGGCGTCCAGCCCGACGACCCGCATCAGCTCGGCGACCGTCTCGGCCTGGCTGGCGGCGTCGCCGATCTTGTGGATGACCAGCGGCTCGCGGAGGATGTCGAACACCGTCATGCGCGGGTTCAGCGATCCGAACGGGTCCTGGAAGATGTACTGCACCTGCCGCCGATAGGACATCAGCGCGTCCTTCTCCAGCGCCAGCACATCGACGACCCGGCCGCGGTCGTTATAGGCGACCGTGCCCCGATCGGGCGCCAGGGCGCGCATGATGACCTTGGACAGGGTCGTCTTGCCGCAGCCGCTTTCGCCGACCAGCCCCAGGCACTCGCCGCGCTTCAGGTCGAACCCGACCTCGTGCAGGGCCTGGACCCGGGTCGTCTCGCCGCCCAGCCAGCCGGCCTTGCGAATCTGGAACGTCTTCTCCACGTCGCGGACGCTGAGAAGCGGCGCCGTGTCGTCGGCCGCCGCCGGCCAGGGATCCTTGGCGGCCAGCAACTGGCCGCTGGCATGGGAAATCTCGCGCAAGGGGACCAGCCGCTCGCCCGGTTTCATGTGGAAGCGCGGCACCGCGCGCAGCAGGGCCTTCAGATAGTCATGGCCGGGATCGCGGAACAGGTCCTCCGCCATGCCGCGTTCGACCACCCGGCCGTGATGCATGACCACGACCTCCTCGGCCATGTTGGCGACCACCCCCAGATCGTGGGTGATGATCAGCACCGCCATGCCGAGTTCGCTCTGGAGGTTGTTGAGAAGGTCCAGGATCTGGGCCTGGATGGTCACGTCCAGCGCCGTGGTCGGCTCGTCGGCGATCAGCAGCGCCGGGCGGCAGACCAAGGCCATGGCGATCATCGCCCGCTGGCGCAGCCCGCCGGAAAGCTCGAACGGATAGGTCTTCAGCGCCGCCGCCGGATCGGGAAAGCCCACCAGCCGCAGCATGTCGCAGACCAGCTCGCGCCCCTCCGAATTGCCGGCCTTTCGGTGCAGATGCAATGCCTCGCAGATCTGGTCGCCCACCGTGTGCAGCGGCGACAGCGAGGTCATCGGTTCCTGGAAGATCATCGAGATGCGCCCGCCGCGAACGGCGCGCATGGCGCGGCTGTCGCGGCCGAGGGCGGCGATGTCGGTGACGGCACCCCGGGCGCCGGGATCGGCGAACAGGATGCGCCCACCGGTGATCCGGGCGGCCGTCGGCAGGATGCCCATGACCGACTGGGCGACCACCGACTTGCCCGAGCCGCTTTCGCCCACCAGCGCCACGGTCGAGCCCGGCCGGACCCGGAAGGACACGTCGCGCACGGCCTCGACCCGCCCTTCCTGCAAGTCGAAGGCGACCTGCAGGCCGTCGATCTCCAACAGGTTCTCGGGCGCGGTCATGCGGGCGCGCGCGTTGTCTCGTCGACGCGGATGCCCAGCGCCAGCAGGTTGGCGCGGGTCATGGGGTCCAACGCCAATCCCGCCCGTCGCGCCGCGTCGGCGGCGCCGGCGACGACGGCGTCGAAACCCTCCAGCGTCGATTCCAGGCGCATTCGGCCTCCCTCGCCCCGCAGGCGAAGCTGCATCCAGCCCGCGGGCGCGATTCCGGGCCCCCCCTCCCGGCGTCGCATCGCATAGTACCCGAGCTTCATGCCTGCGAGTCCGGCCCAGGTCAAGCGAACCCGGCCCGCCGGGCCCCAGCTGGACAGCGCGATTCCGTCCGCGTCCATCTCGACACGGGTCAGCGACCGCCGCGCCGTGCGCAAGGCGAACAAGGCGAACAGGGCGCAGCCGCCGCCCAACAGCGCCGCCGCGACCGGCGCCGCCGGCACCGCCAGCAAGGGCCCGCCGGTCAGCGCCAGCCCTACCAGGCCGCGCGCCGCGTCCCGGCGCAGCGCGCCCCGGTCGTAGCGATGCAGGCTCATGCCGGCGCCGCCTCGGGCCACAGGTCCCACGGCGCCAGCCAACGGGCCGCCGGATGGGCGCCCAGTAGCTCGGTCAGCGTGGCGAGGAAATCCCAACACTCTTCGTCCATGACCAGGTGGTGGGTCAGCAGGCCCGTCGGCTCGTCGGCGTCGGCGCGTCCCTCGCGCCTGGCGGCGAGATGGGCGCCAAGCGCGCCGATGGCCGCCGCGGCGCCGACGAAGCCCCGGCCGCCGCGCCAATCGATGGGGTCGCAATGGCAATTCACCTGGACGATGCCGGGCGCCGCCAGGGCGCCGGCGCGCGGTCCGAACCCGGACAGGCCGGCGAACCCCGCCGCCGGCAGCGCGGCGATCAGGCCCGGATCGATCCGGTTCCAGGGCGGGACCAGCACCTCCAGCCGCGATTCGAACAATAGGCTGAGCCGGACCCGGCCCTCGCGCAGCTCGGTCAGGATCTCGTCGCGGGACCGGTCCGCGCCCAGCTCGATCTTCTTGGCGTCGGGGCCGGCATGGTTGGCATGGGCGTAGCCATGCTGGAGGACGACCGGCCCGGCGATCTCGGCCATCCAGGCGGCGAGGGCCGGATTGGTCTGGGCGGGGATGACGGCCAGCGCCGGCGGCACCCCGGCGCCGCCCGCCAGATCGACCAGCCGGTCCAGGGCCGGGGTCGGGCGGGTGGCGTCGTCGTCGCGCCACCAGAAGGCGGCGGTCCGGCCGGCCGCGCCCCAGGCGTCCAACTCGGCGCGCAGCGCGTCCCAGGCGGCGGCGCTCATGGTTTCCGCTCCCGCGCCGCCTCGGCGACCAGCCGCGCGGTCTCGCGGGCGCCGTCGGTGCGCAGGGTATCCAGCGCCGGGGCCGGCGCCGCGAGGGCGGCGTCGATGGCGGCGGCAAGGCGCGCCGGCGTCAGCCTCTCCTCGGCGACCTGTTGCAGCAGGCCGCGCTCGGCGAGCAGCGCCGCGCGCCGGGTCTGTTCGGTCTCCAGCCCGCCCGCGTAGGGGACGATCACGGCCCGGCGTCCGGCGTTCAATACCTCCATGACCGTATTGTAGCCGCCCTGGGAAATCGACAGGGCGCAGCGGCCGATCAGCCGCGTGAAGTCGGGCCGGGCGCGCTCGACGATCACCCCTGCCGGGGCCTGGTTGCGCAGGGCGGCGAAGCGGTCGTCGGGCAGATTGTCGCCGACCAGTACCCGCCAGGGCAGACCGGCGGCGCGGCTGAGCGCGCGCGCCGGCAGCGCGGCGGCGAGCAAGGGCTCGCTGACCGCGCCGCCGCCGGTGGAGACGATCACCTCCCCGGCGCCGTCGGCGGCGTCGGTATCGTCTTCGCCGCCGCCTTGCGCCGCCCGCTGGTCGACCGCATAGCCGGTATAGCGCACCAGGTCGGCGATCCGCGCCGCCAGGGGGAAGGTCGCCTCGAAGGGGATCAGGCCGGGATCGCCATGGACCAGCACCCGGTCGAAATAGGCCCGCGCCCAGGCGAGCATCTCCTCGACCCGTTCCGGCTTCGGCGACTGGACCAGGATGTCGCGCACCGAGCACAGGATCGCCGGGCGCGCCGGGCGCGCCCGCGCGGCCTCCAGCAAGGCCAACAGCTCGTGGCGAAGCTGGCGGCGGCCGAAGGGGAACAGCTCGATCATCAGCGCGTCGGGGCGGGTCTCGGCGAAGACTTCCAACAGCCGCGCTTGGCGCGCCGCCTTGAAGGCGTCGTCGATCTCGGCCCCGGTCTCGTCGACCAGGACCTTGAAATACTTGTCCACCGCCCGCATCCAGGGAAGCTGGACGATCCGCGCGCCGCCCGTGTCCAGCCCGCGCACCGGGGCGCCGCCGGTGACCAGGGTCACGTCCATGCCGTCCGCCTGCATGGCGCGGGCCAAGGTCGCGGCGCGGGTAAGGTGGCCGATCCCCAGCAGGTGCTGGACATAGAAGAGGACGCGCAGGCTCATGTCTCGGCCGCCTCGGTCGCGATCAGGGGAAGGTTCAGGTCGCCGACCGCGGGCCTGCCGTCGGCGGCGAGGTGGAAGACATGGACGCGGGTCCAGTCCAGCCGCGCCGGCGGCTTGCCGGTCATGTCCCAGCCGCTGGCCAGGGCGAGGAGCGCCCGGATCACGCCCTTGTGGGTGACCGCGATTCGCGGCCGGCCGGCGGCCGCCACCGCCCGCAGCCAGGGCCGCAGGCGGTCTTGAACGTCGCGCGGGCTCTCGCCGCCGGGGGGGCGGAAATCCAGTCCGCGCGCCTCCATCCGCGCCATCTCCGCACCCAGGGCGGCGCGCAGGTCCGCCAGCCGCCGGCCTTCCCAATCGCCCCAGCCCATCTCGGCGAGGCGGGGCTCGGTCTCCGGATCGGCGCCCGACAGCAGGCGCGCGGTCTCGACGGCGCGGGCGAGCGGGCTCGCGACCCAGGCGTGGCCGGCAAGGGCCGGCGGCGGGCGCCGCCCGATCAGCGCCGCCCGCCCGGCGTCGCTGAGCGGCGTGTCGGTCCGGCCCTGGATGCGGCCGGCCTCGTTCCAATCGGTGCGCCCGTGGCGGATCACGGCGAGGGAAACCTTCCTTGCGGCGCCGGTCATGCCGCCTTCTCCGCCACCGCCCGGCGCAGGACGCCGTCCAGGAAATCGGCGGCGCCGGCCAGCCCGTGTTCGCGCGCCGTCTTGTCCAGGGCCGCCGTGCCCATCGCGGCCAAGGCGTCCGGCGCGTCCAGCAATGCCGCCACCGCGCCGGCGAAGGCGGCCGCGTCGCCGGCCGGGACGACCCGCCCCGTGACGCCCTCGGCGACGATCGCGGAGACCCCGCCGCTGTCGCCGGCGATGACGGGCAGGCCGCTCGCCTGGGCTTCCAGCAGCGCCATCCCGTAGGCCTCGTTGATCGCCGGCCAGACCATCAGGTCGGCGGCGGCGCAGAAGGCGGCCAGCCGGTCCGGCGGCTGGGCGCCGGCGAAGACCGCGCGGTCGCCGAAACCCGCGAAGGCGGCCGCGACCTCGGCCCGCGCCGGCCCGTCGCCCAGGATCAACAGGTGCCAGGGCCGCTCCTCTATGGTGCCCAGCGCTCGGGCGAGCAGGCGGTAGGAGGCGAGCTTGTCGCCCGCGCGCATCATCGCCGCCGCCAGCAGCCAGGGCGTGTCCAACGGCAGGGCATGGGCGGCGGCGATCTCGGCCCGGTGGCCGGCGCGCGCCGCATGGGCGGCGCGGTAGGGGGCCGGATCGAGGAAGGGCTTCATCAGATACAGTCGGTCGGCCGGCACCAGCGGGCGCAGGCAGGCCGAATCCCGTGGGTTCAGGCCGATCACGGCGGCGGCCTGGCGCAGCGCCGCCTCGGTGGCCGCATGGCTCGCGTGCCAGGGTCCGCCGGCCCGTTTCGGCGCGTGCGACGCCTCGGCCACCAGATAGGGGATCGCCAGCGCCCGCGCCACCGCCGGGCCGATCCAGTCCGGGGCCTTGTAATACAGATGATAGGTGAACCAGGCGTCGGGCCGGGCCGCCGCCGGCGCCGCCCGGTAGCGGCGCGCCAGCCGCGCCGCCAGCCGGTCGCCCAGGGCGTGCAGCCGGGCCTGGCGTTCGGGGTCGCCGGCCGGGTCGCGGCTGCGCAGGCGGGCGGCGAGCGCGACCTCGTGGCCGGCTTGGCGCAGCGCCTGCATCAGCAGCCCCGCCATGCGCCGGTCGCCCGAGGGGACCGGATGGTCCGGCGGCTTCAGCGGCGCGTAGAAGGCGACCCTCATGGCGCGGCCGTCCCGATGGTGTCGGCGGCGTCGGTTTTCGACGTGGCGCCGAAGCGCGCCGCCAGCATGTCGAGCTCGGCGCGGCCGTCGAACGCCTCGGCGACGCGGGCCTGGCCGGCGGCGCCCAGGCGGGCGCGGTCCGCCGGCGCGCGGATCAGGGGCGCCAGGGCGGCGGCCAGGGCCTCGGGGTCGTCGGCGGGCACCAGCCGGCCGGTGACGCCGTCCGCGATCAACTCGGGGATCGCGCCGGCATCGGTGGCGAGGCAGGCCAGCCCCTGGCTCTGGGCCTCCAGCAGCACGTTGGGCAGGCCGTCCCGGTCGCCGCCGCGCGCGACCCGGCTGGCGAGGACGAACAGGTCGGCCTCCCGATAGGCGGCAAGGACCGCGTCGGCCGCCTGGGGGCCCTGAAATGTGATCCGACGCCCCAGCCGCCGGCGCTTGGCGCGGGCCTTCAGCTTGTCGAGATCGGGGCCGCCGCCGATATGAACCAGGCGCCAGGCGAGGCCGCGCGGCAGCCGCGCCAGCGCGTCGATCAGCGTGTCGATTCCTTTTTTCTCGACCGCGCGGCCGACCGACAGGAGAACGACCGGGTCCTTCTTGTCGCCGCCGTCGCGGGCCGGGCGGGCCTCGGCGAAGGGCGGGAACCGGTCCGGGTCCAGCCCGTGATAGGCCAGCGTCACCTTGCCGGGGCGGTCGGCCAGCGCCGCCAGATGGTCGCGCCCCGTCCCGGTGCAGGTGACCGCCCAATCGCAATCGGCGAGCTTCTCGCGTTTTTCCCAGTCGGGGGTGGTCCAGATGTCCTTGGCGTGGGCCGAGACGCTCCAGGGGAGCCCGGCGATGACGGCGGCGTAGCGGGCGACCGAGGCCGGCGTGTGCAGGAAATGGGCGTGCAGGCGGCCCAGATCGGCGCGCAGCTCATGGACCAGCACCAGGGCCTGGCCGAACCGGCGCACCCGGTTGGGGCTCGGGTCGCGGCGCAGGTCGGCCAGCCACAGGGCGCGGGCGCGGCGATATTCGGCGCGCCGGCGCAGGGCCCGCCAGGCGCGGAAGACGCGGCCCGGCTCGTCCTTCAGATATTCGGGCAGATAGACGACCGGCGCGCGGATGCGCGCGTGCATCGGATGGGTCTCGGCGTCGGTGGGATGGCGCAGGGAATAGATGACGATGTCCAGGCCGCGGGCCTCCAACCCCAGGATCTCCTGGGTGATGAAGGTCTCCGACAGGCGCGGATATCCCTTCACGACGAAGGCGATGCCGGCGCGCATGGTCCCGCGGTCAGGCGCGCTGGCGCGTGGCCCCGCGCGAGGGCGGCGCCGGTCTGCGCAGATGCTTGTCCATCAGCCGATTGACGTTGGAAAGCCCGTCCAGCAGCCCGGGCACGACCACGTCCGACGGCCGGGCTTGTAGCGGCAGGCGGCGCAGGGCGGTCACCATGGCCTCGGGGTCCTGCCGGTCGGCGTTTTCCTCCACCAGCAGCATCTGCGCCAGGCCCAACTCCTGCGCCCGCGAGGCGCGGATATATTGCTCCAGCCGCGGCCGGGTGCGGGGCACGATGATGGCCCGCTTGTCGAAACTGAGGATCTCGCAGAAGGTATTGTAGCCGCCCATCGCGATCAGGCCGGCGGCGCGGTCGACCAGATGCTCCATATGGGCGTCGAAGGTGATGGCCTCGACCCGCGCCAAGGCGGCGGCGCGGGTCAGGAATTCCGACTGGCGGCGGGGCTCCATGAACGGGCCGAACACGATCAGCGCCGGCCAGGGCAGATCGCGGCTGGTCTCGTAGGCCGACAGGACCCAATCGATCAGCGCGTTGCCGTCGCCGCCGCCGCCGGGCGTGACCAGAAGATAGGGCTCGTCCAGCAGTTCGGTCGCCGCCGGCGGCGGCACGTTGGCCGGCAGGTCGCGGCGCAGATAGCCGGTGAAGGTGATCTTGCGCCGCGTCGCCGCCGACAGGTCGATATCGGCGAGCGGGTCGCAGATCTGCGGCAGGCCGTACACCCAGATATCGTCATACAGGTCGCGCAGCGCCGGCACGGCGTTCTTGCGTTTCCATTCCGGCGCCAGCAGGGCCGGCTCGTCCATCACGTCGCGCAGGCCCAGCACCAGGGGCACGCCCCGCGCCTTGAGCATGGTCAGAGTTTCCTCGACCTCGCCGCGCAGGCCCAGCGGCTCCTTGTCGACCAGGAACAGGTCGGGCTCGAAGACCTCGGCCGTGTGGCGGATGATCGACGCGCGCATCGCCAGGGTCTTCTCGATATCCAGATGCAGGCCGAGGGAGGTGTATTCGCCGTTGCGCAGCTTGATCACGCCGGGCACGCGGACGAAATCGACGCGGGCGCGAAAATCGAAGCTGCCGATGATCGGCGAGCCCGACAGGATCAGAACCGACATATCCGGGCGATGGCTGACCAGCGAATGGGCGATCGCCCGGCAGCGGCGCAGATGCCCCAGGCCGAAGCTGTCGTGGCTGTAGATCAGGATGCGGGAGCCGCTGCTGTCGTTCGCCATGGGCGGTTCGCCGTTTAGAAAGTCGGGCCGCGCCCGGCGCCAACCGGTCGCGGTCGGGCGCCGGGGCCGTTCGCCGCGACTATGGCACAGCGCGCGGGCCCGCCAAAACCCTTCTTTTCCCGACGCTTGGCGCGGACTATCTTGTTCGTTCGGCCGCGACCGGCCGAGGCAGGGCGGTACCTGAGCGACTCGTCGGGACGGCCGCTGGGGAGGACAGGCTTGGAACCGTCGATCTTCAGGTTCATTTTCCGCCACAGCAAGCGCCAGCAGCTTCTCCTGCTGGCGCTGACCGGGGCGTCCTTTCCCTTTCTCTATTACTCGTTCGAGCTGCCCAAGCTGATCATCAACCAGGCGATCGGCGGGCGCGACTTCCCGCGCGAGCTGTTCGGCATGTCGCTGGACCAGGTGCCCTACCTGATGGTGCTGTGCTTTATCTTTCTCGCCCTGGTCCTGATCAATGGCGGGTTCAAATACACGATCAACGTCTTCAAGGGCCAGCTGGGCGAGCGCATGCTGCGGCGCCTGCGCTTCGAGTTGTTCTCGCGGGTGCTACGCTATCCGCTGGACCATTTCCGGCGGACCTCGGCGGGCGAGATCATCCCCATGGTCACCTCCGAGGTCGAGCCCCTGGGCGGCTTCATCGGCGACTCCTTCTCCCTGCCCGCCTTCCAAGGCGGCACCCTGCTGACCATCGTCGCGTTCATGTTCGTCCAGGACCCGATCCTGGGGGCGGCGGCGATCTCGCTCTACCCGATCCAGGCCTGGGTGATCCCGCGGCTGCAGAAGCGGGTCAACATGCTGGCCAAGGAGCGGGTCCGCACGGTGCGCAAGCTGTCGGATCGGATCGGCGAGACCGTCGCCGGCGTCTCCGAGATCCACGCCCACGACACCGCCCAGCTGGAGTTGACCGATTTCTCCACCCGCCTGGGGCGGATCTACGACATCCGCTACGACATCTACCGCAAAAAGTTTTTCATCAAATTTCTCAATAACTTTCTCGCCCAGCTCACGCCCTTCTTCTTCTATTCCATCGGCGGCTATCTGGTGATCCGGGGCGACCTGACCTTCGGTGCCCTGGTCGCGGTGCTCGCCGCCTACAAGGACATGTCGGCGCCCTGGAAGGAATTGCTGGCCTATTACCAGCAGAAGGAGGACGCGCGGATCAAATACGAACAGGTCATCGACCAGTTCCACCCCGAGGGCATGCTCGACCCGGCTTTGCAGACCGACGAGCCGGACATGCCGGCGCCTCTGACCGGCACCCTGGAGGCCGCCAATCTGGGTCTGATCCAGGACGAAAGCGTGCGCCTGTTGGAAGGGGTGACCTTCTCCTTGCCGCTGGACGCCCATGTCGCCGTCGTCGGGACCGGCAATTCGGGCAAGGATTCGCTCGGCCTCCTGCTCGCGCGGCTGGCCATGCCGACCAGCGGCCGGCTGCTCCTCGCCGGCCACGACCTGACCAAGCTGCCCGAATCGGTGACCGGCCGGCGTCTCGCCTATGTCGGGCCCAACGCGCATCTTTTCTCGGCCAGCGTCCGCGACAATCTGCTCTACGGTCTGAAACACCGGCCGTTGCGCGAGCCCGACTATGACGGCGCGGCGGCCGACGCGCGCGCCCGCGCCGTCCACGAGGCCGAGCTGACGGCAAACGTCGCGTTCGACCCGGCGGCCGACTGGGTCGACTATGCCGCCGCCGGCGCCGAGGGAGCGGCCCTGACCGCGCGCATGTTCCAGGTCCTGCATGATTTCGGCATGGACGAGGACATCTACGATATGGGCCTGCGCGGCAGCATCGATCCGGACCGCCGGCCCGATCTGGCGGACAGCGCGCTCGCCGCCCGCGCCGCCCTGCGCAAGCGTCTCGCGGAGCCCGAGCTCGCCCCCCTGGTCGAACCGTTCGACGAGGACAAGTACAACGGCAACGCGTCGGTCGCCGAGAATTTGCTGTTCGGCACCCCGGTGGGGCCCGAATTCGATATCGACGGTCTCGCCGAAAACGCCTATGTGCGCGAGGTGCTGGAGGAGACCGACCTCCTGTCCGACCTGATCGCCATGGGCGGCAAGGTCGCGGAAACCATGGTCGAGCTGTTCTCGGACCTGCCGCCGGGCCACGAGTTCTTCGAGCAGTTCAGCTTCATCGCCCATGACGACCTGCCCGACTATCAGGCGCTGCTGGCGCGGACCCGCAAGCAGGCACCCGACGCGATGCGCGCCGACGACCGCGCGCGGCTCCTCGGTCTGCCCTTCAAGCTGGTCCCGGCGCGCCATCGCCTGGGCCTGATCGACGAGGCCTTCCAGGCCCGGCTTCTGGACGCGCGGCGCGTCTTCCGCGAGAAGCTGCCCGAGGAATCGCAAGACGCGGTCGCCTTCTACGACCCGGACCGCTACAACGCCGCCGCCAGCCTTCAGGACAACATCCTGTTCGGCAAGATCGCCTACGGCCAGGCCGAAAGCGCCGCGCGCGTCGGCGCCGCCATCGCCGAGGTCGTCGAGACGCTGGACATGCGCGCCAAGGTGATGGAAGTCGGCCTCGATTTCGAGGTCGGGATCGGCGGCGGGCGGCTGAGCGCGGCATTGCGGCAGAAGCTGGCGATCGCCCGCTGCATCCTCAAGCGTCCGGACGTCCTGATCGTCAACGAAGCGACCGCGTCCTTCGATTCGGCGACCCAGGCGCGCTTCCTCGGTGCCCTGCGCGCCGAGTTCGACGGGCGCGGCCTGATCTGGATCACCCATCTCGCGGAAATAGCGCGCGGGTTCGACCGGGTCCTGGTCCTGAAGGCCGGGCGCCTGGTCGAAAGCGGCACGCCGGAGGAGCTGTCCCGGCCGGACAGCGAACTGAACGCCCTGTCCGGGGCCGCCTAGCCCCCGGAGGAGACCGACCATGAGCCTGGAACAAGAAGTCGACCTGCTTCGCAATATTCCCATCTTCGCCAACATCGATCCGGCGAAGCTGAAACTGCTCGCCTTCACCAGCGAGCGCATCGCCTATGCCCCCGGCCAGGACGTCTTCCGCCGCGGCGAGCCCGGCGACGCCGCCTATATCGTCATCGAGGGCAGCGCCGATATCCTGGTCGACGGCGCCGAGGGCGAGGTGAAGGTCGCCGAGGCCAAGGTGAACGACCTGGTCGGCGAAATCGCGATCCTGTGCGACGTGCCGCGGACCGCGACGGTGCGGGCGGAGACGGCGCTGACCATGCTGCGCATCTCGAAGGATCTGTTCTTCCAGCTCGTCAACGAGTTTCCGGCGATCGCCATCGAGGTGATGCGCGAGCTCGCCCTGCGCCTGGAGGCGACGACCGCGCGTCTGCGCGACGTGATGAGCCAGGGCGCCGACGCCTAGGCCGGACGATGAGCCGCCTGGACAGCGCTATCCGCCGGCTGGAGGCGCAGCGCGCCTGCCTCGGCTTCGCGGCGGCGGCGATCCGCGACCTGCCGGGACCGGTGGCCGAGCTCGGCCTGGGCAACGGCCGGACCTTCGACCATCTGCGCGCGCTGTTGCCCGAACGCGACATCTTTGCCTTCGACCGCCAGGTCGCCGCCCATCCCGACTGCGTCCCCGACGCCGCCCATATGATCCTCGGCGATTTCGCCGACACGGTGCCGGGCGCGGCGGCCCGTCTCGGCGCTCGGGCGGCGCTGATCCATGCCGACATCGGCAGCGGCGACAAGGCGGCGACCAAGGCGCTGGCCGCTTATCTGGCGCCGATGCTGGCGGCGCTGACCGCGCCCGGCGGGTTCCTGGTGACGGACCAGCCGATGGCGGCGCCGGGCCTGGTGGCGCTGGACCCGCCCGACGGCGTCGCCCCCGGGCGCTATTTCATCTATCGGCGGGCCAAGGAGAACGGAGGAACGGCATGACCGAGAATTTCGCGGATGGCGGCGATTGGCTCGATCTGGGCGACGGGTTGCGCGGCTTCTACGCCCGGCCGGCGGCGGCTGGCCCCTGGCCGGCGGTGGTAATCTTCATCGAGGCGTTCGGCGTCAACGATCATTTCCGGCGCCTGGCGGCGCGTTTCGCCGACGCCGGCTATTGCGCCCTGGTTCCCGACATTTATCACGGCGACGTCTTCGCCTATGACGACATGGAAAACGCCATCGCCCGCCTGCGCGAGATGGACGACGATACCGTCATGGCCGAGACCGGCCGAGCGCTGGACGCCCTGGCGGCGCGCGACGAGGTGCGATCGGGACCCGTCGCGGCGACCGGCTTCTGCATGGGCGGCCGCCTCGCCTTCCTCGCCAACGCCGCCCATGCCGGACGGATCGGCGCGGCGGTCGGATTCTATGGCGGCGGCATCGCGCCGGTCGAGGACCGGGCCGGGCGCAAGCCGCTGCTGGATCGGATCCCCGAGATGCGTGCGCCGATCCTGCTCTGCTACGGCGCCAAGGACGGCGGCATCCTGCCCGACGAGCATGCCCGCATCGCCGAAGCCCTGACCGCCGCCAACAAATCCTACGGGCTGCGCGTCTTCGCCGACGCCGGTCACGGCTATTTCTGCGAGGACCGGCCGGTCTACCATCCCGGCGCCGCCGCCGAGAGCTGGGAGCTGATGCTGGACTTCTTCCTCCGCCATCTCGCCTAGGCGGCGGGGCGGATCAGCGGCCTCGGAAGTCCGGGGCGCGCTTCTCGGCGAAGGCGCGGGGGCCTTCCTTGGCGTCCTCGGAGGTCATGCATTCCAGGATCGCCGCCCGGGTCGCGGCGACGTCCAGGGTCCGGAACGAGACCTGGTTCAGCGCCCGCTTCATGCCCCGCTGGGCCAGGGGCGCCAGGCCCGCCAGCTTGTCGGCGAAGGCGTCGGTCGCGGCGGTCAGGTCGCCCGGCGCCACCAGCGCGTCCAGATAGCCGGCGCGCAGAAGATCGATGTCGGACAGCTTGTCGCACATGACGAAGATCCGCTTCGCCCACTGCACCCCCATCAGCGCGACCGACCGGCGCAGGCCGTTGACATAGTAATGTACCCCCAGCATCCCGGCGGGAACGTACAGCAGCATTCCCTCGACCCCGATGCGGAAATCGAAGCCCTGGGTGAAATCGACGGCGCCGCCATAGACGCCGCCGTTCAGCGCGCAGACGGCCGCCAGCGGCAGGGCCTGGATGCGGTCGACGGCTTGTTCCAGGGGATGGTCCACATGGTCGATGTCCAGCACCTTGCCCATGCTGAAGCCGGAGCTGAACACCTTGTCGCCGGTCGCGCGCAGGACCAGGACCCGCAAGTCGGGATTGGCCTCGACCTCGTCCAGCAGCGCGATCAGCGCCGGCAGCTCGGCCGGGTCGATGCTGTTGCGCTGGGCCGGGTTGTCCAGGGTGATCGTCGCCCGCCGGCCCTCGATCGCGAGGCTGAAATGCGCGGCCATCGTCGGTCGCCCGGTCAGCGGCCCTGGAAGTCCGGGGCGCGCTTCTCGGCGAAGGCGCGGGGGCCTTCCTTGGCGTCCTCGGAGCTCATGCATTCCTGGATCGCCGCCTGGGTCGCGGCGACGTCCAGGGTGCCGCGCGCGATCTGGTTCAGCGCCCGCTTCATGCCGCGCATCGGCAAGGGGGCGTGGCCGGCCAGCTTGGCGGCGAGGGCGTCGGTCCGCTCGCGCAGTTCCGCCAGCGGCGCGAGATAGTCCAGATAGCCCAGCGCGTGAAGCTGGTCGCCGGTGAAGGTCTCGTGGGCCAGGAACAGGCGCTTGGCGAGGCCGAGGCCGAGGCGCTCCACATGGCGGCTCAGCCCGTTGGGCCAGTAATGCACCCCCAGCCGGACCGCCGGGATGGCCAGGTTCATGCCCGGCACGCCGATCCGGAAATCGCAGGCCAGCGTCAGGTCCACCGCGCCGCCGTAGCAATGGCCGTTCAGTGCGCAGATGGTCGGCATCGGCAAGGCTTCCAGCCGGTCGCAGACCTCCTCCAGCGGGTTCGATTCCCAGTCGGTGGCGCCGATATCGCCGACCGCGTAGCCGGAACAGAAGGCCGTCTCGCCGGTGGCGCGCAGCACCGCCACCCGGATCGCGGGGTCGGCCTCGATGCGGCCCAGAATATCGTTCAGGCCCGGCAGGTCGCTCGCCAGCAGCCGGTTCTTCACCGGCGGGTTGTCCAGGGTGATCGTGGCGCGGGCGCCGTCGATCTCCAGGTTGAAATGGCTCTCCATGGCCTCCGTCTCCTCGGTCTTGGTGTCGTCTTTTCGTCCCGATCGTCGCGCCGGTCAGTCCAGCGTCAGGTCGCAGACCACCGGCGCGTGGTCCGACGGCTGGTCCCAGCCCCGGACGTCGCGCAGCACCTGCGCGCCGGCCAGGGTCTCGCGCAGGTCGGGGGTCACCCAGATATGGTCCAGCCGCCGTCCCCGGTCGCTCGCCGACCAGTCCCGCGCCCGGTAGCTCCACCAGGAGTAAAGCCTGTTCTCGGGCGGAATGAAATGGCGCACCGCGTCGATCCAACCCCGCGAGGCTTGCAGCCGGTCCAGATGATCGACTTCGACCGGGGTATGGCTGACCACGTTCAGAAGCTGCTTGTGGGACCAGACGTCGGTCTCCAGCGGCGCCACGTTCAGATCGCCGACCAGGATCGCCGGCGGTCCCGACCGCGCGCGGCCCTTGAACCAGGCGGTCACGTCGGTCAGGAAGCGCAATTTGTGGGCGAACTTGTCGTTGGCTTCCGGGTCCGGAACGTCGCCGCCCGCCGGCACGTAGAAATTATGCAGCTCGACGCCGTTCTCCAAAGTGACGTGGATATGCCGGCAATCGGCCTTGTCGCACCAGTCGCGGCCGCCCGCGTCGGCGAAGGGGCGGCGCGACAGGATGGCGACGCCGTTGTAGCTCTTCATGCCCGCGACATGGCGGTGGACATAGCCCAGCGACGCCAGCTCCGTATGGGGAAACAGGTCGTCGACGACCTTCGTTTCCTGCAGGCACAGAATGTCGGGGCGCGCCGTTTCGTTCAGCCGCGCCAGCAGTTCCAGGCGGATGCGGACGGAGTTGACGTTCCAGGTCGCGATGCGCAGGGGCATGGGAGTCTCGGTAGCGGACGGACGCGGCGCGCGGGCCGGCCAAGATACGCAGGGGGCGGGCGCCGCGCAACTGGGAGGGGGCCTTGCCGGTGGCGGGCGGCGCACCTATAACGCGGGCGGAGCCCGGCGCGCCCGGCGCCGGGGACGGAAAATTCGGGATCGTTCATGAAGCCTCGACGAATCGCCGCCGCGCGGCGCGCCCTGGCCGCACTCGCGGCATTGGTTCTGATGGCGGCGCCGGCGGGCGCCGGCGCCGCGGAGACGCTGCGGATCCACCATTTCCTGTCGCCGAAATCGGTGACCCACGCGAAATTCCTTCTCCCCTGGGCCGAACGGGTTACGCAGGCCGCCGGCGGGCAGGTCACGTTCGACATCTATCCGGCGATGCAGCTGGGCGGGTCGCCGCGCCAACTGTTCGACCAGGCCCGCGACGGGGTCGCCGACCTGACCTGGACCCTGCCGGGCTACACCGCCGGACGCTTCCCTATCGTCGAGCTGTTCGAGCTGCCCTTCGTCGGCGGTTCGGCCGAAGCGACCAGCCTGGCGCTGACCGCCTTCCAGAAGACCCATCTGCGCGACGAGTTCGCCGACGTCCACCCGATCCTGCTGCACGCCCACGCGCCCGCCAGCTTTCATATGGTCGACAAGCGCATCGCCCGCATGGCCGACCTGAAGGACGTCAAGCTGCGCGCGCCCAGCCGCGCGGTGGCGGCGGCGTTGCGGGCGCTGGGGGCGGTGCCGGTCGGCATGCCGGTGCCCGAGGTCCATCAGGCGATGGCCCGCGGGGTGGTCGACGGGGCCGCGATCCCGTTCGAGGTCGCCCTGCCCCTGCGCATCCACGAGGTCGCGCGCAGCCATACGCGGGTCGGCCTCTATACCGGGGTGTTCCTCCTGTCGATGAACAAGGCGCGCTACGCCGCCCTGCCCGACGCCGCGCGTGCCGCCATCGACGGCGAGACCGGCGCCGGCCTGGCGCGCCGCATCGGCCGTCTTTGGGACGCGGCGGAGGAACCGGGCCGCGCGGCGGCGACGGCGCGGGGCAACGAAATCGTCACCCTCGCCGCGGACGAACGCGCCCGCTGGATCGCGGCGACCCAGCCGGTGATCGACGCCTGGATCGCTGACATGGACAAGCGCGGCTATGACGGCGCCGGCCTTCTGGCCGACGCGCGCCGCTTGATCGCCGAGTTCGAGGCGGCGCGCGGCGGGTGACGGCGGCGCCGGACCCCGGCGGGGCGCGGAAAGAGGCGCGCGGCGCGCGGGCGCTCGGCGCCGCCTGCCGGGCCAGCGCGCTGTTCGGGGGCGCGGTGCTGCTTGCCGTCTGCGCGGTGACGTTGGCCAGCGTCGGCGGTCGGGCCCTGTTCGGGACGCCGGTCCTGGGCGATTTCGAGTTGGTCGAGATGGGCTGCGCCGTCGCCGTGTTCGCCTTCCTGCCCTGGTGCCAATGGCGGGGCGGGAATCCGGCCGTCCATCTGTTCACCGACCGGGCGCCCCGGCGTTTGCGGCGCGTTCTGGAAGCGGCGGGGCATGGGGCGCTCGCGCTGGTCGCGGCGCTGATCGTCTGGCGGCTGGTCCTCGGCGGGGTCGAGTTGCGGCAATATGGCGAGCTGACCATGGTGCTGCGCCTGCCCCTGTGGTGGGGCTATGTGCCGGCGGCGGCGGCGCTCGGCCTGCTGGCCCTCGCCGGCGCCCATGCGGCCTGGCGCAGCTTGATCGAACGGGACGCCGGCGGATGAGCGGCATCGCCGTCGGCGGGGCGCTGCTCGGCGGGCTGGTGCTGCTGCTGATCATTCGGGTGCCGATCGCGGTGGCGATGCTGGTGGCCGGCATGGCCGGCTACGCGGCGCTCGCCGGGACCGGGCCGTTGCTCGGCTGGCTGAAGGGCG
>Ga0209475_10002153_pt1 | contig 20883 bp, 14 predicted proteins | sample tdDd471_FD_187128 | JGI IMG/M metagenome (GOLD analysis project Ga0209475, IMG submission 187128) | Marine sediment microbial communities from the Atlantic coast under amendment with organic carbon and nitrate - tdDd47.1 (SPAdes)... | ecosystem: Environmental > Aquatic > Marine > Coastal >... | reverse complement strand
TTCTACCTGCTGCCCTTGGGCGCCCATGCCGAGGTCTCCCCTGAGGCCTTCGACGTGACCATGCCCGCCGACCAGCAGACCACCCGTCAGCTCGTGGTGACCAACCACGGCGCCGATCCCCTGGTGTGGCGCCTGGCCGCCGAGGAGGGCAGCATGGTGCGCACGGCTCCGGTCGTGACGCCGCAGCCAACCATCGAACTGGCCAAGGATGAAGTCGACCCGCGCGCTGGCCAGTCGCCCGTCACCGGTTACGGTGGTCCGGACAACTTCGGCTATGTGTGGATCGACAGTAACGAGCCCGGTGGCCCGATGTACAACTGGTTCGACATCAGTGGCCTGGGCGAGACCGTGGGCAACTCTGATGATGAGACCTATGGTCCGTTCAACATGGGCTTCCCGTTCTCCTACTACGATGGTGTTTACAGCGCGTTGAGCATCTGCACCAACGGCTTCATCACCTTCCAGGACACCAACGAGGACCCCTACACCAACCAGCCGCTGCCCAACACCGATCAGCCCAACCTCATGGTCTGCCCCATGTGGGACGACCTGAACCCGAGCGCCGGCGGCGACATCTACCGTTACTACGATGCCGCCAACGCGCGCTACATCGTGCAGTGGGACAACGTGCCCCATTACTATGATGAAGGGAACTACACCTTCCAGGTGATGGTCTACGCCAGCGGCCTGATCGTCATGCAGTACCAGGAGCTGTCCGACGTCACGGACTGCACCGTGGGCATCGAGAACGCCACCGGTACCGACGGTCTGCAGATTGTCTACAACGGCGCTTACCTCGAGGAGAACATGGCCATCCAGATCTCCGCTGGTAGCCAGGTGCCGTGGCTCGATTACGCGCCCCTGTCCGGTGTGGTCGGTGCCAACGAGACCGTGAACGTCGACGTCTACTTCGACAGCACCGGTCTGGCTCTGGACACCTACCTGGCCACCCTGACCTTCAGCAGCAACGACGGCGACATGCCCTCGATGGTGATTCCCGTCTCCCTGACCGTGGGTGACGGCACCACGTCAGTGGGCGATACGCCCGTGGCCTTCGGCCTGCAGGGTGCCGTGCCCAACCCGTTCAATCCCCAGACCACGATCCACTATTCGTTGCCGGCGAGTGGCCACGTGGATCTGCGTCTGTACGACATCCAGGGTCGCCTGGTCCGGTCGCTGGTCGACGGCGTCCGTTCGAGTGGAGCCAACCAGGCCCGCTGGGATGGTCGCGACGACGCCGGCCGCTCCGTGGCCTCGGGTACCTATTTCGCGCGTCTCCGCAGTGGTGGCGACGCAACAGTCAAATCCATGGTTCTGGTTCGCTAGAGCCGGCAATGACTTACGTCATGTACGCCGGTGGCCTCATGGGGCCGCCGGCGTACTTGCGGAAAGTTGATATTGCAGAAAACCCTTAATTTTGGTATGATTTTGCGGTTCAACTGACACCTTCATGCCAAGACAGCATCGTCGCCCCTGACCCCCACCGTTAAGAGGATGCAATGCGAATCAAGCTCCCAATACTTCTGTCCTGTCTGCTCATCATGATCCTGAGCAGCGCTGTTTTTGCCGGAAATCTCACGCCCACCATGGAAGAGTACCTGTCGATGAAGTCGGCGGGTGACACCGTGGAGGCCATGCTGGTCCTCAAGGACCGCGTCGCCATCAAGGCCCTGGATATCCAACTCTACGAGGCCGGCACGACCCGCGCCTCGCGCCATGCCACGGTGATGAACTCACTGATGGACCGGGCCAACGCCACCCAGGCTTCCCTGCTGGCCGACCTCGAGGTCCGGCAGCAGTTGGGTGAAATCAACTCATACGAATCCTTCTGGGTCGTCAACTGCGTATTCGTCACTGGTAGTGAAGAGGCCATTCGTGACCTGGCGCTGCGGGACGACATCGATGTGGTCGAGGCTCCGCTCGCCATCGAACTCATCGAACCCGTGAACCGTGAACTGCCTGACCAGAACAAGGACGCGAATGGCATCGGCATCACGCCTGGTGTGGTCAACGTGGGCGCCCGCCGGGTCTGGAGTGACCTGGGTGTCAATGGTGAAGGCGCATTGGTTTGTAACTTCGACACCGGTGTCGACGGCAACCACCCGGCCCTCTATGGCTCCTGGCGTGGCCACTCGGCGCCGGCCGAAGCCTGCTGGCTCGACCTCAGCGGTTCGACCAGCTTCCCCTACGATGGCAGCAACCACGGCACCCACACCATGGGCACCATGATCGGTGTGGCTCCCGACGACACCATCGGCGTGGCTCCCCGCGCCAAGTGGATCGCGTCCAATGTCATTATCGGCGGCAACCTGGGCGGCAAGTTCCTGACCGCCATGCAGTGGCTGATGGATCCCGACGGCGACCCCTCGACCACCGACGACGTGCCCGATGCGGTGAACCACAGCTGGGGCGTCAACGAGAGCTTCGGTTACCCCGATTGCTACAGTGCCTGGTGGGAGGCCATCGACGCCGCCGAGGCCGCCGGCATGGTCCACGTCTGGGCCACTGGTAACGAGGGCCCGTACGGCAGCACCGTGCGCTCCCCTGCCGACCGCGCGACCACGGCTTACGATAGCTTCAGCGTCGGCAGCACCAACTACTACCCGCCCTACAACATCAGCCCCTTCTCTAGCCGCGGTCCCGCCGGCCCCAACTGTGGACCGGAAGAACTGCGCATCAAGCCTGAGGTCGTGGCCCCCGGCGGCAACATCTACAGCTCGATTCCCGGTGGCGGATACACCTATATGGGCGGCACCAGCATGGCCACGCCCCATGTGGCCGGCGTGGTGGCGCTCATGCGCTCGGCCAACCCCGACCTCGACGTGATCACCATCAAGCAGATCCTCATGGACACCGCTCTCGATCTGGGCGCCGCCGGTGAGGACAACAACTACGGTCATGGTTTCATCGATGCTTACGAGGCCGTTCTGGCCGCCATGTCCGGCTACGGTCTCGTGGTCGGCACCGTGATCGATGATGATAGCGGCGATCCCCTCATGGGTGTCGACGTGGCCATCGAGGGTTCGCAGCAGCGGACGACCACCGATGAGATGGGTGCCTTCCGGGTGAACGCTCCGGCCGGTGCCCTGACCTTGAATTTCTCGGTCTTCGGTTACGGGGACGTGTCGGAGAACTACGAGGTAGTTGCTGGTGAGGAACTCAACCCCATGGTGGGCATGACGCTGTTGCCCCAGGTGATCCTGGCGGGAACCGTACACGCTCCCGGGACCACAGTCCCCGGCGAGAACCCCATCGAGGGCGCCACCGTCATCGTCGATGGGACACCCCTGGATGTGGTGGTCACCGGGACCGATGGCCGGTTCGCCATCAGTGCGCCCCGCGCCGACAGCTACACCATCCGCGCCTCGGTCTCCGCCGTGGGTTCGGTGGTCCAGAACTTCCCGGCCACGGCCGACATGGACTGCGATCTCTACCTGCGCAACAGTCCCGAGGACGGCTTCGAGTCCGGCGACTTCAACTCCATGGAGTGGCGTTTCTCCGGTGCCGACTGGACCACCACCGAGGATAACCCCCACGAGGGTCGTTTCGCCGCCAAGAGCGGTGCCATGGGTGGCGGGTCGACCAGTCAGCTCATCCTCGACGTCGAGCTGGCTGAGGCCGGCCCGGTGAGTTTCTGGATCCGCACCACCGGTAGTGGTGGCACCATGGCCTTCTGGGATGGCTTCGCCACCATCGAGACCTGGGAAGACGTGAACCAGTGGACCCAGTACGTCTACGAGGCTGCGGCTGGTACTCATGCCTTCCGCTGGCGCTTCTCCACCGCAAGTGGCGGTGGTTCCGGTGACCACGGCCTGGTGGACCTCGTGATTCTGCCTGGTGGCGAGGAAGCGGCGCCCCGCGCCGTGGCCTGCCCCTGGACCATGTCCGTGGACGTGCCGACCAACGGCACCGCCGAGGCCACCCTCCTGGTGCAGAACCAGGGCGTGGAGGACCTCGACTGGTCCCTGGACGAGACGGCCAACTGGTTGAGCCTGGCGCCCGGTAGCGGCACCCTGGTTCCGGCCGGCTTCGCCGAGGTCACCCTGTCCTTCGACGCCAGCGGTCTGGCCGAGGGTAGCCACACCACCGAACTGACCCTGAACAGCAACGACCCGAACAGCCCTTCGGTGCCGGTGCTTGTCCAGATGGTGGTGGGCACGGTTTCCGCGGTGGAGACGCCCAGCGCCTTCGCCCTGCATGGTGCGGTGCCCAACCCATTCAACCCCCAGACCATGGTGCACTTCAGCTTGCCGGCTAGCGAGCATGTACGCCTGGGTCTGTACGACATCCAGGGCCGCCTGGTTCGCAGTCTGGTCGACGGTGTACGCGGTGCCGGTCCGCAGCAGGTGCTGTGGGACGGCCGTGATCACAGTGGCCGGTCGGTGGCCAGCGGAACCTACTTCGCTCGCCTGGAGGCCGGTGGCCTGCAGAGTGTGAAGTCCATGGTGCTGGTGCGTTAATTCTCCGCTAGTCGGAGATGGAATAGATGAGGGCCCTGCTCCCTGAGCAGGGCCCTCTATTTCTACTCACCGATGATCTTCACCAGCACGCGTTTGCGCCTCCGCCCGTCGAACTCCCCATAGAAAATCTGTTCCCAGGGACCGAAATCCAGCTGTCCGTTGGTGACGGCCACCACGACCTCGCGACCCATGACCTGACGCTTGAGGTGGGCGTCGCCGTTATCCTCGCCGGTGCGATTATGGTGGTAGCGGTCGATGGGAGCGTGGGGGGCCAGGCCTTCCAGCCATTGCTCGTAGTCGTGGTGCAGGCCGGATTCATCGTCGTTGATGAAGACGGAGGCTGTAATGTGCATGGCGTTCACAAGCACCAGGCCTTCGGTGATCCCGCTCTCGGCCAGGCAGTTCTCGACCTGGGGCGTGATGTTGCGAAACTCGCGGCGGGTAGCGATGTCGAACCAGAGTTCCTGGCGGTAGCTTTGCATGGTTATCTCCTGCAACAGTGTTGCGTTGATAGGGAATGCCCTTAGCCTGTGGGGCCATGAGCACTCGAGTCGACATGAGATGTCGCGTTGGCCTGCTACTGGCGGCCATCGCCCTGATCGGGATCGGTCTATTGACCGATGCCCACCTGGTCTGTGACCACCATGATCACGGATTCATGGACGACTGCTTCCTCTGCCTGCATTTCATGTCGGCATGGGCCAGCCTGGAGGACGTCTGGACGGCGCCGACCCTGGTCAGCCAACGAGCTTTGTTGGTGGCTGCCGATCCACTCGTTCGCAGTCTTGCGCCCACTCAAACAGCCTGCCGAGCGCCTCCCGGACCCAGCGCCTGACGCTGCATCTTCCTTAGACTAGATGACATATCCACCTGGAGGCAATAACCATGCATCCCGTTCGTTGTTTTTGCATCGCATCCCTGCTGACCGTTCTCGTGGCCCCCTTGGCCAGCGCCCAGTCCAGTACCGCCACCGGCGTGTCCAACAAGTTCAACCCGGCCATCAGTGTCAATGGCCTCCTGCTGGGCCGCGTGGCCGACCAGTCCACCGACTCCTCGGTCAACGGGATTGATTTGCAGGAAGCGGAGGTCCGTTTCACTTCCATCGTCGATCCCTACTGGAAGGCGAACCTCACCTTCGCCATTCATCCCGAGCATGACCACGAGCATGAGGAGGAAGGTGGCGACAGCCACGGTGGCTACGCCGGCGACCTCGAGCAAGCCTATGTCGACGGCACGGCGCTCCCGGGAGGCTGGGCCCTGCGACTGGGCAAGGACTACCTGCCCTACGGCAAGCACGTTCCGCTTCACACCCATGAGTACGCCTTCGTCGATGCTCCGGTGGCGGTGAGTACTTTCCTGGGGGATCACTCGTTGTCCGAGGTCGGAGTGCGGGCCGCCCATGCTCTGCCGGTCCCCTGGTACATGGACCTGTCGGCTTACGCTGTGGATGGCGCGTCGGAGATCTTCGACGGGAGCTCCCGTGATCTCGCCTTCGGTGCCCGCCTCGAGAACATTGTCGACCTTTCCGACAATTCGACCCTGGAGATCTCGGGCTCATGGCTCTACGGACCCCTGTCCCCGACCTATCTCATGCTGCATGAGGATGAAGATCCCCTGAAGGGCGACCTCTCCATCTACGGCGCCGATGTGACCTACAAGTGGGTATCAGCATCCAGCAGTCAGGGCCCGGCTTTCAACCTGACCGGTGAAGTGGTGATCCCGAGACCTGAAGAGGGCGCCGGGAGTCCCCTGGGCTGGTATGCCATCGCTCAGTATCGCTTCGCCCGGACCTGGTGGCTGGGCCTGGGGGCCGGCTGGCTCGACCGTGATCTGCCGGCCGAGGAGGACGAGGCCGATGAAGAACATGGCCACGAAGGCTTTGGGCAATGGGAGGAAGTGGCCGAGTACAAGGCCAACCTCACCTGGGTGCCGAGTGAGTTCTCTGCGGTGCGCCTGGAAGCGGCACGCTATGATGATATGGTCGGCGACCAGGACGATTGGCTCTACTCCCTGCAGGTCAACTTCACCATCGGGTCCCATCCGGCCCATCGCTACTAGGAGGTGGTCATGAGATTACTGCTGACAGGATGTCTCCTGGCGACGTTGCTGGTTGCCGGGGCCGGGGCCGGACCCATGAAAGTGGTCTGCACCACCTCTGATCTCGGCTGGCTGGCCACCGAGGTGGGCGGTGACCGTGTGGAGGTTTCGGTGCTCTGCCCGGGCGAGCGCGACCCTCATTTTCTGCCGGCCAAGCCCTCGCTGGCCCGCAAGCTCGGGAAGGCCGACCTGCTCTGCTACAACGGCCTCGAACTGGAGGTCGGCTGGCTGCCGGTCTTGCTAGAGAAGGCACGAAACCCTCAGGTGAGGCCCGGACAGCCTGGAGATCTGGACTGCGCCGGCGCCCTGGAGAAGGTGCTCGAGGTGCCCGTTGGTGAGGTGAGTCGCGCCCAGGGCGATGTCCATCCGGAGGGGAATCCGCACTATCTCCTCGACCCGCGCAATGGTCTGCTGGTAGCCCGGCTCATGGCTGAGCGCATGGCGGCGATGCTGCCGGACGAGGCCGATAACTTCTTCCTTCGCGCCGAACAACTGGAGGCCGATCTCGAGCCCCGGATCAAGGGCTGGCAGGAGCAGGCAGACGCTCTTCGCATTCGACCCCTGGTGGTTTACACCAAGCAGTGGGAATACCTGGCCGACTGGCTCGGTCTCGATATCCTCGGTGCGGTAGAGCATCGTCCGGGTATCTCTCCTTCGCCGCGACATGTCGACGAACTCGTGGGTCAGGCCGAGCAGGCTGGTGTCCGCGAACTGGTGGCCGCGCCCTGGAATCATCTCGACGTGGCCGAGAAGGCCGCCGCTCGCATGAACGTCGCGCTGGTGATCTTGCCGGCGGCCGTGGATTCTCGGGAGGGGGCGGAGTCCTATCCCGCCCTGTTCGACATCATCCTGGCGGACCTGCGGGCCGCCGTGGAGCAGTAGCATGGTGGGATTCTTCGGCATGATGGCGGCCCCGGTGGTGGTGGCCCTGGTCCTGGTCCTGATGCATGGTTACCTCGGCGGACATGTCGTCCGCCGAGGGGTCATCTTCGTGGACATCGCCCTGGCCCAGGTCGCGGCCTTCGGCGTGGCCATGTCGCTCTTCTTCGGCGGCGAGGTGGGGACCGACCTGGCCTGGCTGGCCGGCCTGGTGGCCACATTCATCGGTGCGGTGATCATCGCGGCCACCCGGACGAGGAACGAGACCATTCCCCAGGAGGCCTACATCGGCATCATCTACGCGGTGTTCTCGGCGGCCATGATCCTGGTCCTCACCCAGGTTCCCCACGGTGGTGAGGAGATCCGGCACTTGCTGGTGGGGTCGATCCTCTGGGTGTCCTGGACACAGGTGGTCAAGACGGCGCTGTTGTACGCTCTGCTGGGCCTGGTGCTCTGGCGGTCGCACAAATCGCTGAGCTTGATCAGTGATGACCCTGATGCCGCTCGCGCTCGTGGCTTGAATCTCAAACGGTGGGATTTTCTGTTCTATGCCGTGTTGGGCACCGTGGTCACCAGCAGTGTCCAGATTGCCGGGGTGCTCCTGGTGTTCACCTTGCTGGTGGTGCCGACGGTGATGGCATGCCGCCGCGGCTGTGGCGGCGGGGTCAAGCATCTGCTGTTCGTGCTCCTGGTCGGCGTGCTGGCCGTGGTGCTGGGAGCGGCGGCCAGCTACTGGCTGGACCTGCCCACGGGGGCGGCCATCGTCTGTGTCTTTGGGTTGCTGCTCGGTTTGCAGGTGACGGTGGAGGCCCTGATCCGGCCACGTGGGTGATCACCTCGGGGTCTTCATGCTGGCGCCGTAATCGCGAATCTGCAAGAATGGCCGTCAGGGACATCCATGCTAGCGAAGGGGACTGCCGTGCGTCTGCTACTGGTCATCGTGTTCATGGGTTTGATCATGGTCGGGTTGGTGGTCATCCGTCATTGTGGCGATGACGATGCCTCGGTGGCCATGCCGCCTCTGCCGACTCCGCAGGCCCTCGATGTCAACGATGTGGCGCTCTATGCCGAGGGCCGCGCCGAGACCTTCCGAGTGAGGACGGCGCGCGATGTCCTGCCCGGTGGCCTGTCGGCCGCCATGTTGCCCATGATGATCGACTGGAAGCGTAGCGACGTCCGGCCAGGTGGGGCGCTGGTGGTGGGGAATCTGAGCCACGGCGGCAACCCCCTGTCCGGGATGACCGTGTTGCGGACCCTCCGCTTGTATCCTGAGCGATTGACCTCCGTGCAGTTCGTGACGGTGCCCCTGGGCGGGCCCAAGGCCTTTGCTCATGGTCAGCTGCGTTTCATCTTTGAGGATGGCGGCATCGAGATCCTGGGCGGCGAGTCCGGTACGGTGGGTGAGCCTGATGCCATCAACGACATCGTCCTGTCATGGGAAGCCTGGCGAGGGCCGGGTGTCGAGTACGACATCATGACCGGTATGGACCCGACGATCTATGATCTCAGCCTGCGAGGATACTCGGGCGCTCAGCGATTCCTGGAGGATACCCTGTCCCAGCGACCCTGGACGGCGTACACCCTCAAGCTGCCCGGTGGCCAGGCCGGGCTGGCGGAGCTGCTGCGGGTTTCCCTGGCCATGGGAGACGGGGCGGCGCGGCAGGTGATCGGCAAGATGATGACCCAGGCCGAGGTCGTCTGGCGGGAGGCGACGCCGGATCCTACCCAGGAAGATCTGAATCTGGTGGAGGAATGGCTCCGTCTCCAGCAGGAGATGAAGACGAAGGCTCCTTCTTATGCCGACAAGCGATTGGCCCTCGAGGGTGAGGAGACCGGGTACCAGTCAGCTCTTCGCTCATGTGCCACGATGGCGCTCTACAGTGTCGATGTGTCGGTTGCTCGCCTGATCGAGGCGGGGCATCCCGCCGAGGGCATGAGCCCGGCTCATGCGCCTGAACTGGCCGAGGTACCCGAATGGCTGGCCGGGATGTCGGATGCCGGCTGGGGTGATATCCTGGTCAATGCACCCCGGGCGCTGGGATTCGTTCGTAGCAATCCCTGGGTGATCCCGGGCAAGGTCCCGCCATTGCTCGACAAGGCCGGTCTGCTGGTGCGTGACGGCGATGAGTTGCAGGAGGAATTCTTTTCGCTCGAGACGGTGACGCCCTGGGGTCATCGGGATCAGTTGCTGGTACGATGAAGAAACGCATGGCCTGGCTGCTGGCCGCCTTCATCCTCGTCATTCTGCTGGGCCTGGTGGCCCAGTTCGTCCTGAAGCCGGAGCGCTGGCAACAGCGCGGCGTGGTCAGTTTCCTACCCGAAGTGATGGCCCGGGTCGATACCGACAGCCTGGCCATCGCGTTGACCATCGATGACGCGCCGCATCCGGCGGTCACTCCTCATATTCTGGAGATCCTGCGCCGTCACGGGGCCCGGGCGACCTTCTTCATCATCGGCTCCCAGGCCGAGGCCTACCCTGATCTGCTGCAGGCCATCGTCGACGATGGTCATGAACTGGGCAACCATCTGTATCTCGACCGTCCCAGTATCCAGCTCGAGGACGATGAGTTCGTGGAATCCCTGCTCAGGACCGATGCCCTCATCCGCCCCCTGGGACCTGTCCAGTGGTGTCGGCCGGGGTCGGGCTGGTTGGACGAGCGGATGATCGAGCTCATGGCTGAGCATGGGTATCGCCCGTGCCTGGCCAGCGTCTATCCCCTGGACCTCACCACCCCACGCAAGATGGCCACCTGGCATTTCGAGATCAATGCCAAGCCCGGGGCGATCCTGGTGCTGCATGATGGCGGGCTGGCCAGGCTCGGAACGCTGGAGACCCTGGAAATCGTCCTGCCGCGCCTGTCCGAGGACGGCCTGCGGGCCGTGACGGTGACGGAGCTGGTCGGGATGGCTCATCCAGAATAAACCGTGATCGCAGGCATCTTTTGCCGACCATGAGCCGTCTCTCTTTCGTGCCTCCAGATCGGAATCACGAAAGGGATGACCATGCTCCAGATCAGATTCATTTCGGGCCTCGCTCTTGGACTGTTCGCCTTGCTGGCATTCTCGTTGCCGCTGACCCCTGCCCAGGCCTGTACCACCTTCACGCTCCAGGACGGCGACGATCTCTACTTCGTCCACAGCCTGAATCAGGGCAGCGTGCCCCGTGTCGATGGGGCGGTCTTCATCAATCCACGCGACACGTGGAAGAACGGGCATAGCTGGGCGTCGCTACTCGATGGTGATGACAGCAGCGGCGCCGGTCTGGTCTGGAAATCGCTATACGGCTCGGTGACCTTCAGCCCGTTGGGTCTTGAGTTTCCCGATGGGGGCATGAACGAGGCCGGACTCTTCATCTGGGAGATGGGATTCGATCCGGAGTACTCGACGGATGAGAGCCTGCCGGTGCTGTTCCAGATGCAATGGATGCAGTACCAGCTGGATAATTTCGCCACCGTGCCCGAGGTCATCGAGTACCTGGACCGGGTGGCCCTGGATGGCTGGGGATGGCACTACATGGTCGCCGATAAGCAGGGCCGGGCGGCCATCATCGACTTCGTGGACGGTCATCCCGTGGTCACCACCGGCGATGCACTCCCCATTCATCTTTGCTGCAACTCGGACTATTCCGTGGCCATGGATTGGTTGAAGAAGCATCAGGGATTCGGCGGTGACCTGCCCATCGAGCAGCGATTCTCTGAGATTCCCCGCTTCATCTACGGTGCGAAGCTGATGCAGGAGTTCAAGGACCAGGACCCGGTGGAGTACTGCTTCAAGATCCTGGACGACATGAGTGTCAATGTCCGCTGGTCCATCGTCTTCGATGTCAGCCGGGGCGAGGCCTATTTCAAGACCAACCTCGATGGGGGAATCCGCCATTTCGCCTTCGTACCAGCCGACTTCGAGCCTGCCCGGGGACCACTCATGCTCGACATCAACAGCCCCGGTCCGGCGGATGTCCGTTCGCGTTTTGTTGCCCATGACAGCTCCTGGAATGCTGCGTTGTTGGCGAGCATCCTGCATCACTTCATGGATGAGGAAGCTGATGTCGAGGTCTTGGCCCGGTCCATGACCGAGAAGATCCGGTACGGGACAGATGCGATGGTCCCTGATTCTGTCGGCCACTGGGCGGGTGTCATGAAGGTGCCGGCCAAGGGTGATTGGATGGATCTGACCATGGATCTGTCCCTGGAACGGCATGGAGAGCTGACGGGAAAGATCAGCATCGAGGGGATGATGGCTGAGGCGCGACTCAGCAACCTGGACGAGACGGCCGGCTTGTTGAGTTTCACGGCCGCCATGCCGGAGAGCGGGGACCTGGTTCAGTTCAAGCTCTTCATGACGGCTGACGGGATACGCGGTGGAGCGGGTACCTGGGACTGGGATAATCGGAAGACGGCGTTCATCACGCTCCACAAACTCCCGTGATCAATAGGTTATGCCGTCGAAAATGTGTCCGGGCTTAGATGGGCGGTCCGAAGGGGGAGAAGTCGCACCATACGTGGTCCTGGTAGGACGATTGCGCAAGCCTGCATGGCCAGATCAGTGGCCATAAGTGCTAGACACAATTTCGAGGGCACAACCGATTTGTTCAGGTTTTCGATTTTTTGATGCGGCTTTTTCCTAATCGCCAGAGATTGTGTCCTGGCTTGAGACCACTGCAGTCCATGCCCTCAACGACAGTCAGTTGGAAATGGAGAGAGTGACCAATGAAACGAACCACATTCGTTGCCGCGGCCTTGATCATGGTGTTCGCCGCTGGCACCCTGGGTGCCGCGGACATCGCCTTCGACACCGAGTACTATATCCTCGAGGCCCAGAACGGGGAGCAGTGGGCGGCTGATGATGCATCCGTCGATGCCAAGCTCGCCCAGTTCCGCGAGCAGAACGGTGGCAAGTCTCCGAATATCCTGTACATCCTGGTCGATGACATCGGCTTCGGTGATCTGGGCATTCCCGAGCTCAATGCGATTCGGGGCTACAAGACGCCCAACATCAACAAGTTCTCCGACGAGAGTATGCGCTTCGCCCGGATGTATACCGAGCCTTCGTGCACGCCCACTCGCGTCGCCTTCATGACCGGTCGCCAGCCCCATCGCAACGGCATGGGCGACACGGCGGTGGACATCGCCGGCTTCGGTCTGGCGGACAAGGAAGTCACCCTGGCCGAGGTCCTGTCCGAGTCGGGCTACAACACCGTCCACATCGGCAAGTGGCACATGGGCGACATCATGGAAGCCTGGCCCAACCACCAGGGATTCGACTACGCGGCTTTCCCCATCCATCAGCAGGGTCAGCTCACCATCTTCAATGATGATGCGGCCAACGAAGAAGTCTCCATCGGGATCGGGAAGAACAATTACGACGACCGCTTCACCCTGGACGAGACCTTCCGCCCCGACGCCTCCCATATGGTGACGGTGGTCGAGGGCCGGCGCGGTGAAACGGTGCGCGAAGTTCACATGAAGGCCGGCGAACGCTGGAACCAGAAGAAATACAACGAGATGAACGACCGCTTCCAGAAGCAGACGCTCGAACAGCTGGCCATCCTCTCCAAGGAAGACAAGCCGTTCTTCCTGCAGTACTGGCCCGTCATTCCCCTGTCCAACCCGCGGACGACCGTGGACCAGTTTACCACTCCCAATGGCGGCACCTATGTCGAGAGCATGAAGCAGCTCGATGGCTGGATCGGTGAAGTCCTGGACGAGATGGATGACCTTGGCATCGCCGAGAATACCATCGTCGTGGTCATGGGCGACAACGGCCACTTCACCAAGTACTCACCCGGCAGTGGTTTCACGGCGATGATTTATCGCGGTGGCAAGGGTGCCGAGACCGAGGGCGGCGTGCGCGTCGATGCCTTCGCTCGCTGGCCTGGCATGATCGAGAAGGATTCCATCGTCACTGATATCGTCCACGTGGCCGATCTTTTCACCAGCCTGGCTCGATTCGGTGGTGGCATGGACAAGATTCCCACGGATCGTGTGATCGATGGTGTGGATCAGACGGCCCTGATGCTGGAGGGGGAGACCCATGGTCGCCGGGACCATGTCTTCATCTATTCAGGCAATTATCTGAAAGCGGTGGTGAAGGAGCAGTACAAGCTCTTTACCCCGAAGGCCGGCGAGAATCCCATTGTCGCCAAGTTCTATGATCTGTTCCGCGATACCCGTGAAGAGTATCCCGTGTCCACCGAGGTTGGTGCCTGGGGTGGTCAGGAATTCGTGCGCATCATCCAGCGGCACAAGCAGCGGATGCAGAAGTATCCTGATGAACTGCCGGCGTTCGGTCGCCCTTATGAAGGTATCGAGAACCTCCGTCCCGAGACCGTGGCGGCGGTGGAAGCCTTCCTCATGAAGCAAGGCGCAGCGATGAAGTAGGGTCTTGGATTTGCCGGGGCTTCCGCCCTGGTCAAGTGAAGCCGGCTCCTCGACAAGGGGAGCCGGCTTCTTCATGTCCGAGGAGAGGGCCAGAACCAATCAGTCGACACCTCAAGGTGATCCTGAGCAACTCAGCGGAACCGGTCCTTCAGTGCCGACCAGCTTCTATCCGTCGCCGGAACCACGAGACTGCTCTCGATGAGCAATAGCTCGTTGGGATACAGATAGGCCGGTGGTAACCGGAAGGTGACCAGACCCACCATGGACGCGACCCAGCCGTGGCTCGAGTGGAAAGCCGGGAAGGTGCCGGCCGGTGTCGTGACCGTCCCTTCCTGATCCCAGCTGTACTGATACCACCCACTACCGGGTGAACTATCCTTGTCCAGGTGGTTGATCAACTGCAATTCGGACTCCCCCCAGGCGTCACCCACGCTGGGTGGCACGCTGAGCCAGGCCCATGCCGGGGTGAATTCGAACCAGGCAGATTGGGACTCGGGGCGACAGCCGACATGCCGGACGATGCCGTCGTCATCGATGGTCGAGTACCAGGTCCAGGCCTGGGGTTGGTTGGTACTCAACCCGGTGATGGAATACTCGACGGCATGGACGGTTTCGCCTACCAGGACAAGCTCGTTGCCCACTTCCACGGTCAGAGTGACGGTGCCGTCACTGTAGATCCAATGGGCGCCGGTGTTGAGAGGGTACCAGGGGCTGGTGGCGGATACTGATTCGGGATTGCCGATGAGGATGCAGGCGAAGACAAGGGTCGGCAGGCCGGCGAGGAACCTGCCGAGGGTGCATGGGCGATGCATGATGACCTCCACGTTGGGGCGTTCAGGGTGTCGGACGATGGATGAGAACGCCTTGGCAAGGGGTCATGGATCTCCCTGGTCACTGGACGGATGCACGCACACGACAACCATGCTGGTGTCGTTGATGGTACTGGCAATGTGGGACGTTAGCTTGCGGTCGCGATGATTCCCCCTTGGCCCCGAGTGTATCAGATTGGAGGTGGCGGATCAATTGGAGATCCTGGGGCTCTTCGGCTCCTCATCAAAAGGCCGCCCTCCAAGGAGGGCGGCCTGCGTACCGGATTTCAATGGGGGAACGTCCTACTCCGCCTTCCGCTCCAGGGCATCGAGCCGCTCTTCCAGTCGCACTACGCGATCCTCGATGTCGCTCCGAGAAGCCCCGCCTTTCAGGCGCAGCTTGAGAGTCTCGGCGACATCGAGCACCTGAAACATCAGGAGGATGACGACGACTCCAGCAAAGATTCCGACTGTATCCCACATGTTCCTGTCCTCTTCGGCTACTCACAGTTCAATTCACGAGTGCATCTACCACGTAGATCGATCAAGCGAAGTTGCACCAGGCGGTTCTCGCCTCAATGGCCGTTTCGGTCGAAACCTCAGTCAGCGATCCAACGATTCAACCATCCCATCACCTCGTCATGCCACTGGATGGAGTTCTGGGGCTTCAACACCCAGTGATTCTCATCGGGGTAGTACAGCAAGCGAGCCGGCACGCCCTGGCGCCGCAACGCCGTGAAGGTGCTCATGCCCTGGGTGTCGACCACGCGGTAATCCAGCGCGCCGTGCACGACCAGGGTGGGCACGTGCCAGTTCTGGACGTAGTTGATGGGATTGTGCTTCTGGTAAGGCGCCTGGTCCTCGAAGGGGCGGCCGTGCTCCCACTCGGGGAACCACAGCTCCTCGGTGTCATAATAGGCCATCTGCTCGCAGAGGTTGCCGTCGTGACAGACGAAGGCCTTGAATTTCTCACCGAAGGGCTGGCCGTGCATCCAGTTGATCATGTAGCCGCCGTAGCTCGCGCCCGCGGCCACGACCTTGGAGCCGTCCATCCAGTCGTAGCGGTCCAGCGCCGCGGCCAGACCCTTCTCCAGGTCCTCCAGGGGACGGTCGCCCCAGTGGCCACTGATGGCGTCGGTGAACTCCTGGCCGTAGCCGGTGGAGCCGTGGAAGTCGACGGCGACGGTGCAGAAGCCTGCGCCCACGTAGGCCTGGGGATTCCAGCGGTAGTGGAAGTCGTTGCCGAAGCTGCCCTGGGGGCCGCCGTGCACCAGGAAGGTGATGGGCCAGGTCTGGCCGGCGGCGGCCTTCTCGGCCGTCCAGTCGTAGGGCTTGACCACGTAGGCGTACACGGTCTCGCCGTTCCAGCCCTCGAAGGTGAACTGCTCGGGCTCGCCCATGAGGGTGGCGGCGAGGGCGGCATCGTTCAAACCGGTGATGCGCTTCTCGTCCTTGCCGTTGGTCTTGATGGTGTAGATCTCACGGGGCGACTGCAGGTGGTGCTTGGTGTAGAGCAGGCGCTTACCGGCCCAGGTGACCGAGCCGTTGGCGCCGTCGCGGACCACGAGCTTGCTCTCGTTCTTCTTCACATCCAGGTCGAAGACCGAACCCTGGCCGAGGTAGTCGGCGGTGACGAAGAGGTGCTTGCCCTTCTTGTCGAAGAGCAGGCTGTGGATGCTCAGGTTCAGGTCGTCGTAGGTGAGCTCGAGACGGCGAGCGTCGCCCAGTTCGGGCCATGACCGCAGCTCCACGTGGTAGCGGTCGGCCTCGAAGCCGGGACGGTCCATGGCCAGCCAGGCCAGGGTCTTGCCGTCGGGGGAGAACACGGGCTGGGTGTCCCAGGCCTCGTTGTCCTCGGTAAGGCAGCGAATGGAGCCGGATCCGTCGGCCTTCACGGCGTAGATGTCGTAGTCGGTGGACCAGGCGGGCTCGCTGCCGGGCAGGATCTTGGCGGTGAAGATGACCTCGCTGCCGTCGGGGGCCACGGTCACTTCTTCCATGCCGCCCCACGGACGTGTGGGCACGTCGGTGTCGAGGTCGGGCGTGAGATCGGTGAGCTCGCCCAGGGGCGTGAGCAGAAAGAGGTGGCTGCGCTTGCCATCTTCCCAGGTGTCCCAATGCCGGAACATGAGCTCGTCGTAGACCTTGCCGGTGACCGGGTCGGCGGCCACCTCGGCATCGCGGGCCAGGGACTCCTCCACTGTCATGCCGGGATAAATTTGCGCGGTCATCAGGAAGCCGCCCAGGGCGGGGGCGTGCTCGAAGGACTCGATGTCCAGAAGCGACTCGGTGAGCTGACGGGCCTCACCGCCGCGGGGGTCGATGGCCCAGATCTGGGCGCTGCCCGACCGGGTGCTCAGGAAATGGACCTCGTTGTTGCGCACACACCAGCGGGGATTCCACTCGCCGGCCTCGCTGCGGGTCAGGGGCTTGGCCTCCGATTTGCCGTCCACGGCGCCGATCCAGAGGTCGGTGCGGCCGCGGTTGGCCTCGAGGTCGGTCTCACGCACGGTGAACACCACCAGCTTGCCGTCGGGGGAGACCTGCGGATCGCCGATGCGTTGCATGGCGAGCATGTCGTGGACGGAGAAGGGGTGGGGATCGGTGGCCGCCAGGGCGAGGCTGGCCAGGGCGGCGGTCAGGGCCGCGAGCAGGAAGATGCGTCGGAACAACGAGGGACCTCCGGTTGGAGAATTCGGGGTTGGATTGCGTGGCTCAATATAAAAGGTCCATGGGGGATGGGCGAATGGTCAGTCGTCGGCTGCGGCCGGTTCGGTCACCTCGGCGCATCCGCGCAGGACATCCCGGTCCATAATCAGCATGGCTCGCCAGGTCCAGTCCTTGTCGGCCATGGTGTCCTGGCAAGGCTCCTGGGTGAGGATGAGTTGCAGTGTGCTGGGGCTCCCCGCATGCTGCCGCCCCAGGAAGATCCAGGCGGCGGGCTTTCCCACGGCCTTGGGGCCCTTGAATGCCAGGGGTTCCAGATCCTCGGGGCGTCGCAGAGTGAGGCCTCCGCCGGGGGTGGTGGTGATGGACCAGAAGGGCTCGTTGCCGGAGGCCCGGAACATGGGGGCCTCGACGGTGGATTTTCCGCTGAGATCGGTGACCGAGGAGATGGTGAGCAAGCTGTCGAAATCGGCGGCGATCCCCAGGCCGTCGAAGGCGGCTACGGTGCCGGCAATCTCGGCCCAGACCGGGGCTTCGGGGCCATAGGCGGCGCGGGTGTAATCCTCGGTGACGAAGTTGTCGGGGTCGGCCACCCAGTAGGCCTGGGCGGTGTCCAGCTCACGGAAGACGCGGTAACGGGGGCTGAGGTAGAGGATGCCGCGGAGAGTGCGGGTTGTCACCTTGGGGGTGTCGGCCTGGGCCGTAGATGAAGCCGACTCTTGATCGTTCTTCGGAGAACCACATCCGCCGAGGATGCTCAGCAAGACTAGCAGCGAAATGGCTTGGCGCATCATCACTCCTTGGTGGACCCACCGGCGGTGTAGAGCCCGATGAGCCGGGCCATGAGGACGCCGGTGAACAGCACGCCGGCAATGGCTTCCATCATGGCAAGAGATCGGGCCAAGGGGAGGGCTGGACTGATTTCGCCGTATCCCAAGGTTGTCAGCGTGACGAAGCTGAAGTAGTAGAGGTGTTGCCAGGTCTCGATACCCGGAGTCTCGGGGAGATTGAACGAGCCGGGGACAAGGAAGTCGGTCAGAATATAGATGATGGACCAGACCATGCCGATGAGAAGGTAGCAATTGACGGCCAACAACATGGTGGAGGCGTTGACCTTACGAGCCATGAAAAGCTCGCGAAGCATCAAGTAGAAAACGTACAGGATGAGCAGGATCTGGAGTGTCTCATGGACCCATTCATAGGAGTGGCTGATGATACTGAGCTGGTCCAGCCAATCGAAAATCTGGCCGGGAATGGCCAGGATGAAGGCGATGGTCAGATGACGGCGCGTGCTGGCTGCCATGTAGATCAAGGCGCCGGCCGTGGCGAGCTGGCTCAAGGGGTGAAACCAGTTCAGGGGATTGGCGGTCAGCGGCAGCATGAAGACCCGGATAACCAGGACGACCGTCAGGATAATGGCCGGCTGTAGCTGTCGTTGTTGAAGGCGGAGGATGCGATCCTCCGTGAGGAATCTATGTGGAGTTCTCATGGGGCGATCCTATCGCGGATCACCCCTGAAATCAACGGGCCAACGTGATTCGTCGAGTGGTGGTGTGACCGAGGGTGTCGACTGCACGCACCAGGTAGATTCCGCTGGGCAGAGCTTGCCCACGCCCATTGGTTCCATTCCAGTTGATGTGGCCACGAGCGGCAACGGACTCCCCGGCTATCAGGTGCCTGACAAGTCGGCCGCGCAGGTCGAATACGGCCAGGTCGATGGGGCCGGGAACACTGAACTCCCAGGCCAGGGTCACTTGGGGGTTGAACGGGTTGGGCCAGGCGTTGAGCTGGGCTCCGGCCACTGTCGGGACCTGATTCTCGACACCGATGAAGGTGTCGAAATCGTGCAGCGTGATGCCGTCGATGAGGAAACCTTCGGCGTTGAGGCTCGCGTCCGAGGCGAACCGCAGGGTGAAGGACCAGGGGTCGAGCAAGCCCTCGGAGACGTCGAATATGACGGTTCGCCAACCCTCGGAGTCGCCTGACCAGCCTGGGGTGTGGCCCAGGGCGCCGAGGAAGAGATCGGTGTAGCCATCGACGGGAGTGAGAATCTCAGGCTCCTGGCCCTCCCGCTCGAAGACCAGTTGAACTCCGTCGAACCCGGGCTCGGTGCCGCTCCAGTAGTGGAAGCTGAGGTGGAGGCGGTTGTGGTTGAACTGGCCCGGTTGATAGACCGGGCTGTGTAGCGAGGATTCGGTCTCATCCGGATAGCCAAGGCCGTCCAGGCCCACGCCCCAGCACCAGTCTCCGCTGAAGGCGGTCCCGGGACCCATGCCGGTGACGTCGGGTCGACCGTGTTCCCAGAGGTCGCCGGTGGTGGTGAAACCGTCGGGGTCGTCCTCGAAATCGCTGTCGATGAACGGCAGGGCGAAGGTGATGTCGATTCTGCCTGTGACGTTCGGGAATTCGACAATTAGACCGCCGTAGAGGGGCACGCCACCGGTCATCAAGCGGTGGGGCATGCCCTCGGGCACGGGCTCGAAGGTGTAGGTGCCGTCGGCCAGGGAATAGGTGACGGGCACGGGTTCGTCGATGAGTTCGAGCCGGGCGCCCTCGAGCATGGCGTCCTCGTTGTCGAAGACCGTGCCGTGGATGATCTCCAGGGGCAGGGTGATGAGCTGGGTGGTGTGGGCCACGATGCCGTTGGTGACGGTCACGAACTCGTCCTGTTGTTCGTGGTAATACGAGAGGAAGCGCAACTCGTAGTCATGGGCCATCAATCCCAGGCGATAGGTGCCGTCGCTTGCGGTGTAGGCGATGGGGCCGTCGGGCATCACGCGGACTTCGACCCCACTCACGGGCAGACCACTGTCAGCGTCGGTGACCAGTCCTTCTATGATGCCGATGCCCTGGGCCGCCTGGATCAGGGCGCCTTCGAGGTCGGGGCGGGGGCCGATGAGCTCGGGACCGGTGGTCGGGGTGCCGGTGCTGGCCAGCAGGTGGCGGGCGAGATGATGGTCGAGGCTGAAGCCGAGGTCGGCCTCAACCATGCCCTGGAGCGCGGCCACGGCACCGGTCACGATGGGCGAGGCGCTGCTGGTGCCGCTGAACATGGCGGTGTACCAGACCGTTTCGTCCTCGCCGCCCTGCAGGTCGCCATAGGCACAGGTCACGACGTCCATGCCCCAGCCGCAGAGGTCGACCCGTTGACCGTTGTTGGTGAACCAGGCGGGGTCCAGATCGCTGCCGCTGGTGGCGCCCACCATGATGGCGCCGCTGTGGCGGACTTCGGGGTTGAAGAGGTCGAGGTAGAGGGGGTCGTCCAGGTCTTGCTGACCGTTGCCCGCGGCTTCGACCACGATGATGCCCAGGTCGCTGAGGGCCCGGATGGTCTCGAAGTTGTCCTGCCAGAACTCCATGGGCAGGTAGCCGTACTGGCCGGCGCCGGGAATGCTGTTGGGCCCGGGGGCGTGCAATTCGATGAGCACGATATCACCGACTTCCAGTTCCAGGGCCGCGGAGACAAGAGCCTCGGCCAGGGACTGGTCGCCGATGCTGCTGTTGCCCACCTGGCATTCGGGCACGATGCCGTCCACGCCGTAGTCGTTGGGTTCGCCGCGCATGACGCCGACCACGGCGGTGCCGTGATTGCGC
>Ga0209475_10002152_pt1 | contig 20901 bp, 16 predicted proteins | sample tdDd471_FD_187128 | JGI IMG/M metagenome (GOLD analysis project Ga0209475, IMG submission 187128) | Marine sediment microbial communities from the Atlantic coast under amendment with organic carbon and nitrate - tdDd47.1 (SPAdes)... | ecosystem: Environmental > Aquatic > Marine > Coastal >... | reverse complement strand
GATTGCAGGAAACCTCCGAAAATATGAAAGAGGTAATCAGTAAAGCATCAGCTCTTGATGTAGTAAATCTTACTTGTGAACCAATTAATAAAAAAGGCAGAACTGTAAAGAAAATATCTAAAACAGTAAAGCTTAAATCTAGTTTTACCATTCAAAAGAACATTACTGCACCAACAGGTGTTAAGGAAATTTTTGTTCGTTTAACTCGTCCTGATGAGGTTGTTTTAGGTAATCCACAAAATCTATTGTTCGATTTCGAAAATACTAAATTGGTGTACTCTGCAAAGCGTGATATCGATTTTGAAGGGGATGCTTTGGAAGTTGCTATTTTTTGGGATAACGATGGAAGTTTAATTTCCGGTGAATACAAGGTGGATATATTTGCAGAAGGTAATCACATTGGTAGTTCAAAATTCTTACTGAAATAAATTGTACTCGATATATTGAAAAAAAGGCTATCACTTATGACAGCCTTTTTTCGTTTAAATTCCTTTTATTTGAAAATTGTTCTCGAACCAAATGCTCTAAAACCAATGAGTATGGAAACGCACCCACTCTCAAGTTCAACTTTCGTTTCATCTTCCGGAATCAATACTCTAATGATAAAATCATCTGTGCTTTCTACCATAAAATCCCATAAGTTTGTGTAATCTTCATCAGAATTGTCGTAGAGTAAATTGTATTCGGTATCGAACAGTTGAAATTGTAAATCTCCAAGATTATCCTCTCCCTTTACTAGAATTCGATATTCTTGATCTTTGTAAAAAGTAAGCTGTAATTCGGCAGTTTCTCCTTGCGATAAAACAGCACTATTCAATTGCCCGTTAAATGTATAAGGTGATAATTGCGGAATGCATTCCTTTTTGGTGTACTCGTTACATTGCGCTACCAAACCGATAGGTAAAGCAAATATACAGAGTAGTAATATTGTAAGTTTAGTTATCTTCATAAGTAGTGAGTTTTGAATCCAACAATTACAGTTCGGTTAGTTTGGTTCTAATTCTGTTATTGATTTCAGTAATTTCCTGTATGGTTTTATTTGAAGCACTTAGTGTTACTTTATTTTGAATAATAGTTTTACCATTTTTCGATTTTAAACTTGAAGGTGTTTTTTTAACTTGTTCAATTTCTCTGAATTTAGCATCTAGTAGTTTTAAATCGGGTAAAATTTCGTTCACTTTTTTATTGTTACGATATTGACTTAATAGTCCAATTAAATTTTTAACTGAATGTTTTTGTTGGGCTATTAAGCCTATCATTTCTTTTTGCGGATCTTTTAAATCGATAATATTTGTTGCCAGATATAAGGTTTCAATCCAACCTCCAAATACAATTAAAGCAGCTGTTCCTCCCCGTTGATTTTCTTTTAAGTAGCTATCAGATTTTGTAAATGTTTCAGAAATAATGTTTAACAACGAATCCTGATTTTCAATATTTTCTTCTACCCTGCGGGCAGTGTATTTTTCCTGTTCTTCCGGTATTCCCAATTCTCGAGTAAATTTCTTTATTACGGCAAGATATCGGGCTGCGTCCTGAAATTGTTCGTAAATTCGGATATAACTTAAATCGGCACCGTATATTCCTATATTAATTGCAATATCAGCTTGTGATAAATAGTTGTCTGCATTATTTACCGAATTCATTAAATCTGGCTGGTATGGCAGCTTCATTTTTTTCATTATTTCGGTAACTTCTATAGGACTAGGAACATTGTAAAAAAGATTCTTAACCGTTCCAAACTTTTGAGGTTGAGCTGTATTTATAGCCGACTCTCTTTCATTTGCAGGTTTGCTATTTTGACAAGCATAACTTAAAAGTGAATTAATAAAAATCAGTATGAAACAGATTATTCTGAATGAATATTTAAACATAATAAATAGATTTTCTCTTTTGAATAGATTTGTAAGAAACTTAAAGTTATACTTTTACCTATAATAAGCAAACAAAAAAACAATATATTACCACATCTGTAAAAAACACTCAAAATCTGGAAACAAATGATCCTTTAGACCGTAAACGGTAAGTTAATTAAAAGGAAAATGTCATGAGAATTGGAATATTAATTGGTCGCATTGGTGGAGTTGATGGTGTTGCATTGGAAACAGAAAAATGGATTAAGGTATTTCGAAAAATGGGACACGAAGTGTTTACTTTATCGGGACAATTTGAAGAGAGAAAACTAGATCCTGATTTTGAAACTTTGGTTCCTGAAATGTCATTTTTCTCTCCAGAAGGTTTTTGGGGACAAAAAAAAGCCTTTCATTTTCCAGACAATAATCTATCGGAATTATTAGAGCATATCCATTTTTATGCTGATTTAATTGGTGATAAGATTATAAATTGGGCAAGAGAGCATAAAATTGAAGTTTTGGTTTCTGAGAATGCTTCTGCTTTACCTGCTCATCTGGAAATGGGTTTAGGAATTAAAAAGGCAATTTCTATTCTTGGAATTCCTACTATAACTCATGACCATGATTTTTACTGGGAGCGAGGGGATAGATATTTATCACTTTATCCAGAGGTGAATAAAATTGTAGAAGAAAATTTTCCTTTGCGCTTGCCGAATGTATTTCATGCCGTTATTAATACTTATGGGAAAGATACATTGACAGAACGATTTAATAGAAATTCAATTGTTGTTCCAAACGTTATGAATTTTGATTTGCCTTTTGGAGAAATTAATGAAACCAATATCAATTTGAAACGGAATATTGGACTTCAAAAGGATGATTATATTCTAGCACAGGTTACACGTATTGTTCGAAGGAAAGGGATTGAAACGGCAATTCGACTGATACATATGTTGGATGATTCCAGAGCAAAATTGGTCATTACTGGAAATCATTCCGATGATGAGGGTAATATGTACTACAATGAATTAATTGACCTGATTCACGAATTGAAATTGGAAGGTCAGGTAATGTTTTCATCACACATTATAAAGAACAATAGAAGACAAATTGAAGGAAGTAAAGCGTATTCTTTGTCGGATGCTTATGCGCATGCTAAAGCAAGTACTTATTTTAGTACTTATGAGGGATTTGGGAATGCTTTTATCGAATCAGTATTAGGTAAGTGCCCAATTTTTGTAAATAATTATAAACCTGTTTATTGGCCAGATATTGGTAGTAAAGGGTTTAGAACAGTTATGCTTGAAAACAATGAGATTACAGATCAGGCTTTGGCTGAAATGAAAGAGATTCTTCATAACGAAAAACTAAATCGCGAGATTGGAGAGTTTAATTATGAACTTGGTAAAAAGTATTTCTCTTTCAGTACTTTAGAAGAAAAACTAACAGAATTATTAGATTTGGCTGTAAAATATAGAGGATAAACCAAATTGGTTTAAATTAGTATTTTTAATGAACTATCTGGAGTGAAGCGTTGAAGCTTAAAATCAATACCACTTAATAAATTTAAACCTGGCTTTTTCCCTATTTCAATACTTCCTAAGTCAGAATCAAGACGAAGATGTTTTGCCGGATTTAAACTTCCCCATTTTAATAGTTCTTCAAATTCAATTTGAGGATATTTTTCTTGAAGGTATTTCATCTCATCAAATACAGAGAGTAATTTGTGCGTTTGCAATGATCCGGTACCAATACAGAAGCGACTATTATTTTTAGCAATATTTTTGATGAATTTAACTGTGTGTTGATTGATAAGAACTGGCGAGTGATCTTTTTCATCGACAGTATTCAAAGATGCTTTCAAATCAAATTTAAAGTTTTCAACGCCTACATTCCTAAATTGAATTTTTGATTTTGCTTTTAAATTTTCATTAGTAGCAGTAGGATAAAAATCAGCTGCTCCTTTGGTTCCAAATGCTTCTAAATGATTGATACCTCTTTGAACAGAATTTGTATCTGGAAGCAAACTAGATGTTTTAAGTTTTAAACTTTCAGCAAAATTATCTTCTATGCAATCTAAAAAGTCATGTATTGTGAATATACTCCAGGATAACATACAAAAAGCATCTACAAATCCGGGAACTATAATTCCACCGTAAAATTCTAAATTCTGAATTTCTTTTAACTGTCCCTTGGTATCAATTAAGTCAACAATACGATTATCATTATCAAGAACTATAATGCCATTTTTAAGTGGTTTTGAACTTAAAGGAAAGACGTAATTTGCAGTTACCTTTCTCATCTTTTTATTTCTTTAAGACTTTGAAAGTTTAAATGACGATCAATTTCACGCTCCAATTCAAGACTATCTGGTTTTATTTCGGGATTGTATATTTTAATGTTTTTTATTTCATAGTCTTGTGTAAATTGTTGCAAATCATTGTCCCAGGAAAATATATTCCCTTTTAATGTAGTGTAGGTAGTGTCGGGATATTCAAGTTGTATGGAATAATTTCTAAAAATAGAGTCTCGAGTAATTTTCAATGGCTCAAAATGAACTTCCTGAGGTCCGTTTAATGTGTCATTTTTCCAGAATGAAGCAGTCATCTGAGGATTCTCAGACTGATCTTTTGAGAAGATTCGAATATCTGCAGAAACTGTATAAATTCCTTTTTGATTTACAAGAATAGAAAAATCGAATTGTGGTTTGCCATTTTTTGGAACTATGTAATGTGTCTTTTTTCTCCACAAATTAACGGTGTCTTGTTCTAACTTTGCATTTTTAATGTCAATACGATATTGAGTCTCCAATCGATTTAGAGAATCAATTACAACATCATAAATTTTGGTGAAGTTATTTGCGTTATCGGCATAATAAGCAATGCAAGAATCGAATTCCGCTTTGTTTAAGTTGTATTTTTTATAAATAGAATTGTAGTAATAGCTAGGTCGGTGATTATTTCCTGATCGATAAATGTTTTGAGCAGATAAAATTCCGTCAGCCATATGAATGTCAATCAATAGCTTTGTGAATTCCTCTTTATTTAGTTTTGGTTTCTCTTTTTTCGTTTCGGTGCATGAAATGAAAAATACCGTAAATACAATACTTACAATCAGAAAGAATTTATTCATCGAAAATTTGCTTTGTTAATATAGTACAAAGATAAGAAATGGAATGGTAAAGATTAATTTTGGATATGCTTAGATCGATTTTTTAATTTTTTTATACAATTCAGAGGCAAATACGAAATTGTTTAAATCCTTATTATCGGTATCAAAAATTTCACTTTTATGACCTTGCCAAGCTTTGAATCCTTTACTTATAAATAAGATATTCTCACCAATTTCCATAACCGAGTTCATATCGTGAGTATTTATAATAGTGGTGATATTAAATTCTTTGGTAATTTCCTGTATTAAATTGTCAATAACTATTGCAGTAACCGGATCTAAACCTGAATTTGGTTCATCGCAAAATAAATATTTAGGATTTAATGCAATTGCTCTGGCTATGGCAACTCGTTTTTGCATACCACCACTAATTTCTGATGGATACAAGTGATTGGCGTTTGTAATATCTACTCGGTTTAAGCAGAAATTTACTCTATCTTGTTTTTCACTTTTTGTCATCTCTGAAAACATATCAAGTGGGAACAAGACATTCTGTTCTACATTTAAAGAATCGAAAAGTGCACCGCCCTGAAAAACCATACCCATTTCTTTTCTGATATTTTTTCTGCTTTTTAGGTTTAGTTTTGTGAAATCACGATCGTTGTAAAATATTCCACCAGAATCGACTTCATGCAGTCCGATTATAGATTTTAATAAAACGGTTTTTCCCGATCCACTCTGACCAATTATTAAGTTGGTTTTACCTTCTTCAAAAATTATGGAGACATCATTAAGGACTTTTTTGTCATCAAATGATTTATTTACCTTATCTAGTTTAATCATTTTAAGAGAATTTGGGTAAGAATAACGTTAGCAAGAAGAATTAGAATACTACTATTTACAACAGCTTTAGTACTTGCTTTACCAACCTCTAAAGCTCCTCCTTTTACGTAATATCCATAATAGGAAGGAACTGCAGTAATTATAAATGCGAAAACAATAGTTTTAATTAACGAATAGGAAATGTAGTAAGGAATAAAACCGAATTGAGTACCATAAATAAATTCGGATAAGGGAACTGTACCTGTAAGATAACTTGCGGTTAAACCGCCTAAAATTCCCACAAATACACTTAAAACATATAAAAATGGATTAATAAAAATTGCAGCGACAATTTTGGGTAAAATTAAATAACTGGCCGAATTGATTCCCATTATTTCCAATGCGTCGATTTGTTCAGTAACTCTCATCGATCCAATTTCTGAGGCAATATTGGATCCAACCTTACCAGCTAAAATTAAACCAACTATTGTAGACGAAAATTCAAGAATCATTGATTCTCTAGTCGTGTAACCAACCAAATAATCAGGTAAAAAAGGATTCATTAAATTGTATGCAGTTTGCAAGGCAATTACAGCTCCCATAAAAAGAGAAATGATCACAACAATACCAATAGAATTGATACCTAGCTTGTGTATTTCTCGAATTATTTGGGTGAAAAATAATCTACCTTTTTCTGGTTTTGAAACTATTAAAATTAAGAATCTGGAGAATTTTCCTACGTGTTCAAACAAGTTCATATGTATTATTGTTTACGATAAAAATACAAATTATTTATTTACCTTTTTGAATCTAATATTCTTCTAAGTAAAAGCATTTCTCTTTTTGATTTGTTTTTAGATTTCAGTATTTTAGAATATCTTATTTTTATCTGCATATCATTAAAAATCAATATGGATACTAACAATTATTGTGTAATCATGGCGGGCGGAGTTGGATCTCGCTTCTGGCCTTTAAGTAAAAACTTACGTCCAAAACAATTTCTTGATATTTTAGGTACTGGAAAAACTTTAATACGTCACACATTTGAAAGATTTGCTTCTGTTTGTCCAGTTGAGAACTTTTTAGTAGTAACCAATGCGATTTATAAGGATTTGGTCTTAGAGCAAATTCCAGAAATGAAGGAAGATCAGGTTTTATTAGAACCTTTAAGAAGAAATACTGCACCATGTATTGCTTATGCCAACTTTAAAATTCTTAAAAGAAATCCTAATGCTTCTATAATTGTTACACCAGCAGATCATCTCATTTTAAATGAAGTGAAATTTATTGATGTAATTAAGGAAGGAATTCAATTTGTTAAGGATGATAATAAATTATTGACTTTAGGAATGAAACCTTCACGTCCGGAAACTGGATATGGATATATTCAGGTTGGCAAGAAACCAAATGGAGGTGAAGTAGACATATTACCGGTTAAAACTTTTACGGAGAAACCTCATTTAGACCTGGCTAAGATTTTTTATGAATCTGGTGAGTTTTTCTGGAATTCAGGTATTTTTATTTGGTCTTTAGATGCTATTCAAGAATCATTTGGTAAATTTTTACCAGATGTGAATTCTCTTTTTGATTCGATTTTGAGTGACCTGGACACTGACAAAGAACAAGAAGCCATTGATAAGATTTATCCGGAATGTCAGAACATTTCAATTGATTATGGTATTCTTGAAAAATCGGATAATGTATTCGTTTACTGTACAGAGTTTGGTTGGTCAGATCTAGGAACCTGGGGTTCTATGTATGAGCATTCGTCTAAGGATAATAATCAAAATGCAATTCAGGGTGAGAATGTAATGATATACGAATCGAAGGATTGTTTGATTAATGCAAAAGACAAAAAACTTGTTGTGGTGCAAGGTTTGAAGGACTACATCGTGGTTGATACTGATAAGACTTTACTAATTTGTAGAAAGAGAGACGAACAGGAAATAAGAAAAATTGTGAACGATGTAAAAATTACCAAAGGAGAAGAATTTATTTAGTACGAACTTATTTATAAAAGAAAAGGACCTCATTGAGGTCCTTTTTTTATTTTATAGAGTTTTTATTAGTACTCCCAAAGATCGTGTTCGTAAGTGAAAATATCGTTCTTAATTCTCTCAGCTTCAAGCATAGAATTAATACCTACTGTATATTCACTGATACCTCTGTTGTTGTGAACGTTTGATATTTGAGTAATAAAGCTTGCAAATTTTCTTTTCATGAAAAGATCATCAAATGAATAGCGCGCAGCATCATTGTATGGATTAAATACTTCGTGAGTTGCAAGCAATTGTCTTGCTTCAGGAAAATAAATCCAGAACAATTGTTTTTGCTGAATTCCATCCATGGCAGTATCGCCATCTTTAATGTATTCACGAATAGGGCAAATTCCAATAATTCGAACTTGCATAGTTGATGTTTGCTTATCGAAAAACCATTGCTCTTTTACCATATAACGTTTAACATCATCGGTGTGCATTTCACCAGCAAGAATTTTTGGTTCTAACTCACCAGTTAACCTGTTACGCTGCATAATGGTATCAGCTTGGGCATCAAATTTTGTTTGAATTTGCTCCAAGGTCATTGGCATTTTAAACTCATCATCATTGGTGTCGTAAGCTGTTAAGCCTTCGTTTTCGATACCATACATCAACAGATCAATTAAACTATATCGATCATCCTGTGGAGTGGTTGGATAGTACATTGGAAGGTTCATTTTTTCTCTTAAATCAACGATCCTCCATACCAATTTAGACCACATAACATCCGACTCGCGAATGTTTGAAAATGGAATCGGCTTACGATTTTTGATATGATTCTTAGTGTAAACACTAGTAGCATTTGTTTGAGCCGACACATTTGCGGAACAAAACAATGCAAGACCAATAATTAGTAATAAGCTTCTTTTCATCGTATGTAAATTTTATTACTCTATTCTAAAGACAATTGCAGGCAGGTTTCTGGTAACACCATCGGGACCTACCGCCCTAATATCTTCAATATATACTTTTTGATTTCTCTTTAAATTTCGGAACATTCTTGTTTGTTCAGCAGTGAACATATCGGAACGTGATGCTTGATCAACTGTAAATCCTTTTTGAATGGCAGAAACCGTAAATCCAGTAATTTTAAATTCAAGATCAAAATCGAAATTATCCATTACAGCATCAACACCAGTTTGAGCCAAGAGTAAATTTCTTTTGATTTTTCCACCACTCTTGTCTGCTATTTTAGCAACAGGATCTGGAATTGGCTTCACTCTGAAATCTACAGTTCGTAAGGGTCTCCACTCTCCATCAAAATCGGCTTCTACTAGTACTTTTGCAATTCGACCAACAACTTGTGGTTTTGCTATATACTCATCACCTATTTTAATTAAACGACCATTTTGATTGGAAATGGACGCTTTAATTCTATCGGAAGTAAAACCGGGAGCAGATACACTAACCGGATTGTCAACACCCACATAGAATACGTTCATTTTTGTTGGTGAAACAACTACGTTTGGTTCTGCTACTGTATAGCTTGAAGTGAATTTTCGTTCGATAGTATTACCAGAAGGCGAAGTATAAGTTAGGAAACCTCCCCAAGTTTGTTCTCCAACTTCATCTGCAATAGCAGTATATTCGGCTCTTCCTTCATTATCAAAATTAGACAATTTACGTCCTTCTGCAATAACTGCAGGATTTTGAGTCGTATCAATAGCAGCTAAAAAAACACGAGCCCTATAAGTATCGCCCTTTAAAATATAATTTGAAGGTGCATCTACTTTAGCAATTAATTCATTAAATGTATAGGACTCAGCATCTATTTGATTAAATAGATAATTGATCACATCTGATTCTGTATTTCGAACATCTACTTGCATTTTTGACAATAGAGTAATTGCTCCAATTAGCGGAGTATGCGAAAATTGTTTTGATTCCCATGAATAATTAGGATCGCCTGCTTTCGCCTTTTTTGGATCTGAGGTATCTAATGTTTCAAGAATAGCATGTCTTAAAGAAGAATCTTTTGTCGCAATATTCGATAAAACAAGATCTCTAAAAGTATTTATGGTTTCTTTTAATAGTTTACCTTTTTTACCAACAATCATTACCTCTGGTGGAATGTCAAGATTATCCTTACTTCTAATATCATTTAGATCGTATTCCGGTCCATCTGCTTTTTCTACTATTCGTTCTTTTAATTCTTGCATTAAATTATACAAGTTGTTCGATTCTTCCCTAATATTAGATGCTACAGCCCAGGAATCACCTACCTTGTCTGGGTTTACATCATAAGCAGTTTCGAACTTATCGTATGCTGTTTTTGTTTTTTCTTCAAAAGTTTCGATGGTTTTCGATAAACCATTATCAATAATTGTAAAAGCATCCAGTACTTCATTCGATACATTTATCGCTAACATTGCTGTTAGAAATAAATACATCATTCCAATCATCTTTTGCCGTGGCGTTTCTTTACAATTCGTTGCTCCCATTTCAGCTCAGCTTGATTGTTAGACTAGTTCTTTTTCTTATGATCCATTGCACTTAACATGTTACCATAGATGGTATTCAGTGCAGATAGATTTGTATTCAATTGCTCTGTTTCTTTGCGATACGTTTGAGCATTGTCTAGAGTTGCTGTTAGCGTCTGAAGAACTTTATCTAAATCTTGATGTAGATTTTTGGCATTATCCATTTGCTGATTGCTCTCTTTCAATTGTAACTCGTAAATCGCATTCAACGAAGAAAGATTTTTATTCATCGACTCCATTGAAGAATTGTAGTTGCTACTGTTTTCAGTAATCTTACCGAAATCAGTTTGAAGCGATTGATCAATTTTTTGATATGAGTTCAATAAATTATCTCCCGACTCGTTTACTTTACCTGCAAAATCTTTTCCTGAATTCTCAATTGTTGAAGCTGTATCTTCGTAGGATGCACTTAACTTTTGAGCTGAATCAGAAAGTTGTTGAGTTGAATCAACATATTTACCAGAAAATTCTCCTACCGATTCAGATGCCTTTTGCATGCTTTGAATGTAACCATCAGTCGCATCAGAAGCTGCCGATAGGTTAGATAAACTTTCGGTAGCATTGGTTAATTTTGCCAAGCCTTGACTTAAGTGAGAAAGTTTATCTGGCTCAACACTAATTTTCTCAAGTAATTGCTGTAATTGCTCAAGTCCTTCAACTTGAACTCCTCCACCTTTTACCATTTGTTCTTTAGGTTCCAGACCAATTAACTCAGGATAAACCAAACTCCAGTCTGGTTGCTCGTGTGGTGGTTCGAAAGCAGAAAAGAAGAAGATGATAGCTTCTACTGACATACCTAGAGTTAAAAGTTCACCAGCATAAGGATAATGTTGTATTTTAAAAAGAGCACCAATCAGTACAACGGAAGCTCCCCATCCATACACATACCCCATCATTTTTTTCCACTTTGGTGATTGTACAAGTTCTGTAATATTCATGTCGGATTTATTGAAAAAGGTCTTAAAATAAATAGTTTACTGGTAGATTATCTACCTAAATGAGTTCTTACACAGCGGAAACCGATATACGATTTAGCAGTATCCTGATATTCGTATGTTCTGGTTGCGCATTGCAAATAGTAACCAATGTCTTTCCATGATCCACCTCTGATCACTTTTCTCTTCAATGCTGGAGGATCGTCCGGAAGGGCATTGTATTCGTAATTCGGATTCATATCGTGTGTGAAAGAATAAGCTGATTCATCATATGCACCAGAAGTCCATTCTGCAACGTTACCTGCCATATCATACAAACCAAATTCATTTGGCTCGTAGCTACCTACAGGAAGTGTTACTAAACCACCATCATCAACATAGTTACCACGTAAAGGTTTAAAGTTGGCTAGGAAACATCCTTGATCATTTCTTGTGTAAGGACCTCCCCATGGATACATATTTTGTGCAATACCACCGCGAGCAGCATATTCCCACTCCGATTCGGTTGGTAAGCGGTAATCTTGTACAGGGTAATCACCTTCTTGTTTTAATGCTGAATTGTGAAAACGTGTTCTCCAAATTGAGAAAGCTGTTGCTTGTTTCCATGAAACTCCAACAACAGGATACTCATCGTAACCAGGATGCCAAAAATACTGCTTGGTCCATGGATCATTATATGAGTAAGTAAAATCCTGAATCCAACACAAAGTGTCAGGGTAAATATTTAATGCTTCTTTCATGATAAAAGAAGATCTGTCTTCAATTTGTTTTCTACCACCTTTGTAGTCGTCGACCATACCTTCGTATTCGCCAGTTTCGTAGTTGTAACGATTCGATTTTTTTGCAGCTTGTTGCAAATCAACCCATTCGTACTGATACTTCAGTTTACGTGAATCAATTTCTTTGTTACGGAAAAAGCGCTCGTGCTCTGGTAAATACATTTCTTCCAGAATTTCAACGTATTCTTCATCGTTCCACTCTAGTCTCTCTTCCCAATTAATAAAAGGAGGATCGATAGGGTTTCCGTTGTCATCTTCGGCAATTAAAAACTCTTCGAACTGCTGTCCTAATAGTTGTCGGGCGATTGAATCGCGCACCCAATATACAAACTGACGATATTCATTGTTGGTAATTTCAGTTTCATCCATCCAAAAAGATTCAACAGAAACAGTTTTAGCTGTTGCATTTAGTGCCCATGCTACATCTTGATCGTTAGGTCCCATGGTAAAACTTCCTCTTGGAATTTGTACCATTCCATAAGGTTTAGGCTCAAACCATTTACCTCTCTGACCTGCACCAACAAGTTCTCCATTCCCGGTGCGGCTCCCGCAACTGGATAAGAACAACAAAACAATTACACAAAGTGTTGTAAGTAGTTTATTCATAGTGGTTTTGTAAATTGTGCTAAAGCACAGATTTTTAGTGTTTTTTATAAAAATCGAATACTCTTATATTTTTGATTTCGGCGTTCTAATTTAGTGTTGAATCGATACATCAAAAGAAATTCATGTGATCCTTTTGCAATTTTTGAAGTTGAAACATCATACGCATATCCAATTTGAATTCCATTATTGAATAATACGCCCATCATTCCAACTACTGCATCATCAACTCTATAAGAAACGCCTCCCCAAATCTTTTTATTGTATCTAATTAAACTGTTTATATCAATTTGTGAAACAACAGCATCTGTTTTATAAAAGGCAGATGGTATTACTTCCCAGCTTTCATCTAGCTTTAGAGTGTATCCGGCAGTGACATAATAATGTCTTGCCAAATATGTTTCTACCGATTCATTATATGAAACTGTAGGCTCTGTGACATGCGATACGGAAGCACCGGCATAAAAGTTATCGCTTTGGTAAAAAATTCCTAATCCAGGATCAAAAATCATTTTGCCTTCATCGATAGTTGCTGCTCCCATGTCTTCAATTACAGAGGTGTAATCATCTCCTTCTCCATCTGGAACATACCATTCTCCTTTTAATGCATTGTTCTGCACTCCAACACTAATTCCAAAATGTAAAGAACCATTATTTATTTTTTTTTGATACGCATAGCTAAATCGTATCCCGGTATTTTTTTCAAAACCTAATTCGTCTCGAATAATACTTAAGCCAATACCATGTGTTAAACCTGCAAAACGTACAGGAGTAGTGAGATTTACAACTGTCGTAACAGGTGCATTATCAAAGCCAACCCATTGTTGTCTGTTAATAGCAGATACAACAATATCCTTCTCGACACTAGCATAGGCTGGGTTAACTGAGAGGATATTAAACATATTTTGACTGAACTGTGGGTCTTGTTGTGCCCTCATTACCAGGGCAGAACAAAAAAACATTATGAAGAAAATTATTCTTTTCATGAATCACTTTATGGTTCAGTATTATTCAAAAACTGTGAGGAGTAAAGTAAATAAAAATATATATTCCTTACAAGTTTTATCAGAGGTTCAGGCTCTTTTATCAACAATTTTCATTAATCTACTTTATAAATATTTTTTTAGATTAAAATATTAAATTAAATAAACATTTGCTATAACTCTTTTAATAGCAATATTCTTTCTCTAAATATCGTAATTCTTATTTACGTCATTTTTTACATTTTGTTAATAGATTTTCTTCTTTTTCAATTTAGATTAACAATAATTAGAATTGTATTAAGATGCATTAATATAGAAAAGGCAATAAAAAAGGGCTGTACATGAATTTGTACAGCCCTTAAACTTTTTTGAAAAATTTTATTTTTTTGCCTTTTTGGCAGTTGCAGTTTTTTTCTTAGTCGTAGTAGACTTCTTTTTCGTCGTTGTTTTTTTAGCAGTCGCCTTCTTTGCAGTTGCTTTTTTAGTTGTTTTCTTTTTCGGACCATCCTTAATGATCTTCATACAATCTTCGAAGCTTAATGCTTTTGGATCCTCAATATCCTTAGCCAAACGATAATTTTCTTTTTGGTAAGCAATATAAGGTCCCCAGCGACCATTTAAGATTTGAAGGTCAGGATCCTCGTCGAAACCTTTAATGAATTTCTCTCGATCTTTCTTTCTTTTTTCTTCAATTAATTCAATTGCCCGTGGCAAATCAATCTCCATTGGATCATCTACATCTTTCTTAAGAGAGGCGAATTTACCATCGTGACGAACGTATGGACCGAACCTTCCAATTGCAACTACGACTTTTTTATCTTCATATAAACCTAAATCGCGAGGTAATTTGAATAGGTCAATTGCCTCTTCAAGGGTAATGGTCTCTAAATGTTGACCAGTACGAAGGCTAGCGAATTTTGGAGGTTCGGCTTCTTTGTCTTCCGGAGTTTCTCCTAATTGTGCCATTGGACCGTATCTTCCTATACGAACCAAAATTACTTTACCGGTTTTAGGATCTTCCCCTAATATTCTTTCTCCTGTTGATCTTTCTGAATGTTCTAGTGTTTGCTCAACATTCTCGTGGAATGGATTGTAGAATTTACCGATCATTTCATGCCAAATCAGTTTACCTAAGGCGATATCATCAAACTCTTTTTCTACATCAGCAGTAAAATTGTAGTTCATGATATTTGTGAAATGCTCATTTAAGAAATCGGTAACTACCATTCCGATATCTGTAGGGAAAAGTTTCTTTTTCTCAGCACCAGTGATTTGAGATTTCACATCTTCGGTAAGAGTGTTTTCTTTTAAATTAATCACTTCGTACTTTCTTTCTACTCCATCTCTTGATTCTTTCACTACATATCCACGATTTTGAACTGTAGTAATTGTTGGAGCATAAGTAGATGGACGACCGATACCAAGTTCTTCTAATTTCTTAACCAAACTTGCCTCGGTAAATCTTGCAGGACGATAAGTAAAGTTTTGAGTAGCATTTAGAAAATCTTCTTCAACAGGATCGTTTACTTTTACTTTTGGTAATAGTGTATCCTCTTGCTTGCCGTTATCATCGTCGGTAGATTCCAGATATACTTTTAAGAATCCATCGAATTTTACCATTTCACCACTAGCAACAAATTCCTCACTATTAGTTGAGGCACCAATTTTAATATTGGTTTTTTCCAGCTTAGCATCACTCATTTGTGATGCAATGGTTCTTTTCCAAATTAAGTTGTACAAACGGATCTCATTAGATTCTCCGTTAATTACCTCTTTGTTCAGATATGTTGGACGAATCGCCTCGTGAGCCTCTTGAGCTCCTTTATTTTTGGTTTGGTATTTTCTGATTTTTACATACTCAGAACCATGACGCTTGGTGATTTCCTCTTTAGCTGCTGATAATGCAGTATCAGATAAATTCACCGAGTCAGTTCTCATGTAGGTAATGTTTCCTGCTTCGTACAAACGCTGAGCAACAGTCATGGTTTGTGAAACAGAAAAACCTAATTTTCTACTTGCCTCTTGTTGTAAAGTTGAGGTAGTAAATGGAGCTGCAGGTTTACGAGTTGAAGGTTTTTTCTCAATTTCGTTAATCTTATAATCTGCATTTTTACAACTTTCAAGAAACTTTAAAGTTTCTTCTTTAGTAGAAAATCGTTTTGGATACTCAGCTTTTAGAGTTTTTTGAGTTCCGTTTTCTTCAGTTACAATAAAGTTGGCAACAATTTTATAAAAACTTTCAGACTTGAAAGCAATAATTTCTCTTTCACGCTCTACAATTAATCGAACGGCTACTGATTGAACACGACCCGCAGAAAGTTGTGGTTTCACCTTTTTCCATAAAACAGGAGAAATTTCAAAACCTACCAATCGATCTAAAATTCTTCGTGCTTGCTGTGCATTTACTAAATTGTCATCGATATCGCGTGGCGTTTCGATAGCATTTAGAATAGCATCTTTTGTAATTTCATGGAAAACAATACGCTTGGTATTCTCTTTTTTAAGCTTTAAAACTTCAAAAAGGTGCCATGCAATAGCTTCTCCCTCGCGGTCTTCATCGGATGCGATCCAGACAGTCTTGGCTTCTTTCGCCAACTTTTTAAGTTCTGTAACTACCTTTTTCTTATCGGTAGATACGATATATTTTGGTGTGAAATTATTCTTAATATCAATTCCAAAATCCTTTTTTTCCAAATCCCGAATGTGCCCAAAGCTTGACTTTACCAAGAAATCTTTACCAAGAAATTTCTCGATTGTTTTTGCTTTTGCAGGGGACTCGACTATTACTAAATTCTCTACCATCTCGTATCTTTGCTTTGGAAAGTTAAGGTTAAAATTTTTTGCAAAGTAAAACAATAAGCAGGCTAAGTTCAAAATTTTGTTGTAATTATTTTGGAACTACCTGTTTATAAGGTATACTCTTCATCCAATAAAATCAAGAAAAATACGTCTTATCTATTAGAATATAATTTGCTATTTTTACAGCTCAATTAAAATCAATCGGAATAAAATGTCTGAAATTAATTCAAGTACAGAGATTAATCAGGAATCTAATCTTAAAAAATTCAAGAAACCTTTGATCATTTTTTGGTCTGTTTTTCTTGTGGGGATAATTGCTGTTGTATTATTTTTTGCAGGAGTATCTAGTGGAAAGTTTGGTTTTATGCCAACATTTGAAGAATTAGAGAATCCTAAAAGTAGTCTTGCGACAGAAATTTATACTGTGGATAATGAATTGATTGGAAAATTCTACTTCCAAAATCGATCGTTCATTGAACATGATGAACTATCTCCATTTTTGGTTGATGCTTTAATAGCAACTGAGGATGTTCGTTACGAAACTCATTCAGGAATTGATGTTCGAGGACTTGGTCGTGTTGCTAAGGGTTTGGTTACAGGTAATAAGAATGCTGGTGGAGGTAGTACCATTTCTCAGCAGTTGGCAAAAATGCTTTTTCCTCGCGAAAATTTTAAGAATAAATTGGATATCGTATTCAGAAAGTTTAGGGAATGGGTTATTGCTGTAAAGCTTGAGAGAAGTTATACAAAAGAAGAAATCATGACCATGTATTTTAATAAGTATGATTTCTTGAATTTGGCTGTTGGAATTAAATCGGCAGCAAATGTATATTTCAATACAACTCCTGATTCTTTAAAAATGGAACAGGCTGCCATGTTGGTTGGTATGGCAAAAAATTCATCCTATTTTAATCCATTACGTCGACCTGAACTTACAAAAGACAGAAGAAATGTTGTTCTGGCTCAAATGGTGAAGTATGACTATTTGAAGAAAGAGGTGTATGATTCCTTGAAAACTCTTCCTTTAGGAATAGATTATCAGAAAGTGGATCACAAAAGAGGAATGGCTCCTTACTTTAGAGAATATCTTCGGATGTCGTTAACAGCGAAGAAACCAGAGCGAAAAAACTATCCTTCGTGGAACATAGAAAAGTTTAAGCTGGATTCTTTGGAATGGGAAAGTAATCCATTTTATGGCTGGTGTAATAAAAACCAGAAAGCTGATGGTAGTCCATACAATATATATAGAGATGGTTTAAAAATTTATACAACCATTGACTCGCGTATGCAGAAATATGCAGAGCAGGCTGTAGAAGAACATTTAGGACTGGATCTTCAGAATGCTTTCGATCGAGAGAAACAAAATCATAAGAATCCACCTTTTTCGGATGATTTAAATGATGAAGCTGTAGAGCATCAGCTTGATTTGTCGATTCGTAGAAGTGAAAGGCACCGAGTGCTAAAAAAGAAAGGTTTATCGTTCGAGGAGATTAAAGAGAATTTCAAAAAACCTGTTGATATGAAAATATTTACATGGAAAGGAGAGCGTGATACTATTTTATCACCTTTGGATTCCATGTTGTATTACAAAGGTTTCTTACGTGCTGGTTTCATGTCAATGGTTCCACAAACTGGAGAAGTTCGAGCTTATGTTGGGGGTCCAAATTACAAGCATTTCATGTACGATATGGTTACCTTAGGAAAGCGCCAGGTTGGTTCAACAATTAAACCTTTCTTATATACTTTGGCAATGCAGGAAGGTTTATCACCTTGTGATAAAGTGCCAAATATTCCTCAAACTTTTATTTTACCTGATGGATCGCCATGGACTTCACGAAACTCAACAAGTAAAAAATCTGGTGAAATGGTTACCTTAAAATGGGGACTAGCCAATTCTGTGAACAACATTTCCGGTTGGGTTTTAAAACAATCTACACCAAAATCAGTTGTTTCTATGGCTCATAAAATGGGAGTAGTTAGTAGAATAGATCCTGTTCCATCAATCTTTTTAGGAACTTCTGAAATATCGGTATATGAGATGGTTGGAGCTTACAGTTCTTTTGTAAATAAAGGGGTGTACATTAAACCGCGATTCATTAGTAAAATTGAAGATAGTAAAGGGAACCTTATCGCTCAGTCTGTTCCTCGAAAAAAAGAGGTAATGAACGAGAAAACGGCGTATTTAATGACCAACTTATTACAAGGGGTCGTTAATAGAGGTACCGGTGTACGTTTGCGCTTTACATACAATTTATATAATCCTATTGGAGGAAAAACCGGAACTACGCAAAATCATTCAGATGGATGGTTTATGGGTATTACACCGGAATTGGTATCAGGTGTTTGGGTTGGTGCCGAAGATAGAGCAGTCCATTTTGAAGGTATTTATTACGGTCAAGGTGCCAACATGGCATTGCCAATTTGGGCTTTATATATGAAAAAAGTATATGCCGATAGAGGTTTGGGTATCTCACAAGGTGATTTTGAAAAACCAAGAGGCGTGATTCTGAATTTGGATTGTGAATCAGATTCTAATGAGTCTAATAACAATGAATTACAGGATTCTGAAGATGAAGATTTCTTTTAGAATTCGAACTTGATTTTTATTGAAAAGATCAAATTATTTTATTAAAATTGTAGTGCAATTTAGGTTTCCGATAAGGAGATAATAGGGAATCCTGTTTAAATCAGGAGCTGTCCCCGCAGCTGTAAATTCCGATTCAGTTTTGAATCTGTGTTTTGAACAAATATTCCACTGTCCAAAGTAATCCGGATGGGAAGGAGTTCAAGACCGGAATAAGCCAGAAGACCTACCTTGATTGATGGATTTTAGCTTTCGGGCGAGAAAAGCGGGAAGATTCAATTTATTCTTTCTAATTCCGACGCTAGCAGATTCGAACTGCCATACTCGAATCGAAAAAATTCATAGTAACTGTTTTACTATAGAGGATGTCTTGCCAAGACATCCTCTTTTTTTTATCTAAAAAGTGTTTGGAATACTTGACCAACTTTGCTTACTAAATGTATTTTGATATTGAACTTGGAAATATCCAGACCTTTTGAATTGTATTTTGGAATGAATATTTGCTTGAATCCCAGTTTTTCAGCCTCGCTAATTCTTTGATCAATTCTGTTTACCGAACGAATTTCTCCGGATAAACCAATCTCTCCAGCAAAGCACACTTCTTTAGGAATCGAGATATCGGTACTAGATGAAAGTATGGCAATAATTACAGCTAAATCGATAGCTGGGTCGTTTACTTTTATACCACCTGCAATATTTAGGAATACATCCTTGGTCGAGATTCTAAAGCCTGCACGTTTCTCCAGTACAGCCAATAACATGTTTAGTCTTCTCAAGTCGAAACCTGTTGAAGAGCGTTGAGGTGTTCCGTATGCTGCAGAACTCACTAAGGCTTGAATTTCGATCAGAAAAGGACGCATGCCTTCTATTGATGCTGAAATGGCGGTTCCACTTAAACTTTCATCTTCCTGCGAAAGCAACAATTCTGATGGATTCGATACTTCTCGTAATCCGGTGTGTTGCATTTCGTATATTCCCATTTCGGAGGTGGATCCAAAACGGTTTTTGGTAGAACGTAAAATTCGGTACATGTGGTTTTGATCACCTTCGAACTGAAGAACCGTATCTACCATGTGTTCCAAAATTTTTGGACCTGCCAGATTTCCATCTTTGGTAATGTGTCCAATTAAAAGAACCGTCACCGCTGACTGTTTAGCGAATTGCAACAATTGCGAAGTACACTCACGAATTTGAGAAACGCTCCCAGGTGCGGCTTCTATTTTTTCTGTTGCTAAAGTTTGAATAGAATCGATAACAACAATATTTGGCTTGGTATTTTTAATGTGAGAGAAAATGTTTTCCATTAAAGTTTCACTCACAATTAAGCATTTTTCGTTATCAGAATTGATTCTGTTTCCTCTTAGTTTTATTTGCTGTGCACTTTCTTCGCCCGAAACGTAAAGTGTTGTGAAATTTTTAAGATGTAAAGCAATTTGTAAAGCAAGAGTAGATTTTCCGATGCCAGGTTCGCCACCTATTAAAATTAATGATCCTGGAACCAGTCCGCCGCCCAAAACTCTATTCAACTCCATGTCTTGCGTGTTGAATCGTTTTTCTTCAGAAGAAGAGATATCAGAAATTTTAAGCGGTTTGTTTTTAACGCCCTCATTGGTGCCAACAATATTTGTTGATTTTGTTTTCGTAATAATTTCTTCTACAAAAGTGTTCCACTCGTTACAAGAAGGACATTTTCCAACCCATTTAGCAGATTCTACTCCACAATTTTGACAAAACCAGGCACTTTTACTTTTTGCTTTGGCGACCATGCAAATTATTTATTTAGAAGTTCGGATGATTTTATTAATAATTCCTGTTGATGAAAAACCTTCAATAAAATCGAGCGTTTTAATTTCTCCACCTTTTCCTTTTACAATATTATATCCCACGATATCTTCGGCATTGTAATCGCTTCCTTT